>VFQU01000022.1_pt1 | contig 359161 bp, 285 predicted proteins | sample 3512311 | NCBI WGS metagenome assembly VFQU01 (sample SAMN10412377, study PRJNA504923) | tailings metagenome | isolation source: Relicate 3 Philex TSF3 active mining site | place: Philippines: Tuba, Benguet | collected 2017-08-29 | reverse complement strand
TTTCTTGGTTTATGGGGACCGTCCCCCGCTGTCCAACTTTCGGGGTCCACTTCAGCAGGGAGATGCCGAGCGCCTTGGCAATCTCGGCCCCTGTCTTTCCTGTTGCAATCATCTTGGCCACCTTGGTCTTCGTCTGCGGAGAAATCCCTGAGCGACTTTTCATGCTGAATTTCTGGCCGGGGCAGCATTCGCGCGCAAGAGTGCATCGGTTTCCAATTCGTCTCCTGAGCGAGACCAAACCCAGACCTTCCGCTTTTAACTCCGCTTCGGTGGCAATGCTTGCCCGTGTAGAACGCTTAGTATCTACTTTAGAAGCCCCAAGCGAAACAACACCACGTCGATGCATGAGGCCGTGCATTGATACACCACTAAGGCATTCAAACATGAAAAATATCCTCGTGGCGACAATCGTCGTCGTTTTGTCGGCATCGTCGTTTGCTCAAACGACTATTTTCTCTGAAAATTTTGAATCCACTACAGGTAGTAGTCTACCAGCAGGCTGGACCGTTAAACCCGGGAAATTCGGTGCATCTGCGAGCAACCCGCTTTCGGCAGGAATCAACACTTCCGGTCGTGTTTTGACTTTTACATCACCCACAACGAACGACGATACATTTTCAGCAGTTTTCGACCTCAGCGCATACAAGACCAACGGCCAAACAGTCACGCTGACTTTTGACTTTCTATCGAGTGCCACGACTAACCATCCATTGCTAGTGGGGTTGAATCCCAACAATACCTCCGGGACGACATGGATTGCGGGCTCAAGCGCCCAATACCCCGGCGCAGGAGCGCCGACTTTTTTCTCAGGCACAGGTAGCTGGGTGAGCGTTTCCGTCGACCTCACATCATACATCACCGCGAATTCAGCAGTTGCGCTTCAAACCACTTATCTCTCGTTCGAGCGCTGGAATGATGCATCAGTTTCGAGTGCGTCTTCTGTCTACGTCGACAATCTGAGTATAACCGCAGTTCCTGAGCCCTCCACTTACGCAGCGATTGCCGGTGCCTTGGCGCTCGTGGGTGTGATGGTGCAGCGCGCACGCCGTCGTTCCGCTTCTTGACGGTATGCTTGGCGCTTCATCGCAGCAGCCGTCCAAGAGCTGCGAGACCCAACCTTCCGCGAAACACCGCACGTCCTGATGCGTTGTAGGTCATCTCTCCAACCTCACGCGCCACTAGCCTTCCTGTTCGGTCGAAGTAGTCTGTGCTATTCGGCCCCATGACTCGCATGATGCCAATCGTGCGACCGGCAGCGTCACGCAGAGTCACCATTCCGCTCGTCTTGGATTCGTTCGCGGCAGACCTGGCGGTCCCTCGCTCATTCTCCTGCCGCTTCTTCTCAAGCTCTCGACGGCGCTTCGATGCAGCGTTGAGTTTTTGTAGCTTCAACCGCTCGCCAGCCAGCTTCGCCTTGAGCGCGTCGAGTTTCTCTCGCTGTGCATCGGCGGCATCGCTTACCAGACTTTCATTAAGCTCAACCTCACGTGCCAGTGTGGTGCCGAGCAACGTCGTCACGTCGCTGAGTAGGTTGATGAGTTCATCGCGAGTCATCGCTGTGCCCTGATATTTTTTATCTCGGCTCCGGTGCCGCAGCGTGCTCCGCGTTTTTTCAATTCAGCGATGAGGCTGTGCAGCAGGGTGTCGGTGGTCGTGTTGGTTTTCATAGGTCAGTTCTCCTTTGAGAATAACTATCACCGACCAGACCGAAATCCGCCTCTAGCGACTTTTTATTAGGAGCGAGCGAGCAGACTGCGCTACACTGCACGGCCACTCTTTTCGTCGAACTCGACAAAGGAGACATCACGAGGAATCAGGTGGCCATACGTCTTCTGATAGTAGGCCAAGAGACTTTCTCCTTTCTTGTTTCGACGATGATGCTTCACAAAAAAGATTTTCTGATAGCCCTTCGGCAACAACTGGAAATAGAGCATGGCCTCATTCCAAACAGTTAGCTTTGCCGTGGGCACTCTGTTGCCAGCGGTCCATGTGTGGGATTTGCACTCGACAACAATTTTCGGGTCGCTCGACCCCAAATCAAACTTGTGTGTCTTCAGGTTCGATTCGTAGAGGCCAATCTCCACAGCGAAGTTCCGTTTAAGTGGAATACCTTTCTCAGCGAAGAACCGGAGCGCCTTAGCTTCAAAGGCGCGGCCAACATGTGCGTTACTTTTAGCGCCTCTACGTTGATGGGGCCGGTTCTGTTGCATCTTCGAGGGATGGCATGTTTTTCTGTGTGCGACAACACGCCAATCGTCTAGATATCTTCCATGAAACAGCGGCAACCAACCTGCGGCAGGCAGATTTCGATTAAAGGGATGGCATATGCGCCCACGAATGAACTTGGTGTCGTCTGCCTCTTCGGAATGCTAGCGCGCCGACTGGGCTTTTGTATCGAAAGCGTCCACCCCCACTTTCCTGACTGCTGGGCAAGAAAGGGCGGCAAGCTACTCCGCATCGAGTTCGAGTTCAGCGCTAGCAACTACAAGAATCATCCCGCCAAGGGAGCGGACTACATCGTCTGCTGGGAAAACGACTGGGAAACTCGACCCGCTCGCTTCCGTCACCTGAAAATTATCAGCCTCAAATCCTACGTAGATGCCGAGCGGCGCGTTTTTGTCGTCGGATGCAACGACGATGGGCATGGTGACGAGACGCTCCGACGGCAGTTTGCTGAGTGGAACGTGCCGACAAATGCAGAGCTTGGTGACCTTGTTCTCATCTACAGGGCGCAACCATCATCAGCCATTAAAGACCTCTGGGAAGTTGTCGGCCCACCGAAGCGCTACAAAAAGCGAAACAAAGAGGGATATTGGCCCGGCGTGCAGGCACCGCTCCGCAACGTGGCGCGATTGAACAAGCCCTTGACCTACGCGAGTCTCGCTCGCGAGAAAAAGACCAAGAACCTGACCATTGTTCGCAAGCGGTTCCAAGGAAAGATGGACATCACCGAAGACTGGCACGCTCTGCACGAGAGAATCGTCGCGCTGAATCCGAGCGTGAGAAAGAAGCTGGAAAAATATGTCCTTTGAGTGCTTCGGTCAGACCCGCTTAGTGTGCTTCATTTCGTGAAGGCATAGTCCATCACAAGCAGACTAGCTTCACGAAAAGTGTGGTTCACTTCGCTCGACGAGTTACGACCTCGCAACGCTTTGTCTCCTTCTAGGGTAAGTGGCATCACTCGAAACCTGTTAACAGAAGACAGCCCTGAGTCTTTCGACCCGCCTTGTCATCCCGCCCGATACGGCCATGCGCCAACTGCGCGGGAACTTTTTTCTACCTCCGCGTCACCGGAGCATTACCGGCACGCCAAAGAAACTCGAATGTGCGAGGAAACGGTATCGCACCGTTTTTGTGAGCCGCAACGGAAGGAAAGTATCACGCTTGCACGAGAGACGGCTCGTTCTTTTCACCAATTGGTTAACTCTGTCAGTCGTTAAGGGAGTCCACTGTGGCATTGAGCGCCCGGACCAAAAGGAAAGCCCCACCAGCGACAGTGGGGCTTCCAAGAACTACCTGAAAAACCTGTGTGTCGCTGAAAGAGTCTTCACAGGATAAATAGCAGTCAGCGGACGAAAACGTGCGGAAAATCGTGCTACAAAAAGTCAGGCCGCAGAATCTTTCCTACAATCGTCCGAGTTTCTGGGGGCTGGCGTGGCTCTCGTGGCGCGAGAAGTGCGATGTAATGCGGCGAGAGCCTGCTTCTCGACGGCCTCCGCTTCGTCGTGGGACAGAAACTCAAGCTCGATGAAGTCTGCACTGGCCGAGTCGTTCTCGCCCTTCGGTTGCGACCGAAAGTTTCGCCATGCCCTGCGGAGGTTGAGCATCTCGACCGGCAGTGCGCGACCGTTGAGGTAGTTCATCAAGGATTCGTAGTGGACCATTCTGCGACCACGTTTCTTTCCCGGCAGCGGCACGTTGGCGGACTTCACGACGACCTTGTAGCCGTTTGCCTTGGTGGGACGAATGAGGTTGTAGATGCCCGACCGGGACAGGCCACAGTAGGGGCACTTGGTCCCGGTGCGGGGGATTGGGATATATTCCGGTTTATGCATGAACGGCCTCTTTCAAGTTTGCTCCGACCGGGAACTCTTCGATGGTTCCACCCGACGGCGGCGGCACCGTCGGCGGTTGAGGTGGCGGTGGCACACAAAGCAAGATGCTGCGCAGCTTGGTGTCGTCATCGATGTTGGTGTAGAGCCGATTCACCGCTTCGGATTCGTGGCCGATGATGTCCCGCACGACGGCAGGAGCGACGCCCGAGCGATGCATGAGCGAGGTATAGAAGTGACGAAAGCTGTGAAACGACAGTGGACTGAACGCACGCTGACTCGCCCGCCCGTTGCCCTTCGTGTGATGGGTCCGCTTCCCGACATATTTTAAGTCGGACAGGATGCCGTAGAACTCGTCCGAGAGTCGCCCCACGTTGCCGCGATGCTTCTCGAACTTCGCCAGTGCGACAGGGAAGATGGGCTTTTCTGGTGAGCCTTCGTCGCAATTCGCCGACAGCCACTCACCCACTTTCGCGTGAACGGGAACTCTCATGTCACGCTTGGTCTTGCGCGAGGTGAACACAAGCATCCGACCCTCGACGTTGCTCCACCGCAGATTGACGATGTCGCCGAGACGCTGACCGGTGTAAGCGCCAAGGGTCACGATGCCTTTCCACTCTCCGGTCGCGTGCTCGATGATTTTGTTCACCTGCTCTTGAGTGAACGGCATGCGCTTGAGCGGGTCTTGCTCGCGCAGTTTGATTTTCTTGAGCCGTTTGCAGATGTCGTCGGTCAGCAGGCTTTCCGTCCATGCGTCACGCAACGCCGCTGCCAGCAACGTGAGCTTCTTGTTGGCTGTTCTGGCGCGGGCCTTCTTGCCGCAGGCTATCACGAAATCCGACAAATCGGCTTCAGCCAGCAGGCGCAGCGGTTGGTCGGCTCGATTGCCGAGGAACGACAGAAACTCCCGGACGATTTGCCGATACTTGTCGGCGGCTCGCACGGCACCACGCGCAGACTTGTCCTCACACCACTGGTTGAGGTAGCCGCGCACCGTGAAGGTCGGTGCCTCTTTGCCGGTCGCCTGACGGTAGATGTCAGCCATCGCACGCTGAACGTGTGTAGCCACCAGCTCGCCTCGTGCCGTGGCCTCCCACTTCGCCAAAACTTCGAGCGCCTTCTTCTTGTCGGTCATCTTGGTGGACCGCATGACCCGCTGGTTTGAAGCGTCGCGGTAGCGCGCATGCCAGACCTTGCCTCGTCTTGTAACTGAACTCATCGCTTTTCCTTTTTATAACGTGTTGTTGTTTAGTGTTTAGTATGCGTTTTGCCCGTAAAAAGTCAATCCAATAAGCTATAAGGGAAGATATAAAAAGTCGGCCAAACAGTGCTGCATTTTTGCTCACACTTTTGCACACACCACCGACGTTTCGGGGTGTCCACGGATGTCCACCGCAGAGCGAAGCGGTGATGCTCAGAGGGCTATGCCCAGTTCGGGGGTTCGAATCCCCCCCTCTCCGCCAGCGGCCGGCGCCCCGCTCGGGCAGCAAAAAGGCGAAAATGAGGGGCGTGAAATTCCGCCACTCAACCGCAGAAATGGGGCCTTTAATTCCGCAGAAATTCACCGCTGCCGGCCCGACGGAAAGAATTGAAATTCCTCGGCTTGCCGCGCGCGGCTTATGCAAGCGGCCGGGGACCAAAACGGCCTTGCCGGCTCCGGCTCGGTTGGTAGGGTGCGGTGCATTTTTCTTTTCGCACTCCCACCCAATGGTTTCTCCGCACACCGACCTGGCCTACGACAGCAAGATTGAGGGTGATGTCGTCGTCACGAAGCTGGACTCCGCCATCAACTGGATCCGCAACAACTCCATGTGGCCGATGCCCATGGGCCTGGCCTGTTGCGCCATCGAGCTGATGGCCGTCGGCGGGTCGCGGTTCGACATCGCGCGCTTCGGCGCGGAGGTCATGCGCTTCTCCCCCCGCCAGTCGGACTGCATGATCGTGGCCGGCACGGTGACCTACAAGATGGCCCCGCAGGTCCGCCGCATCTACGACCAGATGGCGGCGCCGAAATGGGTCATCGCCATGGGTGCCTGCGCCTCCTCGGGCGGCATGTATCGCAGCTACGCCACCCTGCAGGGCGTCGACCGCATCATCCCGGTCGATGTCTACGTGAGCGGCTGCCCGCCGCGCCCCGAGGCGCTGCTCGACGCCCTCATGAAGCTCCAGAACAAGGTCCAACGCGAGCGTTCGGCCTCCCGTCTCCTCACCGCCTGACGCGCGTCGCGCCCGCCACCATGACCGCGACCGCCGACGTCATCGCCGCCGTCCAGGCCCGATTCCCCGCCGCCACCCCGCGCCCGAGCGCCGACCACCCCGCCGTCAACGTGCCGGCCGGGGACGCGCTCGCCGTGCTGCAGTTCCTCCGCGACGAACAGGGCTACGACTTCCTCACCGACCTGACCGCCATCGACTGGTCCGCGGAAAAATCCCCGCGCTTCACCGTCGTCTGGCACCTTTATTCGAGCACCAAGCACGTCTGGGTGCGCATCGCCGCCGATTGCCGCGACGACGCCAACCCCTCGATGCCGACCACGTCGAACCTCTGGCCCGGCGCCAACTGGCACGAGCGCGAGTGCTTCGACCTGATGGGCGTGAAGTTCGACGGCCATCCCGACCTGCGCCGCATCCTCATGTGGGACGGCTACCCGCACCACCCCTTGCGCAAGGAGTTCCCCCTCGCTGGCATCCCGACCGACCTGCCCGACGCCGAGATCGCGGCCGAGACCAAGACCGGCGTCATCGCCGCGCCGATGGTGGGCGGCCCCTTCGTCGCCACGCCCGGCGAGCCGATGAGCGGCGCCGAGCCCCGCGCCAAGGACGAAGCCTGGAACGAACAGCGCGAGAAACCCGAATGACTCTGCCCACAGAACACACGGAACACACCGAAATGAAACCCGCCTCCTCACACCGAAAGCCGTCCGTGTTTTCCGTGTCTGCCGTGGGCGATCGGTTGTCCGGCGTTCCGCATTCCGCACTCCGCATTCCGCAATTCTGATCGATGGCCACCGAGCAAACTTTCCCCGACGCCTCCGCGAAAGCCGCGACGAATTTCCCCAAGGAATTCGACCCGGAGAAGATGTCCCTCTCGATGGGACCGTCGCACCCGTCCACACACGGCGTCCTCCGCATCCAGTTCGAGCTCGACGGCGAGACGGTGACCAAGGCCGAGCCGGTCATCGGCTACCTGCACCGCGGCGACGAAAAGATCGCCGAGAACATGACCTACAACCAGTTCGTGCCCTACACGGACCGGTTGGATTACATCGCCCCGCTGGCGAACAACCACACCTTCGCCCACGCCGTCGAGCAGCTCGCCGGCCTGAAGATGCCGGCGCGCGTCGACGCCATCCGCGTCATCACGTCGGAGATGGCCCGCGTCTCCTCGCACCTCCTCGGCCTCGGCGCCTTCGGCATCGATGTCGGCGCGTGGACGGTGTTCATGTATACCTTCACCGAGCGCGAGAAGCTCTACGCGCTCTTCGAGAAGCTGACGGGCGCGCGCTTCACCACCAGCTACAGCCGCGTCGGCGGCCTGTCGCGCGACGTGCCCCCGGGCTGGCTCGAGGAGGTCGATGCGTTCTGCGACCAGTTCCTGCCCATCCTCGACGAGGTGCTCGCGCTGCTCTCGCGCAACAAGATCTTCCTCGATCGCACCGTCGACGTCGGGATCATCACGAAGGAGGACGCCATCGCCTACGGTCTCACCGGCCCGAACCTGCGCGGCTCCGGCGTCGCGATGGACCTGCGCAAGGACCGCCCGTATTGGGGTTACGACCAATACGACTTCGACGTCCCGATCGGCGCGAAGGGCGATTGCTACGACCGCTACCTCGTCCGCGGCGAGGAGATGAAGCAGTCGATCCGCATCATCAAGCAGGCGATCAGGAATTTCCCGCCCGGCGACTACTACGCCCCCGAGGCGCGCCGCATCTTCGCCCCGCGCAAGGACAAGGTGCTCACCTCGATGGAGGAGTTGATCAACAACTTCATGATCGTCACCGAGGGCCCGCAGATGCCGGCCGGCGAGGTCTACTTCGAGCACGAGAACCCGAAGGGACTGCTCGGCTTCTACATCGTGTCCAAGGGCGGCGGCGTGCCGTGGCGCCTGAAGATCCGCGGCCCGTCGTTCTGCAACCTCTCCATCCTCCCGAAGCTCTGCGTCGGACACCTCGTGTCGGACGTCGTCTCCATCCTCGGCTCGCTCGACTTCGTCATGGGCGAGTGCGACCGGTGATTTTTGCCCACGGAATACACGGAACACACTGAATGAAACGCAGCGCGAACCAACCTTCCGAGTGTTCCGTGTCTTCCGTGGGCCAATCCATCTGAGTTAATGAATCTCAAGCCCGCCACTTTCGCCAAGATCGACGAGGTCATCACCCATTACCCGGTGAAGCGCAGCGCCACGCTCCCGCTCCTCCACCTCATCCAGGAGGACGCCGGCTACATCTCCGACGCCGCGATCGAGTGGGTCGCCGCCAAGCTCGAGCTGCAGCCGATCAACGTCTACGAGGTCGTCACGTTCTACCCGATGTTCCGGCGCCAGCCGATCGGCCGCCGCCACATCAAGGTCTGCCGCACGCTCTCCTGCGCCCTCACCGGCGGCTACAAGGTCTGCGAGCAGTTCGAAAAGGAGTTCAACACCCGCCGCGGCGCGATCTCGCCCGACGGCGAGGTGACGATCGAGTTCGTCGAGTGCCTCGCGAGCTGCGGCACCGGTCCGGTCGTCATGATCGACGACGACCTCCACGAGAAGGTCGACGCCGCCAAGGTGAAACAGCTCGCGGACCAGATCCGCGCGGAGGCCAGGCAACGCCCATGAGAAAGATCCGTCTCATGCACGTGCCGCCGATCCGCTTCGGCATCATCCTCGGCTTCATCAACGGTGTCATCGGGATGATCACCGCGCCGATCCTGCTCCTCTCGCTCGGCGCGGCCGCGACCTGGGACACGACGCTCCTCCCGAAATTCCTCGGCATCCCCTGGCTCTTCGCCGGCGGCGCGGCGCTCTTCATGCCCTTCATCCACCTCGTCGGCGGCTTCCTCGTCGGCGTGCTCCTCGCCATGGTCTACAACCTCGCCGCCCGCTGGACCGGCGGCATCGAGATCGTCGTGAAAGACGACTGAGCGCCCCGCCCGAAATCGGAAATCGAAAATCCAAAATCGAAAATCCCTTCATGTCCGCTCCGCAACAACGCCGCCTGATCTTCGCCCACATCGACGAGCCCGGCTACACCAACGACCTCGCCTGCTACGTGAAGCACGGCGGCTACGAGGTGCTGAAGCGCGCCGTGCAGCGCCCGCCCGCGGAGCTGATCGAGGAGGTCAAGAAATCCGGCGTGCGCGGCCGCGGCGGCGCGGGCTTCCCCTGCGGCGTGAAGTGGACCCTCGTCGACCGCAAGAGCGGCAAGCCGATCTACCTCGTCGTCAACGCCGACGAGTCCGAGCCCGGCACCTTCAAGGACCGCTACATCATCCACCAGGACCCGCACCAGCTCATCGAGGGCATCATGATCTCGTGCTGGGCCAATAACGTGAAGCAGGCCTACATCTACATCCGCGGCGAGATGCCCCACGGCGCGCGGATCCTGGAGAAGGCCATCCAGGAGGCGCGCGACGCCAATCTCGTCGGGCAGAACATCCTCGGCACGACCTACAGCTGCGACATCTTCGTCCACCGCGGCGCCGGCGCCTACATCTGCGGCGAGGAGACCGGCCTGATCGAGTCGCTCGAGGGCAAGCGCCCGTATCCGCGCATCAAGCCCCCGTATTTCCCCGCCGTCCTCGGCCTCTACCAGTGCCCGACGATCGTGAACAACGTCGAGACGCTCTGCCACGTGAAGCACATCGTGGACATGGGCGGCGACGCCTACGCCAAGATCGGCACGCCCAACAACACCGGCACGCGCATCTACTGCGTCAGCGGCCACGTGCAGCGCCCCGGCTACTACGAGTTCGAGTGCGGCAAGATCACGATGGGCCAGCTCCTCTACGACGTCTGCGGCGGCCCGCTGCCCGGCCGGAAGTTCAAGGGCGTCATCCCCGGCGGCTCGTCGGCGAAGGTCCTGCGCTTCGGCGAGAAATTTAAGCTCAAGCAGAAGGACGGCTCGATGGTCGAGATGAGCGTCGAGGACCTCCCGCTCGACTTCGACACGCTCGCCGCCGCCGGCACGATGGGCGGCTCCGGCGGCGTCATCGTGATGGACGACACCGTCAACATGGTCGAGGCCCTCGGCAACCTGAACGCCTTCTACGCCCACGAGAGCTGCGGCCAGTGCACGCCCTGCCGCGAAGGCTCGCTCTGGATGAAGAAGATCACCGCGCGCATGGTCGAAGGCCACGCCCGCCCGAACGACGGCGACCTGCTCAAGAACGTCGCCGACCAGATCGCCGGCCGCACCATCTGCGCGATGGGCGAGGCCTGCTCCTGGCCGACGCAGAGCTTCGTCCTGAAATTCCCCGAGGAATTCAAGGGCTACGCCGACGCCAAGAAATCCCAACCCGCCGACGCCCTCCCGCTCGTCTGAGCAGTTGGTTCACCACTAATCCACACTGATTTTTCACTGATCTTCCGAACCCGAACATCTCTTCATGAGTGGCACCTTAGTGGCCCTTAGTGGTTCCCTCCGCATTTAGAAATGTCTTCCGCTCCCGCCAAACCCGCCGACCTCGTCACCGTCAACATCGACGGCAAGGACATCGCCGTGCCGAAGGGCACGAACGTCATCGAGGCTGCCAAGCAGCTCGGCATCGAGATCCCGCATTACTGCTACCACCCGAAGCTGAGCGTCGTGGGCAACTGCCGCATGTGCCTGATCGAGATGGGCCTCCCGGCCGTCGATCCGGCGACGAAGCAGCCGATCATGGACGCCGCCACCGGCAAGCAGCGCATCAACTGGATGCCGCGCGCGCAGATCGGCTGCGCGACCAACGCCATGCCCGGCCTCCACATCCGCACGAACTCCCCGCTCGTGAAGGAGTGCCGCGAGGGCGTCACCGAGTTCCTCCTCATCAACCACCCGCTCGACTGCCCGATCTGCGACCAGGCCGGCGAGTGCAAGCTGCAGGAACACTCCACCGAATACGGCCGCGGCTACTCGCGCTTCGTCGAGAACAAGAACGTGAAGCCCAAGCGCACCCAGCTCGGCCCGCGCGTCACGCTCGACGACGAGCGCTGCATCCTCTGCTCGCGCTGCATCCGCTTCACCAAGGAGGTCGCGAAGGACGACGTCCTCGGCTTCATCGACCGCGGCAGCTACAGCACGCTGACCTGCTACCCGGGCAAGAAGCTCGAGAACAACTACTCGCTCAACACCGTCGACATCTGCCCCGTCGGCGCGCTCACCTCGACCGACTTCCGCTTCAAGATGCGCGTGTGGTTCCTCAAGGAAACTCCGGGCATCTGCACCGAGTCCTCCGTCGGCGCCAACACGACCGTCTGGTCCCGCGAGGGCGTCATCTACCGCCTCACGCCGCGCCAGAACGACGCCGTGAACGACACCTGGATGACCGACTCCGGCCGCCTGCTCTACAAGCAGGTCCGCGCCGAGAACCGTCTCCTCGCCCCGTTGATCGGCGGCAGCGCGACCGCCCAGGCGATGGCGCTCAAGGCCGCGGCCGACCTGCTCCAAGCCGGCTCCGTCGCGATCGTCGGCTCGGGCCGCAGTTCCGTCGAGGAGCAGTTCCTCACAAAGAAACTCGCCGCCGCACTCAAGGCTCCGGTCGCGCTCGTCAGCCGGGTGGGGCAGGGCGACGGCATCCTCCTCTCCGCCGACCGCAACCCGAACGTCCGCGGCGCCTTGGTTACCGGACTGATCACAGAATTGCCGAAAGCTGCTGGGGACGGGGCGCCCTCGCCCCGTTCATCCCACCGCGGCGAGGGCGCCGCGGCTCCAGCCGACGTCCGCCTCGGCGGTTTGCAGCAACTCGCCGCCGACATCGACGCGGGCAAGGTCAAGACCGTCGTCGCGATCAACGAGGACCTCACCGCCGCCGGCCTCAGCGCCGCGCAGCTCGCGAAAGTTTCCGTCATCTACCTCGGCACGCACGTCAACGCCACCAGCGCCGCGGCCAAGGTCGTGATCCCGACGCTCACGGTGTTCGAGAAATCCGGCACCTTCGTGAACCAGCAGTTCCGCCTGCAGAAGTTCACCAAGGCCGTCCCCGGCCCCGAGGGCGTGGCGGACGATTTCGTCACGCTCGCGCATCTCGTCGCCGCCGTCGGCGGCGGGGCGCAGCCCGCCGACCTCGCCGGCCTCTGGGCGACGCTCAGCGCCGAGGTGAAGACGCTCGCCGGCCTCAGTTACGCGCAGCTTCCGTCCACCGGCGCGCTCCTCGACGCCACGCCGTGGGCCGGCCTGCCCTTCGTCGAGGGCGAGACGCTCCACTTCAAACCCTCCTCCGCCGAAGCTACGGCGGGCAAGCCCGCCGCCGTCCCGGCCGCCGCGAATAAATGAAACACGCCCTTCAATTTCCGCAGCCCTTCGGTGTAGGGCGGGGTCTCCCGACCCCGCCGCTCCCTCGCGGCGTGATTCCCCAGCGGGGTCGGGAGACCCCGCCCTACATTTTCGGTAACGTCTGCGCGTCATGATCGAATTCTGGCAAGACCTTCACCCGGCCCTGCAGCTCTTCCTCAAGGGGCTGGCGGTGGTGCTCGTGATTTTCCCGCTCGGCGGTCTCGGCTCGCTCGCGGAGCGCAAGATCTCCGCCTGGATCCAGCAGCGCCCCGGCCCGAACCGCGCGCTGCCGCCGCTGCTCGGCTTCGGCGGACCGATCCCGCTGCCGCTCGTGCTCACGCTCGTCGGCTTCGTGGCGCGCATCCCGATCCTCGGCCGCGTGCTCCAGCGGCTCGGCGCCTTCCACCTCATGGCCGACGGCCTGAAGATGCTCTTCAAGGAGGACGCGCTCCCGGGCCACGTGAACAAGGTCTACTTCATCCTCGCGCCGATCGTCGCGATGATCCCCGCGCTCACGACCGTCAGCGCCGTGCCCTTCGGCGCCTACGTGAACGAGGCCGGCCAGATGGTGCCGCTCATCCTCGCCAACGTCGACGTCGGCATCCTCGCCGTGTTCGCCGTCTCCTCGCTCGGCGTTTACTCGCTCATCATCGCCGGCTGGGCGTCGAATTCGAAATACCCCTTCCTCGGCGGCATCCGCGCCTCGGCGCAGCTCATCTCCTACGAGCTCTCGATGACGCTCTCCGTGCTGCCGGTGTTCCTCTGGATCAACGCGCCCGGCACGGCCGGCACGCTCAGCCTCTTCGACGTCGTCCAATCGCAGGCGCAGCCGGGTTTCCTCGGCGGAATGTGGTTCGGGTTCCTGATGCCGGTGTCGGCCTTCATCTTCCTCACGGCGCTCTTCGCCGAGACGAACCGCCAGCCGTTCGACATGCCGGAGTCCGAGGCGGACCTCGTCGGCGGCTTCCACACCGAATACGGCGCGTTCAAGTGGGGCCTGTTCTTCGTCGCCGAATACGCGCACATGATCATCGGCTCGGGCGTCTTCGTGCTTCTCTTCATGGGCGGCTGGAACCCGCTGCCGTGGCTGCCGCTCGCCGACGTGCTCGGCTGGTTCGGCCTCGCGGGCAATCCCTTCGTCTTCGGCGTGGCGTCGATCCTCGTGTTCCTCGCGAAGGTGTTCTTCTTCATCTTCCTCTTCATGTGGGTGCGTTGGACGATCCCGCGCTTCCGCTACGACCAGGTGATGAAGCTCGGCTGGCAGAAACTGCTGCCGCTCTCGATCGGCAACCTGCTCTTCTACGCTGCGGCCATCGCCATCCTCGAGCTCGGCTACGGCGCCGTCGCCTGGGCCGCGCTCGCCGGCGTCACGGGGGCGACCCTCTTCCTCGTGTTCCGCTTCCCGCAACAGAAACCCTCGATCTGAGAGCCATGGCTTACGTCGTCGAACGCAAACCCCTCTCGCTCTCCGAGCGCCTCTACCTCCCGCAGATCCTCGCGGGGATGAAGATCACGCTGCGGCACATGTTCCAGCCGAAGGTGACGATGGAATACCCGGAGCAGCGCCCGCCCATCCCGCCCGGCTACCGCGGCGTGCCCACGCTCGTGAAGGACCCGAACGGCCGCGAGAAGTGCGTCTCGTGCCAGCTCTGCGAATTCGTCTGCCCGCCCAAGGCCATCCGCATCACGCCCGGCGAGCTGCCGGCCGATTCCGCCCATGCGCACGTCGAGAAGGGTCCCAAGGCCTTCGACATCGACATGCTGCGCTGCATCTACTGCGGCCTCTGCCAGGAGGTCTGCCCCGAGGAGGCCATCTGGCTGCAGAACCAATACTCGATGTCCGGCTACACCCGCGCCGAGATGGTCAACGACAAGGCCCGCCTCTACGAACTCGGCGGCACGCTCCCCGACGCGCACTTCAAGTGGGACAAGAAGAAGGCCGCCGAGGAGCACGGCAACGGACACCACTGAAATGAAAACCAGTAGCGAGCATCGAGTAGCGAGTAGCGAGCATCCGAACACCGGTTGCGACGTGCTCTCGCGGACTTCTACTCGCTACTCACTACCCGCTACTCGCTACTGAAGATGACCAACGTCCTTTTCTACACCTTCACCCTCCTCACGCTCGTCAGCGCGGTGCTGGTGGTCGTGAACAAAAATCCGGTGAACGGCGCGATGTTCCTCCTGCTGTCGCTCGTCGGCATGGCGGGGCTGTTCGTCATGCTCGACGCCGCGCTCCTGGCCTTCGTGCTCATCCTCGTCTACGCCGGCGCGGTCGTGGCGCTGTTCCTCTTCATCATCATGCTGCTCGACACGCGGCCGGAGCACCTGAAGCCGTTCAAGAAGCTGAGCATGGTCGCCGCGACGATCGGCGGCCTGCTCCTGATGCTCGGCGCGCACACGATCGGCACCGCCGTCGGGCCGACCGCGGCGCCGACGCACGCCGTGCCGACGCTGAAGAATTACGCGGAGCTGCTCTTCACGACCTACCTCCTGCCGGTGCAGGTCGTGGGCTTCATGCTCCTCATCGCCATGCTCGGCGTGATCGTGCTGAGCAAGAAATTCGCCCCGGTGGAGGACGCGTCATGAATCCCCTGAGCCTCGACTCCTACATCGCGATCAGCGCGATGCTTTTCGTCATCGGCTTCGCCGGCGTGCTGCTGCGCAAGAACACGCTCGTGCTCTACATGTGCCTCGAGCTGATGCTGCTCGCCTCGACGCTGGCGCTGGTGGCGTTCTCGCGCTTCCACGGCACGCTCGAGGGCGCGGTGTTCGTCTTCTTCATCCTCACGATCGCCGCGGCCGAGGTGGCCGTCGGCCTCGCCATCATCGTCGCCCTCTTCCGCCGCCGCCAAACGGTGCAAGTCGAGGAGCTGAACGCGCTCAAGAACTAAACCAGTAGCGAGCATCGAGTAGCGAGTAGTGAGCATGACCCCAACCACCTGACAAAGCCCGACTCCGATCCTACTCGCTACCCGCTGCCCGCTACTCGCTACTTTCCTCCGCTGATGTCTCCCGTTCAGTCCGCTCTCCTTCTCCTCCTCGCGCCGCTCGCCTCCGCGACGGTGATCGCGCTGTTCTTCCGGCGCCAGGGGGCGCTCGCCTCGTGGATCTCGGTCGGCGCCGCCGCGGTCGTCTGCGCGCTGTCGCTCCAGCTCGTGTTCACCGGCACCGATGTCCATGCCTCGCTCGAGTGGCTGCGCTTCGGCGATTTCTCCGTCTCGCTCGGCTTCAAGGTCGACGCCCTCGCGCGCCTGATGCTCTTCGTCGTCGGCTTCGTCGGCTTCCTCATCCACGTCTTCTCGCTCGGCTACATGCACGACGACGCGGCGCGGGCGCGGTTCTTCGGCGGGCTGTCGGTCTTCATGTTCTCGATGCTCGGCATCGTCGTCGCCGACTCGCTGTTCATGATCTTCATCTTCTGGGAGCTGGTCGGTTTCAGCTCCTGGCTGCTGATCAACCACTATCACCACAAGCAGTCCGCCGCCGACGCCTCGAAGAAGGCCTTCATCGTCAATCGCGTGGGCGACTTCGGCTTCCTGCTCGGCATCGTCTGGACCTACTGGCAGTTCGGCACGACCAACCTGACCGAGCTCGCCGCCGCCGCGCCCGCCGCGGGCGCGATCTCCGCGGCGATCCCGCTCCTGCTGTTCTGCGGCGCGATGGGCAAGTCGGCGCAGATGCCGCTGCACGTGTGGCTCCCCGACGCGATGGAGGGCCCGACGCCCGTCTCCGCGCTCATCCACGCCGCGACGATGGTGGCGGCCGGCATCTACATGCTGTGCCGGATCGAATTCCTGATGGTCGCCGAGGCGCTCAACGCCATTGCCTGCGTCGGCACGATCACCGCCGTCTACGCCGCGCTCTGCGCCGTGGTGCAGAGCGACATCAAGAAGGTCCTCGCTTACTCGACCCTCTCGCAACTCGGCTACATGGTCGCGGCCTTCGGGCTCGGTGCGCTCCAGACGACCGAGGGCCTGCTCGCCGCCGGCGTCGGCGCCGCGATGTTCCATCTCACGACGCACGCCTTCTTCAAGGCGCTGCTCTTCCTCGGATCCGGCTCCGTCATCCATGGCTGCCACCACGAGCAGGACATCTTCCTCATGGGCGGCCTGCGGAAGAAGATGCCCGTCACCTTCCTGACCTTCACGCTCGGCGTGCTCGCGATCATCGGCTTCCCGTTCCTCGCCGGCTTCTTCTCGAAGGACGCGATCCTCTACCTCGCCTACAAGAACAACACCGCGATCTTCGCCGCCCTCGCGTTCACCGCGGTGCTGACCTCGTTCTACATGATCCGCATGTGGAAGATCGTCTTCTTCGGCGAGGCCCGCTCCGACGACGCCCGGCACGCGCATGAGAGCGGCCTGACCATGACGCTGCCGCTCGTCCTCCTCGCCGTCCTCTCCGTCGTCGGCGGCTACACCGGGGTGTTCCGCCGGATCGCCGGCTCGGTCACCGACCTGATCCCGGTCGCCCACGGCGCGGATCACACCTTCATCCTCATCGTCTCGGTGGCGGTGATGGTCGTCGGCGCGGGTGCGGCGTGGGCCTTCTACCCGGCGGCGACCGCCGACGCGCTCGAGACGAAGGCCGGCGGCGCGTTCCGCGGCCTCGTGGCGCTGAAGGAGTCCTTCGACAAGGTTTACGACTACTACGTCGCCAAGGTGCAGCAGCGCTTCGCGATGCTGGTCAACTTCCTCGAGCAGATCGTCCTCGCCGGCCTGATCATCCGCGGCTTGGCCGGCGTCGTCGGCCTGTTCGGCATCGGCGCCCGCGCGCTGCACGTCGGCAGCCTGCACGTCTACGTCTACTGGTTCCTCCTCGGCGCCGTGCTCCTCTGGGCCTTCGCCACCGGAGTTTTCTAACCACGAATGGACACCAATGCACACGAATGAAAACCACGGACACCAGCATCGTCACCGCCTCCGGACGATTAGTGTCCATTAGTGTTCATTAGTGGTTACCTCCCTTCCTCTCCCTTCATGCCTGACAACGCCCTTCTCCTGCAGCTCGCCATCGCCACGCCGCTCGTCGCCGCGCTGGTGATCGGCCTCGGCCTGCCGAAGCGTTTCTCGACCAAGCTCGCCGCCGCCGCCTTCGTCCTGCCCGCGGGCCTCGCACTCCGGCTCTGGTCGCAGTTCCCGGCCGCCGACGGCGCGACCTACCACTTCGTGTCGAACACGAACACCGGCCTGCAGGCCTTCGGCCTCAGCCTGAAGCTCGGCCTCAACGGCGTGGCGCTGCCGATGTTCGTCCTCGCGGCCGTCGTCGGCCTCGCGGCCGGGCTCTACGCACTGCGCTCCGGCGCCGAGCGCCTCAAGATCTACCTGCTCCTCCTGCTCGTCATGCAGGGCGGCCTCCTCGGCACCTTCGCGTCGATCGACATCTTCTTCTTCTACTTCTTCCACGAACTGGCCCTCATCCCGACCTTCATCATGGTCGGCATCTGGGGAGGGCGGGACCGCAATTACGCGGCGATGAAGATGACGATCTACCTCACGGTCGGCGCCATGCTCTCGCTCGCGGGCCTCATCGCCATCTACACGCAGAGCGGCGCGGAATCCTTCGACCTCCTCACGCTCCGCGCCGAACTGGCCGCGCGCCCGCTGGCCGACACCGCGCAGAAATACATCTTCGGCCTCCTGATGTTCGGCTTCGGCACGCTGGTGTCGATCTGGCCGCTGCACACCTGGGCCCCGCTCGGCTACGGCGCCGCGCCCTCGTCGGCCGCGATGCTGCACGCGGGTGTGTTGAAGAAGTTCGGCCTCTACGGCCTCATCCAGATCGCGCTGCCGCTGCTGCCCGTCGGCGCGCAGTCCTGGGCCTGGACCCTCGCCCTCCTCGCCGCGCTGGGCAACGTGCTCGTCATCGGCTTCGTCACGCTGGCGCAGCGCGACCTCAAGCAGATGCTCGGTTACAGCTCGGTCATGCACATGGGCTACTGCTTCCTCGGCATCGCCACGCTGTCCGTGATCGGCACGGGCGGCGTCGTGTTGCTCATGGTCGCGCACGGCCTGTCGGTCGCGCTCCTCTTCCTGCTCGCGACGAGCATCCACCACCGCACGCACACGTTCGATCTGAGCGAAATGGGCGGTCTCGCGCAGAAGACGCCGGTGCTCGCCGCATTCTTCGTCGCCGCGACGATGGCCAGCGTCGGCCTGCCGGGCTTCGCCAACTTCTGGGGCGAACTCACCGTCTTCGTCTCGCTCTGGCAGTTCTCGCCCTGGGTCACCGCCGTCGCGGTCGCGGGCGTGGTCATCTCCGCCATCTACGGTCTGCGCGCCGCGGCGCGCGTGTTCTTCGGGCCGCATTCCGAGCAACTGAACACCGTCCTCGCCAAGCACCCGGCCGCCGACCTCGCGTGGAGCGAGCGCCTGCCGGCGCTCGTGCTGCTGGTCGCGCTCCTCGTCGTCGGCTTCTGGCCGAAGACCATCTCGACCGCCGCCAACGCCGCGCTCACGCCGCCGCCCGCCGCGACCGCCCAACGCTGATTCCCCGCCGTCATGTCGACCGAACTTCTGCAAGCCGCCGCCGCCTCGAACCAGTGGGCCGCCATCTTCCCCGAGCTCATCCTCGCGTGCGCCGCGCTCGGCCTCCTCGTGCTGGAGATCGTGCTCCCGAAGAGCCAGCATCGCCACATCCCGGTCGCCGCCGTGCTCGCGCTCGCGGCCGTGCTCGTCGGGCTGGTGATCAACTTCGACTCCGCGTGGCTCGGTGAAGCCACCTTCTCCGGCCTGCTCCGCCACACGCTGGCCGGGCAGATCGCCCGCGTGTTCTTCGTGGTCTCCGCCCTCGGCGTGTGCTTCATCGCCTCGCTGGTGCTGCCGCGCAGCAGGATGCCGCGCGTGGAGTTCTACCACGTCATCCTCGTCGTCACGGCGGCAATGATGCTCCTCGCGCAGAGCGCGCACTTCGGGATGCTCTTCGTCGCGCTCGAGACGATCACGATCGGTTTCTACATCCTCGTCTCCTACTTCCGGAACAACCCGCTCACGCTCGAGGCCGGCCTGAAATACCTCGTCCTCGGCGCGCTCAGCTCGGCCATCATGCTCTTCGGCATCGTGCTGCTCTACGGCGCGGTCGGCCGCGTCGAGGGGGCCAATGGCGCGGTGCTGACCGGCTTCTCCTTCGACGTCGTGCGCGACTTCCTCGCGGCCAACCCCGACAACCTCCTCGGCCTCGTCGGCGCCGTGCTCGTGCTGAGCGGCGTGGCCTTCAAGATCGGCGCTTTCCCGTTCCAGATCTGGATCCCCGACGTCTATCAGGGCGCGCCGACGCCCGTCACCGCCTTCCTCGCCGTCGCGTCCAAGGCCGCGGGCTTCGCCGTGCTGCTCACGCTCGTGCTGAACGTCTTCGCGCCGCTGAAGGGCGTGCTCGTGCCGCTGCTGTCGACCCTCGCGGCGGGTTCGCTGATCTTCGGCAACGTCTCCGCCCTCACGCAGCGCAACGCCAAGCGCCTGATGGGCCTCTCCGGCGTGTCGCACGCGGGCTTCCTGCTCGTCGGCGTCGTCGCCGCGCTGACCGTGCCGTGGGCCGCGGGCGCGGTGTGGTTCTACCTCTTCACCTACCTCGTCGCCTCGATGGCGGTGTTCGGCGTCATGGCCTACCTCTCGGGCGACGACGACACGGTCAACGAGCTCGATGCCTACGACCGCCTCGCGAAGGACCGTCCCTTCCTCGGCGCCGTGCTGGCGATCGGCGTCGGCTCGCTCGCCGGCATCCCGCCGCTGGCAGGCTTCATGGGCAAGCTGCTGGTGTTCATGGCGGCGTTCCAGGCGCAGCTCTACGCGCTGCTCGCCATCGCCATCGTCTGCGTCGCGGTGTCGATCTATTACTACTTCGGCTGGATCAAGGCCGCGTGGTTCGAGACTTGGCGCCCTGAGGGCGACGCCGCCCCGGCCGCCGCCCGCCCGGTGCCGACGCTCCTCGGCACGGTGGTCCTCGCCACCTTCGCCCTCGCGACCCTCGTGCTCGGCTTCTTCCAGGAGCCGCTGACGAGCTGGCTGATCCTGAAGTGAGGCGGGTGGCGGGCTCAGGGCCCGGTTTGGTTGATTTCTGCTATTGCTAATCAAGTTGGCTTGGTCACGCTATCGGTCATGCGGTTCGCGTGGGATCGGGCCAAAGAGCGCGCCAACTTGGAGCGCCACGGCGTCGATTTCACGACAGCGCAGCAGGCCTTTGCCGATCCCAAGGCCCTGGTTCTTTTTGACGAAGCGCACAGCGATCACCGCGAACTCCGCTGGTGGTTGCTGGGCAAGGTTGGCGCCCGCATCCTTCTCGTGCGCTACACCCACCGGCCGAACGGGGTCATCCGGCTCATCGGGGCCGGATACTGGAGGGAAGGACGCGACTACTATGAAAACTTCTGGAACAACCAAACACCCCAAGCGCCCGACCTTTGACGCCGAGGGTTACCAAACGAACCTCACCGACCTCAACCGGACGGCGTTGCCTGATTTGCGCAAGGTGAAGGCACGGCCGCTCACGTGGGGTGGCGCCCGTCCCGGGGCCGGACGCAAATCCACCGGACGCAAGCCCGTCCTGCTCCGCCTCACCCCCGCCACCCTCCGCGCCCTCCGCCGTTCCGCCCGCGCCGCCGGCAAAACGCTCTCCGAGCTGGCCGAGGAAAAGCTCGCCGCGAGCTGAGGCGAACTTGCTGCGACTGCGATTGGGTCCGGATCGAGCTCCACCCGATTCATCAGCGTTCCAGGTATTAAACGCGGAGGTCGCGGAGAACGCGGAGCAAGGCAGAGAGAAGTCTCTGCTCTCTGCGCTCTCTGCGTCCTCCGCGTTAAATCGACTGGTCTGATTGCAAAGGCGTTCGCGGCCTCGCGGAGCTCGGCCCTCCCGGACGGATCATCGCGGCGTGATCCGTCTCCATCCGTGCCATCCGTGGAAGATAAAAACCTCCGCTCGCGGCACCCGCTCCACTCGCCACCCGCAACTCCGCGCGAAATTACTTCGCCAGCGGGCGGGAAATTACTTCGCATCGGCGCACCCATGAAGGTCACCGGACTCGCCCTCGTTCCCCCGCCCAGCGCGGCCGATCTCCCGAAAGTCACGCCCGAGCTCCTGGCGTCCGTGCTCGCCCGCTACTCGCGCAGCAACGAGGGCCTCGCCGCCATCCTCTCGAAGGTCGACATCGCCAACCCCGACGAGTCCATCGACCGCATCCTCAAGTTCGTCGACTACGGGCACGCTTCCATCGGCGGCCTGACCGGCGGCCTCGCCATCGCGCTCGACGGCGTCTCGATGTGGCTCGCCTACAAGATTTTTGAACTCGCCCAGATGGCCGACGGCCAGGAGTCGAGCACGCGTTACATCACGATGGACGCGGCCAACCTGCCGACGCCGGCCGAACTCGGCATCCCCGACGACCTCGCGCTGCGCTGGAACGCCGTCATGGCCCGCGCCTTCGCGGCCTATCACGCCGAATACGCCCGCCTCGACCGGCTCGGCCAGGAGCAGCCCGACCTCATCCGCCTCCCGCCGAACGCCAAGCCCGCCGTCGTCACGCGCATCCGCAAGAACTACGCCCTCGACCGCGCGCGCTATTTCATCCCGCTCGCCACGCGCACCAACCTCGGCCTTGTCCAGAGCTCGCGCATGTGGGCCGCCACGGTGAAGCACCTCGACTCGCTCGCGCACCCCGAGGCCAAGGCCGCCGCCGCCCTCATCCGCGCCGAACTCCTCAAGCAGTCGCCGCGCCTCATGCGCCACAGCACCGCGGAAAAATCCTACGCCGAACAGGCGCAGCAGGAACTCGCCGCCTCGCTCCGCCTCGGCCTCGAGCGCCTCTCCACCGCGCCGCTCGCCGATCAGGTGTGGGTCAAGGTCGACCGCGACACGCCGCCGTGGCTGCGCGAGGAGCAGCCGGTCGCCGAGGCGCTTCGGCACCGCGCGAACCGTTACGGCTACCAAGGCACCGCGACGCGCCGCATGCGCGTGAGCTTCGCGTGGAACAACATGGCGATCGCCGAGCTGCGCGACCTCAACCGCCACCGCACCGGCCACCGCTACACGCCGCTCATCCAGGCGGGCTTCTACCTGCCGCCGGAGATCACGCCCGCGGCGCATCAGGCCCTGCTCGACGAACAGGCCGCGCTCACGCGCGAGCTGATGCAGCGCGGTTCGCCGGCCTACGTCTATTCGCTGCTCCTCGGCGCGCAGACGCCGTTCGAGCACAGCACGCACGCGGACAAGTTCATCTACGAGGCCGAGCTCCGCACCGGCATGGGCGCACACTTCCGCTACGCCGAGCACCTCAGCGCCGTGCTGCGCGAATTTTTCACGCAAGTCCCCGAGGCCAGGACCTGGGTCGTCGAAGGCACCGCCGAGCCTGAGTGAGCCGCCTCGCAGGCCGCCGCGGCGCGCCTTGAGTAGGTCCAGTCTCCGACTGGACACGTTACACGCACGAAGCCGAACCGCCTCGCGGCCGTCGGCTGAATTCCGCACCCACGCCCGGGAGAAATTGGCTTGCTGCGCCCTTGGGCCGGGCAAGCATCCCCGCCGTCGCCGCAACCGCCCGCCCGCCGCCCCGGCGGGAACCGGTCGCCCGGCCCCGCCCCAAGCCCCGATGCCGGTCCGCTTCAAAATTCTGCAGTTCAACATGCAGTTCGGCCAGGTCTGGCGCGACGAGGACCCGGACAACGCGCCGATCGACCTCACGCAGAGCATCGCGGAGATCCGCCGGCACGACGCCGACATCATCCTGCTGCAGGAAGTCGAGCGCGCGTCCCCGGGCGGCACGCAGCCGCCCATCCCGCCGAACTACGCGCGGTTGCGCGAAGCGTTTCCGGCCCACGACGGCTATTTCGCCTTCCCCAAGCCCGACCCGCGCGAGCTGCCCTTCGGCATCGGCCTCGCCATCCTGTCCCGCACGGCCCTGCGTTCCACGCGCCGCGTCGACCTGCCCTCGCCGCCGGTGGAGTTCGATTTCTACGGCGAGAAAAAGACCCCTACCGACCGCTTGCTCATCGCGGCCGAGACGACCATCGGCGGGCATCCGCTCTCGATTCTCAACACCCACCTGCTCGCGCTCTTCATGCTCAAGTCGAGCAGCGAGGTGCACACGGAGCAGCGTCAGCTCGTGCTCGAGGAACTGCGCCACTGCCCGGGTCCGGCCTTCGTCGGCGGCGACTTCAACGTCAGCAAGCACGAGTCGCTCGTGCGCCAATTTGCCGAGGCCGGATTCCCCACTGTGCAGGCGACGGAGATCACCTGGCGCCGCCGGCCCTACGTGCTCGACCACATTTTCTACAACCGCGGCCTGCGCCCCGTGCGCCACGCCGTCCATCCGACTCCCGCCTCCGATCACCATGCGCTGGTGGTGGAGATGGAATTTGCGGAGTAAGCGGAATTTTGTAGGGCGGGGTCTCCCGACCCCGCCGACGTGCGGATCTGATAACGCGTCCGCGGCGGGGTTCGGCGACCCCGCCCTACACCAGACAACACGCGGCCCGCCCTTACTTCCCGCGGCGCACGCGCTCCTTCTCGTCCTCGCGCTCCTCTTCCAGACGCGCCTTCTCGGCGGCCATCTGCTTGCGGATCTGCTCGGCCTCGTCGAACTGCTGCGCGCCGAGCGCGGCGGTGAGCTGCTGCTGCAGGAAAATCTCCCGTTCGGCGATCTTGCCCTGGTAGACGCGGTCGATCTCGCCCAGCCGCTGCTTCTGCTCCGTCGTCAGCGGGCGGGCGGCGGGATCGGATTTCGCCAGGCGTTCCATCGCGAGTTCGTAGGCGCTTTTCATGGCGCCGACCATTGCCGGCTTCAGCCGAAATTCACGCTCAAAATCAGGACGGTCGCCAGCACCGTCACCGGCCACCACTGCCGGTGCGCCGTCCGGCGCGCGCCGGCCAGCAGCATCGTCGCCGTCACGGCGATCACCGCCGCCGGACCCATCCACGGGGCGGCGAACTCGGCCGGAAAATACACGCCCGGCAACTCCGTGCCGCGCTGCACCAGCCGATCCATGACGAGGATGAGCACCGCCGCCGCGTGATTCACCAGCAACGTCACCGGCAGCAACCCGGCCAAGCCGAACAACAGCGCCACGAAGCCCGCGACGATCGCCAGCGACGCGAGCGGCACGACGAGCAGGTTGCCGAGCAGGGCGCCGGGCGAGAAGATCCCGAAGTTCGCGATGCTGCTCGGGGTGCTCGCCACACAGGCCGTCCACGTGATGGCGGCCACCACCAGTGCGTGCCCGCCCAGCCAGCGCGTGAAGTGCTGCGCCCGGTTCCATCCGGCCTCCGGTTGGTAGCGCCAGGGTTTCCACGCCGCCCGCCATGCGTCCGCCAGCGGTCCGCCCAACACGACCAGCGCCGTCACGACCGAATACGACATCTGGAAGCCCGTGGTGAACAACTGCCGCGGGTCGTCGAGCAACGTCACGAACGCCGCCCCCGCCAGCGCCGCCAGCGGATTCCCGGGCAGCAGGAACACCCGCGAGCTGACGAGGAACGCGATCATCAGGAACGCCCGCTCCGCCGGCGTGCTGCCGCCCGTCACCTGCACGTAGAGCCACAACACCGCCAGCCCGACGACGCTGCCCGCGCGCCGCGGGACGCGCAGCACGCCGAGCACGGCGAGGATGGCGCCCGCGATCACACCGACGTGGAGGCCGCTGATGGAGAAGATGTGAAACACGCCGGAGCGCATGAACGCCACCTCCTGTTCGCGCGACAGCACGGCCTTTTCCCCCAGCAGCATCGCCTGGTAGAGCGACACGAGGCCCGGGTGGCGGTCGAGCCCGTGCGCGAGCAGGGCCGCCAGCCGTTCCTGTTCGCGGGCGCAGAAGCGGCGGAAGCCGCCGGGCGCGCGGCGTTCTTCGCCGAGCTGGCCGCGCATCAGCCGCAGCCCGACCCCGAGGTTGCGCAAGTGCCGGTCGAAGCCGCGGCTCGCGGCGGTTTCCGGCACCGACTCGACCAGCCCGCGGAACGCGTAGTGCCCCGACGCCTCCGGCACGCGGCTGATGCGCCGGATGGCCGCGAAATACACCCGCTCGCCCGCCAGCCGCGCCGCCGCGCCCTCGCCGCTCACGATGCGCGCCAGCCCCGAGAAGGTCCGGCGCCCCGGCGCCGGCGGATAGACCTGCTCGATCGCCAGCACGACATTCACCTCGCGCGGCGCATCCGTCCAGCGTTGCGGCGGCGGGGACCGCAACGGCAGCCAGGCCCAGCCGGCGAGCAAGGCCGCCCCGATCAATCCCGCCTCCGCCAGCCGGCGCCCGCGCAGTGTCGCGCGGGTTGCGCCCAGCCACGCGACCGCCAGGAAAAGCACCGCGGTCGCGACGATCGGCGCGAGATCATTGGCGTCCGTGCGGCGGAGCTCCGCGACGATCAGTCCCGTCATGAACGGAAGGAGCAGCCAGAGCAGGGGGGCGCGCAGGGGTCCGGGAGATGCCATCGTGCTCTCCCCGGCCCGTGAAGAGGAGCACGCCGAGCAAAGCAGACTGGCCGCCGCCTTCAACCCGGATTCCGTGCAGAGCAAATTGTAGGAGGGGCTTTACGCCCCGATCTGACACTCGAGGGCGGCGCACCTCATTATCGCGGCATAAAGCCGCTCCTACAGTCACGCGTCGTTAATCCCATCGCGGAATCCGCCTTCAAACTTGTTTCGCCGCGCGTCGGGGACACAGTGGGCTTCTCCATGGCGCGCGACGACGACCAGACCTCCCTTTTCGGTGCGGAACCTGACGAGCCCGCGCCCGCCGCCTCTTCCGCGCCCGCCGACACCTCCCACCAGCCGCTCGCCGCGCGGATGCGTCCGCGCGCCCTCGCCGAGGTCGTCGGGCAGGACCACATCACGCGCGCCGGCAGCCTGCTCCCGCGGCTCATCGCCACGAACCGCTTCGGCAGCCTGCTCTTCTACGGTCCGCCCGGCTGCGGCAAGACGAGCATCGCCGAGGCCATCGCCCGCGAGACCGGCAGCCGCTTCGTGCGCATCAACGCCGTGATGAGCAACGTCGCCGAGCTGCGCGAAATCCTCGCCGCCGCGCGCCGCCGTCCCGAGGCGCGCACGCTGCTCTTCATCGACGAGCTCCACCGGTTCAACAAGTCGCAGCAGGACCTGCTCCTGCCTGACGTCGAGGAGGGCAACGTCCGCCTCATCGGCGCCACGACCCACAATCCCGGCTTCTACGTCAACCCGCCGCTCCTCAGCCGCAGCCATCTCTTCCGCCTCGAGCCGCTCGCGCCCGCCGCCGTGGCGGGCGTGTTGCGCCGCGCGCTCGGCGACGCGGAGCGCGGACTCGGCGCGCGCGCCCACGCGGCCGACGACAAGGTGCTCGCCGATCTCGCCGTGCTCTGCGACGGCGACCTGCGCCGCGCGCTCAACGCCCTCGAGGTCATTGCCCTCTCGCTGCCCGAGCGGGCGCCGATCACCGAGCAGGAGCTCGAGGTCTTTGCCCGCGAGCGTCGCATCCGTTACGATGCGAACGAGGACGAGCACTACGACACCATCTCCGCCTTCATCAAGAGCTGTCGCGGCAGCGATCCCGACGCGGCGATGTATTGGCTCGCCAAGATGCTCGCCGGCGGGGAGGACCCGCGCTTCATCGCGCGGCGGCTCGTGATCCTCGCCAGCGAGGACGTCGGCCTCGCCGACGCCTTGGCCCTGCCGCTCGCCGTCGCCGCGCACCACGCCTGCGACTTCGTCGGCCTGCCCGAGGCGGAGCTGACGCTCGCGCACGCGACGCTCTACATCGCCGCCGCGCCGAAAAGCAATTCGGCCACGCTCGCGCTCGCGGCGGCGCACCGCGCGCTCAAGGAGCAGCCCGTGCAGCCTGTGCCGCTGCCCCTGCGCGACAAGAGCGGCGCCGCGAGCAAGCAGGCGGGCCACGGCAAGGGTTACCTCTACGCGCACGATTTCCCCGAGAACATCTCCGGCCAGGCTTATCTCGAAAAACCGCTCACGCTCTACACGCCGAAGTCCGCCGGCATGGAGGCGAAGATCGCCGACCGCCTCGCCCGTTGGCAGGAACTCCGCGCGCAGATGCGGCGCTGAACGGAGCCCGAATCGCCGCGCTGGCTGGTCTGCTGTAGGGGCGCAGTCTTGCTGCGCCCTTTCAGCGCGCGCGACTTCGTGAGGGCGCAGCAAGACTGCGCCCCTACACAGATCCAGTCGGCACGTTCTGGCCCGATCGAGCGATTGGAAGGATGGCCGCGAAAAGGCACAAGAATCTGAACGCTGCGCACATCCGTCCCGCGCGCCTATAGGCGCTGTTCATGCGCCGCGAACCGCTCCATATTTTTTGTGCCTCTTCGTGGCCAACACGTTTGGAGAGTGATGCCGCGCGTTGCGCCCGCTTCGCGAAACACCCGTGAAACTCCGCGCGGGCCAGCGATGGCTTGCGACTCGCGCGTCCCGCCGTATGGTCTGCCCCCATGAAATCGCGGCTCGTTCTCCTGTTCCTCGCCGTCCTCGGCTCCGCCACCCTCGTCGCGCAGACCACGCCGCGTCCGCCCGGATCGAAGGGCGCCGCTCCCGCGAAGCAGGCGACGAAGAAAGAGGAGCCCAAGAAGGAGGAGCCGAAGATCGACGGCACGGTGCTCAACCGGCCCGACGGCACTTTCCTCGGCCTCACCTTGCAGGACGGGAAATACAAGCTCGCGTTCTACGACAAGGAGAAGAAGCCGATGCCGGTGAACGTCCTCCGCGCCACCGCGCGCTGGCCGAACATGCACGGTCCCGGCCAGAACCGCACGGTGCTCAACCCGGCCGGCGACGGCACCTACCTCCTCGGCGCGCAGTTCGTGCGCGGGCCGCACAGTTTCCGCCTCTTCCTCACGCTCATCGCGCAGGAGAACGCCGAAGCGGGCGAATCCTACTCGCTCGATTTCCGCGGCTGATCCGCCGCCGGTCCGATCATGGCCCTCTGGCAAATTGCGGGCGGGGTCGCCCTCATGCTGTTCGCCATCCGCTTCCTGCGGAAGGGACTCGAGCGCGTCTTCGGCCATGCGTTGCACGCGTGGATCGAGCGCATGAGCGCCAACCGCTGGACCGCGGCGATCGCGGGCCTCGCGTTCGGCTCGGTCGCGCCGTCGTCCACGGCGCAGACGCTCCTGACGATGCAGTTGCTCAACGCCGGCAAGCTGCCGGCGGAGCGGATGCTCGTGTTTCTCCTCGGCGCGAACGTCGGCATCACCGTCATGGTGCAGCTGATCGCGTTCCGGCTCTTCGACTACAACGCGTTCTTCCTCATCGCCGGCGTCGGCGCCTACGTCTGGGCGCGCACCGAGGGCATGCGCGGCGCGGGCCAGGCCCTGCTCGCGCTCGGCCTCATCTTCCTCGCGATGCAGCTCATCAGCGGCGCGGCGCGCTCCGTGGCCGGACACGAGGAGTTCCAGCTCCTCATGCAGGTCTTCAGCAATCACCCGGTGCTGCTGCTCGTCTTCGCCGCGGGCCTGACCTTCCTGATGCAGAGCTCGACCGCCGTCATCGGCCTCGTGATCGCGCTGGCCGACGCCGGCACCTGCACGCTGGAAACCGTCCTGCCCGTCGTGCTTGGCGCCAATGTCGGCCTCGGGCTCACGTCACTCGTCGCCGGCTGGGACACGATTGCGGGCAAACGGCTCGCGGTGGCCAACCTCGCGCTCAAGGGCGCGGTCGTCGTGCCGCTCTTCCTCGCGCTGCCGAACTTGGTGGGCTGGATCGAGGGAATGCCCGGCGGCACGGCGCGCCACGCGGCGAATTTCCACACGACCTTCAACCTCCTCGTCGCCTTCACCGGCGCGCTGCTCGCGGGCTACGTCGGACGGCTGGTGGTCCGCGCCGTGCGCGACACGCCCACGGCCGACCCCTTCGGCGGCGTGCCGACGCACCTCGATCCCTCGGCGCTGGCCAGCCCCGTCTTCGCCCTCGCCAACGCCGCGCGCGAGACGCTGCGCCTCATCGAGGAGATCAAGGGCATGCTCACCGGCGCCTGGCGCGGCTGGCTCACCCGCGACGCCGAGCTGGTCCGCCGCGCGCAGGAGCACGACAACCGCGTCGACGAGATGCACGCGGCGATCAAGCACTACCTCAGCCAGATTCCGGCCGACCAGATGACGCCGCGCGACAGCCAGCTCCAGTTCGGGCTGCTGCATTTCGCCAGCCAGCTCGAGACGATCGGCGACATCGTCGACAAGAACTTCTGCCACCAGGTGCTGAAGCAGATCGTCGACCCGCTGCCGCTCCATCCGCAGGACGACGCCGACCTCGCCGAAATGCACCGTCGCACGGTGCAGCGGCTGGAGATGGCCATCCTCGTGCTCACGACGCGCGACCGGCAGACGGCGCAGCGCTTCCTCGAGGAGGGCGACCAGCTCAAGGCCTGGTGCATTGAATTGCAAAGGGCACACTACCAGCGCCTCGGCGGGGGCGACGAGCGCACCCTGCAGGCGAGCACGCGCTTCCTCGAGCTGTTGAACGCCCTGCGCCGGATCAGCGGCCAGCTCAACACCATCGGCCACACCTTCACGCGCCCGAAGTCGGCGAAGGAATCCGCGCCGCCGGCGAGCTGAGGAGCCGGGAATACTTTGTGTAGCAGCCGACGTAAGTCGGCTGGTCGAGGACTCACGACTGGCTCTGCCGTCTTACGACGGCAGCTACGGTTTTGGCTCAGCCCGCGCCCTGCTCTCAGAAGCCCGCCCGCGCCCGCCTGAAGCGCCGCTGATGACGCTCCCGGGGATTTGACAGCGGGCGGGGGCGCGGGGATGCTCCGCTCCCTTTCGTTCCTCGCCATGTCCGCCGTCCATGCGCCCTTCGATTCCGTTGAGCTCGCGATCCAGACCATCGCCGCGGGCGGGGTCGTGATCGTCACCGACGACGAGGGCCGCGAGAACGAGGGCGACCTGCTCTTCGCCGCCGAGAAGGTCACGCCCGACCTGGTCAACATGATGATCCGCCACGCGCGCGGCCTCATCTGCGTGCCGATGACGGAGCCGCAGCTGAAGCGGCTCGGCATCAACCCGATGGTGCAGCAGAACCGCGAGGCCATGCGCACGGCGTTCACCGTCTCGGTCGACGCCGCCGAGGGCATCACGACCGGCATCAGCGCCTTCGACCGCGCGCGCACCATCGCGCTCCTCGGCAATCCCGCCACGCGGCCCGACGAACTCGTCCAGCCCGGCCACATCTTTCCGCTCTGTGCACGCCCCGGCGGCGTGCTCGAGCGCGCCGGTCACACCGAGGCCGCGGTCGACCTCGCCGCGCTCGCCGGCCTGCGCCCCGCCGGTGTCATCTGCGAGATCCTCAACGAGGACGGCACGATGGCGCGCCTGCCCGAGCTGCTGGAGTTCAAGCACCGGTTCAACCTGCCGCTCATCTCCATCGCCTCGCTGATCGAATACCGCCACCAGCGCGAGCAGCTCGTCGAATGCATCAGCACGCGGCCGTTCTCCTCCGAATACGGCGAGTTCACCCTCCACATCTTCCGCAGCAAGATCGACGGCCGCCACCACCTCGCGTTCACGAAGGGGAAGCTCGACGGCTCGCCCACGCTCGTGCGCGTGCACACGGAGAATCTGCTCAGCGACGTCTTCCACGCCCGCGATATGGGCAGCCACCGCTCGCTCGTCACGTCGCTGCAGCGCGTGGCGGAGGCCGGGCACGGCGCCATCGTCTACATGGAGCAGACCGGCCGCATGCAGGAGGCCGTGCTCTCCACCCAGCCCGGCCGCGTGGCGAACCTGCGCGATTACGGCACCGGCGCGCAGATCCTCACCGCGCTCGGCCTGAAGAAGATCCGCCTCCTGTCGCATTCCAGCCGCCGCGTCGTCGGCCTCGACGGCTACGGCCTCGAGATCGTCGAGCAGGTGCCGGTCTGACCGGCGCGGATTTCGGATTGCGGAAAACACGCCCCGGCCTGCCAATTGACCCTCCCATGAGTCTCGACGCTCCCAATTCCACCCCGATCCGCGGTGCCGGTCTGCGCTTCGGCGTCGTGGCCGCTCGTTTCAACGAGCGTCTGACCGACGGGCTGTTGCAGCGCGTGCAGGAAACCCTCGCCGCCGCCGGCGTGCGCGAGGGCGACGTGCTCGTGCTGCGCGTGCCCGGCTCGCACGAGGTGCCGTGGGCCGCGCACGAGCTCGCCGCCGCCGGCGCCTTCGACTGCGTCGTCGCGCTCGGCGTCCTCATCGGCGGCGACACCAACCACCACGAGATGGTCGGGCAGAGCGTGTCGCAGGCGCTGCAGACGGTCGCGGTGCAAACCCGCGTGCCCGTGATCAACGGCGTCATCGTCACCGCCACCCTCGCGCAGGCCAAGGCGCGCTGCGTCGGCCGCATCGACCGCGGGGTGGAGTTCGCCCACGCGGCGCTTGAAATGGCCGCGTTGCGGCGCACCCTCCGCGGGAGGAAAAAATCATGAGCAGCCAGTTCAGCCAGCGCCGCGAAAGCCGCGCCGCCGCCCTCCAGTTCCTCTACGCGTGGAGCATCAACCGCCCGGCCAACGTGGCGGACGATCTCCACCTGTTCTTCCAGGGACTGGAGCAGCCGCGCGACCACTACGCCTTCGCCGAGGAACTGATCCACGGCGTGCTCACGCACCTCGACGAGATCGACGGCCACATCCGCACGCTGGCGCACAACTGGGAGTTCGACCGCATCGCGCGCATCGACCTCGCCATCCTGCGCCTCGCCATCTTCGAGATGCTCCACCGCAAGGACATCCCGCCCGTCGTCTCGATCAACGAGGCCATCGACCTGTCGAAGAATTTCTCCACCGCCGACTCCAAGCGCTTCATCAACGGCATCCTCGACCGCATGAAGGACAAGCTCGGCCGCGACGCGCGGAAGGCCAGCAGCGAGTAGCGGGCAGTGTGTAGCGAGCATGACGAGCCGACAGCAGGACGGAGACTGAACGGCGTGATGCTCGCTACTCGCTAGTCACTACTCGCTACTACTCATTCCCATGTTCTCGCTCTTCAAGAAATTCAAGGACGGCCTGACCAAGACGTTTTCCGCCATCGCGGCGAAGACGCACGGGCTGTTCGGCGGGCGGAAGATCGACGCCGCGTCGCTCGACGAACTCGAGGAGGCGCTCTACACCGCCGACTTCGGCGTCGAGACGACGACCGAGATCCTCGCCGAGATCAAGGCCGCCTACAAGAAGGACGCCTCGCTCCAGGGCCGCCAAGCCGCCGAGATCGGCGCCGCCGTGCTCCGCCGCGTGCTCGCCGGCGCCGAGGGCGTCCTGCCCGCGCCGGCCGTCAAGCCCACCGTCATCGCCATGATCGGCGTCAACGGCTCGGGCAAGACGACCACGACCGCGAAGCTCGCGCACAAGTTGAAGGCCGACGGCCAGAGCGTGATCGTCGCCGCCTGCGACACCTTCCGCGCCGCCGCCGTCGAGCAGCTCAAGTCGTGGGCCACGCGCCTCGACCTCGAGATCGTCGCCAGCCACACCGGCGCCGACGCCGCCGCCGTCGCCTTCGACGCGTGGCAGGCCGCGAAGTCGCGCGGACACGACTGGCTCATCGTCGACACCGCCGGCCGCCTCCACACGAAGAGCAACCTCATGGAGGAGCTGGCGAAGATCCGCCGCGTCCTCCAGAAAAACGACCCCGCCGCGCCGCAGCACCGCTGGCTCGTCGTCGACGGCTCGCTCGGCAGCAACTCGATCGAGCAGGCGAAGGTGTTCCACCAGAGCTTCGGTCTCACCGGTCTCATCGTCACCAAGCTCGACGGCACGAGCCGCGGCGGCGCGATCGTCGGCATCTGGCGGCAGCTGAAGATCCCGATCTACTTCATCGGCCTCGGCGAACAGCCGGAGGACCTCCAGCCGTTCTCCGCGGACAATTACAGCCGCGCCGTCTTCGGCCTCGAGCAGGCGTGAACTTTCTCCGTCCGCTCGCCGTCCTCCTCGCGCTCGCCCTTGGCGGCGTGAGCGCGGCGGCGACCGACGCGGCCGAACCGGCGGATCAAGCCGCGTCCCGGCCGGCCGCGCGCGAGACCCGCGACGCCGTGCGCGCAGCCGTCGGCGCGCAATTGCAGGCGTTGCGCGAAGGCGAATTCGAGCAGGCCTACGCGCTCGCCGCGGAGGGCATCCGCCGGCAGTTCCGCCTGCCCGTGTGGGTGGAGATGATCCGGCGCGGCTACGCGCCGCTCCTGCGGCACGAACGCGTGGAGTTCGGCGTGATGCGGCCCGACGGCGCCGATCGCGCGTCGCTGCCCGTCGTGGTCTTTGCGACGGACAGCCGCGCGACGCGTTATCGCTACGACCTCGTGCGCGAGCGCGGCGGCTGGCGCATCGCCGGCGTCGTCGCCGAGCGGGAAGCCCCGCGCGGCGACATTTGAACGGTGGGACCGGCTTCAGCCGGTCTTGATCGCTGCGCCGCGCTTTCAGGCCGGCTGAAGCCGGCCCTACTCACGCGGCGATGATCGTTGTTTCCTGATGTTTAGAACGCCACGCGCAGACCGAGCGTCACGTCGCGGCCGGGGAGCGGGGCGACGTCCTTGAGGAAGGAGCTGTGCACACGGGCGGTGGTGTTGTTCAGGTTCGTGCCGCGGGCGAAGAGCTCCGCGTCGGTCGAGCCGAGCTTGAAGCGCCAGGCGGCCGACACGTTGACGAGCGTGTGGCTGTCGGTGGCGGTCTCGTTCGGCGCGGTGCGGTTCTGCGCGAAGCTGTGGCGGAACTCGGAGGAGAACGTGAGCGCGCCGTGGCGGTAGTCGAGGCCGATGCCGGCGCGGGCCGGCGTGATGCGCGGCAGCGGCGTGTCGTCGGTGCGGTTGGTGGCGCGCACGGTGTCGGCGACGAAGCGCAGGTCGAACTGCCGGCCCGTGCTTTCGTGCAGGTGCGCGATGAGCTCGAGTTCGGCGCCGTGGAAGCGCGCGTCGCGCTGCACGAAGGCGTAGACAGGCAGCTCGTCCTCCTCCTCGCCCGTGGCCTGCTCGAAGATGTAGCCGTCGAAGTCGTTCACAAAGACCGTCGCCACACCCGTGACGCGGCCGGCGCGCTTGCGCAGGCTGACATCGAGGCCGTGGGCGCGCTCGAGGCCGAGCGTGGCGTCGCCGATCTCGTAGCTGCCCGTGCCGGCGTGCGGGCCGTCGGCGTAGAGTTCCTGGGCGTTGGGCGCGCGCTCGCTGCGGTTGAGCGAGACGGCGAGCGACCAGGTGTCGTCGAGTTTCCAGACGGCGCCACCGGAGAGACTGGCGCCCGTGTGCGAGCGGGCGGCGAGACCGGTGCCGGCATCCGGCTTTACTTCCTGCCGCTCGACGCGGGCGCCGAGCTGCCAGGTGACGCGCTCGCGGGCGATCTCCTCGTAGAGAAAGACGGCGAGGTTGTTCGTCACGGACGGCGGCACGAAGGCCTCTTCGCCGACGGCGGAGAAATCGCTGCGCGAAACCTGCGCACCGACGGCACCCTCGAAGGCGCCGATCTTGTTATGCAGGAATTCGAGCCGGCCTTCGTAGGCGCGGTTGGTGAAGCGCGTGCCGATCTCGTCGCCCTCGAGTTCGTCGTGGCGGTAGTCGGCAACGCCGAGCTGGAGGCGGGCCGTGTGGATGAGCGGCGTCAGGTCGAAGAGCTCGCCGTGCACATCCCAGCGGCGCTGGCGGAGATCGAGGCGGACGTCTTCGTCGCCGTGCTCATCGGCGTGTTCTTCTTCCTCGTGTTCCTCTTCTTCCTCCTCGTGACCGTGCTTGTGGCCGGGCACGCCGTAGAGGGAGTCAAAGCCGCTGTAGGAGAAGCCGAGGTGGCCGCGCGTGCTGAGGTAGGTGAGGCCGAGGCCGGCGCCGGAGGTTTTGGTCGCGGTGTTGGGCAGGATGCCGCGGGCGGGCGGGCCTTCCTCGTCCTCATCGTGGTCTTCCAGCAGGGCGGCGGTTTCGGCGAAATCCGGGATGCGGATGTCGTCGGTCTGGCGCGTGAAGCCGTCGAGGCGCCACGCGAAGGCGCCGGCCTTGCCGGTCAGCACGCCGGCGGCGGCGCGCTCCTCGGCCGCGCTGCCGAGGCGGGTCTCGAGGCGGCCGCCGAGCGCGGAGGCGGGCGCCTCCTCGGGAATGCGGGCATCGATGACGTTGACGACGCCGCCGATGGCGGAGCCGCCATAGAGCAGCGTGGCGGGACCGCGCACGATCTCGATGCGATCGATGAGAAGCGGATCGAGGCTGACGGCGTGGTCGGGGCTGATGACGGAGGCGTCGAGCGTGCCGATGCCGCCCTGGAGGACGCGGATGCGGTCGCCGCCGAGGCCGCGGATGACGGGCCGGCTGGCGCCGGGGCCGAACCACGTGGACGAGATGCCGGGTTCGCCGGCGAGCGTTTCACCGAGCGACCCGGCGCGTTGCAGGAGCAGGCGCTGGCCGGCGAGCACCGAAGTAGGCGCGGCGATCTCGTCCTGCGCGCGCGCGAAGGGGCTGGCAGAGACGACGAAGTTCTCGAGCGTGACCGGCTCGGCATGGGCCGGAGCGGGTGGTTGGGCAGTCTGGGCGCCGGCGAGCGTGACGCCGGCGAGGAAGAGGGAAAGGGAAAGGGGACGGGACATGGAGGAGGAGATTGCGGCGGACGGAAACCGCCAGGATACGGACAAGGTCGCGGACACCCGCAGGGGGCGCGCGAAAGGAGGGCGGACGCGCGCGGCGGCGCGTCGCTTCAGGCGATGGTCCGGGCGGCCGGCGGATCACGCCCGGGCCGCAACGGCCGGTCGACGACGGCGGGGGCGGTCACCGCTGCGAGGCGCAGCGTCGTGACGGCGGTTTCCTCGGGCGTCACCGCGAAGGCCGCGTGGTCGACGGGGCTTTCCGCCCCCTGGGCGAAGAGCGTAATCGCGCACGTGTGCTCGGCCGCGGGGGCCTCGTGCTCGTGCGCTTCGTCGTGACCGTGCACGTGGGCGTGCAGCAGGTCGCTCGCCCCGGCGAGGCTCAGCATCGCCACCAGCAGCGCGCACCCCAGCCCGAGCACGCGCCAGCCCGGGAGGGGGCGGAGCGGTCGGCGGAAGGGTTGGGCGGCGGGCAGCACGGGTGGGAAACTTGGCATTATGCCCGATGCGTCAAGCGGCGTCGACCAACGCTCCCGAGGGCACGGGGAAGGGCCCAAAATCCACGACCACCTTTTTTTAGGTGGTTTCATTGGTCCGCAGGTTAACGGCGTTGGGCTAGGAATTTCCGAGTGTTTCGTGCCAGGTCAACTGGTGCGAGAGGTGACCAAAACAAGGAGCCCGCCGGAGATCACTGGCCCGTGACCCCCGGCGGGCTCCTCAATTTTCCGGGGGCGCAAAAAAGGCGCGGGGGTGAACCCGCGCCGGAGAGGGGAAGGGGAGGCGGCGGCTCAGCGCACTTCGCCCATGAGTTTCTTCACCCAGGGCGTGACGGCGACGAGGGCGATGAACGCCACGCCGACCCAGCCGGCCTGCACGAGGAAGAAATGCGAGAGCGCGGACGCATTGGTGGCGGTGAACTCGCCGGCGAGCAGACCGGCGACCTTGTTGCCCAGCGCGGCGGCGAGGAACCAGATGCCCATGACGAGGCCGACGAGGTTGCCCGGGGCGAGCTTGGTCAGCGTGCTCAGGCCGACCGGGCTGAGGCAGAGTTCGCCGACGGTCTGGAGGAAGAACAGGCCGACGATCCACAGCGGGCTGACCTTGCCCTCGGCCGTGAGCTGCGCGGCCGGCACCATGAGCAGGAACGAGAGGCCGAGGAAGAACAGGCCGATGGCGAACTTCATCGGACTCGACGGTTGCTTGTCGGCCAGGCGCACCCACAGCCACGCGAAGAGCGGTGACAGCGTGATGACGAAGACGGAGTTGACCGACTGGAACCACGCCGACGGAAACGTGAAACCGAGGAATTCGAGGCGCGTGAGCTGGTCGGCGAACAGCGCGATGGTGGAGCCGGCCTGCTCGAAGATCGCCCAGAAGATGATCGCCGCGAGCGAGAACACGAAGATGGCCGCGAAGCGTTTCAGGCTCGGGTCGTTGCGCGACCCGAACCAAAGGATGGCGAGCACGGGCACGACGATGTAGCCGTATTTGATCCACGCGAAGTTCTCGTTCGTGTCCGACAGGCGCACGAGCCAGAAGAGCAGGCCGGCGCCGGCGAGCACGCCGAGCAGCTTGCCCCACGGGCGCGCGATCTCGGGCGCCGGCGCGAGGCCGACGTTGTCGAGCCGCTTCCACTGGATGAGGTAGACGACGAGGCCGATGGTCATGCCCACGCCCGCGGCGGCGAAGCCCCAGTGCCAGCTGCGCGCGGGGTCCATGCCCCACTCGACCAGCATGCCCTTGAACATGTCGCTCTGCGCCAGCCAGCCCGTGATGAGCGGGGCGAGGAAGGCGCCGATGTTGATGCCCATGTAGAAAATCGAGAATCCCGCGTCGCGGCGATCGTCCTGCGCGCTGTAGAGCGAGCCGACCATCGAGCTGATGTTGGGCTTGAGCAGGCCGGTGCCGCAGGCGACGAGCACGAGGCCGGCGTAGAAGAAGAACTCCGAGTGCACCGCGAGCGAGAAGTAGCCCGCCGCGATGATGATGCCGCCCCACAGCACCGCGGCGCGCGCGCCGAGGAAATTGTCGGCGATGTAGCCGCCCGGGATCGAGAGCATGTAGACGCTCATCGTGTAGGTGCCGTAGACCATGCCCGCCGTGCGGGTGTCGAAGCCGAGACCGCCGGCGGCGATCGGGGCGACCATGAACAACGTGAGCAGGGCGCGCATGCCGTAATAGCCGAAGCGCTCCCACAATTCCGTGAAGAACAGGTTCGTCAGACCGCGGGGGTGACCGAAGATGCCGCTGGTGTCGCGAACCGCAGAAGGGGCGGTGTGCTGCATAGGACGCCGATTCCGCCAAGTTCGCCCCGGGAGCGCAAGCGCGCAACCGGCGCCAGCCCCCCGTCCTTCACTCGGAAATTGGCCAACCTTGCGCGCCGGTTGGCCTCACCAGAAATACGTCACGTTGAGCGAAGTGTAGCCCTGGTTGGCGAGCTGGTTCTCGAAGGCGCGCGAATTGTCCACCGCCGTGAACGTCACCCGCCAGGCCGCCGTCGTGATCGTCACGCCCGCCTCGACCGCCGAGGTGAAGGGGCGCTTCTCCACGCTGGAGCTGTCGCGGAACACCGCGCCATCGAGGAACAGGTTGTGCGCCGTGGCGGAGCCGGTCACGCCGGCGAAGACGTGCACGCCGAAGCGATCGCGGTCGCGCGCGCCCTCGCCGGTCAGGCGCGGCGGCGGCAGGTTGCCGCTGGTGCTGATGAGCGAGCTGCCGAAATCGCGCGGCAGCCGGTAGCCGAAGCGCACCTGCGCCCCCGCGTCGGCGCGCACCAGCACGGTGCCGAGGTGCAGGCCGGCCTTCGGGATGAACTCGAGGTTCCAGTCGCCGGCCGGGTCGAGCAGCTCCATCCGCACGCGGCGCTCGAAGACGAGGCCGATCTCCGGCTCGGTCTTCCATTGGTTGGCCCAGCCCTTCGGCGTGTTGACGCCGATGAAGCGGTGCCACTCCGCCTGCGTCTTGTCCGCCAGCGACCACGGGCCCGAGAAACCGAGGAACAACTTGAACACGGCGAGGTGCCGGTCGTTGTGCAGCTGGAGCGTCGGCCCGAAGAACAGCAGACCCGCCCACGGCCGGTCGTTGGGCTGCGGTGCCGCGATCTGCGTGTCGGCCGGCGTCGACATGATCTGCCCGAGTTCGAGTCCGTGCGTCTCCTCCAGCCCCGCGCGCGGATAGCCGAGCCAGTCGATCACGCGCGCGACGATCGCACTCGGCGGCCGCGACCGGGTCCACGCGAACGACACGCCGTTGGTGTAGTAGCGGTCCGTGTCGAACAGCATGTCGTTCTCGATCAGCACGGACAGTGCCTGCCGCTCGCGGCGCGGGGCGAGGTCGGCGAAAACCGGGAGGGCCAGCAGGAGGAAGAGGGCGGCGAGACGCGACATCGGCGGGACGCTAGCCCGGTCCGGCGGGCGGTCAACCGCCCTACGGCCGATGGCCAGCCGAAGGTGGACAACCGCCCCGCGGCCCGACCATCCTGCGCCGATGCGGCCCTCCCGCCCGCCCCTCCCGATCCTCTACGCCACCGCCTCCGGCAACGCCGAGCAGCTGGCGGAGCTGGCGGCCGGGCATTTCGCCGCGCGCGGGTGGGACGCGTCCGCCGTCAACCTCGCCGAGTTTCCCGCCGCCCGCCTGCGCGAAACGCCGCTCGTCCTCGTCATCGCCAGCACCTGGGGCGACGGCGAGCCGCCGCCCGACGCCGCTGACTTCGTCGCCGGCCTGCGCGCGCCCGAGCCGCTCGACCTCGCGGGCCTGCGTTACGCCGTGCTCGCGCTCGGCTCGTCGATGTATCCGGCCTTCTGCGCCTGCGGCCGCGAGATCGACGCCCGCCTCGCCGTCCACGGCGCGCAACGCCTCGTTCCGCGCGTCGACGCCGACACCAAATACCTCGCCGATTTCCAGCGCTGGCTTGGCGACGTCACGGCTGCGCTGGAGCAACGCTCATGAGTTCACCCAAACTCCGGACGAAACTCAGTCGCCTGCTCGTCGGCCTCGGCCTCACCCGCCTCGCCGCCGCCGAGGAAATCCTGCCGCTCGATCCACCCGCCGGCCTCGCGCCGCGCGAGATTCGCGTCTTCGTGCCCGCGGGCGGCGTCACGGCGCAGACCCCGGTGCTCGTCGCGCTCGACGGCCAGAACATGGGCGCGTGGAGGCTCGCCGAGACGATCGCCGACCTGACGCAACGCGGCGAGATCACCGCCCCGCTCGTCGTCGCGATTCCGAATTCCCCGCAGCGCCTCGACGAATACGGCCTCGCCGGCGCGCTCGACTCCAAGGGCCGCGGCAAACTCGCCGCCGCGTTCCAGCGCTACGTGCTCGAGCAAGTCCTCCCCGCGGTCGCGACGCGCTACGGCCTGCAGCTCGCACCCGCGCGCACCGGCATCATGGGCGCCTCGCTCGGCGGCTTGAGCGCGCTCGACCTCGCGTGGCACCGGCCGGAGGTGTTCGGCTTCGTCGGCGTCTTCTCCGGGTCGCTCTGGTGGCGCGGCGAGGAAGGCGACTGGCAGGCGCACCAGCGTTCGCGCCTGGCGCATCGCTTCGTGCGCGAGACGAAGTCCACCCCGCGCCTGCGCCTGTGGTTCGAGGCGGGCACGGCCGACGAGACCGACGACCGCGACGGCAACGGCGTCATCGACGCGATCCAGGACACGACCGAATTCATCGACGAGCTCGAGCGCCTCGGCCTCCGCCGCGGCGTCGACGTGGCGTATCACGAGATTCCCGGCGGCGAGCACAACGAAGCCACCTGGGCGCGCGCGTTGCCGGTGTTCCTGCGCTGGGCGCTGCCGGCGGCGCGCTGACGCGGCGATCCGGTCCGTTCAGCGGTCGATCTCGCTCAGAAACACCGCGCGGCCGCTCGGGCGGCGGGCGGTGGCGACCTGCGTCCCCGTGCCGCGCTCCGGGTGGAACGCGCCGACGACGACGCCCACGAGGTTGCCGTTGACGACGGGCTCGGGATCGTGCGTGCGGTTGTTCAGGCCGCGGACGCGCCAGCCGTCGCGGGCCTTGGCGACGAGCACATGCCCGACGGCGCGGCGGTCGCGGTTGCGATAGACCACAGTCTGGCCGCGCCGCAGGTCCGTGTAATCGCCGTCGCGCAGGACGAGAATGGTGCCGGCCGGATACAGCGGCTGCATCGAGCGGCCCGTGCCGACGAGGATGAAGGCGCCGGGCGTCGCGTCGACGAGGTCGATCGCCTGCCGCCAGGCCTCGGCCTCGGGCAGGGTGCGCGCCCGCGGCGAATTGCCCGTGAAAATGCCGCGGATCCAGTCGCTGCGCGTCTCGTCGTAGCGGGCGGAGAGTGGCGCCGTCAGGCCCGCGAGGATCAAAACCCCGAGGAGCCACCGCCATGTTTGCCGCACCATGAATGATTATCAGCCCGAAAAAATTTCCGAGGCGAGCTGCGGTTGTTGAGGTTCATTCCTCAGGCCGGACGGAGAAGCGGCTGGGGTGCGCTCCTCATGCGCGGTGCGGAAAAATTTATGTCACTGCGCCGCGCGCGTGCGCACGCGCGCCAGCGCCAGACCGGTGAGCGCGAGCGCGGCCGGAGCGAGGCCGCCGAGGAAATACGCCCACTTCACCCAGGCCGCGCCGTAGAAACCGAAATGCAACGGTGCGAGCATCGAACGGAACTGCTCGCCCGCGGTCAGCCGGGTCGCATCGCGCACGCCGCGCAGGCCGCCGGTGCCGAGATCGAACGCCGCCGAGCTGAACTTCTGCCATGGGGGATTTCCCCGGTGCAGCAAAAGCACCGTCGCGACGCCGTGCGGGTCGGCGGGAAACTGCAGGCGCAGCACCTCGGCGTCGGGAAACCGCGTCCGCGCCTCCGCCAGCATCGGTTCGAGGGGCGGCAGGCGGCGCGGGTCGACCGCTTCCGTCGTCACCGCCGGCCGGGCGTCGAGCGAGACCACGACGTAGAGCGTGCCCGTGACGCCGAGCACCAGCGGGAAATAGATCGCCGCGACGCCGATCCACTTGTGCAGGTCGGCCAGTGCCACGCGCCAGCCGAGGCGGAGTCGGAACGGGCTGCGCCCGAGCGAGGCCAGCCGGTCGCGGTGCAGGTAGAGTCCGGTCGTGGCCAGCAGCGTGAGCGCGACACCCGCCGCACCGACAACCCAGTAGCCCGCGCGGCCGGCGTGCAATTGCATGTGCAGGCCGAGCAGCCACGGCGTGAACAACCGCTGGTCGGGGCCGTGCCAGAGGATTTCGCCCGTGGCCGGCGCGACGAAGGCCGACCAGCGCGTCGTGCCGTCGGCGGAGAGAAAGAGCACCTTGTGCGTGCCCTGCACCTCGCGCGCCGGCAGCAGGCGGAACAGCCGGTAACCTTCCGGCGCCAGCGGCGCGACCGCGACGGCGACTTCGGCCAGCGTGGGAGCTGGCGACGCGGAGGGAGCGGCGGGGGCGCGGTGCAGGTCGCGTTCGAAGATCGCTTCCAGTTCGTGATGGACCACCAGCAGCGAGCCGCTGACGCTCAGCAGCACGAGCAAGGCCGCCGCGGCGAACCCCAGCCACCGGTGCACGCGCCACACGAGCAGCCACACCTGCCACGCGCGGAGGCGGGTTTCGGGAGCGACGGGCGGCATGGCGCGAGGGCGGGACACTGGAGAGGTGATGGCGTGAATGTAGGGCGGGGTCTCCTGACCCCGCCGCGAGAGTGATAGCGCGCTCGAACAAAGGCGGGGTCGGGAGACCCCGCCCTACAATAAATGAGCTCAAAACTCCCAGCGGCAGCGCACGCTCAGCGTGCGGCCGCGGCCGGTGAAGAAGTTGAAGTTGTCCGCGCTGACGCCGGTGATCGTCTGCGAGAAGTAGGTGACGTAGTCGTTGTCGAAGACGTTCTCGACGCCGACGCTGAGCGAACGCTTCTCCGCGAACCGCCAGGTGGCGAGCGCGTCGACCAGCGTGTAGCCGCCGAAGTCACCCGCGGGCAGGCTGTCGGGGTCGTCGCGGGCGAGGAGCGAGAGGCTTTGCACGCGCGTGCTGAAGCGCGGCGTCCAGTCGCGGTCCCAGAAGAGCGCGAGCTTCGGCGCGGTGATGTTCACCGCCGGCAGGCGGCGGTCGACGGCGCCGTCGAGGTCGCGGTCGCTCTTGCCCTCGAGCAGGGCGAGGTAACCGCCGACGGTGCCGAGCTTGCCGGGCAGACGATAGTCGCCGGTGATCTCGGTGCCGTAGATCTCGCTCTGCTCGCGCACGACGTCGAAGATGCCGGCGTTGTTCGCGACGAGGCGCGCGCCGAGCTTCGCGGTCGAGAGGAACGCGCTCCAGCCGAGGCGCCAGCCGTCGCCGTGCAGGCGCACGCCGGCTTCCCAGTTGTCCGTCACGACCGGGTCGAGGCTGATGAAGTCGTCGACGTCGCGGTTCGGCGTGTTGATGGCGCGGAGGATGCGGCCGATGTCGGCCATGCCGAAACCCTGCGCGAGGCCGCCGTAGACGGTGAGGCGGTCGTTGACGCGCCAGTTGGCGCCGAGGTTGACGAGCGGTTGCTCGAAGGTCGGGCGGCCGCCGCGCACGAAGGTGCTGCCGGAGGACTCGATGGTAGTGAAGTCCGGCACGTCGAGCGCGGCGAACTCGTAGCGCAGGCCGCCGGAGAGCGTGAGCGCGCCGAAGGGTTTCTCGAGCTGCAGGTAGGGCGACCAGCCTTCGTAGGTTGTGAACGGCACCCAGGTGCGGCCGGTGAGGATGAGCGTCTGCGCGGTCTCGTCGGCGAGGTAGTCGAAACCCGTCACGACGCCGAGGTCGCCGAGGTGGTCGAAGGTGCGGACCCAGGTCGTGCGCATGCCGCGCTTGTCGGCGACGATCTGGGACTGGTCGAGCGTCGGCACGCCGTTGACGCGGAAGAACGTGCGGTTCGACGGCGTGTCGGCCGCGCCGTAGGTGGCGGCGAAATCCTGGTGGAACAGGTTCAACGTCAGTTCGCCGCCGAACAGCTCGCGGTCGGTGAACGTGAGCGCGGCGCTCGTGACCTTGTTCTCCGCGGGCCGGCCGGCGGAGACGCCGCGCGCGGAGGTCGTCGGGCGGCCGGCGAGGCGGTTGCCCGCGACGGCGACCCAGTCGAGGTTTTGCGCGAGGTCGAAATGGTTGACCATGAACTCGACCGCGTGGCGCGCGCTGAGGTCGTAGCCGGCCTTGAGGAAGAGGTTGTAGAGATCGCTGTCGAGCGTGTCGCCCTGCGTGTTGTCGACGCCGAGCGTGCGGCCCTCGCCGTCGAAGCCCATCGGGCGGTGCTCCCACGTGACGCCCGCGACGAGCGAGGCGGCGCCGCGGCGGACGCTGGTGAGGGCGGCGAGCTTGCCGCCGTAGCCGTCGGACTTGAAGCGCGTCGACGTGACGCCGGAAACCTCGAGCACCGCGTCGGTGCCGTCGTGCGTCGGCGCGGCGCGCGTGACGAAGTTGACGAGGCCGCCCGTGGCGCCGAGGCCCTGCGCGGCGGAGGAGCCGTGCACGACCTCGATCTTTTCGAGGAAGAACGGATCGACCGTGAGACTCTCGCGGTTGCCGGCGCGGAGCGGGTTCGACTGCGGGATGCCGTCGAGCAGGTAGAGCGGATCGCGGCCGCGGAAGGATTCGCCGCGGCTGGAGAGCTTCTGGCGCGACGGCGCGTAGCTCGGCACGGATTGCGCGAGCACCTGGCCGAGGTCGCTGGAGATCGCGAGCTGGCGGTCGAGCGCGGGGCGCGTGACGACGGTGGTCGTGACGGGCAGGGCGCTGGCGAGTTTCTCGGTGCGCGTGGCGGCGGTGACCTTGAAATCCTCCAGGCGCACGAGCTCGGCGCCGGCGAGGGCGTCGGTCTCGACGGCGACCTGCGCGGCGAGCGGCAGCGCGAGCGCGAGGCCGCCGAGCGCGGCGAGGGAGCGGATGTTCGAACGGGCGATGGACAGGAACATGACGTGGAAAACGGCGATGGCGATGGCGTGGCGTCGTGCGCGGCGGCTCAGAACGTGTAGCGCGCGCCGGCCTGGATGAGGCGAGGCTGGCCGACTTGGATGCCGCGGGTGCGGTCGGTGATGTAGGTCTTGTCGCCGAGGTTCTTCACCGTGGCAAATATCGTGAGCCGGCCGCTGGCGCGGAAGTTGACCGTGGCGTTCCAGACGGTGTGGGCGGCGATGAGGCCGCGCTGGCCGTCGGCGCTGGGGGCGACGGTGTTGGCGAAATCGGTGAACTGTTCACCGACGTGCTGCGCCTCGATCTCGCCGTCGAAGCGGTCGTGCGCGAAGCCGAGCGCGGCGGTGACGGTCGTGCGCGGCGCGTAGGGCTGGCGGTTGCCGGCGACGCTGCCCGTCACGGGCGCGAGGGTGGCGACGTTGACGAAGGGTGTGGTCTGCTCGGCGGTGAACACGTTGGTGTAGGCGAGGCGGCCGCGGAAGCCCGCGGGGAGACGCGCCTGCACGCCGAGTTCGAAGCCCTCGAAGAGCGCCTCGCCCTGCGAGAGCGGGGTGCTGCCGCCGGCAATGGAGCCGACGGCGACGAGGTTGTCGAAGTCGTGGCGGAAGAGCGCGGCCTGGACGTTGATGCCTTCGAACGGCTCGGCGCGGACGCCGAGTTCGGTGTTGAGGGATTTTTCGGCGTCGACGTCGGTCACGGTGCCGGCGCCGCCGATCAGATCCTCGACCCGCGGCGGGGCGAAGCCGCGGTGGATGCTGGCAAAGACGGTCGTCAACGGCGCGGCCTGCCACGTGGCGCCGAGGCCGGGGAGGAAACGGTCGAGCGCGGTCGAGCCCGCGACGTTTGTCTGGCGGTTGAGGCGCTCGACCTCCATCGACTCGTAGCGCGCAACGGGCGTGAGCGTGAAGGCGCCGAGGTCGAAGCGGTGCGCGGCGAAGGCCGACCACGCGAGCGTGTCGCGGTAGTTGTTTTCGGCGACGGTGCCGGTGCGCGCGGTGGGGGAGCTGCCGTTGATCTGGAGGCGGTCCTGCGTCTCGCTGTGCAGCTTGAGGCCGGCCTGCAATTCGCCCGCGCCGGTGCGGACGGTGACGCGCGGCTCGACGCCGAAGGTCTCGTAGGCGCGGAGGCGGCCCTGGATGTTGGCGAACTGCGTGTCGGGATCGACGCGGCGGCCGGCGAGGCGGTGCTGGAGGAAGGTCGCGCTCACGCCGTCGATGACGTGGACGACGCTGCCCGCGCCGTGCTGGCCGTCCTGGCTGTTGCTCGACTGGCGCCACCAGTCGCGGTTGAACGACGAGTAATAGAGATTGGTGATGAACTCGACGTCGCGGCTCGCCTTGAGGCGGTGCGTGGCGGAGACGCCGGTGCGACGGATGGCGAAGCCGTCGTTCTTGAACGGATTGTAGCGCGGGCCGAGGTTTGCGAACTCCGCCTGCGTCAGGCCGGAGTAGGTGACGGTGGAGTCCTCGGTGTAGTGATTGGCGCGGAGCGTGAGCGTGTGGCGGCCGGCGAAGGCGACGGTGAACTTGAAGTTCAGGTCGTCGATGCGGTGCGAGAGGTTGTCGCGCGCGCCGTCGCCCTGCTTGTGCATGTAGTCGAGGAGCGCGCCCCCGCCGCCGAGGCGGACGTGGGTGTTGAGATAACCGCGGTTGCCCGCCGCGGCCTGGAGGAAGCCGCCGAACTCGCGCGGCGCGTCCGGCGTCAGGTAGTTGATCACGCCGCCGATGGTCTGCGGCCCGAAGTGCAGTGCGTGCGCGCCCTTCAGCACCTCGATGCCGGTGAAGCGGTCGATCGGCGGGTGGTAATAGGAGGCGTTGTCGCCGTAGGGCGCATAGGCCAGCGGCATGCCGTCCTCGAGCAACGTGACCTTGGTGGTGCGCGTCGGGTTGAGGCCGCGCAGGCCGATGTTCGGACGGAGGCCGAAGCCTTCCTCGTCGCGCACCGTGATGCCCGGCACGCGGCGCAGGGCTTCGTTGGCGGTGAAGACGCGGCTCTGCTCGAGCGCGACCTCGCCGAAGGCATCGGCCGAGCCGCCGATGACCGGCAGACGCTCGCGGCGACCGACGACCTCGAAGCGCGGCTGTTGCACGATGCCCGGCTCGACCGCGGAGGCGGCGGGCGCGGCGGCGGGAACGGGCACCACAAGCGCGAGGGCGTTGGTGTCGCTCGCGGGCGTCTGACCGCGGAGCGGAGTCAGCGTCGTCGCCGCGAGGGCGAGCAAGGAAAGGAACCGGCAGGTCGAGTGCATGGGCGAGGCGGAGAAAGGGCGGACGTCAGCCGGGAAAGAACGAACCGAACCGGGGGTTGTGGGCTGACGTCCGGGAAATGGACGGGCGGAAAGGGGGCGGGTGAGAGGGAAAATCGGAGCGCTCATTGAGAACGGGTCGCAGTGAGGATGAGACTAAATCTCACGTCAACGAGGAAAATGAGAACTTGTCTCAGGTGCTAGGACGGAGAAGCGGTTTGACCTGCGCAACCGCTTGTCATTTAACGATTCCGTGAGTGAGACCCTCGAACTTAAAGTAGCCGGCGGCGCGGTGCCGATTAGATTTCACGCGGCGAATGCGGCGGAGGCCCTCCGGGCGGAAATCGCGGCTTTGGCGGCGTCCGGGCGCCGGAGTTTTCTCCTCACGGACGAGGCGGTGGCAGCGGCCTTGGGCGGCTTCGTGGCGCAGGCCTTCGGGGGCGTGCCGACCTTGCGCGTGCCGGCGGGCGAGGAGACGAAGTCCCTCGCGATGCTTGGCCGCGGCTGGGATTTCCTCGCGGCGGAGCGCGCCGATCGGGGGAGTGTGCTCTGGGTCCTCGGCGGCGGCGTGGTGGGCGATCTCGGCGGCTTTGCCGCGGCGACCTACATGCGCGGCATCGATTACGTCCAGGTGCCGACGACGCTGCTCGCGATGGTCGACAGCGCGGTCGGCGGCAAGACCGGCATCAACCTCGCCGCGGGCAAGAATCTCGCCGGCGTCGTCCGGCATCCGCGCGCGGTGCACCAATGTCTCGAGCTCCTGCGCACGTTGCCGCGGCGCGAATTCGCGGCGGGCGCGGCGGAGGTCGTGAAATACGGCCTGCTCGGCGATGCGGCGCTCTTCGACCGGCTCGAACGCGCCCCGCTCACGCCGGACCACCCCGAGCTCGGCGCGATCGTCCGTCGCTCCTGCGAACTGAAGGCCGCCATCGTCGCCGCCGATGAACACGAGACCGCCGCCGTCGGCGGACGCGCCTTGCTCAACCTCGGCCACACCTTCGGCCACGCGATCGAGCACGTCGCCGGCTACGGCACCTACCTGCACGGCGAAGCGGTCGGCATCGGCCTCGCCGGCGCGGCGCGCCTCTCGCACGCGCTGGGCTCTCTCACGCCGGCCGACGTCGCGCGCGTCGAAGCCGTCGTCGCGGCCCACGGCCTGCCCGTGCGCCTGCGCGCGCCGCTGGCGCTCGACGCGCTCCGCGAGGCGATGCGCCGCGACAAGAAGAACCGCGCCGGCCGCCTGCATTTCATCGTCCTCGAAGCCCTCGGCCGCGCCACGACGCGCGCCGACATCCCGCCCGACCTGGTCGACGCCGTCTGGCGCGAGCTGGGAGCGGCGTGACCATTGCGGAGGGCGGATTGCGGAATGCGGATTGCCGCCGCCGCCGGTCGCAGTCATAGGTAACGGCTCTCGCGATTGTTCATTCCGCAATCCGCATTCCGAAATCCGCACTCCCCATGTCCGCCATCGACGAAGGCATAGTCCGCGAATACTTCGAGCAGGCCGGCTTTTTCGTCCGGCAGGTGCGCAAATACGCCCTCACCGCCCGCAAGGGCGCGGCCGAGGAGGTGATCGATCTCGTGGTGTTCAACCCCGGCTGGCAACGCGGCTCGCGCCGGCCGGATTTCTTCCTCTTCGCCAACGAGCTGCCCTTCGTCCACCGCGCCGTTGTCAGCATCAAGGGCTGGCACGCCGCCGGCCGCTTCACGCCGAGCACGCTGCGCAACCAGCCCGAGATCTTCCGCTTCCTCGAGCAGAACGTCCTCAAGGAGGCCTCGCGCCTCTTCCCCGACGACGCGGAGGCCGACGCCGCCGGCCTGCTCAAGATCCTCGTCCTCCCCGGCCTGCCCACCGCCGAGCCCTTCCGTTCGCAGACCGTCGACATGCTCAAGGAAAAGGGCGTCGACGCCGTGATCTCGTTCCGCGCCATGCTGCTCGACCTGATCGACAAGGTGGAACTCAACCGCAACTACGGCAAAAGCGACACGCTCCAACTCATCCGCGTGCTCAAGAACTACGACCTCCTCCAAGACCCGCAGCTCGACCTCCTCACCGACCGCGTCGCCAGCCGCCGCACCAAGGAGTGAGCCACCGCGCTCATCGCTGCGGCTGACCGCGCGAATCGAAAATCCAAAATCGAAAATTCCTGTGATTCACCCGACCGCGATCATCGAGCCCGGCGCGCAACTCGGCGTCAATTGCACCGTCCACGCCCACGCGATCGTGACGAAGCATTGTGTCCTCGGCGACGGCGTCGTGGTGCATCCCTTCGCCGTCGTCGGCGGCGATCCGCAGTTCCTCAAGTTCGATCCCGCCACGCCCAGTCTCGTCCGCATCGGCGCGGGCACGGTCATCCGCGAGCACGCCACGCTCCATCGCTCGATCTACGCGGGCAAGGAGACCGTCGTCGGCGCGCGCTGTTTCCTCATGGTCGGCGCGCACGTCGGGCATGATTGCGAGCTCGGCGACGACGTCGTCCTCGCCAACGGCGTCATGCTCGGCGGCCACGTCAGCGTCGGGCGCAACACCTTCGTCGGCGGCGGCGCGGGCATGCACCAGTTCGGCCGCATCGGCGAAGGCGCCATGATCGCCGGCGGCGCGCGCCTCACGCTCGACATCGCGCCCTACCTCCTCGTCTCCGAACGCAACGAAGTCTCCGGCTTCAACCTCGTCGGCCTCAAGCGCCGCGGCGTCGGCCGCGACGCCATCCGCGAGCTGAAGGACTGCTACGCGCAGGTCTTCGCGCCCGGCGACCCCCGCAAGCACGCCGCCGCGCGCCTCGCCGCCGGCGTCGTCTCGCCCGAGGCGCGTTGCTTCCTTGAATTCTTCGCCGGCGGCAAACGCGGCCTCGCCCGGCCCGACCCGCTCGCCCGCGCGACGGCCGACGACGAATGAGATGAGCGCCGCGGCCTCACGTCCCCTCGCGTTCACCTGCGGCGATCCCGCCGGCGTCGGCCCCGAGATCATCGCGAGCTGGCTCGCCACGCATCCGGACGAGCGCGCGCAGGTGGCCGTCATCGGCCCCGCGCGCTGGCTCGAGACCTTGCCCGACAACGTCGCGGCCAAGATCCCCGTCGGCCTCGAGGATTTCGCCGCCACGCCCGGCCGGCCCGACGGCGACGGCGCGCTCACGGCCTGGGCCGCGATGGAGCGCGCCGCGTCCGGCACGGCGACGGGCGAGTTTTCCGGTGTCGTCACCGGCCCGGTGAGCAAGGAGCGCCTCGCCGCCATCGGCTACGAATTTCCCGGGCAGACGGAATTCTTCGCCGCGCGCTGGGGCGGCGAGCCCGTGATGTGTTTCGCCGGCGGCAAGCTGCGCGTCGCGCTCGCGACCTGGCACGTGCCGCTCTGCGAAGTGCCGCAGCTGCTCGGCCCGCAACTCCTGCACCGCACCATCGCCGCCGCCGACGAACTCGCCCGTGCGTGTTGTAGGGCGGGGTCTCCCGACCCCGCCGCGAACGAGTCTGCCACGTCCGAACCGATCCGGCGGGGTCAGGAGACCCCGCCCTACACGCCCCGCATCGGCGTGTGCGGGTTGAATCCCCACGCCGGCGAGAACGGCCTGCTCGGCAAGGAGGAGCGCGACTTCCTCAACCCCGCGCTCGCGCGGCTGCGCGCGGAATTTCCCGGCCTGTCGCTCTGCCAGCCGGGCGACACGCTCTTCGCCCGCGCGTTGCGCGGCGAGTTCGACGTCGTTGTGGCGCTCTACCACGACCAGGGCCTCGCCCCGCTCAAGGTGGTCGATTTCGACACGGCCGTGAACCTCACGCTCGGCCTGCCGCACGTGCGCACGAGCCCGGACCACGGCACGGCGTTCGGGATCGCGGGGCAGGGGAGGGCGAGCGCGACGAGTTTCACGCAGGCCGTCGCGTGGGCGCGGCGGCTCGTCGCGGCGCGCGCCTGACGCGTGGATTTCCCGTTGCCCGCGCCGCGGCGGCGCCCAAGCTCCGGGCCACCATGAACGCCCGCCTGTTTACCCTCTGCGTCGCGCTCGTCGCCGCGGCGCTGCCCGCCCGCGCCGAGAAGCCCCGCATCACGTCGCAGGACCAGCTCCCGCGCTTCAGCTACGCCTACACCGGCAAGGTCACCGACGTCGTCACCTCCGACGACGTCTATGCCCCGCTTGCCGCCCAAGTCCGCGCCGATCTGGAAAAACTCCTCGCCGACTACGACATCGCCGACCGCGCCACGCTGCAGGGCATCCTCGGCGTGCTCATGACGATGGACCTCCACGAGGGCCGCCACGACGCCGCGCTCGCGAAGATCGCGCAGATGCGCGCGCTCGAGGAGAAACCCGCCGCCAAGCTGACGCTGGGCCTCCTCGCCGAGACCTATGTCCAGACGCGCAAATCCGGCGATTTCTCCTCCGAGGAAGCCTTCCGCGCCGCGTTCGCGCAGAATTACGCCGCCGCCCTCGCCGCGCTGCCGTGGGACGTCGTGGCCGACAACATCAAGTCCGCCAAGGCCGGCGCCGAGATCGCCTCCGCCGCGCTCACGCTCGGCAACCTCGAGAGCTCGCTCCAGCCCGGCGTCGACAAGTCCGGCACGCTCAGCGGCGACGTCGCGCAGGGCCTCGTCAGCTCGCGCGTCAACTACACGCACTTCCTCCCGCTCAAGGCCGAGCGCGTCGCTGCACTCACCGCTTACGTGCAGCAGAACTTCAAGGAGAAGCCCGACCGCTGGACGCCGCGCCAGGTCGCGCTCGACGCCGCCGCGCCGCTCACGCCCGTCACCGTCGCCATCTGGGACAGCGGCGTCGACACCGCCATCTTCGGCGGCCAGCTCTGGACCAACGCCGCCGAGACCGCCGACGGCGTCGACAACGACGGCAATGGCTTCGTCGACGACGTGCACGGCATCGCCTTCGACGTGAAGTCCGCCCGCACGCCCGACCTGCTCGTGCCGCTCGACGACGCGCTCCGCGCCGCCTACCCGCAGATGCGCAACTTCACCAAGGGCCTCCTCGATCTCCAGGCCAGCATCGACAGCGTCGAGGCCTCCGATCTCAAGCGCCACCTCGCCTCGCTCCAGCCCGCCGACGTGAAGGGCTTCATCGAGCAGCTGAATTTCTTCGGCAACTTCACGCACGGCACACACGTCGCCGGCATCGCCGCCGCGGGCAACCCCGCCGCGCGCCTCATGGCGGTGCGCATCACCTTCGACCACCGCCTCATCCCCGACGTCCCCACGCGCGAGCAGAGCGAGAAGGACGCGCAGGCCGCGCGCGACACCGTCGCCTACCTCAAGGCCCAGGGCGTCCGCGTCGTGAACATGAGCTGGGGCGGCTCGCCCAAGGGCATCGAGGCCGCCTTCGAGGCCAACGGCGCCGGCGGCACGCCCGAGGAGCGCCGGAAGACCGCGCGCGAGTATTTCGAGCTGTTCCGCACGGCGATGACCGAGGGCATGGGCGCGGCGCCGGAAATCCTTTTCGTCGCCGCCGCCGGCAACAGCAATAGCGACGCCCAGTTCGACGAAACCGTCCCTTCCGGCATCGATCTGCCCAACATCCTCACCGTCGGCGCCGTCGACCAAGCCGGCGAGGAGACCTCGTTCTCCAGCTTCGGGGCCAACGTCGACGTGCACGCCAACGGCTTCGAGGTCGACAGCTACCTCCCCGGCGGCGAGCGCATGAAGTATTCCGGCACCTCGATGGCCGCGCCGAACGTCGCCAACCTCGCCGCCAAGCTCCTCGCCCTCGAGCCGCGCCTGACCGTCGCCGAGACGATCCAGCTCATCAAGGACGGCGCCGAGCGCAGCGCCGACGGCCGCATCAACCTCATCAACCCGCAGAAGAGCCTCGAACTCCTCCGCGCCCGCCAAAAGGCAAACTGAGCGAAGCCACCCGGCAGGGCGCAGACTCCGTCCGCGCCGTCGCCTCCCCCGTAGCAGCCGTCGTCAGACGGCTGTCTTCGTTTAATGCCCCTGTAGGTGGCGCGCTGGCGCGCAACGCAGCGCCCCCGCGCGCCACCGGCAAAGGGACCACGCCGCATCCCCACCACACCCCGGCGCTTGCCAATCACCCCGACCGCGCCTTCATTGCGCCCGATGTCGGCCCCCGCGAGTCCAGTCACCCTGCCCGAAGGCGTCCGCGAAGGAAACGAGAACCTCGTCCGCCTCACCGCCGACGCGGGCGTGAAGGTCGCCGCCCTCGCCGCGCGCGAGCAGCAGGGCGACCTCCTCCGCATCGCCATCACGGGCGGCGGCTGCAACGGCCTGAGCTACAAGCTCAAGTTCACCGCCGAACCGCGCCGCGGCGACATCCTCGTCCGCTCCGGCGGGGTCACCGTCGTGGTCGACCCCAAGACCGCCCTCTACCTCAAGGGCACGGTCCTCGATTATTCGTCCAAGATGATCGGCGGCGGCTTCAAGTTCGCCAACCCCAACGCCAAGGCCTCCTGCTCCTGCGGCGAGAGCTTCAGCGTCTGAAAGCGGCCCGCCGCCTCGCCCCGCGGCCACCTGCCCGCGCCCATGGGGCGCGCGGTGCGCAAAATGGGGTTGTCATCACTCGGGCCCGCGGCAAAAACAGCCCCGACCTCACCGTCACAGCAACCACTCCTTAATGGCACTTCCCTCCTCCTCCGGCGGCCGCCCGCCCTACAATCGCGGTCCGCGCAACAACGATCCTTACGCGCACATCAAGCGCAACGCGCGGATCAAGTCCCCGCAGGTCCGCGTCATCAGCCCCGAAGGCCGCCAGCTCGGCATCCTCGACACGCCGAAGGCTCTCGCCCTCGCCCAGCAGTTCAACCTCGACCTCGTCGAGGTCGCAGCCACGGCCACCCCGCCGGTGTGCCGCATCATGGACTTCGGCAAATACATCTATGAGGAGCAGAAGAAGCACGCCCACAGCAAGCCCGCCGGCGCGAAGCTCAAGGAGATCGAGTTCACCGTGCGCATCGAGGCGCACGACTTCATGACGAAGATCCGCCACGCCGAGGAGTTCCTCGACCACGGCAACAAGGTGAAGCTCCGCCTCAAGTTCCGCGGCCGCGAGATGGCGCACACCGAGATGGGCTTCGACGTCATGAACCGCGCCCTCAAGGAACTCGAGACGATGGGGCACCCCGATTCCCAGCCGAAGCTCGCGGGCAAGCAGATCAACGTCATGCTCAGCCCGAATCCGGCCAACAAGCGCAAGCCGAAGTATTACGTCCGCGAGGCGCACCCGCCCGCCGACCACGCCCCGGCCGAGCAGCCCAAGGGCTGAGGCGGCGTCCGCCGCCATGCGCGCCCGTCTCCGGCGGTCCGTCCTCTGCGCCGTGCTGGCGGCGCTCGTTCCCGCGGCGGATCTCGCCGCGCAGGTCCGCGCCGCGCCCACGCGCCCGGCCGCCCCGGCCATCGCCTGGACCACGGCGCGCATCCGCCAGCAGGAATTCGTCGACCTCCGCGAAGTCGGCACGCGCCTGCACTGGACCCCGCGCTGGGATGCCGCCGCCCGCCGCCTGACCCTCGCGGCCGACGGCCGCACCTTCGTCTTCGCCGCCGACGCGCGCGACGCCTACCTCGACGGCATCCGCGTCTTCCTCAGCGAGCGCGTCACCGCCCATCGCGACTCGCTCTGGGTTTCGCGCGACGACCTCGTCAAGACCATCGCCCCGCTCCTCCGTCCCGCCGAGCAGGCGCTGCGCCTGCCCGCGCCGCCGCGCCTCATCGTCCTCGACGCCGGCCACGGCGGCAGCGATCCCGGCAAGCAGAACGCCAGGCACGGCCTGAATGAGAAGGACATGACCCTCGACGTCGTGCTCCGCCTGCAAAAACTCCTCGAGGCGCGCGGCTACCGCGTGCTCCTCACGCGGAAGGACGACACCCGTTTCGCCAACAATCCGCTCATCGATCTCCAGCGCCGCGCCGACTTTTCCAACCAGGCCGTCGCCGATCTCTTCCTCAGCATCCATTTCAACGCCGTCGACCCGCGCGATGCCCAGCGCGTGCAGGGCACCGAGACCTACGTCCTCACGCCGGCGGGCATGCTGTCCACCTCCGACGAGAAGAAGGACGAACTCACCGACCGCACCTTTCCCGGCAACCGCAACGACCTCGCCAACGTCCTGCTCGGTTACCAGCTGCACCGGCAGCTCATCACCGACCTGAAGACCTCCGACCGCGGCTACAAGCGTGCGCGCTTCGCCGTGCTGCGCTTCGTCGAGGCTCCGGCCGCGCTGATCGAGGCCGCGTATCTGTCGCATGACGCCGAGGCCGCGCGCGTCGGCACGCCCGAATTCCGCCAGCAGATCGCCGAGTCCATCGCCCGCGGCGTCGACGCCTACGCCCGGCAGCTCGCCGCCCACGCCGCCGCCAAGTAAGCGCTCACCCCGGAAAATCCGCGCTCGCGGCGTAGGTTGAGCGCTTGCGCGCAACAAACGCGCGTCCGCCATCGCCCACGATTTCCCTCCCGGAGAAATCGCCAGCCGGGTAGGGCGCGCACTCCGTGCGCGCCGAAACGACTCCACCCGCCGTGCAATCCGTTCTGGATTCTCTGCGCGATTCGCGGTCAGATGACCGGGTCATGCGTCACTTGTTTCGTCCGCTCGGCCTGTCGCTCCTCGCGCTCGCCGGGTCGCTCCCAGCGCTCCGGGCCTGGGACTACGAGGGCCACCGGGCCGTCAACCAGATCGCGCTCGCCACGCTGCCGGCGGAGTTTCCCGCCTTCGTGCGCGCGCCCGCGGCCGCCGAGCGCATCGCGTGGCTGGCCAGCGAGGCCGACCGCTGGCGCAGCGCACCCGACCTGCCCGCGGTGCACGTCAACGCGCCCGACCACTACCTCGACGTCGAATACCTGGCGCAGGCCGGCCTCGACGCCGCCACGGTGAGCAGCTTCCGCTACGAGTTCGCCGTCGAGTTTGCCCGCGGTCGCGCGGCGCACCCGCAGAATTTCGAGCCGGTGGATCCCGCGCAGAACGCCGACCGCACGCGCGAGTGGGCGGGCTTCCTCCCGTGGACCATCGCGGAGTATTTCGGCAAGCTCCGCGGCAACTTCGCCCGGCTCAAGGTGCTCGGGGACATGGGCACGCCCGAGGAAATCGCGCAGACGCAGGCCAGCATCGTCGAGCTGATGGGCATCATGGGCCACTTCGTCGGCGACGCGGCGCAGCCCCTGCACACGACCAAGCACCACAACGGCTGGGTCGGAGACAATCCGCGGGGCTACACGCGCTGGCGCGGCTTTCACGCGTGGATCGATTCCGGCTTCATCAACCGCGCGCGGATCGATTTTTCCGCGCTGCCCGCGCAGGCGCGGCCCGCCGCGCTCCTCCCGCTGGCGGGGCCGGCCGGCGGGCGCGATCCGGTGTTCGGACACGTGATGGACTACCTGCTCCGCCAGCATGCGCTGGTGGAGCCGCTGTATCGGATGGAGCAGGAGCGCCGCTTCCGCGCCGAGAACGACCCGCCGGACGCGGAGGCCGTGGCCTTCATCCAGCGCCAGATCCTCGCCGCCGGGGAAATGCTCGGCGACCTCTGGCTGACGGCGTGGCGCTCCGCCGCGCCCGACAATTTCCTGCGCGGCCAGCTCATCCGCCAGCGCGCCGCCGCCGAGGCCGCGGCGGCCAAGCCTGCGTCGCCATGAGCCTGCCCGCGCTGCTTTGGATCGCCCTCGGCGGCGCGCTCGGCTCGGTGGCGCGCGCCCTCGTCGGCGCGGCGGTGGTGGCCCGCTTCCCCTGGGCCACGCTGCTGGTCAACGTCGCGGGCTCCCTCCTCTTCGGCTGGGTCATGGCCCGCGTCGCCGGCCTCGAGCCGCCGGCGGCTGCTCGGCTGCAGGCGCTGGTCGCGGTCGGATTCTGCGGTGGCTTCACGACCTTCTCGGCCTTCAGCTGGCAGACGCTGGAGCAGATGCTCCGCGGGCAATGGCTCGCCGCCGTGCTCAACGTCCTTCTCTCCGTCGCGCTCTGCCTCGCGGCGGCGTGGCTCGGCTTCCGCCTCGGTCGCGCATGAGCTGGCGTCGCATCCTCCTGGTTTTCCTGGCCGCCGGCGCGCTCGCGCCGCTCCTCCGCGCCACGGACGATGACCTCGCCGCGCGCACCGTCATCCTCGTCAATGCGCGCCAGCCCGAATCCGTGGCGTTGGGCGAATTCTACGCCGACCAGCGCGGCATCCCGCGCGCCAACCTGGTCGCGCTGCCGATGCCCGCCGAGGAGACGATCCGCTGGACGGATTTCGTCGACCAGATCTGGCAGCCGCTGCAGGACGAGTTGCTCCGGCGCGGGTGGATCGAGGGTTTCTCGGCCGAGCAGCTCGACCCGCTCGGCCGGCGGCGGGTCGCCATCACCGGCCACCGCCTCGCCTACCTCGTCGTCTGCCGCGGCACGCCGCTGCGCATCCAGCACGATCCGACCATCGTCGACCCGGGCAACGCTGCGCGCCAGCCGGACCAGTTCCGGACGAATGCGGCCGCGGTCGACTCCGAACTGGCGCTCCTCGCCCAGGGGCCGATGGCAACGCTCGGTTTCCTGCGCAACCCGCTCTTCAACGTCCGCCGCACCGCCGACATCAGCGCCGGGCTCGTCGTCAAGGTCGCGCGGCTGGACGGTCCGTCCGACGCCGCCGCGCGCTCGCTCGTCACCTCGGCGCTCGCCGGCGAGCGCCAGGGTCTGGCCGGGCGCTATTACGTCGACCTGCAGGGACCGCATGCGAACGGCGACCGCTGGCTCGAGCTGACGCGCGCGCAGTTGAACGATCTCGGTTTCTTCGGCGACGTGCAGGGCGGGCCGGGGGTGTTCGAGCTGGCGGACCGGTTCGACGCGCCGGTGTTCTATTTCGGCTGGTATGCGGGGCAGGTCACGGGACCGTTTCTGCGCGAGGGCTTCCGCTTCCCGCCCGGGGCCATCGCGCTGCACATCCACAGCTTTTCCGCCGCGACGCTGCGCTCGGCGGAGCAGAACTGGTGCGGTCCGCTCATCGCGCGCGGCGTGGCGGCGACCTTCGGCAACGTCTTCGAGCCCTACCTCGAGTTCACGCTCCGGCCCGATCTCCTGCTCGCGCAGCTGCGCACCGGCGCGACGCTCGGCGACGCGGCGTGGTTCGCCACGCCGGTGCTGAGCTGGAACACGGTGATCATCGGCGACCCGCTCTACCGGCCCTTCCGCGTCTCGCTGGAGGAGCAGATGCAGCACCTCGACCGCCTGCCGCCGGCGCTCGCCGGGCACGTGCTCGCGCGGCAGGCCGCGTTGCTCGACAAGCTCGGCCTGCACGACGATGCCCGGGCGACCTTCGATCGCGCGCACCGCGACTTCCCCGGGTTGGCGGTCGCGCTGGCCTCGGCGCGCTTCGAGCTCGCGGCCGGCCAGCCGGCGCGGGCGATGGAGCAACTCGCGTTCGTTGCCCACCTGCGCGAGGTGTCCCTCGCCGACTGGCCGCTCGTGCGCGCCGCGGCCGACCTGCTGCTCAAGCACGGTTCGGCACGCGAGGCGTTTCCCGTCTACCGGCTCCTCGCGCGGCAGCCGGCGCCGACGCCGGCGGCGCGGCTTGCCGTCGTGCAGGAGGCGCGTCGCGTCGCCGAGGTCCTCGGCGATCTGCCGGCCGCGCTCGAGCTCGGGCGCCTCGCCACCGAGCTGACGCCCTCCGCCGCCCCCGAGGCGAAGCCGGGAAAGTGAGGCGGGTGGTCGCGGCGGGTGAGAGTGACGTGGTGTTCCATGTAGGTTGCGCGCTTGCGCGCAACGTGGCGCGCAAGCGCGCCACCTACCACGCTGCAGGCGTTCCATTTCAGCGCGGACAAGAAAAACGGCGGACCTTGCGGGTCCGCCGAAATGATTGGCGCGAGTGAGGAGCCGAACGTGCGCTCGCGCGGCTCAGAGCCGGTCGACGATCTTGTCCGCGAGGCCGTAGGCGATGGCCTCCTTCGCGTTCAGGTAGTAGTCGCGGTCGCTGTCCTTGGTGATCTTCTCGATCGGCTGGCCGGAGGCCTCGGCGAGGATCTGGTTCAGCTCGGCGCGCATCTTCTCCATTTCCTGCGCCTGGATGTTGATGTCCGTGGCGGGGCCGATGAAGCGGCCCGAGATGAGCGGCTGGTGGATGAGGACGCGGGCGTGCGGGAAGAGGAAGCGGCGGCCCTTCGGGGCGGCGCTGAGCAGGATCGAGCCCATCGAAGCCGCCATGCCGGTGACGATGACGTTCACGGGCGAAGTGATGAGCTTCATCGTGTCGAACACCGCCATGCCGGCCGTGATCGAGCCGCCGGGCGTGTTCATGTAGAAATTGATCTCCTTCCCCGGGCCGACGGCCTCGAGGTAGAGCAGCTTCTCGGTGAGGTCCTTGGCGGACTCGTCCGTCACCGCGCCCCAGAGGAAAATCTTCCGCTGCTCGAGGAACTTGCGCTGGATCTGCGCGCCGATCGGGCCGGGCGTCTTGCCGACCATCGGGTCCTCGCGGTCGTCATCCTCGTCGTCGAGGCGCGGAGTGACCGGGTTCAGGTAATCGCGGGAAAAGGTGGGCACGGACATGGCCTGAACCGTGCACGGGCGGCGGCGTTTTGCGAGTGGTTTTTGGAGGCCGCCGCCGGTCCGCCTCAGTCGACGCGCAGCGCCTCGAGCGGGTGCAGGCGGGAGGCGCGCCAGGCGGGGATGAGGATGGCGACGGTCGCGGCCGCGAGGACGACGAGCGTGGCCAGGGCGACCGGCAGGAAGGTGAGGCCGGTCATGCCATAGACCATGCTTTTCAGGACGTTGGTCAGGGCGAAGGTCGCGCCGAGGCCGAGCCCGACGCCGAGGGCGACCCAGCGCAGGCCCTGGCCGAGAACGAGGCCGAGCAGCGTGCCGCCCAGCGCGCCGAGCGCGAGGCGCACGCCGAATTCGCGGGTGCGCTGCGCGATCTGGTAGCTGAGCGTGCCGTAGAGGCCGACGGCGACGAGGCCGAGCGCGGTGGCCATGAAGAAATTCACGAGGCCCGCGACCGCGCGCTCGCTGGCGGTGGCGGCGACGACGATCTGGTCGAGCGTGCGGATGTCCTGCAACGGCAGCTCGCGGTCGAGCTCGGCCACGGCCTGGCGGAGCAACGGCGCGAGCGCGGAGGCGGGCTGGGTGGAGCGGAGATTGACGAAGACCGTGCTGCCCCAGTGGCGCGGCGGCGTGGTGAACATCTCCGGCTGCACCTCGGCCGTGGCGCCCCACTGGCGCGTGTTTTCGACGACGCCGACGACCGTCGCGGTATACCACGGGTTGCTCGGCATGTTGGCGCGGAAGACCTGACCGATCGGATCCTTGTCGGGCCAGGCCTTGTCGACCATCGCCTGGTTGACGACGACGCCGAGCACGCCGTCGGCGTTCATGTCGTCGGCCGAGGTGAGGTTGCGGCCGCGGAGGAGGCGCAGACCCATCGCTTGGAAGTAATCCGGCGAGACGGACGACCGCTCGACATTCATGCGGCGCTGGGCGGGGTCGTAGGCCTCGTCGTTGACGAGGGCCGAGGTGTTGCTGCCGCCCTGCAGCGGCATCTTCGAGGTGAGGCCGACGGCGGTGACGCCGGGGATCGCGGCGAGCTTCTCCTCGAGGCGCTGCCAGAAGCGCACGCGCGCCTCGTTCTCGCGGTAGGCGCTGCCGCGGAGGTTGAGGCGGGCGGTGAGGACGCGGTCGGTGGAGAGAAGGGCGTTCTGGTCGAGAATCTTGAAATAGCTGGCGGAGAAGAGCGCCGCGCCGTTGGCGAGGACGAAGGCGACGGCCACCTGCGCGATGAGCAGGCCGCGCAGCATGAGGTGGCGCGAGCGCGAGCCGACGGCGCTGCGCGCGTCGAGGCGGATGATGCCGGCGAGCGAGGTGCGCGCCGCGGCGAGTGCGGGCGGGAGGCCGGCCAGCAGGGCCGTGAGCAGCACGGTGCCGACGGCGAAGAGCACCGCGAACAGGTCGAGCGAGATGGCGGCCTTGCGCGCCTCGCTGGCGGGCGCGATGGCCCGGAGCACCTCGACGCCGCCGGCGGCCAGCGCGAGACCGAACGCGGCCCCGAGCGCGGCGAGGAGGAGGCTCTCGGTCAGCGCGAGGCGGATGAGCCGGCCGCGCGTGGCGCCGAGGGCGATGCGCACGCCGAACTCGCCCTGCCGGCGCGCGCTGCGGGCGAGGAGCATCGCGGCGATGTTGGCGCAGGCGACGAGCAGCACGAGCGCGACGGCGCCGAAGAGCAGCCACAGGCGCTGCGCGAGGTCGCGCGTCATTTCGAAATGCAGCGGGCGGACGAGGAAGCGCTTGCGGGTGTTCGAGTCGGGGTAGAGGGCGCTGAGCTTCTTGCCGATCTCCTTGATCTCGGTGTCGGCGGCCGTGACGTTCACGCCGTCGCGCAGGCGCGCCACGCCGCAGAGATAATGGCTGTCGCGCTGGTTGCGCTCGCGCTCGCCGAAGCTGCGGGGGAGCCAGACCTGGCAGTCTTGGTCGCGCATCCAGGGCGAGGCGAACTCGAAGCCGGCGGGCATGATGCCGACGACGGTGACGTCGGCGCTGTTGATGCGGATGGTGCGCCCGAGCAGGCCGGCGTCACCGCCGAAGCTCTGTTGCCAGAGGCGGTGGCTGATCACCGCGACCGGTGCGGCGCCCTCGACGCAATCGGCGTCCTCGATCCAGCGCCCGCGCAGCGGGGCGACGCCGAAGGCCGGCAGCACGCCCGGCGTGGCGCGCACGGCCGGCATGGCCTGCGCGTTCTCGAGGCCGAGGTTGATCGTGTAGGGCTCGTAGACGCCGAAATGCTGGAACGACTGGCTCTGGTCGCGGAGGTCGTGGAAATCCGCCGGCGAGAGGGGCCAGCCGTCGCCCGACCAGACGTGGACGATGCGGTCGGATTGCGGGTAATCGAACGGATGGACGACCAGCGCCCGCAGCGCGCTGAACATCGCGGTCGAGGCGCCGATGCCCACGGCCAGCGTGAGGATGGCGATGGCGGCGAAGCCGCGGGATTTGGCGAGTTGGCGCAGGGCGAGACGGAAATCGGTCAGCATGGAGGGCGTGGACGGAGGGAGAACCCGCCCGACCGGCCGCGGTTACAGGATTTTTCCCGCGCCGGGCCCGATGCCGGCATTGCCAGCGCACGGGGCAATTGGCTGACTGCGGGCATGAAGTCGCGCCCCTCGAGCCTCGCCGGCCAGATCGTCGATGTGCATGCCCGCCGCGTGTTTCCCGGCGTCGTGGAATGGCGGCGCGGGCGCATCACCGCGGTCCGCGAGGTGGCGTCGGTGCGCGAGCGGAGGTTGATCCTGCCGGGCTTCGTCGACGCGCACATCCACATCGAGAGTTCGCTCCTGCCGCCGGCGGAGTTCACGCGGCTCGCCGTCGTCCACGGCACGGTCGCGACCGTGTCGGACCCGCACGAGATCGCCAACGTGCTCGGGGCCCGCGGCGTCGCCTGGATGATCGCCGACGGCAAGCGCACGCCCCTGAAGTTCAACTTCGGCGCCCCGTCCTGCGTGCCGGCGACGACCTTCGAGACGGCCGGGGCCGCGCTCGATGCGAATGCGGTCGCCCGGCTTCTCGCGCGGCGCGACGTGCGCTACCTCGCCGAGGTGATGAACTTTCCCGGCGTGCTCGGCGGCGATCCCGCGCTGCGCACGATGATGGAGGTGGCGACCAAGCTTGGGAAACCCATCGACGGCCACGCTCCCGGCCTGCGCGGCGAGCAGGCCCGCGCCTACGCGGCCGCCGGTCCGTCGACCGACCACGAGTGCTTCACGCTGGAGGAAGCGCAGGACAAACTCGCGGCAGGGATGAAGATCCTCATCCGCGAAGGCTCGGCCGCGCGCAACTTCGCCGCGCTGGAGCCGCTGCTGCGGTCGCACCCCGATCGCGTCATGTTCTGCTGCGACGACCTGCATCCCGACCTGCTCGTCGGCGGGCACATCGACCGGCACGTGCGCCGGGCGCTGGTCGGTGGAGCGGATCGCTTCGCGGTGTTGCGCGCGGCGAGCGTCCATCCGGTGGAGCACTACGGTCTCGACGTCGGCCTGCTGCGCGCGGGTGATCCGGCGGATTTCATCGTCGTCGATGGCTGGAAAAAGTTCCGCGTGCTCCGCACCTACCTGCGCGGCGAACTCGTCGCGGCCAACGGACGCAGCCGGCTCAAGCGCCAGCCGGCCACGACGCCGAACAAGTTCCGCGCGCGGCCGTGCCGGGCGGAGGACTTCGCCGTCGCGGCGCCGGACGGCGCGTCGCTCAACGTCATCGAGGCCCTCAACGGCCAGCTCATCACCCGCCACGTCCGCGCCCCGGCCCGCGTTGTTTCCGGCCGCGCCATCGCCGACCCCGCGCGCGACCTGCTGAAGATCGCCGTCATCAACCGCTATGGCGGAAAAACCAAAGTCCGTAATACGGACTTGGGTTTGGGTAAGGTGTCGCCGATGGCGGTGGGGTTTGTGCGCGGGGTGGGATTGAAGGCGGGGGCGATTGCGTCGTCGGTGGCGCACGATTCGCACAACATCGTCGTGGTCGGCGTGGACGAGGCGGCGATGGCGGCGGCGGCCAACCTCGTCATCCGTCATCGCGGAGGCCTCGCCGCCGTCGGGCGCGGGCGCGAGCTCGTGCTGCCGTTGCCGATCGCGGGGTTGATGTCCGATCTCGACGGGCGGATGGTGGCGCGGCGTTACACGGAGCTCGACCGCATGGCCAAGCGGCTCGGCTCGCGGCTCGACGCACCGTTCATGACGCTGTCGTTCCTCGCCCTGCTCGTCATCCCCGACCTGAAACTGAGCGACCGCGGCCTGTTTTCGGCGACGCGCTGGGGCTTTGTGCCGGTGGTGGAAAAGACCGGCGCCTGAGTTTTTCTTTCCGCCAAACCCGGTTATCTTTTCCTCCTCCCTTCACCGCCATGCTTCGTCACCTGCTCCTCATTCTCACCTGCGGGCTCGTCCTGGTCGCCGGCGCGGCCGCCAACGAACGACTGATGGTCAGCGACCTGAAGGAAAACGAGACGATGGTCATCGATTACCTTTCGGTCACCGGCGACCGCTCGCTGGGCCGGCAGTATCTCATCCGCGGCGGCGATTCGAAACTGCTCGTCTCGCACCGCAGCGTGATCGAGTGGCGCAACCGCGTGCCGCACATCGTGAGCAAGGCGCTGCTCGGCGACCTCGTGCTGACGCGCGATGACGTGCTCGGGCTGGATGCGCTGCTGGTGTTCTACGCGGCGAACTTTTCCGGCAATTGCGGCACGCGGGACACGGTGGTGGTCGAATACCTCCGCGACGGAAAGCGTGTGGGGCATTTCACGTATCGCGATGACACGTGCTTCCTCAAGTTCAAGGACGAGCCCGAGGTGCGCACGAAGACGCGGGGCAAGATCTCGGATGCGCTGATGGACGTGCTGCTGACCTTCCCCGCGCTCGATGAGCGGGTGAAGGCGGAGAATCCCTGAGGAAGCGCGCCGGACGAGACAGCGACGGCTTCGGACTCAGATGAGGCCGAGCTTCATCTTCCCCTCTTCGCTGATCATGCTCTGGTTCCAGGGTGGTTCCCAGGTGATGCGCACGTCGGCGGCGGCGACGCCGGGGACGAGGAGGATCTTGCTCTTGGCGTCCTCGGCGATGACCGGGCCCATGCCGCAACCGGGGGCGGTGAGCGTCATGGCGACGTCGACCTTGTGGCCACCGTCGTCGGTCTTCGTGACGTCCATCGAGTAGATGAGGCCGAGGTCGACGATGTTGACCGGGATCTCGGGGTCGAAGACTTGGCGAAGCTGCGCCCAGATCGCCTCGGGGTCGGGCGCGCCGTCGGCGGTGGGGGCGGCGGCGACGCTGGCCGCCTGCACCTGCTCGCCGAGCGCGTCGGCGTCGGCGCCGTTGATGCGGTAGAGGCCGAAGCCGGTCTGCACGGTGTAGCTGCCGCCGAGGACCTGGTGGATCATCACGGTCTCGCCGGCGGTCAGCGTGTGCTTGTCGCCGGACGGGATCTGGTGCGCGACGACGTCGCGGGAGAGGGTGCGTTCGCGGTTGGTCATGGTGGGACGAGTAGCGAGTAGCGGGTAGCGAGTAGTGAGTAGGGTGCAGGCGAAAAGGCGGATCGCGAGGCGGGAGTGGCGCAGCGTTATACTCGCTACTCACTACCCGCTACTCGCTACGTGGCCTCATTCCTTGAACTTACTGCGGATGATTTCGCTGAGGCGGTCGTGGAGTTCCTGGTTTTCGATCTTGCCGAGGACTTCCTCGAAGAAGCCGAAGACGAGGAGTTCGTCGGCCTGCGCCTTGGCGATGCCGCGGGACTGGAGGTAGAACTCCTGCTCGGCGGGGATGCGGGCGGAGGTGGCGCCGTGCGTGCAGCGGACGTCGTTGGCTTGGATCTCGAGGCCGGGGAGCGAGTGCGCCTCGGCGTCGTCGGAGAGCATCAGGTTGCGGTTGCTCTGATAGGCGTCGGTCTTCTGCGCGTCGGGGTCGACGACGATGAGGCCGGAGAAGATGGTCTTCGCGGTGTCGAGGAGCGCGTTCTTGTAGAGGAGGTTCGACGAGGTGTTCGGCGCCTGGTGGATCTGGAGCGTGCGCTGGTCGAACTCCTGCGTGCCGTGCGCGATGGTGAGGGCGAGCATCTCCGAGTGCGCGCCGGGCGCCTGGAGCTGGGAAAAGCTCTCATGGCGGGCCTGGCGCGCGCCGGCGTGGAGGTTGAGCGAGAGGACGCGGGCGTCGCGGCGGGCGACGGTGGCGTTGAACTGGAGCGAGAGAGCGTCGCGGCTCCAGTCCTGCATGGCGATGTAGGTGAGCTGCGCGCCGTGGCCGGCGAAGAGGTCGTTCCCGCCGCAGATGAACTGGCGTTCGCCCGCGTTGGCGGAGCGGAAGAAGTCGGCGACGGTGACCTTGGCGCCCTCGTCGGCGACGATCAGGGTGTGCGGGAAAAGCGCGGTGCCTTGGCCCGCGGCGTAGTGGAAGACGCCGATGGGCAGGGCGACCTCGACGTGCTTCGGCACGTAGAGGAAGGCGCCGTCCTCGAGGAAGGCCTCGTGCAACGCGGCGAATTTCTCGGAGCCGAGCTTGGAGGGCTGGGTGAGGAGGTGTTCGCGGACGAGTTCGCCGTGCTGGAGGAGGGCGTTTTGCAGCGAGTCGAAGATGACGCCCTGCTGCGCGAGCGCGGCGGGGACGGGTTCGTGGAGCGCGGCGCCGTGGTTGGCGAAGACGAGGGTGCCGGCGCCGGTGATGCCGAGTTCGGTGTGATGGACATCGGCGAGTGGCACCGCCTCGGGCAGCGTGACGCCGTCGAGCGTGAGCGCGGCGAAGTTGGAGAAGCGCCAGCCTTCGTCGGTGCGCTTGGGCATCGGCAGCGACGCGAAGCGCGCGTAGGCGGCGCGCTTGCGCTCGAGCCACCAGGCCGGGAGGTGGCGGACACGGGCGAGGTGGGCCTGGAAAGCGGTCTCGGTGAACGAACCGACGACGGAGGTGGGAGCGGAAACGGACATGAGAGATTGCGGATTTCGGATTGCGGAATGCGGATTGGGCGGGCGGAGGCGGAGGTCATTCCGCAATCCGCATTCGCCAATCCGCAATGGGATCAGCCGACGGACCCCTCCATTTCGAGGTCGATGAGGCGCTTCAGCTCGACCGAGTATTCCATCGGGAACTGGCGGGCGAGGTCGTTGATGAAGCCGTTGACGGCGAGGCTCATCGCCTGCGCCTCGGTGAGGCCGCGCTGCTGCATGTAGAAGATCATGTCCTCGGAAACCTTGGACACGCTCGCCTCGTGCTGCGTGGCGTTCTTGTCGCCGCGGACGGTGATGGCGGGGTAGGTGTCGGTGCGGCTGTTCGTGTTGATGAGCAGCGCGTCGCACTCGGTGTTGTTCTTGCAGCCCTTGAGGTGGCGCGGGATGTGGACCTGGCCGCGGTAGGTGGCGCGGCCCTGGCCGACGGAGATGGACTTGGAGATGACGTTGGAGGTCGTGTTGTCGGCGGCGTGGATCATCTTCGCGCCGGTGTCCTGGTGCTGACCGTCGTTGGCGAGGGCGATGGAGATGACTTCGCCGCGGGCGCCTTCGCCCTTCAGGACGACGCCGGGGTATTTCATCGTGAGGCGGCTGCCGATGTTGCAGTCGATCCACTTGATCTCAGCGTTCTCCATCGCGAGACCGCGCTTGGTGACGAGGTTGTAGACGTTGGGCGCCCAGTTCTGGACGGTGATGTATTGGATCTTGGCGCCCTTGAGGGCGACGAGCTCGACCACGGCGCTGTGCAGCGTGGAGGTGGAGAACTTCGGCGCGGTGCAGCCTTCCATGTAGGTGACCTCGGCACCCTCGTCGCAGATGATGAGCGTGCGCTCGAACTGGCCGAAATTCTCCGCGTTGATGCGGAAGTAGGCCTGGAGCGGGTGCGAGACCTTCACGCCCGGCGGGACGTAGATGAAGGAGCCGCCGGAGAACACGGCGCTGTTGAGGGCGGAGAACTTGTTGTCGCCGGTCGGGATGACCTTGCCGAACCACTTGCGGAAGATCTCCGGGTGTTCGCGCAGGCCCTCGGTGGAGTTGACGAAGATGACGCCCTGCTTGGAGACGGCCTCCTTGATGTTGGAGTAGGCGGCCTCGGAGTCGAACTGGGCCTCGACGCCGGCGAGGAACTTGCGCTCCTGCTCGGGGATGCCGAGGCGCTCGAAGGTGCGCTTGATGTCCTCGGGGACTTCGTCCCACGTGCGCTTCGGCTTCTGGCCGCTGGCGAGGTAATAGCGGATCTTGTCGAAATTGATGTTCTCGAGGTCCTTCGTCGCCCAGTGCGTGGGCATGGGTTTGTCGAGGAAGGTCTTCAGCGCCCGGAGGCGGAAATCGAGGATCCAGTCGGCCTCCTTCTTGACGGAGGAGATGTAGCGGACGGTCTGCTCGGTGAGGCCGGTGCCGGCGTCGAATTCGTAGGTGACGTCGTATTTGAAGTCGCCGACGGACTGGTCGATGCCTGCGACGGGATTGGCCGCCGCCTCTTCGGCTGCGGCGGTGGCGGTGGCGATTTCTTGATCGGAAATTGGCTTCATGATGTGGGCCGGGTTGCGAGCGGCGGAACGCTCAACGTCCAACGTTTAACGTTGGACGCGAAAGCGACGAGAGTGCCGGCTGCATGGGGCGTTGAGAGTTCAGCATTGAGAGTTGGTCGTTCAGGCCTTGGCCGTCGCGAGTTCCTTCTTCACCCAGTCGTAGCCCTTGGCTTCGAGTTCGAGGGCGAGGGATTTGTCGCCGCTCTTCACGATGCGGCCGTCCCACATGACGTGGACGTAGTCGGGCACGATGTAGTTCAGCAGGCGCTGGTAGTGCGTGATGAGGAGGATGCCGAGCGTGGCGCCGCGGAGGGCGTTGACGCCCTCGGAGACGATGCGCAGCGCGTCAATGTCGAGGCCGGAGTCGGTCTCGTCCATGACGGAGAACTTCGGCTCGAGCATGGCCATCTGCAGGATCTCGCAGCGCTTCTTCTCGCCGCCGGAGAAGCCCTCGTTGACCGAGCGGGAGGTGAACTTCCGGTCGATCTTGAGCATGTCCATCTTCGAGTAGAGGCGCTTGTAGTAGGCGGTGGCGTCGAGCTCCTCGCCCTCGGCCATGCGGGCCTGGACGGCGGCGCGGAGGAAGTTGGCGATGGAGACGCCGGGGATCTCGCTCGGGTATTGGAAGGCGAGGAAGAGGCCGGCGCGGGCGCGCTCGTCGACTTCCATCGCGAGGATCGACTGGCCGTCCATCAGCACGTCGCCGCTGGTGATGGTGTAGTCCGGGTGGCCGGCGATGGCCTTGGCGAGCGTGCTCTTGCCGGTGCCGTTCGGGCCCATGATGGCGTGCACTTCGCCCTGCTTGATCGTCAGGTTGAGGCCCTTGACGATGGGCTTCTCGCCGATGCTGATGTGGAGGTCTTTGATTTCGAGGGAGCTCATTTTTTGAAATCTGGATTCAGGTGGAGTGTGAAAAGGAAGGGAGGTGGGGTCAGTTGCGCGAGGTGACGCCGGCGCCGCGGGCCGAGCCGCGGAAGCTCAGCTCGATCGAGGAGGCGTCGTAGCCGGCCGGGAGGACGGCGCGGAGCTGCGTGAGGAGTTCGGACGGGACCTCGATGTCGTGGACCTCGCCGGTCGTCTCGTCGTGAAAATGCGCGTGCTCGTGCAGGTTCGGGCAATAGCGCGTCGGCGCGCGCTCGAAGTTCACCTGCCGCACGAGGCCGTTTTGCACGAGCGTCTCGAGGCAGTTGTAGACGGTGGCGAGCGAGATGGTGGGCATCTGCGACTTCACCCGGGCGAAGATTTCGTCGGCCGTCGGGTGGTCGCGCTTTTCGAGGATCACCTTGAAAACCACCTCGCGTTGCGGGGTGGGACGCAGGCCGCTGTCGGCGAGGCGTTTCGCGAGCGCGGCGGGAAAATCGGTGGAAGAGGACATGGCAGTGGAGCGGCCAAACGAAGCCAGTTGGGACTGAGTTTCAAGTAGGAATTAGAATTATTCTAAATCTAATTGGGGTCGATAAGGTCGATCTTAACGGCGATTCAAATAATTACCCCAAAACAATTTAAGCGACGATCGCTCGGGCCATCCTACTCTTGGGATTGGAACTGTTTCAGAAGCGCTAGGACTCAATTGCTCCATCGCCCTGCCGCACCGGCGAAGCCACGGCGCGACTCCGCCGAAAAATCGGATGGAGGCTTCCCCTCCGACCCTGTAGCCGCGTTGGTTGGATGAATTTCCCATTTTCCCGCGCCGCGCTCCTCGCGGTCCACCTGTTCTTATTCGCGTCCGCCGTCCGCCTCGCGGCGGTCGAGCGCGTGGCCGTGAATCACGACTACGTGACGCGCCTCGCCGCCGAGATCGCGCAGGAGCCGCACGAGCCCGCGCGCGAGCAAGTGACGGCGTTCTTCCGCAAACTCGGCTACGACGAGTATCGCCGCATCCGGTTTCTGCCGGAGGCCTCGCTGTGGCGCGCGGACGGCCTGCCGTTTCAGGTGCAGTTCTTCCACCCGGGCTACCTGTTCACGCGCACGGTCGAGCTCAACGAGTTCACCGCCACGCACACGCAGCCGATTCCGTTCTCGGGGAAATTCTTCGACTACCAGGACCTGAAGCCCTCGTTCTGGAGCCGCCGCGGCCTCAACTACGCGGGCTTCCGCGTCATTCATCCGCTCAATCAGCCGGACAAGTGGGACGAGGTCATCTCGTTCCTCGGGGCGAGCTACTTCCGCGCGCTCGGCAAGGACCAGCGCTACGGCATCTCCGCGCGCGGCCTCGCCCTCAACGCCGGCGGGCCCGCGCCCGAGGAGTTTCCCGGCTTCATCGAATTCTGGCTCGGCAAACCCGCCGCACCCGACGCCGGCACGCTCACGATCCATGCGCTCCTCGACAGCGCCAGCGTCACCGGCGCCTACACCTTCACGGTCACGCCGGGCGAGACCACGCTCGTCGACGTGCGCGCCACGCTGTTCTTCCGCCGCGACGTCGAGCTGCCCGGCTTCGCGCCGATGAGCAGCATGTTCTGGTTCGGCGAGGCGTCGGCGAACCGCTCCGGCGACTTCCGCCCCGAAGTGCACGACTCCGACGGCCTGCTCGTCGCCGACGCCTCCGGCGCGCGGACCTGGCGCCCGCTCGTCAACCCCGCCGCGCTCCAGCGCTCGGATTTTCCCGTCGCCGCCCTCGCGGGCTTCGGCCTGCTCCAGCGCGACCGCGAGTTCCGCCACTACGAGGACCTCGAGGCGTATTACCACGAACGGCCGAGCCTCTGGGTCGAAACCGTCGGCTCCTGGCCCGCTGGCCGCGTGCGCCTCGTCGAGATCCCGACGCAGGACGAATACCACGACAACATCGCCGCCTTCTTCGTGCCCGACCGCCGGCCGGAGCCCGGCCAGCCGCTCGAACTCGCCTGGCGCCTGCACTGGACGAAGGCCCCCGTCTTCGGCGGCCCGCCGGGCTGGGTGCGTTCCACGCGCCAAGGCCACGAAGCCGGCCGCGCCCGCTTCATCGTCGATTTCGCCGGGCTCGATCCGAACGACGTTCCGCCGGACGCCGCGCTCACGGCCGAGGTCACCCTCGACGGTCCCGCGCAGATCGAGCACCAGCAGGTCATGCCCAATCCGCACGACGGCTCCTGGCGCCTCGTGCTCATCGTTCGCGCCGCGACCGATGCGGCGCCCACCGAGTTGCGCGCGCGCCTGCGGCTCGGCGACCGGACGCTCAGCGAGACTTGGGCGATGACGTGGAAACCATGAACACCGCCGCCGGCGCCGACGACGCCGCGTGGACCGAGGCGCGCGCCCGCGTGCAGGGCTACCTGCGCGCCCACGGCGTCGCGCCCGCCGCCCTCGACGAGCTCACGGCGCAGGTGTTGCACTTCGCCCGCGAGCGCCATGCCGAGCAGCCGGACGTGCCGCCCGTCGAACTCGCCGGCGACGCCGCGATCATGCTCATCGAGGGCTGGATCCAGCACATCGTCGGGCTGGATGAAAACGAGGGCCCGGGCCGCCGTCTCGCGCACGAACGCGCCGCCGTGCACCTTGCCGCCATCCCGCAGCGCTGGCCGGAGCATTTTCTCCGGGCCGAGGAACCGCCGCCGGCGCTCGCGGCCGAGTTGCGCGCCACCTACCTCGAGGCCGGTCCCGACCTCGAGTTCTCCAACATGACCCCGCGCCCGATCGACCTCGGCCCCGTGTCCGAGGTGGCCGACACGACGTGGCGCACCTTCGACAAGTGGCCGTTCCTGCGCGGCGTCGCCACCTGGCTGCTCTACCTCGGCGCGCTCGCGGCGGCCTTCTACGCCGTGCGCTTCTGACCATGGGCTTCCGCTGGAAAGTGCCGTTGCTGGACTTCGAGCTGCGCTCGCCCTCGCGCATCACGCGCCGGCGCACGGGCATCGTGACGTTCGTGGTGCTCGTGACCGCGACGGGTTCGTTCCTCATGGGCGACCTGCTCTGGGGCATGCCGCTCCAGGGCTCGGCCTTCGCAGTGTGGGCGCTTTTCACGCTGCTGTTCGGGTTGCTCGCCTTCGGCGCGTCGCAGGCGGTCTTCGGCTTCCTCGCGCGGCGCGGGCGCGGCGACCGCGCGTCGATCCTGCGCACGCTGCCCGCCGATCCGTCCACCGTCGCGCTCGCGCCCACCGCCATCGTGCTCCCCGTCTACAACGAGGAGGTCGCCCGCGTCTTCGCCGGCCTGCGCGCCATCTACCGCTCGCTCGAGCGCACGGGCCAGCTCGGGCATTTCGACTTCTACGTGTTGAGCGATTCCACCGAGCCCGACCAATGGGTGAAGGAGGAGCTCGCCTGGGTGCAGCTGAGCCGCGAGCTCGGCGCGCGCGGCCGCATCTTCTACCGCCGCCGCCGCCTCAACTCGAACAAGAAGGCCGGCAACCTCGGCGACTTCCTCCGCCGCTGGGGCCGCCGCTACCGCTACATGGTCGTGCTCGACGCGGACAGCGTCATGTCGGGCGATACCATCGTCACCCTCGTGCGCCTGATGGAGTGCAACCCGCGCGCCGGCCTGGTGCAGACCGCGCCCGTGCTGATGCGCGCCGAGACGCTCTTCGCGCGCGTGCTGCAGTTCTCCGCGCGGCTCTACGGCCCGGTCTTCCTCGCCGGGCTCAACTACTGGCAGCAGGGCGAGGGCAACTACTGGGGTCACAACGCCATCATCCGCGTGAAGGCCTTCATCGAGCACTGCGCGCTGCCGCAACTGCCCGGACGCGAGCCCTTCGGCGGGCGCATCCTCTCGCACGACTTTGTCGAGGCCGCGCTGCTCCGCCGCGCCGGCTACGAGGTGTGGCTCACGCCCGGCCTCGAGGGTTCCTACGAGGAATCGCCGCCCACGCTGCTCGACTACGCGAAGCGCGACCGCCGCTGGTGCCAGGGCAACCTCCAGCACACGTGGCTCCTCTTCGCGCGCGGCTTGCGCAGCGTCAGCCGCATCCACCTCGCGATGGGCATCCTCGCCTACAGCTCGTCGCTCTTCTGGCTCGTGTCGCTCATGCTCGGCACGCTCGTCGTCGTCGGCTTCAACCTCACCGGCCTCACCTGGCTGCCCGAGCCCGGCGTCGCCGGCCTGCTCGGGCTCGGCGCCGGCGCGCAGGCCGGCGTGCTCGCGCTCGCGACCTTCGTGCTGCTCTTCCTCTCGAAGATCCTCGCCGTCCTCGACCTCGCGCTGTCGCCCGGCGGGCTCGCGCGCTTCGGCGGCCTCGGCCGCGTGCTCGGCGGCGTGCTCCTCGAGATGGTGTTCTCCGCCCTCCTTGCGCCGATGCTGATGCTCTTCCACGCGAAGTTCGTCGTCGCGACCGTCCTCGGCAGCGGCGTGAAGTGGTCCACGCAGCGCCGCGCCACCGCCGACCGCACCAATTGGGCCGAGGCGGTCGACACGCACCTCGGCCACACGCTCGTCGGCGCCGCCTGGGCCCTCCTGCTCGCGCTCCTCGCGCCCGGCCTGCTGCCGTGGATGTCGCCCGTGCTGCTCGGCCTGATGCTCTCGATCCCGTTCTCGGCCCTCACTGCGCGCCGCCGCCACGGGCTCGCCGCACGCGCGGCCGGGCTCTTCGTCACGCCCGACGAGCTGGCGCCGCCCGCCGAACTGCGCGAACTCGACGCCGCGCTCGCTGCGCGCGAGGCCGACCCGGCCGAGGTGGCGCTCGCGGGGCGCGATGCGGCGTTCACCGCCGCGATCGTCGATCCCTACGTCAACGCCATGCACCGCTGCCAGCTCCGTGACCGCCCCGGCCGCGCCGAGCGCATCACGGAATATTTCCGCCACATGCAGGAACACCTCCTGCGCGAGGGCCCGGCGGCCCTGAAACCGCATGAAAAGGCCGCGCTCCTCGCCGATGCCGACTCGATGGACCGGCTCCACCGCGCCGTCTGGACGCGCCCGCTCGCCGAGATGTCCCCGTGGTGGCGCGAGGCCCTGGCCCGTTACGCCCCGCCGCGCGCCGCGTGAAGATGGGGCGGGGCGTCCCCCGCCGAGCCGCGGCTCACCCGGAGGATTCGCCCCGAAAGTGAGTGGCGCAGGATTTCGGAAACCCCTCTAGTCGCGCGGCCACCAGCACCAGTGCCAGGGCTCGTAGCCGATGCGGTGCGGATTGCGCCGGGGGTAGGAGAGGCGGAAGCCGAACTCGGCCGCGCGGCGCTTGAGCCAGCGATATTCCCGCGTGCGGTCGAAGCTGGCCTCGAAGTGCGCCGCCTCGTCGGGCGAGCCGATGTCGATCGCGCGGCCGGTGTGATGCTCGCTGCACCCGGGCGCCGCCACGTAGCGCAGGAGGTCGTCGAGCGGGCGCCCGTTCTTCAGGTGGCCGCGGATGATCCGGGCCTGACGCGCCACGCTGCGGAATCCCGACAGCGGCAGCAGCGTCAGGCCGTCGGCCGCCGCCGCGGCGCGCATCCGCTGCCAGGCCGCGGCCGCGCGCGGCGCGAGGCGCACGATCTTGCCGTCCGGCGAACGTCCCACGGCCACGAGCCGCCGCGCCTCGCGCTGCAGCGGCAGGCCGCGCGTGCGCGGATAATCGGCCGGGATGCCGAAGCGTGCCCAGAGCTTCGCGTAGTGCGCCGGAATTTTCTCAGCCACCGTGTTCGGCCAGCCAGCGCTCGGCCTCGATCGCGGCCTGGCAACCCATGCCGGCGGCCGTGATGGCCTGGCGGTAGACATGATCCGCGCAGTCGCCGGCGACGTAGACGCCGGGCGTCTTCGTCTTCACCTGCGAGCCCGCGGCGGGGACAAAATAGCCGTTCTCGTCCGTGTCGACGGCGTCCTTGAACGGCGCGGTGTTCGGCACGTGGCCGATGGCGACGAAGATGCCCTTCACCGGGAGCACGCTCTCGGCGTTGGTCTTCACGTTGCGCACCTTCAGGCCGCTGACGGCGCCGGCTTCGACGCCCTCGACGGCCACCGGCACGCTGTCCCACACCGGCTGGATCTTCGGGTGCGAGGTGGCGCGGTCGGCCATGATCTTCGAGGCGCGCAGCGTGTCGCGGCGGTGGACGAGGTAAACCTTGCTGGCGAAACGGGTGAGGAAGAGCGCTTCCTCCGCCGCGCTGTCGCCGCCGCCGATGACGGCGACCTCCATGTTGCGGTAGAACGCGCCGTCGCAGGTCGCGCAGGTCGTCACGCCCTTGCCGCCGTAGAGTTCCTTTTCGCCGGGGATGCCCGTCATGCGCGGCGAGGCGCCGGTGGCGACGATGACGACCTTCGCCTTGATCTCGCGGTCGGTGAGCTTGAGCGTGTGCGGCCAGCTGGAGGTGTCGAGGCCGGTGACCGTGCCGCTCTCGTAGCGCGTGCCGAATTTCTCCGCCTGCTTGCGGAGGTTCTGCATCAGCATGAAACCGTCGACGCCCTCCGGGAAGCCGGGGAAGTTCTCCACCTCGGACGTGGTCGTGAGCTGGCCGCCCGGCAGCGTGCCCTCGAGGACGAGCGGGGAGAGGTTGGCGCGGGCGGTGTAGATGGCGGCGGTGAGACCGGCGCAACCGGTGCCGACGATGACGACGTTTTCGACTTGGGCGGACATGGGAATGAGAGCCGGAAATGAGCCCAACATTCCCGGCACTGCAATCCCGCAGATGCATTTGCGCCGAAAGGACCATCGCCCGCCGCGAGGTAGGGCGCGGACTCCGTCCGCGCCGCCACCCCCACCTTTCGCATTGCCGCGTCCGCCGCCGCGGCCGCAGGCTCGCGCGATGTCCGCGCCCGGTCCGCACGACGGCTTCTTCACCTTCGACACGCACATCGACACGCCCACCGCCGCGCTCATGCGCGAGGGCTGGGATTTCGGTGCGCGGCACGACCGGGCGGCCGACCGCACGCAGTGCGATCTGCCGCGCATGGCCGAGGGCGGCATCGACGCGCTGGGCTTTGCGGTGTTCGTCACCCAGGCGGCGCGCACGGCGGCGGGCCATGCCCACGTCCACGAGAAGGCACGGCAGGTGTTCGAGCGCATCCACGCGGTCGTGGCGCAGCACCGTGACCGTTGCGCCATCGCGCTCCGCGCCGACGACGGCCCGCGCCTCAAGGCCGAGGGCCGGCGCGCGCTCTACCTCGCGATCGAGAACAGCTACTCCCTCGGCCTCGATGCCGGCAACGTCGCGCGCTTCCACGCGCTCGGCGTGCGCCTGCTCGGCCTGAATCACATGCTCCACAACGACGTCGCGGACTCGTCCACCGACCCGCGTCCGCCCGAGTGGGGCGGCTTGAGCCCGTTCGGACGCGAGGTCGTGGCGGAATGCAACCGTCTCGGGATCGCGCTCGATGCCTCGCACGCGTCGGACGATGCGCTGTGGGACTTGCTGGAACACTCGCGCACCCCGCCGCTGCTCACGCATTCCGGCTGCCGCGCGGTCTGCGATCATCCGCGCAACATCGGTGACGACCTCCTGCGCGCGCTCGCGGCGAAGGGCGGTGTCATCCAGATCAACGCCCTCCCGATTGCCGTGAAGGCCGCGCCCGGCAACCGGCAGACGGAGGAGGGCGCGAAGCTGCTGCTCCAGCTGAAGGACTTGGTGCTGACCCCCGAGGTGCGCGCCCGTTTCGCCGGCGAGTGGGCGCGGATCGACCGCGAGCATCCGTCGCCGCGATGCACGCTCGAGGATTACATCGCGCACATCGAGCACGCCGTCGCCGTGGCGGGCATCGACCATGTCGGCATCGGCTGCGATTTCGACGGCGGCGGTGGAGTCGAGGGCTTGGCCGACGTCAGCGACTATCCGAATCTCACGCGCGCCCTCCGCGCGCGCGGCTGGAGCGAGGAGAACCTCGCGAAGCTCTGGGGCGCGAACACGCTGCGCGTGCTCCGCGCGTGCGAAGCCCACGCGGCGGGAGGGTAGGAGAGGATTGCGGAAATGTCCGGAATGCCCGTCCGGTTGCTCTTCCGGGCGGGTGGACATCCCGCACCGGATATTCCGCCGGAGTTGATTCGCGGCCAGTCGTGTCGCCCGCAGCACCCCGCGCCCGCCGGGTAGTGGCGGTGTGGCTCACGTGCTGTGATCGGACTCGGTCGCCCCGGCAGGTTGCGCCTCAGGGTCGTCCACCTCCAGCCAGGCGACGGCTTCGGCCCGCGTGCGAAAGGCGCGAATCTCGGCGCGGCCGCGCAAGCCTTGGTAAAGCCCATACATCCGCACGAGGCCGAACAGCACATCGCGCGAGACGACGTAGGCGCGGCGCGCACTCGGGGCAAAGAGCTGGCTCTGGCCGAGCTGCCACATCACGCGCGCCGACACCTCGACCTCCGTCACCGCGCGGGTGTCGACCAACTGCGAAAACTCGGGGCGGAACCGCGGATCGGCCCGCAAGGCCGCCTGATGCGAGAGGATGTCGTGGTCTGTGAGCGGTCCCCAGCAGCGCACCCACACGACATGCTGAGGTTCATCGATCTGGAATTCCTGGGCCATCGAACTGCAAAACGGCGGACGATTCCGCGGCCAGCAGCGTGCGCAAGTCCTCCAGATTGGCAACTGCTCAACCGTCCGATACCGGTCATAGCCCCGCGATCACGTAACCGCGTGGCGCGGGCACACCACAACCCTGGAGGGCCGAGCTCCGCGCGGCCGCCAAGGCGCAGCGGGCCACGGCCTCGCGGAGCTCGGCCCTCCAGCCGAAACGAATGTCGCATCTTCCTTCGTAGCAGCCGACGTAAGTCGGCTGGCCTTGCTCAAGCGCGTTCCTTACGGCGTCGCCGCCGGTTGCGCGGCGGCGAGCGGCAGCACGCGCAGGTAATCGCCCGGCGCGCGACCGAGCGCACGCAGGTCGGCGTGCGTGATCGTGATGTCGCGCATCGCGGCGCGGTCCGACTCGCTCAATTTCAACTGTCCGCTCTCGGTCGAGAGCACGATGCGGTCGACGATCCCCGGCAGACGCCGCCGCACGCGATCGGGCGTGCCGAGGCCGTAACGCATGTGTCCGCTGCCCGCGACGACGACCACCGTGCGCGGCTGGCCGTCGGGTCCGGTCAGCGCGCGGGCGGCGGCGATGTTGGCCGCCATCGTCTCGTCGCGTGCCACCTGCGCCTCGAACACCGAGCGCAGGCGCGCGGGGTCCATCGCCATGTGCACCGCCAGCTGGAGATTGAGCAGGCGCTCGTAGATCGGATCGTCGAGGACGATGTCGGCGGGCAAGTGTGCGCGCTGTTCCGCGGGGAGCTTGTCGAGTCCGCCGCCGCGACTGACGGCGCGGATGATCTCCGGCGGGGCGTTGAGGGCGCGGAGCGGGATGCCGTTCTGCTGCGCGAACTCCACCAGCGCCCGGTAGTCGGCGTAGTTCTTCCACTTCTTCGCCCACGTCATCTCAGTGGCGAGCTGCTCGAAGCTGAGCTCGCCGGCGTTGAAGCGGTCGATCGTCGGCTGGTCGTGCGCCTCGAGCTGTTCCATCCCGAGGACGAGCGCGCGGCCGCGGGCGTGGAGTTCCTGAAGCACGCCGAGCTGCACGGTGTGGTGCCGGTCGATGGTGTGCGCCTCGCCGACATAGACGACGTCGGCCGTGGCGAGATCGGCCATGACCTGCTCGTGCGATGCCTCCTCTCCGGCAATGAGATCGAGCCAGAATTCCGCGGCGGGTGCGGGCGAGAATGTTGCGGCGAAGGCCAGGGCGGCGGTCAGGGGGAGGGAGCGGAGTTGCATGGGGAATGGGTGGGATTTGAACACGCCGGAGTGGTGAAGGCCAGTCCGGTGCAGCGCTTCCTTGCCGGATGCTTTGAATTCGGCCAGTAAGGTCGCGGGCCACAATCATGAGTGCCGCTGCATTGTCGCCCCAAGGATCCGTCGAGCGCGCCTATATCCGGCTGCGCCGTGAAATCGAGTCGGTGTTGGTCAACGGCCGCGCCAAGGTCGAGGCCGCGTGGGTCGGGACTTACCACGAAACCGGCCGGCTCATCCACGTGCACGTGCTGATGGCGAAGGCCCGCGCCGATTACGGCGCGAAGCTTCTCGAACGACTCTCCGCCGACACCGACGTGAGCGTCCGCACCCTCCGCGAGTGCGTGCAGTTCTACCGGATGTTCCCAATTCGGCGACCGGTCGCCGAATTGGGTTGGAACAACTGCCGGTTGCTCTGCCAGGTCGGCGACGAGGAGGCGCGCGCCCGGTTGCTGGCCGACTTGAAACGCGGCGGGATGCCGACGGTGCAGCTCAAGGAACGCGTGCGGGCGCTCAATGCCGGCGCGCGTGAGGAGCATGATGAAGCCGAGCTCGCCACCGCTCCCGCGCCGCTACGCCTGCTCCGTCCGCGCCGAGGCACGCCTGACCTCTACCGCGTCGTCGCGCGCGACGACACCCTGGCGGCTGATGTCGGCTTCAAACTCTACCACCCGTTCGCTCCGGCCGACGCCCGCGGCCTCAAGGCCGGCAGCTTCGTCCAGTGGAGCGACGGCCGCTTCACGCCGGCGCCGGCAGCGACCGCGGCCGACCTCTTCACCTATCGCGCCACCGTGCGCCGCGTGGTGGACGGCGACACGCTCATCGTCAGCGTCGCACTTCCGCATTACATGATGGACGAGAAACTCCGCCTCCGCGGCCTCGACTGCCCCGAACTCGACACCCCCGAAGGCAAAGCCGCGAAGCGCTACGTGGACACGCTGCTCCTGGACGCCGCCGAGGTGAGCGTGACGACCTCAAAGGTGGACAAATACGACCGCTACCTCGCCGACGTGCATGTCACCACGCGCACCGGCGAATCACTTTTTCTCAACAACGAACTCCTCCGATCCAGCCACGCTATCCCGATGGGTGCGGAGGAAATGGACGAGTGGGTGCCGTGAGGAATCCCAATCTAGTCTGTGAAAGTGCGCCGAGACAAGCGGCGGCTCACAAGTTAAAGGCTTGCTGCGCGAGGGCGTCGAGCGCCGCTTGATCGTTGGTGCCTGAATGCGCGGCCAGTTTTTTCGCCAAGCCGGCCGAGAGAGAGCTGGCCTGCGGTAGACGCAGTTTACGCAGCACCTGAGCTTGGTAGCGCAAGGAGCCGCCGCGCATCTGCACGGAGTGGGCGCGGATCTGTTCCAGCACCAGCGTGCTGCGCAACAGCGCCTGGAGGGTCCGCAGATTCCAACCCTCGGAGGTGATCCAATACACGTTGTGATGCGGATAGAATTTCCCCGCATCGTAGCCGACGTTGCCTCCAGCCTGGATATCGGGAATCACGAGCTTCGGCTTGATCACCAGCGAATGCGTCACCCGGTCGATCGTCCGATACCACGCATGCGGGCGTTTCTTGGCGACGTGGCGGGCTTGGAGAAGATCGCGATGGCTTTCAAAGTAGCGCCGCAAACCGGGATTAGCCGTCAGATCGCGCAACCCGCTTTCACTTTCCGGATCGAACGGATCGATCAGGTAATGCCCTGACCAATCGAGCCGCGCCGGTGAAATGTCACCCGCCATGATGAGGGGCAACTGGCAGTGTTCCTCGATAGCCGGGTCTTTGCCTAGTCGGACGTAGATTTCATCTGCTCCCGTCGCGACGCCGATGCCCACTTGGGTCGCGTCGCCCGAATCTTCCAGCGTGGGCAACCGCGCCGCGAGCGAGTGGAGATGGTCGAATTGCTCGCGCTGCGTGGCGATCCAAGGGGCGCCGTCGTCATACCAGCGCGGAAAACTGACCAACGCGGATGAACGCTGCTTTTTCGACCGATCCGGCAGCAAGCTCGTGAGCGTGTCATCATCAAGACTCTCCAGGGTAGCCGCGAGGGTCGGACCGCCGCGTTCGCGGTCGAGCACCGTGATGCAGGGATAGGCCGACACGTCGTGCGCGAACGGCTGCGTGTGCTCCAGATTCAGATAGTAGCGCACACGGTATTCGTGGGCGATAAGTTCCCGGAGCCGGCGTCCGTAGAGATTCTTGGCGAAACGATTGGCGCAGATGAACGCGAGACAGCCGGCGGGAGCGAGCAGGCGCAGGCCCTTTTCGAAAAAGGCGACGTAGAGGTCGGCCCGGTCCGTGCAGGTCGAATAAAGTTCCCGGTAGCGCTGCAGCACTACCGGAGGCAGATCCTCGATGCGCACGTAAGGTGGGTTGCCGACGACGAAGTCGAACCGTTCGTTCCAGTTCGTGAGCAGAAAATCCGCATGCACGATCCATTGTTCCGCGAGGGCGGTGGCCCGGGCGGCCGGGCAGCCGGCGGCGCAAAGTGCCTCGCGGGTGGATTGGCGGGCGAGAGCCACGAATCCGCTGTTCAGGTCGCAGGCTCGGATCGCCAGACCGAGTTCGGATGCTGACCAATCGATGATACCTTGATGCACTCGCTCCGACTCAAGCAACCGCTCGATGACGAGCGTGAGAAATGCTCCGTCTCCACAGCTGGGCTCAAGGATGCGTCGTTGGCTGAGGCGCTGGGCTTTCGCCGTGTAGCCGGCAAGGTCGAGGATCAGGCGCACGATCTCGGGCTTGGTGAACACCGCTCCGACGGGCTCGTGCGGTTCGCGTCCGTCCCAGACGTCCATCCAGCTCTGCTCGAAGAGTTGCAGTTCCATGGGGCGAACGGTTCAGCGGCAGCCCGAGAGATGGGCGTGCAGCGAAGCCAGGAAAGCGCGGAAGCCCAGGTTGGCCTCAGCGGGTTCTTCGAAATGTCCGTTCTTGCCCCGCGGCGACAGGAGCAGGGCTGTGCGAGTGTATTTGCGCTCCAACACGAGACGCTCGCAGAGAATCTCGTAACGCTTCGCGTAGGAGGTTCCTTCAAAGATGGGAAACGGCGGAAACCGGCTGGGCTTCAGACGGACCGGATTGGTGGATTTCGAAGCGAGCTCGAGAAAGAAGAAGTATCCCAGCCAGGGCGTTTCCTTGCCTAAGGCGCCTTCGCGAAACGCGGTCCAGAAATCGGTCGAGTTGCCGATGGCCTCTTCGCTGCGGTTGTTGAAATTATTGCCGAAGCTTCCGACTTGCGACTTCAACTCCACCGCCGCGCAGAGGCGGCCGCCGCGGATCGCGAGCAGGTCCCATCGCTTTTGCGGGCGGAAATAACCGGGCAGCTCCAAGCCGCGATTCAGCAGAATCTCGTCTTCACCAAATCCCGCGGCGACCGCGGTTTGCTGAATCATGTCGAGAAACGAGTTCAGGTGCTGTCCACCGGTAACCTCCTTGCGATTGCCGGCATCCTTGCCGGTGCGCTTACCTTGCCGGCGTGATTGGCCGGAGCGACTCTTCCAATAATTGCCCACTGCTTTGCGGGTTCGGTCCGCAAATGTTGCATCGTCCCAGGGAAAGGCGGAGGGCAGAGCCATAACTCCGTAAGAGGAAGTCGAGCCCGGGCGCACAGTCAACGGCGCTCATCAGGCGGGGGTGAGGATCTTTTCGCGGAGGTGGGTGTGGCGGAATTTGGACTCGGCGTTGCGGATGGCCATCGACCACGCGGCGGGTTCTCCGACGACGAAGACCTTCTTCCGGCCGCGCGTGATCGCGGTGTAGACCAGGTTGCGCTGGAGCATCATGAAGTGCGCCTTCAGCAACGGCACGATCACCACGGGATACTCGCTGCCCTGCGACTTGTGGATGCTGATGGCGTAGGCGAGCGCGACCTCGTTCATCTCGCCGCGCTCGAAGACGTGCTGCTCGCCGTCGAAGTCGGCGATGAGCGTGCCCTTCGTGAGATCGGTGCTGACGACGCGGCCGATGTCGCCGTTGAAGAGGCCCTTGTCGTAGTTGTTGCGGAGCTGGATGAGCTTGTCGCCGGGGCGGTATTCGCCGCTGACGGCGCGCAGGCCCTTCTGGCTCGGGTTGAGCGCGGCCTGGAGCTGGGTGTTGAAATTGGCGACGCCGGCGACGCCCTTGTGCATCGGCGCAAGCACCTGCACGTCGGCGACGGGGTCGAACCACTTGAAGTGCGCCGGGATGAAACGCGTGCAGAGCTCGATGACTTTCGCGAGGCAGTCCGCGGCGTCGTGCGCGGCGATGAAGTTGAGGTCGCTCCACGCCTGCGCCTTCTCGACCTCGGCGTGCACGGGCGGCGGCTGGGCGTGGCCTTCGTTGATGGCGTGCGCGGTGGTGACGATGGCGCTTTCCTTGCCTTGGCGATAGACGAAGGAGAGGCGGGTGACGGGGAGGAGGGATTGCGGAGTGCGGAGTGCGGAATGCGGATTGCGGAAGGTGGAAGGCGGAAGGCCGGAAGATTTCGCGGCGGCGGAAGTAGGACCGGCTTTAGCCGGTCGGTCGGGGATGGCGGCGCGATCGTGGCCGGCTGAAGCCGGCCCTACTGCGGCCGACGGAGCGGCGCCGTCCAGCTCGGCGCTGACGCGGATGAGGTCCTTGAGGACGTTGCCGGCGCCGACGCTGGGGAGCTGGTCGATGTCGCCGACGAGCAGCAGGTGCGCGCGGTTGGGCACGGCCTGGAGCAGCGCGGCGGCGAGGCGCGTGTCGAGCATCGAAGCCTCGTCGACGATGAGGAAGTCGGTCGCGAGCGGGTGCGACTCGTTGACGGTGAAGGCGCCGTTCTCGAACTTGAGCAGGCGGTGGATCGTCGAGGCGAAGCCGCCGGTCGTCTCCGCGAGCCGCTGCGCGGCGCGGCCGGTGGGCGCGGCCAGGGTGACGCGGACTTTCTTGGCCTTGAGGATGTCGACCAGCGCGCGGAGGATGGTGGTGTTGTGGGTGACGATGTAGTCGTCGGTCACGTAGAGCCCGCTCGGCGAATCGAGGCTGATGCAGACGCATTCCTGCGGTGCGAGCGGCTGGATGGAGACCAGGCGCAGGCGGTGCGCGAAACGCTTGCGGGCGTGGGGCCGGAGCGTGCGGGCCTTTTTCCGTGACAGATGGAAGAGCGATGCCGGAGCCGGATGCTGCACGAAGATTGTGTAGGCGGGGCGGCCTTGGCGGACTTCGCCGCGGTGCGGGTAGGTCGGGCGCTTGGTCGTCCCAAATGTCGCGATGGCACCCACCGACCACGCGAGGCGTTGGAAGTCCCGGGCCAGCTGCCAAGAGGAGCTCGTGAACGACACCACGCCGAGGCGATCGACCGTGCCGTCGGTGTCGAGCAATCCACGGAGGAGTTCGAGCCGCTGTTCCAAGGACGCATCGAACAATTCCGGCGGGATGAACTTGGCCTCCGACGTGACGGTCAGGCCCCAGCGGGCCAGTGCCTCGCGCAACGGGTTCGAGCGGGTGGAGCCGCGGCGACCGCCAACCAGTCGATACGTGATGGTCGGTTGGCCGCGCAGCAGCGCCCGATTGACGCGGATGCCGAGAGGCGCGACGAGTTGCGCCACGCGGTCCCGCACTTCGTCATCAACGGTCGTGAGCAGCACGGCGGAAGAGAGTCCGCCGTCGCCGATGAGCGCACCGAGCACGTAAGGCGGGATGGGGAGGTCGATCTCGCGGCCGCCGTTCCACGGCACAGGCAGGGGAACGCCCATCCGGTCGATCTCCGCGCGGTCTTCGGCGAGACGCCGCTGAATATAGCTGAGCGGCACGACCCGCCAACCGCGCGAGCGCACCTTCTTTTTTTTCGCCGGACTCCAGACGGACGTGCGCGTCCAGATTTTCCACAAGTGGTCGCCGCAGCACTCACAAGAACGACCGTCGGCGAAGTTCACCCGATAGACGGGCTTCACTCCTTGGGGATGAATGCTGCGCACGTGCACGACCTCGCCCTCCGCGCCGATGACGGCGTCGCCGGGCCGAAGCTTTCCGATGGAGCGGAATCCCGTCGGGGTCAGCACCCGGGCGTGCAGCGGCTGGGCTTTCCCCGTGCCCGGTCCGCCGGTGAGGATGGAGAACTTGTGCGTGAGGGCGTGCTTGATCGCGGCGGATTGCAGGCCGTGGAACTCGAAGCCGGCCTTCTCCTGCGCCCACGTGACGGCGGCGTCGACCTTGATGGCGGGGAGGCCGGAGGGTTGCGCGGTGAGACGGCGGACGGTGGCGGCGATCTTTTCCTCGGCGCGGGAGTTGGGCGGGAGCTGGAGGAACGAGTGCCGGGGATTTTCGATTTTCGATTTTTGATTTTCGATTGGCGCCGGGTAGGGCGAATTAAAACTCGTCGTCGGTGAAGCGGATTCACTGGGGGACGGGGCGCCCTCGCCCCGTTCGGGCGATGGCCGGGGCGGGGGCGCCCCGGCTCCAGGGCGGGTCGGAGACCACGGAGCGGCGGCGGTTGCCGTCGAGGTCGATCCGTGCGCGACGAGGGTCTTGTTTGCGATGAGGGCGTCGATGCGCGACTCGACGCGCTCGGCGGAGGTCTCGAGGAGCGTCGCGGTGTAGGTGACGAGGTCGTCGCGCGGGTAGCCGGTGTGGCCTTCCTCCTGCAACGTCTCCAAAGCGTAGACAAGGCCGGCGTCGAGGCGCGGGGCGGCGTCGTTGGCGAAGCCGAGGTTGCGCGCGAGCTGGTCGGCGGTCTTGAAGCCGATGCCGTCGATCTCGCGCGCGAGGCGGTAGGGTTCGTCGCGGATGATCTGCTGCGCGGCGGGGCCGAACTTGTTCACGATCTTGATGCACTGCGAGGTCGTGACGCCGTAGGTCTGGAGGTAGATGTGGACCTCGCGCAGGGTTTTCTGGCCGTCCCACGCGGCCTTGATGGCGGTGGCGCGGACCTTGCCGATGCCGGGGACGCTGCGGAGCTTGGCCGATTCCTCGCTGAGGATGCGGAAGGTGTCGGTGCCGAAGGCGTCGACGATCTTGTTGGCGTAGACCTTGCCGATGCCGGGCACGAGGCCGCTGCCGAGGTATTTGCGGATGCCGTAAACGGAGGACGGCAACTCGCTCTTGAAGGCCGCGATCTTGAACTGCGCGCCGTGCTGCGCGTGGCGGGTCCACTCGCCGGTGAGGCGGAGCGTCTCGCCGCATTGCACGCCGGGGAGCGGGCCGACGATGGTGACGGTCTCGGCCTTGCCCGCGGCCGCGTCCGGCGCGGCAGGGACTCCGCGCCCCACCTCCGCGCGCAGCTCCGCGATGGTGTAGTGGTTCTCCTCGTTGAGGAAGATGATGCGTTCAAGGACGCCGGTGAGCTGGGCGGGCGCGGTGGACAACGTGCCCTTCTGTGTATGCCGCGCGCGGGCCGACGCAACCCGGCGTTGGACAATCGCGCCAAAGCGGACACGCTCGCGCCGATGCTGCATTGGGAAGACCTCCAACCCGGCCAGAAATTCGGCACGGGCGAATACGAGATGACCGCCGCGGAGATCGTGGCGTTCGCCGAGCGCTACGATCCGCAGCCGTTCCACACGGATCCCGCGGCGGCGCCGGCGTCGTTCTTCGGCGAACACGTGGCGAGCGGCTGGCACACGGCGGCCGTGAGCATGCGCCTGATGGTGCAGGGGGAGATGCAGGTCGCGGGCGGCGTGGTCGGCCACGTGATGGAGGAGCTGCGCTTCCCGCGGCCGGTGCGGCCGGGCGACCGGCTGCGCGTCGTGCAGGAGGTCGTCGAGAAATCCGAGCTGCCCACGCGCCCCACGCACGGCCGGCTCAAGCTCCGTTGCCGCACCTTCAACCAGCACGGCAAACTCGTGCAGGACATGACGGCGAACCTCATCATTCAACGCCGCCCGCGAGTGTGAGCGGTGGCGGGAAGGCCGGCCCGCTGCGACGTCGCGGCGCGGGCCTTCGTCGCGGCAAGGCGGATGTCGCCGCGCTCAGAACCGGAACGTCCACGCGCCCTTGAGCGAGGTCTCGTTGCCGGTGGGGCGGAAGCGATCGAAGGAGGTGTCGTAACCTTGGTTCATGACGAGGAACACCTCGTTGCCCGGTTGCACCGTCCAGCGCACGCGGAAGTTCACGCCGAGTTTTTCCGAGAAATTGTCGTATTGGCCAAGCAGGCTGAATTGCAGGTCAGGTGTGGCGAAATACACGAGGCGCGCCGACGCGACCCGCACGTGGAACGAGCCGCCGGCGAGCTCGATGTCGTTGAGCTGCCAGTCGGCGGTGAGCTCGACGCGGGCCGAGGGACGCCAGCCGAAGCTGGCGAGGTAGTCGGTGCGATCGCCGTCGAGGAAGCCGCCGGTCGCGGCCTCGAGGCGCACGTTGACCGGGCGCGCGCGAGTGGTGCCGAACCGGGCGCGGACCAGTTCCCAGCCATGATCGGTCGCGGGCACGGTGACGCCCGGCCGGATGACGAAGGGCGCGTCGAGCCGCTCGCGCGAACTCTGATACTGGACGTTGAAGAAATCGCCGGCGGGCAGTTCGCCCTCGACGCCGAGCCAGACGGTGCGGTCGAGGCGGCGGCCGTCGAGGTCGGTCACGAGGTCGCCCTCGGCGAAAACCGTGAAGCGGCGCAGGGGCTGCGAGTCGTCCCAGTTCCAATGCCAGGCGTTGAAGGCATTCAGGTTCTGGATGCCCGTGCGCGGGACGAAGCCGAGCGCGGGGTCGTAGCGTTCGTCGATGCGGCTGAAGAACCAGAACGTCTCGTAGGGGTTGTTGGGGAAGCCGATCGCGAGCGTGCTGGCGGTGCCGGTGCCGCCGGCCCAGTCCGAGTCCGTGTGCTGGACGGCGCCGCGCACGGTGAGGACCTTGCGGCCGAGGAAGCGGTTGTTGACGTAGTTGAAATCCGCGCCGACGAGCGTGTTGTCGCCGTTGTGGCGCGGGTCGCCGTGGGTGGCGATGAGGCCGACGCTCGACTCGGCGAGGACGTTCATTGCGGCGCGGCCGACGAAGAGGTTCTTCGACTCGATGCCGGCGTGTTCGTCGATCTGCACGTCGAGCAGGCCGAGCGTGAGCGGGCCGGCGCGGCCGGTGAGCTTGATGCCGCCGAGCACGTCGACCTTGGTGCCGTCGGCGGCGAGTCCGATGCGGCGCGAGAAGAACGGCAGCGGATCCTGCTGGATGCCGGCGAAGGCGAAGAGCGGCGCATCCTGCGTGAAAAATGCGCGCTTCTCGGGAAAGAAGAGCGGGAAGCGTCCGAGGTTGACGCGCCGCTGGTCGACCTCGGCGTCGGCGAAGTCGGTGTTGACGGTGAACGTCGCCGCGAGCGACGGCGTGACGTGCCAGATGACGTCGAAGCCGGGGTTGAGCTCGGTGCGCTTCTCGTCGGGCCGCGGGTCGGAGCGGACGGTGAGGCTGGCGTAGGGCTTGAAGTCGAGGCCGCGGCCCTGTTCGAGGCCGGTCAGGCCGTTGAGCCGCCCGAGGTCGGGCAGCGACGTGGTGGATTTCAGGCGCGAATAGCCGGACCAGCGCATGACCTCGTTCTTCTTCCGCAGGGCGCGGCCGACGTTGAAGCCCCAGACGGGATTGGCGGGGTCGAAGGAGATCGTCTTCGTCGGGATGGCGAACTCCGCGGTCCAGCCCGACGCGTCGACGCTGGCCTTGCCGTGCCAGATGCCGTCCCACTCGAAGCGGGCCTCGCCCTTGTTCTGGATGAGGCCGTCGTGTTTGCCGCCGGCGGCCGTGAGCGAGAAGAAGTAGCCGTCGTTGGCGCGGTGGAAGGGGTCGAAGACGATGCGGATGAGATCGTCGGAACCGTCGTCCTGGTCGCGCACGAGCGAGACCTGCGGGATGCTGGCGGCATTGGCATCGTGCGAGCGCACGGCGACGTAGACGTGGTGGGCGTCGAAGGTCACCCACATCTCCGTGCGCTCGGAGGGCTCGCCGTTCTCGACCGGAATGACCTGGCGGAACGCGGCCGTGTGCGCGGCGCCGTCCCACTCGCCCGGCGAGAGGACGCCGTCAATGACCGGCGGCGCGGCGGTCGGCCTGACATCGAGCTCGGGTTGCGCCGCGGCGGTGATCGCGGCGAGCAGAAGCGCAGGGAGGGACAGGAGCGGGGCGCGCATGGGCGTCGGCAGCCAAGCGATTCCCGCGGCAGAGTCGGAGCGGAAAACGACAAACGGGTAATATTGTCCGACAACGGCGGCGGATTCTCCAGCGCGAGCGAGCGAGTGGACCAAAGACCCCGCAATCGGCAGGGCCGGCTTCAGCCGGCCGGATTGAGCCGCAGCGAAAATATTCTACGTGCGTGGTAGGAGTGAACGCGCGGGGGGCGCTCCCGCCACAATGAAGATCGCGGCAACTGGCTCACGGCGCGCACGGAGTGCACGCCCCACCTTTTCCAGCGGATGATCGGCCGCCCGTCCGTGGGTTTGTTGCGTATTAAGCGCAATGCCCACTCCGGCTTTCTCTGCAATTTTGCGTAATACGCAAATTTGCCTGGGCGTGTGCGCAGTCACGTGCGCGGAAACGTGCGCGCACGCCTGGCAGGGTTCGGGCCAGTGGGGGTCGGGCTCGCTCGCGCTCAGGCGACGGTGCGGAGCTGGATGCTGTCGATGCGCTGGTTGGCGGAGGTCATCACGTCGGAGACGATGACGAGCTTGTCGCCGGTCTTGATGCGGCCCTGCTTCTGCAGCGATTCAAGGGCCCGCGTGATGGTCTTCTCCGGGTCGCCGAAGGGCTGGAGCAGGAACGGTTCGACCGAGCGCACGAGCTTGAGGTGACGCAGGGTCACCGGGCAGTCGGTGACGGCGAGGATCGGCGCGCGCGCGGGGCGGTGGGCGGCGAGGCCGGCGGCGGTGATGCCGCGGCGCGTGAAGCAGAGAATGGCCGAGTTGGGCAGCTCGTTCGCCATCACGACGGCGGAGCGGAGGAGCTTCATCCGCTCGGCCAGGAACACGGCGGGCTCGGGAAACTCGGCGGCCATCTCCGTCTCGATGCGGCGCGAGATGGTGTCGAGCACGCGCACGCACTCGAGCGGGTATTTGCCCACGGTGGTCTCGCCGGAGAGCATGACGCAGTCGGCGAGCTCGTAGACGGCGTTGGCGACGTCGGTGATCTCGGCGCGCGTCGGCATGGGCTGGCCGATCATCGATTCGAGCATGTGCGTCGCGATGATGACGGGGCGGCCGATGGCGAGGCAGGTGCGCACGGCGCGGCGCTGGACGACGGGGAGTTCCTGCAGCGGGATCTCGATGCCGAGGTCGCCGCGCGCGACCATGAGGGCGTCGGTGGCGCGGATGATGTCGTCGAGGTTGTCGATGGCGGACTGGTCCTCGATCTTGGCGATGATGCGGGCGCGCGAGCCGTGCTCCTTGAGGAAGGCGCGGAGCTGGAAGATGTCGGCCGCCTCGCGCACGAACGACAGCGCGACGAAGTCGATGCCCTCCGCGATGCCGACGAGCGTGTCGGCGCGGTCCTTCTCGGTGAACGAGGGCAGGTTGACGTGGACACCGGGGAGGTTGATGTGGCGGCGTGACTTGAGTTCGCCCGGCGTGAGGACGCGGCAGCGGATGTGGGCGTCGTTCTTCGCGAGCACCTCGAGGCGGATGAGGCCGTTGTCGACCAGCACGGTGTCGCCGACGCGGATGTCGTTGACGAGGTTGCGGTAGTTGACGTCGACGGAACGGATCTCTTCGGAGCGGTCACGCTCGGCGTCTGGCTTGACGGTGAAGTCGAAGATCTCGCCCGCCTTGAGTTCGATCGGCAGGTCGACGTCGCCGGTGCGGATCTCGGGGCCCTTGATATCCATCATGATCGCGACCTCGTGGCCGGCGGCCTGCGAGACCGCGCGAATGCGGCGGATGATCGTGCGCGTCCAGTCATGGGAAGCGTGCGCCATGTTGAGGCGGACGACATCGACGCCGGAGCGGATGAGTTGCCCGAGCATTTCCTCGGACTCGGTGGCGGGACCGAGGGTGGCGATGATCTTGGTGCGGCGGAAGGGCGCGGGGGTCATGCGGGCGAACAAGCAATCGCCGCGCCGGGCGCGCCGCAAAGTCAAAAAGGGTCGCAGTTTCACGCCCCCGAGGGAGGGGCCGTGCAACGCGACAGACTTGCGGCTCAGAATTCGTAAGGGGCGCTGCCCTCGCCCGGGGGGACGACGGCGTAGGTGCAGCGCAGGGTGGAGAGCGTCGGGGCGCAGGCGGCGGCGACGGCGGCGGGCGTGTTGCAGTCGCGGCTGAGGTGGGCGAAGAACACGTGGCGCAGGCGCGGGCTGGGGATGGCGGCGAGCAGGTCTCGGACGGCGTCGTTCGAGAGGTGGCCGTGCCGACCGTTGATCCGTTGTTTCACCGACCACGGGCGCTTTGCGTCGGCCTCGAGCAGGCGCGGGCAGTAGTTGGCCTCGACCACGAGAACGTCGACGTCGCGCAGGCGCTGCGCGATGTGCGCCGGGGCGTGGCCGAGATCGGTCAGCCAGGCGAGTGCGCGGCGCGGGGCGAAGAGGTCACCCTCGCGGCCGTGTGCGATGACGAAGCCGACCGGGTCCTGTGCGTCGTGCGGCACGGCGAAGCTGCTCACCTCGAGGTCGCGGAAGCGAAACGACGCGCCCGTCTCGAAATGCTGCCAGCTCACGCGGTGCTTGAGGCTGCGTTGCACGACCTGCGCCGTGCCGGCGTTGGCGAACACGCGGATGTGCGGGTGCCGCGCGAGGCCGGAGAGGCCGGCCGCGTGGTCGCCGTGTTCGTGCGTGAGGAAGATCGCGTCGATGCGCTCCAGCGACTCGCCGGCGGCGGCGAGCAGCTCCTGGAGCCGCCGCGCGGAGAAGCCCGCATCGACGAGCACGCGTGTGTCGTCGGTCTGGAGGAGCGCGGCGTTGCCGGCGCTGCCGCTGCCAAGGATGCGGAATCGGACGGGCATCGCGGAGATTGAGAAGCCGCGGAGCGTCCGCGCACAAGAACAATGCCGCACGGTTGAAAACTCCAAACGCCAAAGGTCCAAATCCCAAACCACCGCGCGCGGCCGGGCCCGCGCTCGCCAGCTTTGGCGTTTGGAATTTGGAGTTTGGCGTTTTCCGGGCCGGTTCCTCCGGCCCGGCCCCGGTGGTTGACGCCGCGGGAAAACCGGATTGGCTCGTCCCTCCCATGCCTGCCCAGCCTTCCCGTTCCCGCTCCCGCGCGGCCCGCGCCGCCGCTCCGGCCGTGCGCCCGATGCGCGGGCAGGTGACGATCACGCGGCAGGTGCACTTCAACTCCGCGCACCGGCTCTACAACCCGACGAAGAGCCTCGCGTGGAACCAGAAGCAATACGGCCTCTGCACCAACCCGCACTGGCACGGCCACAACTACGTCCTCGAGGTCTCGCTCCGCGGCGAACCCGATCCGGTCACCGGCTACATCATGGACCTCGGCGAGCTGAAGCGCCTCCTCCACACCGTGATCGTCGACAAGTGCGACCACCGCAACCTGAACGACGAGGTCGACTTCCTCCGCGGCATCATCCCCTCGACCGAGAACCTCGTCATCGCGTTCTGGCACGAGCTCGAACCCCATCTCCGCCACCTGAAGCACGCGCGCCTGCACTGTGTCCGCCTCTACGAGACGCCGCGCAACTACGCCGAGTTTTTCGGTCCCTCCGCCTGACCGGCGGCATCCCCCGGTTATCGTCCCCCGTAGAAAAAACGACACCATGAGCAAAAAGAAGCCGATGTATCTCCACCGTTCCGCGGATGGGGCCGAGCCGCGGATCAAGCGCGGCTACGACAAGAAATTCCGCTCCACCGCGGCCTATCGCGCTTCGCTGCCCGACATGATGGAGGCCGCGCACGACGCCATCCAGGGCGCCAACGTCCCGATCCAGCAGGTCGGCATCCACAACTTCAAGCTGCCGCTGAAATACCGCACGAAGGCCGGCGAGATCCTCACGCTCGAGACCAGCGTCACCGGCACCGTGTCGCTCGAGGCCGAGCTCAAGGGCATCAACATGAGCCGCATCATGCGCACGTTCTACGACCACAAGGACGAGGTCACGACCGGCGAGTGGATGGGCAAGGTGCTGAAGAACTACCTGCGCAACATCGACAGCAAGGACGCGCGCCTGAAGATCGCGTTCTCCTACCCGATGCAGCGCGCGAGCCTGCGCAGCGGCCTCAGCGGCTACCAGTTCTACAACGTCGCCTTCGAGGGCGTGATGACGCGCGACGGCCGCTACCGGCGCTTCATCCATTTCGATTTCGTCTATTCCTCCGCCTGCCCCTGCTCGGCGGAACTCAGCGAGCACGCCCGCGACCTCCGCGGCGCCTACACCGTGCCGCACTCGCAGCGCAGCAAGGCGCGCGTCATCGTCGAGGAGGCCGAGGGGAAGAAGATCTGGATCGAGGACATCCACGCCCTCTGCCTCGCCGCGCTCCAGACCGAGACGCAGGTGATGGTGAAGCGCGAGGACGAGCAGGCCTTCGCCGAGCTCAATGGCGCCTACCTCAAGTTCGTCGAGGACGCCGCGCGCCTGCTCTACAAGGAATTCGACGCCGACCGGCGCATCGCGGACTTCCGCATCGCGTGCTCGCACCTCGAGTCGCTCCACTCGCACGACGCCGTGAGCGTGATCTGCAAGGGCGTGAAGGGCGGCTTCACCGCCGACTTCATGGACTTCGGCCAGCTCGTGTGCTGAAACGCCGCGCCGGCGGCGCGGAAAACGCCAAACGCCAAAGGTCCAAACGCCAAAGTTCGCGGGCGGATGTCCTCCTCGCGGGCGAATGCCTTCCTGTGCGTGCATCTGCCTGCCTCGGCACGCGGATTTCCTCTCCGGCGGGTGGATGCCTCCTGTAGGTTGCGCGCTTGCGCGCAACGAGGCGCGTTCCTTCGCGGCAGGAGTTTAGTCCGCTACGAACATTCCGCCGGGCGCAGCAAGACTGCGCCCCTACAAAGACCGGCCCGTGGCAAGCGGCCCCCTCGTGTGAGCGTCAGGATTTGGCGTTTGGAGTTTGGAAAATTTGCGCCCATCTTTTTCGCGTGAGCTCGAGCCGTAAGAATTTCTCCCCCGTCGTCCTCATCACCGGCGCCTCCCAAGGCATCGGCGCGGCGATCGCGCGCGTCTTCGCCGCCGAGCTGAAGGGCGCGCGTCTCGCCCTCGTCGCGCGCAACGCGAAGAATCTCCGCGCCGTCGCCGCCACGTGCGCCCGGCTCAACCCGCGCGCCGAGGTCGCCGTGTTCCCGTGCGACACCGCCGACGAGCGCGCCGTGACGAAGCTCGCGCGCGCGGTGACGAAGCGCTTCGGCGCCGTCGACGTGCTGATCAACAACGCCGGCAAGTTTCACGGCGCGCCGTTCCTCCAGACGAAGGTCGCGGATTTCGACGCCCAGCTCGCGGCCAACCTGCGCAGCGTCTTCCTCGTCGCGCAGGCCTTCGTGCCGGCGATGGTCGAGCGCGGCCGCGGCGATGTGTTCAACATGGGCTCGGTCGCGAGCTTCAAGGCGCTGCCCGGCATGGCGGCCTACGGTGCCGCGAAGTTCGGCGTGCTCGGCCTGACGCGCGTCATGCGTGAGGAATTGAAGCCCCATGGCGTGCGCGTGTGTTGCGTCCTGCCCGGCGGCACGGAATCGCCGTCGTGGGACGGCAGCGGCGTGCCCGCGGAGCGGCTCATGGCCGCGGAGGATGTGGCGCGGGCCTTCCTCGACATCTACCGCCTCAGCCGGCGCACGGTGGTGGAGGAGATCGTGTTGCGCCCGCAGCTCGGCGACCTGCCATGAGTGGCGCACCGCGCGGCGCCGACTGCCCGGGCCGACCGGCCACCCGGTAATAACCCCTAGGGCGGGTAAATAAGCTGGCGCATCTGCAAAGAGATTGCACGGTGGGCGCCCTCGCATGCTGTTCCGCGCCCGCCTGCTCTCCTTTATCGTTGCCTGTTCCTTGACCGGTGCAGCGGCGGCGCAGGTGCTCGTCTACCCGGATTTCTCTTCCACGGCGGGTTTGACACTGCGCGACGCCAACGTGTTGAACGGCGCCATCCAGTTGGCCGCCAGCAACAACGACCGGCGCGGTTCGTTCTTCACCACCGACCAATACGGCATCTCGAGTTTCAGCGCCGTGTTCGACTTCCGCATCACGAGCCCCGGCGGTTTCAGCGATGGCACTGCGGCGGGCGCGGACGGCATCACGTTTGTCGTGCAGCGGACGGCGAACAACGCCCTCGGCAGTTTCGGCAGCGGCATCGGCTATGGCGGCATCGGCAACAGCGTGGCGGTCGAGCTCGACACCTTCAGGAACACCAATCTGAACGACCCGAGCAGCAACCATATCGGCATCAACACCAACGGCAGCCTGACCTCGCTCGCGACGGCCGACGTGGCGACGCCGTTCGACAATGGCACGCGCTGGACGGTGTGGGTCGATTACAACGGCGCCTTGCTCGAAGTGCGCGCCAGCCAGACCGGCATCCGACCGGTCGAGCCGACCCTGACGCACACAATCGACATCGCCGGCACGATTGGCGGCACGAGTGCATGGATCGGCTTCACGGCGGCGACGGGCTCGGCCTTCGGCAACCACGAGCTGCTCGGCTTCGCCTTTTCCGACGTCTACCTGAACAACGGCATCGCCGCCATTCCTGAGCCGTCGACCTATGCGCTGATCGCGCTCGGCCTGGGGTTCGTCGGGTTCACGCTCTGGCGCCGTCGCCGCGCCTGAGCGCGCGCTCAGCCGCGCGGCGTGCTCGCGTCGTATGCGGGTGTGGCGCCGCGCTGGGTCGCAACCCATTCGCCGAGCCTGCACGCGAAGGCGAGGGCCTCGCCCGTCGGTGCGCCCTGCAGCCGGCGTGCGAGCAGGCCGGCAACGAAGGCATCGCCGGCGCCAACCGTGTCGGCCACGGGCACGGGTCGTCCGCTTTCCCAGAGCCAGCGTCCGTCCTCGAGCAGGCCGGCGCCGTGCTCGGCCGACGTGACGCAGATCCGCGGACAACCGGTGTGCTCGTGCAGCGTGCGGGCGTTGCGTTCCTCCTCGCCGAAGCCGAGCCGCCCGCCGGCGAGGCGCGCAGCCTCGCGGGCGTTGAGCTTCAGCAGGGTGGCGCGCGGGGCGTAGCCGCGCACGAGATCGAGGTCGTCGTGCGGCGGGCGGAGATTGACGTCGAAGACGCGTTCCGCGTCCGGCGGCAGCACGGCGAGCAGGCGGTCGAGCGCCGCGCGGTTGAAGGTCGTGCGCAGCGCCAGCGAGCCGAACACGAGCGCGCGCGCGGCGAAGGCGGCGCGGAGCGTATCCTCGCCGAACGCGATCTGGTCCCACGCCACCTCCGTCGCGATCTCGTAGCTCGCGTCTCCGGCGGGCGAGAGCGCGGCGCGCACGTAGCCGGTTGGCAGGCCGGTGTGGCGCACGACCCCGAGCGGGTCCATGCCCCAGTGCTTGAGGCGGCGGAGCAACTCGTCGCCGAGCAGGTCGCGCCCGACCGCGGTGGCGAGGTGCGGGCGGAGGCCGAGTTGCTGCAGGTGGTAGCCGACGTTGAACGGCGCGCCGCCGGCGAAGAGTCCCGCGGGCAGGATGTCCCACAGGATTTCGCCGAAACAGACGACGGTGGGGGCGGAGTCGGGCATGGCGCGGGGCGGGGGTTATTCCTCGGCGCCGGGGCGGGGCGCGGCCTCGAGTTCGTGGCAGGCGTGGATGTAGGCGGCGGCGGACCAAGCCTGATAGGCCTTGCCCATGGGGCGGCCGGTCTTGCCGTGGACCCATTCGTTGAACTCCCACTCGTGGTCGCGCCCGAGGCGGTTGAGTTCGGCGAGGCGCACGAGCTCGCGGCAGGCGACCTCGTGGAAGCCGAGGCGCTGGATGAAGCGCACCCACATGCCGCCGATGAACGGCCAGATGCCGCCGTTGTGGTAATGGTGCGGGAGGTTGAGGAGGTTGACCGTGTAGTAGGCGCGCCAGTCGGGGTCGCCCGCCTGCACGACGGGGTAGAGGTTGGCGACGGGCCAGGGCTGGTTGACGCCGACGCCCCACATGAAACGGAACGCGGTGCGCGCGCGCTCGATGTCGAGCAGGTTCATGAGGAACGCGAGGACGTTGGCGTAGACATCGCAGCGCCAGTTGAACGCGAAGGGCGTGATCTCGGCGAGGAGGTATTGGGTGTCGCCGAGCGCGAACTGCCGGTCGGCGAAGCGATGCGGGCGCCCGGTGTCATCGGCGGCCTGCGTCGTCGTCCAGAAGGTCGCGAGCACGCGGCTGCGGATGTGCTGCGACCAGCGGAGGTATTCCGCGGCGCGCGTGAACTGGCCCATGAGCTCGAGGATGCGGCCGTAGCAGACGTTGGCGCGATACCAGAGGACTTCGTCGTAGAGAACGTTGTAGCTGCGGCCGAAGAGGTCGGTCCAGTCGCCGGCCTCGGGGATCTCGAGGAGGCCGTCGTTGTTGCTGTCGTGCGCGCTGAGCCAGTCCATCACGCGCTGGAGGCGGGCGGCGTGCTTGAAGAGGAGCGAGTGGTCGCCGGTGACGGAGGCGTGGTTGTAGAGGGCGATGATGACCCAGAGGCCGCTGTCGATGGAGGCGATGTTGCCGACGCCGGAGTAGTCGGGCTCGCCGGTGTCGATGCGGACGTTGGCGGGGATCTGGCCGTTGGGGGAGATGGCATCGAGCAGGGTCTCGAGCGTGCGCACTTGCGCCGCGCGGATCTCGGGGTCGTCGACCCGCAGGGTGCTGAAGACGGTGATGGCGCCGTCGCGCGCCCACACGCTGCGGTAGTTCGCGTCGGTGCCGGTGACGGTGTTGTCCGCGAGCGAGCAGGCGGAGAAGCCGAGCGGCGTGATGTTCTTCTTCAGCGCCGCGAGGGCCTGCTGGTAACCGGTGCGCACGAGCGCGCGGTCGTCGGGCGAGAGCGTGCCGAGCGTCGTGCCCTCGAAGAGCAGGCGGAAGCCCGGCGCGAGCGCCTCGCGGGCGAAGCGCGTCTCCTCCTTCGTCGGGAGGACGCAGACGACGCCGTAGTGGCAGAGGCCGTCGAGCACGCCGTCGGCGAGGATGCGGCGCGAGCTGTAGATCGGGATGTCGACCGTGGCCTCATAGAGCTCGGGATGGGCGTTCTCCACGATGATGCCGCGCACACCGGGCAGGCGGAACATCGAGGCGTCGTTGCCGGTGTCGCCGGCGACGAGCACGCCGTCCATCGGCAGGCCGAGGCGTTCGCAGAGCCAGGCGAGGGCGCCGCCCTTGGTGGCGTGGCGCGGGAGGATGTCGAGGTCGCGCGAGCTGGAGTAGACGATCTGCACCTCGACGCCCGCCTCCGTGAGGCGGCGCTTCAATTCGCGCAGCGCGGCGTGCGGGGCGTTGGGCAGATACCAGCTGCACTTGAACTCGTTCTGGAATTCCGCCGGCTGCGGCTTGATGCCGGGGAACGCGGCGGCGACGCGCCGCACGACGGCCAGGTCCCAGCCCTGCGCAAGGTGGGTGTCGAAGTCGCGCAACCGCCGGCGGGCGGCGACCTCGTAGACCTCGGTGCCGACGCCGCCGATCCAGTAGTCGCCGGGCGGCAGGACGCCGTCGTCCGCGAAGCGGCGGAGATCGTCGACCAGGCGGCCGCTGTTGTAGACGAGCAGCGGGCGCGCCTCGGGTGACAGCGCCTCCCACGCGGTCTTGAAGCGCTGCGTCGCCTCGGGGTTGCCGAGGAGGGTGCCGTCGAGGTCGGTGGCGAACAGGCGGACGGGATTCTGGTTGGGCATGGCGGGGCGGGGTCAGTCTCCGTCGTTCCAGGGCTCGTCCCACTCGTTGTCGGTGAAGGCAAGGGCGGTGGCGCGTTCCTCGATCAGGCTCGTCAACTGCTGCGCGATGCCGGTCCAGGTGAAGAGGCTGCGGGCCTTGTGCGCGCCCATGCGCGCGAGGCGGTGCGAGAGGCGCGGGTGGCGGAGGATTTTCACGATCGAAATGCCCAGGTCCTCCCGGTCGAAGGTGTCGGCGTAGAGCGCGTGGCGCCCGAAGGTCACGGCGCGGAAGAGGCCGCCGTGCGTGGTGATGACCGTCGGCGTCCCGCAGGCCATGGCCTCGATCGCCGTCATGCCGAAGGGCTCGTAGCGGCTGCTCAGCACGAACACGTCCGCCGCGCGGTAGTGGTCGGCCAGGTCCGAGTCGGCCACGAAGCCGCCGAACTTCACGCGGTCGGCGAGGCCGAGCGCGGCGGCCTGCGCCTTGAGTTCGTCGAGGATCGCCTGCTCGTGGCGGTTGAGCGTCGCGCCGCCGACGGCGAGGTGGAGCACGGCTTCGGGAATGCGCGGGGCGACGACGGAGAAGGCGTCGATCAGCAGGTCGTAGCCCTTGTTGCGGGCGAGGCGGCCGAGCGCGAGGATGACCTTGCCCTCGAAGCCGAGCCGCTGGCGGACCGCCTGGCGCGAGGCGGCGCTGATGGGATAGAAGCGGGTGTCGTCGTAGCCGGGCGGGATCATCGCCACCTGCTCCGCCGGGGCGCCGTAGTCCTTCACGATCATGTCGAGCTGGTCGGGCGTCGTGGCGATGACCTGCGTGCAGGTCTGGAACAGCAGCGTCTCCTCCGTGATGCGCGGCGTGAAGTTGTATTTCTTTTCGAAGTTCGCCGCGTTGGCCGGAGAATCGCGCTCCATGAGCTGCTTCTTCCAGAGGCCGAGCGAGTGCGGCGTGTGCACGTGCGGCACGTTGAGCGCCTCGGCCAGGCGCTGCGTCGCGTGGCCGGCGTCCCAGTAATGGCTGTTGAAAAACTGGTAGCGCAGACGGTGCTTCTGGATGAAACGCAGGGCGTTCTCGGACCACTCGCCGAGGTGTTGGACGAGGTATTCCTTGTCGATGAAGCGCGGGCCGCCGCAGGGCACGCGGATGACGCGGACGCGATCGCTGATGATGTCGAACTCCGGCTGGTCCTCGAAGCGGCGCGTCCAGATGTCGACCTCGAAGCCGAGCTGGGCGAGCTTCTTGGACAATTCGAGGACGTAGACGACCTGGCCGCCGGTGTCCGCGGCGCCGAGCGGGGGCTCGGCGGCGACGTAGCCGTGCGTGGAAACCATGCCGATGCGCGGAAGCGCAGACTCAGGGTTGATGGCAGACATGAACAAGTGGGTTGTGCCTTCGCGGGCTGAGTCGCGGGCGAGGGCGGTGAGCGTGGACGCGGCCGTGACCGCGGACCCCGAAGTGCCGGGGTGATGACGCCGCCCACGCAACCGATCTCAAGTGCAACGAGACGAAACACGGGGCGTCGAAACGTGGGCGACCCCGTATTCACGAAAACGCCGCCCGTGCGGACTGCCAAGAACTTTCTCGGCCTCGCCCCGCCGCCGCGCCGCGGGCCGGACGCGCCCTTGCGCCGTGCGCTCCGCCCTGCCAGCGTGCCGCGCATGACCGCCGGCAACCGGACCATCCTCGTCGTCGAGGACGAAGCCTCCATCGCGGAGACCGTAACCTACGCGCTGCGCACGGAGGGCTTCGCGCCGCTCTGGCGCGGCACCGGCCGCGAGGCGCTCGAGGCCCACGCGTCCGCGGCGCCGGCGCTCGTCGTGCTCGACGTCGGCCTGCCCGACATGAGCGGCCTCGACGTCTGCCGCGAGCTGCGGCGGCGCTCGGCCGCGCTGCCCATCATCTTCCTCACGGCGCGCAGCGCCGAGGTGGACCGGATCGTCGGGCTGGAGCTCGGCGCGGACGATTACCTCGTCAAGCCGTTCAGCCCGCGCGAGCTCACGGCCCGCGTGCGCGCCGTGCTCCGGCGCAGCCACCCCGCCGCGCCCGCGTGCGCGCCCGCCGCGGCGGCCGGGCCGTGGCGCCACGACATCGCGCGCTGCCGCCTGAATTATCGCGGGCGCGACCTCGAGCTCACGCGCAACGAATACCGCCTGCTCGCGACGCTCGTCGCCGCGCCCGGCCGCGTCTTCTCCCGCGAGCAATTGCTGCAGGCCGCCTGGGAGGACCCCGGGGCCGCGCTCGACCGCACGGTCGACGCGCATGTCAAACTCGTGCGCGCCAAGCTCCGCGAGGCCGCGCCGGAGCACGACCCGATCGTGACGCACCGCGGGCTCGGCTATTCGCTGCGCGACGAGGCGTGAGGATCCGCACGCTCATCTTCGGCGTCTATGTCGGCGTCTCGGCGCTCGGCTTCCTCGTCGTGCTCGGCCTCGCCCTGCGCGACGTGCGGCTGCGCTACATCGAGTCGATGCGGCGCACGCTCGGTGACACGGCGGCCTTCCTTGCCGCGCACGCCGCCAACGGCCCGTCCGGCGAGGACTGGGTCGCCCGCGTGGCGCAATTGCCCGAACGCGCGGAACTGCTCCGCCTCTTCGCCTGCGACCGCGAGGGACGCGTGATCTTCGACGCCGGGGGCAAGGACACCGGCCAGCTCTACGCCTGGGGCATGACCGGCGGCGGGCGTGCGGCCTCCGAGAATTACTCCATCCACAACGTCGCCATCGTCGGCCACGAGCTGCGCGTGCGCGCGGCGGTGCGGCGCGACGGCGAACTGCTCGGCTGGGTCGGCGTCGGCCGTCCGCTCGCGACCGTTTTGGAAGGCATCACCCACGCACAATGGCGCATGGTCTGGTGGGCGGGCACGATCGCGTTCGCGATGGTGCTGATCGGCTGGTGGGTCGCGGCGCAGCTCGCGCGTTCGATCGAGCGCCTGACCGTGCACGCCCGCGCCGTGCGCGACGGCGGAACGTCGCGCGCCCCCGGCTCGCGCGCCAAGGAGATCGCGGAGCTGGCGCAGGCCTTCGACGAGATGCGCGAGGCGCTCGAAGGCCGCCGCCAGGCCGAGCGCTACACGCAGGCGCTGGCGCACGAGGTGAAGGCCCCGCTCGCCGCCATCCGCGGCGCGGCGGAGCTGCTCGACGAGGCGATGCCGCCGGAACAGCGCGCGAAGTTCCTCGCCAACATCCGCGCCGAGGCGGCGCGCATCCACGCCATCATCGAGCGCCTGCTCGAACTCTCGTCGCTCGAGGCGCGGAAGACGCTGCAGCAGGCCGAACCGCTTTCCGCCCCCGAGCTCGCCCGCGAGGCGGCGCAGGCCATGCAGGCCGCGTTCGACGCCGCGGGCGTGACGCTCGAGGTGAAAGCCGTGGGCGAGGTGACGGTCCACGGCGAGCGCGTGCTGCTGCGCGAGGCGTTGGTGAATCTGCTGCAGAACGCGCTCGATTTCACGCCGGCGCAGGGGCGGGTGGCGCTGCGCGTCGAGCGTCAGGGCGATGGCGGTGCGGTGTGGTCCGTCGAGGACAATGGTCCGGGCGTGCCGGATTACGCGCTGCCGCGGGTGTTCGAGCGGTTTTATTCGCTCCCGCGTCCGGCCACGGGCCGCAAGAGCACGGGTCTCGGCCTCGCGCTCGTGCGCGAGATCGCCGAGCTGCATCGCGGCGGCGTGACGCTGGAGAACCGCGCCGAAGGCGGCGCGCGCGCGAGGTTTTGGGTGGGCGAGTAGGCGCAATACCGATGTCGCTTGCGCTGGGACTTTGGCGCGGTAGCGCCGGTAGGGTCGGACCGCCGGGCCGACCGCGAAAGTCCTGGCGGCGCGCCCAGCGGTCGCGCCCTACCCATCGCAAGTCCGTCGAAAATTCAGTTTCAATTGGCGGTTGTTATTGGTCGCACGCTGCGAGGGTAGGGCCGGCTTCAGCCGGCCGTTGGGTCCATCGTCCGCGTCCGTTGCCCGGCTGAAGCCGGGCCTACTTTGCACGCGGAATTCACGCCCGTTTCATCAGGGTTTCACGGAGGTGTGCCACGCTGGACGCATGGAAACTCCCGAACCGCCCCGCGTCGCCCCGACCATCGTCCTGCCCGTCATCCGGCCCCGCAAGGTGATGCTCAACCTGCTCTTCATCGTCGGGCTGGTCGTGCTGTTCATGATTCCGTTGCTCATGATCAACGGACTGCGCGAGGAGCGGGAGAAATGGCGCGGCCTGCCGGCGGCGGAGGCGGCCGCGTTGGAGCAGGGCGCGTCGGCGGCGGAGGGCTATCGCATGGTCGAGCGCGCGTTGAAGCACAGCCCGCTCATCCTCGGGCTGGTGTTCGCGGCGTTCTTTCTCTTCGAGACGCTGACCGGGCTGCGGCTGCACGCGGTGCATTACGCGCTCGTCGGTGCGGCGCTGTGTCTGTTCTACCTCGCGCTGCTCGCGCTCGGCGAGGTGCTGCCGCCCGGAGCCGCCTACGCCGGCGCGGCCTTCGCGTCGTCGGCGATGATCGTGCTCTACTGCGTTTCGATCCTGGGCAGCGCGACGCGCGCGGGCCTCGTGGCGGCGCTGCTCGGCGCGGAGCACGGCACGTTGTTCGTGATTTTGCGAATGGAGGAATACGCCCTGCTCGCCGGCACAGCGGCGCTCTTCCTCGCGCTCGGCGCGGTGATGTTCTGCACGCGTCACGTCGACTGGTTCGCCGAGGACGCCGGGCACGCGGCGCGGACTTGAAATCCGCGCGCCGGCCTGGGTCGGCTCAGGGCGACTCGGCGATGAGTTTGCCGTCGCGCTTGTAGTAAAGCTTGGTGCCGGTCACGCGGGCGCGGGCGGCGGCGACCTTGGCGGCGCGTTGCATGGCGGCGGTGATGGCCTTGGTGCGGGCGTCGAGCTTGGGCGTGGCGTTGGACTTCATGGGGATTTGGCGCGCAGGACGGGCGGATAACCGGTGGTATCGAACAGCCACCAGGCATCGCAAAGCGGACGATAGTGCTGCTCGAAGTTGCGCCAACTGCGAACAAAACGCCGGCGCACATCGGCGGCGGGGACGTTGTGACCGCCTTGCTTGACGCGCATGGCGATGCGCTTCAGGGCGAGTTCGGGACTGTCGAGACGCAGATACACGAGCTCGATCCGATAACCCGACTGCTTCCAGCGGGAGATCCGTTCGAGGTAGGTGAGTCCGCTGAGCGTGCTTTCGAAGGAGAAATCCTCCCGGGCAGCGGCGAGCCGGTCGAGTTCACTCAAGAAGACACGGCCGGCGGTCAGCGTCGCGTGATCGGGTTTAAGCGGCGAAATGCCGGCGGCGATGAGATCGGCATTCACGAAATTCAGGATGCCGCCTTCCTTGGGCAGAAACTCCCGGGCGAAAGTGGTTTTTCCGGCGCCGTTCGGGCCGGCGATGATCAGGCAGAGTGGGGCGGTCGGGCGACGTGGCATTTCCGGGCGTGTCGACGGCTCCGTCCTACAACAGCGCCTGCTGCTCGCCGCCGGCCAGGGGCTTCAGGCCGATGGCGTGGTAGCCCTTGGGCGTGAGGATGCGGCCTTGGGCGGTGCGGGCGAGGTAGCCTTCCTGGATGAGGAAGGGCTCGTGCACTTCCTCGAGCGTGTCGGCTTCCTCGCCGACGGCGATGGCGATGGTGCCGAGGCCGACGGGGCCGCCGGCGTAATTCTCCGCCATCAGGCGCAGGACGCGCTTGTCCATCTCGTCGAGGCCGGCCGCGTCGATTTCGAGCAACTCGAGCGCGGCGGCGGCGACGGGCTGTGTGATCCTGCCCTTCGCCTTCTCGGAGGCGTAGTCGCGCACGAAGTTGACGAGGTTGTTCGCGATGCGCGGCGTGCCGCGGGCGCGGGCGGCGATCTCCTGCGCGCCGGCGGCGTCGATCTCGACCTGCAGCAGGCCGCAGCTGCGCTGCACGATGCCGACGAGGGTGGCGCGGTCGTAGTAATCGAGCCGCGTGTTGAGCGTGAAGCGCGAGCGCAGCGGCGCGGTGAGCAGGCCGGAGCGCGTTGTGGCGCCGACGAGGGTGAACTTCGGGATCGAGAGGCGCACGCTGCGGGCGTTCGGTCCCTGGTCGATCATGATGTCGAGGCGGAAGTCCTCCATCGCGGAGTAGAGATACTCCTCGACGGTCTTCGGGATGCGGTGGATCTCGTCGATGAAGAGCAGGTCGCCTTCCTCGAGGTTGGTGAGGAGGCCCGCGAGGTCGCCGGCCTTCTCGATCACCGGGCCGGAGGTGACGCGGACGTTGCGGCCGAGTTCGTGGCCGAGGATGAAGGCGAGGGTGGTCTTGCCGAGGCCGGGCGGGCCGGAGAGGAGGACGTGGTTGAGCGGCTCGCCGCGGCGCTTCGAGGCGCCGACCATGACCTTGAGGCGTTCGACGGTCTTCGGCTGCCCGGCGAAATCACCGAACGAGAGCGGCCGCAGCGCGGCCTCGGATTGCGAGGCGGGGGCGTTCAGCGCGTGGCTGAGGAAGTCGGCGCCGGTCGCCTTCGGCGGCGGCATTTTCGATTTTTGATTCTCGATTTTCGATTGGGGCACGGGTGCGAAAGTGTCGGTTGGTTCGGGAAATCGAAAATCAAAAATCCAAAATCGAAAATCGGTTCACTTCCACTCCACCTCGGCGCCAAGGGAGCGGAGGTTTTCGACGAAGTGCGGGTGGGCGCGCTTGATGGTGTCGGCGTTCTTCACGACCGATTGGCCCGGAATGCTGGCGGCGACCATGTAGAGCGCGACGGCGGCGCGGATGATGTAGGGGGCCTCGACGACGGTCGGGCGCAGCGGCTTGGCGCCGAAGACGGTGATGCGGTGCGGATCGCTGACGACGACGTGCGCGCCGAACTTCGACAGTTCCGACATCCACGTGAAGCCGCCTTCATAGACCTTGTTCCAGAACATCACCTCGCCCTTGGCGCGCACGGCGAGCGCGATCATGACCGGCAGGAGGTCCACCGGAAAATACGGCCACGGCGCGGCCTCGATCTTCGGGAGCAGGTTGGTGGTGAACGGCTGGGCGACGACGAGCTTCTGCTTGCGGCGGACGAGCGCGGTGTCGCCCTCGTAGCCGACTTGCACGCCGAGCTTGGCGAAGGAGCGGTTGATGAGGTCGAAATGGTGCGGCAACGCATCGCGCACGCGCACCTCGCCGCCGGTGATGGCGCCGAGGGCGAGGAAGGTGACGACCTCGTGGTGGTCCGTCTCGATGCGGAACGAGCCGCCGCGGAGCTTCTTCACGCCGCGCACGGTGATCATGCTCGTGCCGATGCCCTCGAGGTCCGCGCCCATGCCGGCGAGGACGTGGCAGAGGTCCTGCACGTGCGGCTCGCTGGCGGCGTTGAGCAGCACCGACTCGCCCTCGGCGAGGACGGCGGCCATGACGAAATTCTCCGTCGCGGTGACGGACATGTAGTCGGGCCAGTGGCGCGCGCCCTGGAAGCGGCCCTTGAGGCGCATCGTCAGCTTGCCGTTGTGCGCGATGGCGGCGCCGAGGCGCTCGAGGATCTCGAGGTGCGGGTCGAGCTCGCGGATGCCGAGCGAGCAGCCCTTGGCGTTGGAGGGCACGACGAGCTTTTTCATCCGCTGCAGGAGCGGCGCGAAGAGCAGCACGGACGAGCGCATGCCCGCGGGCAATTCGCCCTCGAGGCGCGCGGCGTCGAAGGTCGAGTGGTCGATCTCCATCCGGCCGGCGCCGCGGTCCCAGTTGATGCGCGAGCCCTGCTCGACGAAGAACGTCACGAGCTTCTCGACGTCGGTGATCTGCGGGACGTTGGTCAGCGTCACCTTCTCGTCGGTGAGGAGCGAGGCGCAGAGGATGGGGAGGACGGAGTTCTTGTTGCCCGACGGCGTGATGGTGCCGCTGAGGGGCTTGCCGCCGTGGACGATGAGGTCAGCCATGTTGAGGCGAGAGGCGAGGAGCGAAGGGCGAGGGGAAAAGGGACGCGCGAACTTCCGCCGAACCACCGTGTGATGCGACAAAAAAACAAGGCGCCCGCGAGGGGCGCCTTGGAAAGTCGGAATCGGGTGAGCGGGCGCTCAGGCCTGCGGGTGCGAGTCGCCGCCGCCGGAGTGGCCGCCGCGATCGCCGCGGTAGCCGCCATGATCGCCGCCGCGGCCGCGACCGCGACCGCCGCGACGACGGCGATGGCCGCCCTCGCCGCCGCGACCTTCGCCGCGGTGCTCGTGCCGGTGCTCGCCACCGCCGGGCTGGCCCTCGCCACCTTGGCCGGCGTGTTCGCCGTGGCCGCCGTGACGGTGATGACCGCGACCGCCGCGATGACGGCGGTGCCCGCGGTGTTCGCCGCGGTGCTCATCGCTCAGCGCCGGGTGACCGGTAGACGGAGCGCTCGGGGTTACCTCGGCATTGCCGCCGAAAAGACCTTTCAGCCAGCCGAAGAAGCCGCCGGACTTGGCCGGGGCCGGCGCGGACGCGGGAGCGGCCGGACGCGGCGGACGGCCATCGCGGTTCTCGCGGCGCTCGGGGCGCGCGCCCTCGCGCGGTTGGCCGCCCTCGGGGCGGAAATCGGAACGCTCGCGGCGCTCGCCGGCGGGACGCTCACCTTCGGGACGCGGACCGTCGAAACGGCCTTCGCGGCGCGGGCGATCGCCGCGCGGCTCGCGGGCCGGGCGGAAACCTTCGCTCTCCCAAGTCTGCGGCGCGACCGGCTTCGGGCGCTCCGGCGGGAGGATGTTGAGCTCGGCCTTCTCATCGGGCGCCGCCGGGGCGGCGGGCTGGCCTTCGAGCGGGAAAAGCTCGGGGCCGGCCGCAGCGGCGGGCGCGGCGGCGCGCGGAGCGCGAACCGGAGCGGGCGCGGGAGCAGGGGCGGGGGCGGACGGGGCCGGCTCGGTGGGAGCGGCGGCGGGAGCCGCGGCCTGAGGCGCGGGCTCCGGAGTGGCCGGGGCGAACGGGTTCTGGTATTCGCGCGGGGCGTGGACGATCTCGATCGCGGTCGGCTGGTAGCTGGCGCTGGCGGAGGCAGCCGGGGCGGCGGAGGCCGCGGGGCTGCTGGGACGCTTGCCGCGGGCCAGACCCGAACCGCGGCTGCTGCCGAACGAGGCGACCGGCGCGCTGCTCGCGCTGGCCGGCGGGGTCGCGGTGCCTTCGGCGGGCGCACCGGACGTATCTGGGGAGGACATGTATCTACTTGGTTGAAAGCGCCTGCCGGGAAACGGTGGCGCGGTGGTTGAGCCGGCCGGAGCCCGCGGAGCGGTCTCGGCATCCCGCGGGGCGGGATGGAACGGCGGCATGAGGGCGCCGAAAGTCTCGAATGGCCCGCGCCCGCGCAACAGCTATTTTTCCCCGCCCCGGACTTGCCTCGCCCCGGGCGCCCGCCCACGCTGCGCCGCATGGACAAACTCGAGGAGATCTTTCGTATGCAAGATGCGCTCAATAAGCGCATTGGGGTGAATCTGCCGCCGCCGACCGACGAGGAAAAAGCCAAGTGGATCCTCAATTACACGCGCGCCATGCAGCAGGAGACCGCCGAGCTGATCGACAGCGTCCCGTGGAAGTGGTGGGCCAAATACCAGAAGTTCGACGAGCAGAACGCCAAGGTCGAAGTCGTCGACCTCTTCCACTTCCTCGTGTCCCTCGCGCAGACCCTCGGCATGACCGCCGATGATGTCTACCAGGCCTACCTGAAGAAGAATCAGGTGAACCACCAGCGCCAGGAATCCGGCTACGCGAAGAAGGACGAGGCGGACTCGAAGCACATCTGACCGGCGCGCACTACGCGCCGGCAAAGCTCCAAAAGTCCAAAGGTCCAAACGCCAAAGTTGCGCGGACCGGTGCAAAGCGGCGCGGCGTATTTTGGAGTTTGGACGTTTGGCGTTTGGAATTTTCCGCCGCTAGGCGACGGCGACAAAGCTTCCGCTGAACTTCACCGCGGGCTTGTCCGGCGTGCTGCCCTCGACGATCGCCTCGAGCTCCATCCGCGCCTTGGCGTGGCGGCGGAGTTGCGTGAGGAATTCCGTCACGATTTCCGTCGGCGGGCGCATGCACACCGCTCGGAGCGGTCCCGTGACTGGCTCGTGGTAGGTGGCGTGGCTGCGCTTCACGACCACATGGCCGTCGAGTCCCGCCTCGCGCAGGATCATCCAGAGCGTGCCGTAGCAGGCGAGGGTGGGGAGCGCGTGGAGCGAGCCGCCGAACGCGGTGCCGAGGTGATTCTTGTTCTCCGCCAGCGGCGCCTCGAGCACGAGCCGCCGCGCGTCGGCGACGGTCGCACGCAACGCCATCGCGCGCGTGAGCGGGATCTGCTCATGCAGGAACGCCGTGAGGCCGGCGGCGGAGAGGTGGTCGGGCACGAGGTGGCTCATCGGAATGAGCCTGAGCAAAAGCCCGATCGCCTCGCTGGCGAGCGAACTGTGCGCGGGATTTGGCTCGCGCATGGACAAAGCCGCGCCGCGCGCTTGGAATTGTCCGCATGGAATGCCGTCCGCTCTGCGGCGCGTGTTGCATCGCGCCGTCCATCACGTCGCCCATCCCCGGCATGCCGCACGGCAAACCGGCGGGCATCCCCTGCGTGCAACTGCTGTCGGATTTCCGCTGCGCGCTCTTCGGCCGGCCCGAGCGGCCGGCGTTCTGCGCGAGCCTGCGCCCGACGGAAGCGATGTGCGGGGCGGATCGTGAAGAGGCCCTCCGCGGCCTCGCGCGGTTGGAAAATCTGACGCGTCCCAGCGCCGAGACCGCGTCGTCGTAGCGGTGGCGACGCGGTCGTGAAAACGGCGCGTTCGCGCGGCCGCGCGATTAGGCCCGCCCATCGCGGCGAGCAGACCCGGTGAATTCGGCCGCGCCTGCCGGGGAAAATTCCGGCGGTCCTTGTCATTCCGGCCGGCCGGCCTAAGCTTTCGGTCTTCGTTCCGTTCTCCCCTGCACACCTGCTTTAACTCATGGACACCCATCCCGAATCCACCGGCGGCCAATGCCCCTTCCATCACCTCCACGGCGGCGTCAAAGCCAAGTCCAACCGTGACTGGTGGCCCAACCAACTCGATCTCGGCGTGCTGCACCAGCACTCGAGCCTCTCCGACCCGATGGGGGGCGACTTCGATTACGCGGCCGAGTTCAAGCAACTCGACCTCGCCGCGCTGAAGCGCGACCTGCACGCGTTGATGACCGATTCGCAGGACTGGTGGCCGGCGGACTTCGGGCACTACGGCCCGCTCTTCATCCGCATGGCGTGGCACAGCGCCGGCACCTACCGCACCGGGGACGGCCGCGGCGGCGGCGGCTCGGGGCAGCAGCGTTTCGCCCCGCTCAACAGCTGGCCGGACAACGTCAATCTCGACAAGGCCCGCCGCCTCCTCTGGCCGATCAAACGCAAATACGGCCGCAAGATTTCCTGGGCCGACCTCATGATCCTCGCGGGCAACGTCGCCCTCGAATCGATGGGCTTCAAGACCTTCGGCTTCGCCGGCGGCCGCCCCGACGTGTGGGAGCCCGAGGAGGATGTCTATTGGGGCTCGGAGGACACCTGGCTCGGCGACAAGCGCTACAGCGGCGACCGCGAGCTCGAGAACCCGCTCGCCGCCGTGCAGATGGGCCTGATCTACGTCAACCCCGAGGGTCCGAACGGCAATCCCGACCCGGTCGCCGCCGCCAAGGACATCCGCGAGACCTTCGCCCGCATGGCCATGAACGACGAGGAAACCGTCGCGCTTATCGCTGGCGGCCACACCTTCGGCAAATGCCACGGCGCGGCCCCCGCGACGCACGTCGGTGTCGAGCCCGAGGCCGCCGGCCTCGCCGCGCAAGGCCTCGGTTGGCACAGCACCCACGGCACCGGCAAGGGCGCCGACACGATCTCGAGCGGACTCGAGGTCACGTGGACCAAGACGCCGACCAAGTGGAGCAACAACTACTTCGAAAACCTCTTCGGCTATGAGTGGGTGCTCGAGAAGAGCCCCGCGGGCGCCCACCAGTGGGTCGCGAAGAACGCCGAGGCGATCATCCCCGACGCGTTCGACCCGAAGAAGAAGCATCGCCCGACGATGCTGACGACGGATCTCTCGCTCCGCTTCGACCCGGCCTACGAGAAGATCTCACGCCGCTTCCTCGAGCACCCCGACCAGTTCGCCGACGCCTTCGCGCGCGCGTGGTTCAAGCTCACGCACCGCGACATGGGCCCGAAGTCCCGTTACCTCGGTTCCGAGGTGCCGGCCGAGGATCTCCTCTGGCAGGACCCGATCCCCGCGGTGAACCACCCGTTGATCGATGCCACCGACATCGCGGCGCTGAAGCGCCGGATCCTCGCCACCGGCCTCGGCGTGGCCGAGCTCGTCTCGACCGCGTGGGCCTCCGCCTCGACGTTCCGCCGCTCCGACAAGCGCGGCGGCGCCAACGGCGCGCGCATCCGCCTCGCGCCGCAGAAGGATTGGGAGGTCAACCAGCCCGCGCGCCTCGCCAAGGTGCTCAAGGCCCTCGAAGGCGTGCAGGCGGAGTTCAACACCGCCGCGCCCGGCGGCAAGAAGGTGTCGCTCGCCGACCTCATCGTCCTCGGCGGCGCCGCCGCCATCGAGCAGGCCGCCGCCAAGGCCGGCCACAAGGTCGAGGTGCCCTTCACGCCCGGCCGCATGGATGCCACGGCGGAACAGACCGACGTCGAGTCCTTCGCCGTGCTCGAGCCCGTTGCCGACGGTTTCCGCAATTACCAGAAGACCCGCTACACGCTGCCGCCCGAGAAGCTGCTCGTCGACAAGGCCCAGCTCCTCGGCCTCACCGCGCCGGAGATGACCGTCCTCGTCGGCGGCCTCCGCGTGCTCAACGCCAACCACGGCAAGTCGCCGCACGGCGTGTTCACCACGCGGCCCGAGACGCTGACGACCGACTTCTTCGTCAACCTGCTCGACATGGCGCACGAGGTGAAAGCCACGTCGAAGGCCGAGGAGCAGTTCGAGATCCGCGACCGCGCCACGGGCGACGTGAAGTGGACCGCCACGCGCGTCGACGTCGTATTCGGCTCGCACTCGCAGCTCCGCGCGTTCGCCGAGGTCTACGCCGCCGCCGATGCGCAGGAGAAGTTCGTCCGCGATTTCGTGGCCGCCTGGAACAAGGTGATGAACGCCGACCGCTTCGACCTCGTCTGAGCGCCCGGTCGCTTGGTTTTCCGCGCCCCGCTGCGAATCTCGCGGCGGGGCGCTTTTTTCGCCGCGGGTGGAGCGCCGACGCCGGTGCTTGCAACTTTCGCCCGCTGCGCCGAGTTCTGGGGGCGTGAATCGCTTCCTGCGCCTCCTTTTTCTTCTCGTCGGCCTCGCCGTCGCGTTGGTCGCGGGCGTGTTCGGCCTCGTGTTGGTCGCGGTGCTGCTGGTGGTGTTCGGCCTCTTCGCCTTGTTCGGCAAGGGCCGCTTCAACGTCACGCTAAACCGCCGTCCGCGTCACCCGGGTGCGAACGCGGCCGGAAGCGCGGGCCGGCCCGGCCCGGTGCCGCCGGGCGGCGATGTGATCGACGTCGAAGCGACGAAGGTCGAACCGCGGCGCTCGCTTGAGTGATGCCGCGGGGCGGTTGGCTCAGCGCGCTGCGCGGCCCTCGCGCAGGCCGGCGCCGTAGGCGGTGAAGACGCGGCGGATCTCGTCGCGCACGCGGCGGAACTCGGCGAGCACCTGCTCCTCCGTGCCCGTGGCGTGCGCCGGATCGTCGAAGCGCCAATGGTGGCGGTTCACCTGCCCCGGATAGATCGGGCAGGCCTGGTCGGCGTTGCCGCAGACCGTGATCACGGTGTCGATGTGGTGGTCGAGGTATTCCTGCCACGATTTCGAACGCTGCCCGGAAATATCGATCCCGATCTCGCGCATGACCTGGATGGCGCGCGCGTTGACGTGGCCGGTTGGCTTGGATCCGGCGCTCAAGACTTCGACCGCATCGCCGGCTGCGGCGCGCAACAGGGCTTCGGCCATCTGGCTGCGGCAGGAATTGCCGGTGCAGAGGATGAGGACGGCGGGTTTCATGGGCGGGTGTTCATTCGCCGTCGCCCGGCTTGATGGTGGCGGCGGCGAGCTTGTCGGCGTGCAGGGCATGTCGCGGCAGCGCGAGTGCGACGACGGCCGCCGCCAAAGCAAAGGCGAAGGCGCCCCACAGCGTGCCGGTCAGGCCGGTCCACTGGAACAGCAGTCCGGAGAGCAGGCAGCCGACGAGCCGGCCCCCGGCGTTGGCCATGTAGTAGAAGCCGACGTTGAGGGCGACCTTGTCGCCGTCGGTGTAGTCGAGGATCAGGTAGGAATGGACGGCGGAGTTGAGGGCGAACACCGCGCCGAAGAGCGTGAGTCCGCCGACGATCACCGTCGCGGGATCGCCGCCCGCCGCCAGCGCGAGCGGGATGCCGGCGGTGACGAGCGCGAGGGCGAAGGCGATGGTCGTCGCCGTGGCGCCGCCCGGCGCGCGACCGCGGAGCAGGACGGGTGCGGCGCCTTGGATGACGCCATAGCCGATCACCCAGCAGGCCATAAAGGTGCCGACGGCAGAGAAACTCCACCCGAGCACGCCCCGCAGGAACACCGGCACGCCGACGACGAACCAGATGTCGCGCGCGCCGAAGAGGAAGAAGCGCGCGAGGCAAAGCACATTGATTTCGCGGCTCTTCGCGAAGAGGTCGCGCCAGCCCGCCTTGGCCTTGGCGCGGCCGAGATCGCGCGGCAACGCCAGCCACGAGCCGAGCCAGACGAGCGCGAGCGCCCCGGCCATGGCGGCGAGCGCGCCGACGAATCCGAAGGTCGCGAGGAGGAATCCCCCGAGGAAGAAGCCCGCGCCCTTCAGCGCGTTCTTCGACCCCGTGAGGATCGCCACCCACTTGAAGAGCGCGCCGCGCGCGTCGGCGGGGAGGAGGACCTTGATCGCGCTCTTGGAACTCATCTTGGTCAGGTCCTTCGCGATGCCGGAGAGCGCCTGCGACAGCATCACCCAGGCGACGGAGGCCGTCTCGGACCACTGCGGATTGAGCAGGGCGAGCAGGATCAGCGCGAGGACCTGCAACGCGAGACCGCCGACGAGCGTGACGCGCAACCCCAGGCGCGACGCGAGCCAGCCGCCGAGGAGATTGGTGATGATGCCGAAGAATTCGTAGAGCAGGAACAGAAACGCCAGCGTGACGGGCGCGTAGCCGAGGTTGAAGAAATGCAGCAGCACCAGCATCCGCAGCGCGCCATCCGTGAGCGTGAAGCCCCAGTAGGCGCCGGTGACGAGGATGTAGTTGCGGAGGTTCACGCCGGGACGAACAGCGGGATCAGAGGCTGTGCGCGACCTTGCGCGCGAGCTCGGCCATGCGGTTCGAGTAACCCCACTCGTTGTCATACCACGCGTAGATCTTCACGAGGCGCTTGTTCACGACCATCGTGGAGAGCGCGTCGACCGTGGCGGAGGCGGGGTTCCCCTTGAAGTCGATGGAGACCAGCGGGCGCGTCTCGTAGCCGAGGATGCCCCGGAGCGGCACGGTCTCGCTGGCGGCGCGCAGCAGGTCGTTCACTTCCTCGACGGTGGTGTCGCGCTGCACCTGGAACGCGCAATCGGTGAGTGAGCCGGTGAGCAGCGGGACGCGCACGGCGTGGCCGTTCAACCGGCCCTTCAATTCCGGGTGGATGAGCGCGATGGCCGTGGCGCTGCCGGTGGTGGTGGGGATGAGCGAGAGGCCGGCGGCGCGGGCGCGGCGCAGGTCCTTGTGCGGCGCGTCGATGATGGTCTGGGTGTTGGTCGCATCGTGCACCGTGGTGATCGCACCATGCTCGATGCCGAGGTGCTCGTGGATGACCTTCACGAGGGGCGCGAGGCAGTTGGTCGTGCAGGAAGCGGCCGTGAGCAGGCGGTGCTGCGCCGGGTCGTAGAGGTGGTCGTTCACGCCCATGACGATGTTGAGCGCCTCGCCGCCTTTCACCGGGGCGGCGACGATGACCTTTTTCACGCCGCGCTCGAAGTAGGGCGCGAGCTGCTCCGGCGTGCGGAACTTGCCGCTGCATTCGAGCACGATGTCGATGCCGTGCGCGGCCCAGTCGACGTCGGCCGGTTTCGCCTGCGCGGTGAAGGCGAGGCGCCGGTCGCCGATCCGGATCGCCTCCTCGCCCTCGGCGACGGCTTCCTGGGCCCAGCGACCGTGGAGGGAATCGAAGTTGAGCAGGTGCGCGGCACAGGCGGCGCCGCCCTTCGGGTCGTTGATCAGCGCCCAGTCGAACTCGGGCCAGTCGGCGGCAGCGCGGAAGGTGAGGCGGCCGATGCGGCCGAATCCATTGATGGCGAGGCGGGCTTTTTTCATGGCGTGGAGGAGAACTATCAGGGGGAGGCCGGATACCACCGGCGCTTGAACCAGAAGGCGACGTGGACGAGCCCGATCAGGGCCGGCACCTCGATGAGCGGGCCGACGACCGTCGCGAAGGCCACGCCGGAGTTCAGGCCGAAGACCGCGATGGCCACGGCGATCGCGAGCTCGAAGTTGTTGCCCGCCGAGGTGAACGCCAGTGTCGTGGCGCGCGGGTAGTCGGCGCCGAGGCGGTGCGCCATGACGAAGCTGACGAGGAACATCACCGCGAAGTAGATCACCAGCGGCAGCGCAATGCGCAGCACGTCGAGCGGCAGGCGGACGATGGCGCCGCCCTTGTAGGTGAACATGACGACGATGGTGAAGAGCAGCGCGGCCAGCGTGACGGGCGAGATGCGCGGGATGAATCTCCGCTCATACCACTCCTCGCCCTTCAGCGGCACGAGCACGACGCGGCTGAGCACGCCGGCGGCGAACGGGATGCCGAGGTAGATCATCACGCTCCAGAAGATGTCCGCCATCCGCACGGGCACGACGACACCCTCGAGCCCGAACCACGGCGGCAGCACCGTGATGAAGACCCACGCGAAGAAGCTGTAGAACACGATCTGCGCGATGCTGTTCAACGCCACGAGCCCCGCGGCGTATTCCGGGCTGCCCTTGGCGAGGTCGTTCCAGACGAGCACCATCGCGATGCACCGCGCGATGCCGACGAGGATGAGGCCGACCATGTAGTCCGGGTGGTCGCGGAGCAGCGTGACGGCGAGGAGGAACATCAGCACCGGCCCGATCAGCCAGTTCTGCACGAGCGAGAGCGACAGGATGCGGACGTTGGCGAACACGCGCGGGAGCTGCGCGTATTTCACCTTCGCGAGCGGCGGATACATCATGACGATGAGGCCGATCGCGATGGGCAGGTTCGTCGTGCCGATCGTCAGCGGGGCGAAGAACGCCGCCGGGTCGGTGATGACGAAGTTGCCCAGCAACACGCCGAGCCCCATCGCGGCGAAGATCCAGACCGTCAGGTAACGGTCGAGGAAGGACATGCTCTGGGCGACGGAGGTGCGCATGGAGGTGTGGCTTTCAGCGCGCGGCGCGGATGAATTTGCGCCGCGGGACCTCCGGCGTGGGGCAGCCGCAGTCCGCGGCGGCGGCGATGCGCTCGAGCCGCTCCAGGTCGCGGCGCAACTGCGGCTCGGTGTCCGCCGCATCCTGCAGGCACGCGAGATTGCGGCGCAGCAGGTTGGGGGCGGGTTCCTTGAGGGCGTAGATCCGCCACGGCCCCTGCTGGGCGGCGCTCACCATGCCGTGGCGGCGCAGGTAGGCGAGATGCCGCGAGATCCTCGCCTGCGGCAGCCGCAGCACCGCCTCGAAATGGCAGACGCAAAGCGGGCGGCGCGCGAGGAGGTTGAGCAGGCGCAGCCGGGTCGCGTCGCAGAGGCAGTCGTAGATCCGGAGCAGTTGCACGCGGCCAGTGAAGGACGGAAATTCATATTCGCCAAGGCAAATATGCCGGCGCGCCGTGACATTCCTGTCACGCGCGCCCCGGAAAATTTGTGTCGATTCGCGTCCATTAGTGGTTCCCCTCTGGAGCTTCCGCATCCCACCCATGGCCAAGAACGACGACTCCACGCCCAAGATCATCTTCTCGATGCTCGGCGTCTCGAAGAAGATCGAGCGCAAGGAAATCCTCCGCGACATCTCGCTGTCCTTCTTCTACGGCGCGAAGATCGGCGTGCTCGGCCTCAACGGCTCCGGCAAGTCCTCGCTCATGCGCATCCTCGCGGGGATCGACAAGGAGTTCGACGGCCACGTCGCCTTCGAGCCGGGCTATCCCGTCGGCTTCCTCCCGCAGGAGCCGCAGCTCACGCCCGGCGCCACCGTGCAGGCCTGCGTCGAGGAGGGTGTGAAGCACCTCACCGACCTCACCGCCGCCTACGACGCCTCGTGGGACGAGCTCGCCGCCGCCGAGGACGACGCGGCGCGCGACGCCATCTCCGAGAAGCAGGCGAAACTCCAGGAAAAGATCGACGCCCTCGGCGCGTGGGACGTGGCGCCACTCGTCGAGCAGGCGATGGACGCCCTGCGCTGCCCGCCGCCCGACGCGATCGTCGACACGCTCTCCGGCGGCGAGCGCCGCCGCGTCGCCCTCGCGCGGCTGCTCCTGCAGAAGCCGTCGATCCTCCTCCTTGACGAGCCGACCAACCACCTCGACGCCGAGAGCGTGCAATGGCTCGAGCAGCACCTCGCGCGTTACGAGGGCACGGTCATCGCCGTCACGCACGACCGCTACTTCCTCGACAACGTTGCCGGCTGGATCCTCGAGCTCGACCGCGGCCACGGCATCCCGTGGAAGGGCAACTATTCCGGCTGGCTTGAACAGAAACAGAAGCGCCTCGCGATCGAACAGCGCACCGAGGACCGCCGCCAGAAGGCGATGGCGCGCGAGCTCGAGTGGATCCGCTCCGGCGCGAAGGCCCGCCAAGCCAAGGGCCAGGCGCGCATCAACGCCTACGAGCAGATGCTCAAGCAGGACGTCGCGGAGCAGGAACGGAAGTTCGAGATCATCATCCCGCCCGGCCCGCGGCTCGGCACGCTCGTCGTCGAGGCGCAGGGCATCACGAAGGCCTACGGCGACAAGCTCCTCTACGAGAACCTGTCCTTCGCGCTCCCGCCCGGCGGCATCGTCGGCGTCATCGGCCCCAACGGCGTGGGCAAGACGACGCTGTTCCGCATGATCACCGGACTCGAAAAGCCTGACGCCGGCCAGTTCCGCATCGGCGACACGGTGAAGTCCGCCTACGTCGAGCAGTCGCGCGACTCGCTGCAGGACGACAAGACGATCTGGGAGGTCATCAGCGACGGCCAGGAGATGATGCCGCTCGGCGCGCGCAGCGTGAACAGCCGCGCTTACTGCGCGCAATTCGGCTTCACCGGCGCCGACCAGCAGAAGAAGGTCGGCGTGCTCTCCGGCGGCGAGCGCAACCGCGTCCTCCTCGCCCGCGTGCTCAAGAGCGGCGCCAATCTCATCCTCCTCGACGAGCCGACGAACGACCTCGACGTGAACTCGATCCGCGCGCTCGAGGAAGGCCTGGAGAACTTCGCCGGCTGCGCCGTGATCATCTCGCACGACCGCTGGTTCCTCGACCGCATCGCGACGCACATCATGGCCTTCGAGGGCGACAGCTACGTGCACTGGTTCGCCGGCAACTACAGCGCCTATCTCGAGGACTACCGCCGCCGGAAGGGCAAAGACGCCGACCAGCCCCACCGCGTGAAATACCGCCGCCTCACGCGCTGAGGGGTGTCCGCACTCTGGCGGTTCTGCCTTCTTGTAGGTGGCGCGCTTGCGCGCCACGCGAGCTCGTTGCGCGCGAGCGCGCAACCTACGACAAGCTTCGACGGCGTCACCGTATTCCGATCGCGCTTCACGCCGCCGCGGACGGTCGCAATGCGGCGGCGTTGCCGAGGAGCTGACGCGCGAGTTCGAGCTGCGCCTTGTTCAGCGCGATGCGTTGCGCGCGATGCCAGCCGATCAGCACCACGCCGCTCGCGCGGTCGCCGTCAGTGAGCGGGATGAGCACGAAGGACGGCGGCGCGCCTTCCGTCTCGCGCATCCACGCGGGCAGGTAGGGTTTCAGCTTCGCGTCGTGCAGGTCGTGGATCACCACCGCCTCGCGCCGCGAGAGGCAGACGCCGAAGACCGTGCGCTCGGCGGAACGCACTGCGGCAAGCGCTTGGAATTTTTGCCAGCGTTCGCCGAGGCCGTGCGTGAGCGGCAGCGAGCTGCCGCCGGGCAGCAGCGTGAATGACCAGCATTCCTGCGCGCCGAAACTGTCGCGCACGAGCGCGAGTGCTGCCAGCCACGGATCGCGCGCCGCGGTCGGCGGCTCGGGCAACTCCGCGGTCTCGAACGGAGTCGTCGACGCGGCGTCGGCCACGGGAGCGGCGACCGTTTCGACGCTCGGTGCGACGGAGGACGGTTCTTCCGCCGTGGCCGGTGTGTCGTCCGCGACGGCTGCGGCGATCTCGATTTCGAGCGGCGGGACAGGCGGCGCTTCGAGCGGCACGGCGGGCGCAAGCGGAGTCTCCGTTCCGTGCCCGAGGATCACCGGGCCGGCCGCGGGGGGCGGCGGCGTGATCGCGACCGAGTCCGGCGGCGCGTGCTGCACGCGGGCGCGGATGCGGTTGAGGCTGGCGGTCGGCAACGCCGCGATGCCGTCGGCGCGCAGAAAGCCGGAGAGGCGTGCATCCGTGTGCTCGAGCGCGACGGGAAGATAGTCCTCCGCGTCGGGCAGGACGCGACGGAACCGGCGGGCAAGCGAACGGCTCTCCTCGGCGAAGCGATCCGCGCCCACCTGCGCATCGAGCGCGAGCCGCGCGATCCGGCCGCCGAGATCGGCCACGGCCAGCAGACGCGTCTCGGGCAGCGACGCCGTGCCGGCCAGCGCCTCGGGCGACACGTCGCGCAGCGCGCGCATGAAGTCCTCCGGCAGGCGCGCACCGGCGAGCAGGCGGCGGCTGAGCTCGAGCGGCGTGACGCCGAACATGCCGCGGAAGGCGAGGTCCTCGGGCTTGCCTCGTAGACGAACCAGCGCCTCGCGGTAATGTTCGATCGAGACGGCGGGCAGGATGATCTGGCCGAAGTTGCGCAGCGCCGCGCAGGCGAAGGCGGTCTCGGGGTCGACGTAGCCGAACTTCTGCGCGCAACCCTGCGCGAGCAGGCCGGCGGTGAGGGCCTGCGCGGCGGCCTCGCGTTGCTCGGGCGGGTTGCGCGCGCCGGCGTTCTCGATGAGCATGATCGAAAGCGTGAGGCTGCGCACGCGGGTGAAGCCGATCTGGTGGATGGCGTGCGTGAGCGAGGAGAGGGGCGTGAAGCTCGGGTTGTGGACGATCGTGTTCGCGATCTGCACGATCCGCGCGAGCACGGCGGCGTCCTTCTCGATCAGATCCGCCAACTCCTGAATCGTGACCTCGGCGAGGTTGGTCGAGATGGTCTCGATGATCTTCAACAGCTCCGGCAGGCCCGCGCCCTTGCCGTTCTGCAAGGCGGTGCGGGCCCGTTCCAGCGTGGCGGTCGCCGTGAGCGGGGTGATCACCCCTGCACTATCGGCGCGGTCGGCGGGCAATTAAGGGCGATCCTTCGCATCCGGCATGGAGGGCCGAGCTCCGCGAGGCCGGGGTGCGCCTGATAGTGGTGGCTGCTTACTCGAACCCGAACAGCCGTCCCATCTCGCGGCGGTCCTTCTTGGTCGGGCGGCCCTTGCCGCGCTCGCGCGCGAGCATGTGCTCGAGGCTCGCCTGTTTCTGCCGCTCGTATTCGGCGGCGGGCGTGAGGTCGGTGACGTAGGCGGGGAGGAGCTTGGCCGCGACGCGCGACTTCGGCACGCCCACGACCTTGAGCGTCCGCGTGATGAGGCCGACGCGCGCGGTGACGGTCTCGCCGACATGCACGTCGCGCCCGGGCTTGGCGTCGAGGCCGTTGACTTGCACGCGGCCGTTGCGGCAGACGGCCGCGGCCTCGGCGCGTGTCTTGAACACGCGCACGCTCCAAAGCCATTTGTCGAGCCGGGTCTCGTCCATTTTCCGCCCCCAACTTGTCGTTCTCCCCGCCGCCAGCAACGCCCCTTTTCCGCCCCCACCAGTCCCGACCGAGGAATCGCCCGATACGGCGCCCCGAACATGACACTTAATAGGTGTCATGTTCGCGGCTGCCGCCACTCCGTGTCGGACGACGGTTTTCAGCGGGAAGAGATGGGTGTGCCTTGGGCAATGACACTTATTAAGTGTCATGTTCGGGAACGCCGGCTCGCGTCTTTTGTGTGGGTGGGCAGGGTGGCGGCATGGAAAATGGGGCTGCTTCTCCGTCGCGTTGGTCCGAGGCTTGGCTGGATGCGCTGGCGTTTGCGGTCGGGCTCGGGCTGGCGTGGGTGTTCCAGTGGGAGACGCGCGACCTCGTGTGGAGCCTGTGGTTGTCGAGCCTGCTCGTGGGCTACGCGATGATCCTCTGGAACATTTTCTCGCCCGTGCTGCGCCAGCACCGCGCGGGCAGCAGCGCCGGCGCCGCCGTTTCCCTCGTGGGCGGATTGTTTCTCGTCGCGTTCTTCACGGTTCACTTCGGCATGTTTCACTTCGTGCACTCCGCGTTCCTCAACGCCTTCTTTCCCGTCACGGAGGAGCGCTCGTTCCCGGGTCCGGCGCTCTACGCCGAGGTCGTGGCACGCTACTGGTGGTTCGTGCCGGTGGCGCTGCTGGCGGAACGGCAGGCCTTCCGGGTCGCGCCGCTGCCGCCGGCGCCGCCGCCGACCGGGAACAAGGCCGCGGACCTCGCTGCGCGCCACCTCCGTCAGTCGCCGCTGGCCGCCGACGGCAATGCGATGATGCAGCCCTACAAGAACGTCATCCGCCTGCACCTGCTGATCTTCTTTTTCGCCGGCGCCCATTTCCTGCGCCTCGACAGCTTCCTCGTCTACGCCGTGGTCTACGCGGTGTATTTCTTTCCGTGGCGGCTGGTGCGGCGCGGCCGGGCGCGCGCGTCCGTCGGCTGATCGACGCGCGTGGTCAACGGCCGCCGTGGCGGCGTTCCCAGGCGAAGAGGAATTGCTGCGCGTAACCGGCGAGCGGGCCGAAGTGCGCGCGCCCGAATTGCGCCACCTGCGCGGGCTTCCAGCCGGCGAGCCCGTAGCGACGCGCGAGCGCCTTCAGGATCCACGTGTCCACCGGAAAGGCCTCGAGCCGCCCCGCGCCGAAGAGCAGCACGCAGTCGGCGACCTTCTCACCGACGCCGGGCAGCGTCATCAGGCGCGCCTTCGCCTCGGGATAAGGGGCCGCCTCGGTCGCTTCGAGCCAGCCGGGATTCGCGGCGAGGAAGCGCGCGGTCTCCGCGATGTAACGCGCGCGGAAGCCGAGCTGGCAGGCGCGCAGGTCCTGATCGGGGATCGCGGCGAGTTGTTCCCAAGTCGGCAGGCGGCGAAAATCCGGCGCGGAAGGCTGAAGGCGGACAACGGAGGGTGAGAGCAGCGACGTGCCGTGGCGCTCGGCGAGGAGCGCGATCATCTGCTTGATCTGCACGATCTGCTTGGTGGCGCTGCAAAGGAAGCCGAGCAGCGTCTCGCCGAAGGGCTGGCGGAGCAGGCGCAGGCCGCGGAACTCCTCCATGCACTGTGCCAGATGCGTGTCGGTGCGCCACGGGAGGGCGTCGGCGAGCGCGGACCAATCCCGTTCTCCGCCGAGGTAGCGCGCCACCGCCGCGGCGTCCGCCCTCGTCGCGGCCGCGGGCGCGCGCCACGCGAGCGTGCCGTCGTCCGGGCGGTGCAGCTGCACAATCTGGTCGGCCCACGTGCCGCTCCAGACACCGGCGCCGTCCTGCGACCAGCGGAAGCTTTGGCCGCCGTCCAAGGTCTCGGCGAGCACGGCGGGGTCGGGCGACCAGCCGGTCACCGGCTGCCAGGCGCTCCAGCGCACGTCAGGCATGCGTCACTTCCCGGCGGGTTTTTCCCAGAGGTAACTCTTCGCGTCCGCGAGCACCGTGTTCCCGGCGGCGTCGGCGACCTCGAGCTTCCACGCCATCGCGTCGATCTCGCGGTCGGGCCAGTCCTCGCCGGTGAGGCCGAGTTGGTGGACGGCCTTGCCGGCGGGCAGCGTGGAGGCGAACCGGAAGAGGCGCGGCGCCTCCGCTCCGGGCGTGACGACGTGCAGGAGGAAGGTCACTGCGCGCGCCGGGCCGGGATTATCCGTGCGGACGAGGAAGTAATAGCCGCCGCGCTCGGCGGGGCGGCTGCGGACGACGATCTCGCCGCCGGTGTTTTCCCGGCCGGTGAAGTATTCCGAGATGCGCTTGAACGACGCGGCGTCGCGCCAACCCGTGAACACGCGCACGACTTTCACCTCGGCGGCGGCGGCCGAGGCGGCGGCGAACAGGGCGAGAGCGAGGGCGAGGACGCGCATCGAGGGCACGGTGCCGTCAGGGCGCCTGCAGGTAAACCTTTTTGTATTGGTTCTGGCCGAGGAGCGACGGCTCCCAGCCGCGCATCGCGGGGTGGATGAGAAAGTTCCGCACGCCGTGGAAGATCGGGGCGATCGGCGCCTGCTCGAGCAGGCGGGCCTCGGCGCGCTGGAAGAGCTCGAGGCGCGCAGCCGGATCGCGCGCCGCCGCCGCCCCGGCGATGAGCGCGTCGTAGTCCGGATCGCTCCAGCCGGTCCAGTTGTTGCCACCCCCGGTGACGAACAGGTCGAGGAAGGTGACGGGATCGACAAAATCGCCGATCCAGCCCGCGCCGCTGAGCGTGTAGGCGAGGTTCTGCTGGTTGGCGAACCACGTGCGCTGCTCCAGCTGCGTGATCGTGAGCGTGACGCCGAGTTCGCGCGCCCATTGCGCCTGCAACACTTCGGCGACGCGCGGCTGGTCCTGGTCGTTGCGCACCTGGAGCTCGAGCGGCGGCAAGCCGCGGCCGCCGGGATATCCCGCCGCGGCGAGCAGGCGGCGCGCGGCCTCGAAGTCCAGACCCACCGCCGCGCGCGCCGTGTAGCCGGCCGTGTCCGGCGGCGTGAGCGCACCGGCGGGTCGCTGACCGCCGCGCAGCGCCTGCGCAACGATCGCCTCGCGGTCGATCGCGAGCGACAGCGCGCGCCGCACACGGGCGTCGTCGAACGGCGGGCGCGTGGTGTTGAACCGCAGGAAAATCGTCTGGAGAAACGGATCGCTGCGGAGCAACGCGGGTTGCTCGGCGCGGTAGGCGGCGATCTTGGCCGCGGGCAGGCCGGCGGTGAGGTGCACCTGCCCGGCGCGGAAGTTGCGCTCGTCGGCGTCGGGGCTGTCGGTCGTCAGCCATTCGATGCGATCGAGGCGCACGCGGGCGGCGTCCCAGTAGTGGGCGTTTTTCCGCGCGCGCAGGCGGGCGTTCGGCGTCCACTCCTCGAGGACGAAGGCGCCGTTGCCGACGAGCCGGCCGGGGCGCGTCCAGTCCGTCGTGCGGTGGTCCGGCGCGCCGTGCGCAGCGAGGGCGCGCAGGTTGACCGGGAACCACACCGGCAGCGTGGTCAGCGCGGCGAGGTGCGGCGTCGGGCGTTCCAGCGTCAGGCGCAGCGTGCGGTCGTCGACCGCCGTGGCGCCGAGCGCGTCGGCCGGGGCGCGGCCGGCGTTGATCGCCTCGGCGTTGCGCAGCGGGTAGAGGAGGTAGGCGTTGCCGGCGGCGAGCGCGGGCGCCAGGGCGCGGCGCCACGCGGACACGAAGTCGTGCGCGGTCACCGGGCTGCCGTCGGACCAGCGGGCGTCCGCGCGCAAGTGGAAGGTCCAGACGAGACCGTCCGCCGAGGTTTCCCAGCGCTCGGCGACGGCCGGCTCCGGGCGCGCGGTGCGCTCGTCCGTCACGCACAGGCCCTCGAAGAACGCGACGACGAGGTCGTATTCGGTGGCGGCGTTGACGAGGTGCGGGTCGAGGCTGGAGGGCTCGGCGGGGTTGGTGAGCAGCAGCGTCCGCGCGGCGATGGCGGCGTCGGCCGGGGATTCGCGGCGGCCGCACGACATGGCGAGCAGGGCCAGCGACACGGCGAGCAGGGACGAGGCGAGGCGAAGACGCATGGGGCGAAAATGCACGCCCCGCGGTGCGCGGCAAGCGGGTGAATTATCGCGTCCCCGTGCGCGAGGTGGCGTGGCCGGCCTTGGCGGGGTTGCGTCGGGACGCTGGCGTCGGCCGGCGGGAGTTGCTGGCGTCGATCGCGCTGGCGCGGGGCCGTGGCGGCGAGCGGTAGAAAAATCCTGTCCACCGGCCTAAGAAAGCGCAGGCTGGCCCGTAACGATGGCAGGTGACGTGAACACCGACGCAAACGCCCATGAACGCACCGCCTTCGTGCAATCCGCCGTGGAGCGCCACCAGGCGCCGTTGCTGCGCTATGCCGCGCGGCTGCTGCACGGCGACGTCGACCGCGCGCGCGATGTGGTGCAGGATACCTTCATCCGCCTGCTGGCGCAGGAGCCCGCCGCCGTCGAGGGGCACCTGGCGGAATGGCTGTTCACCGTCTGCCGCCACCGCGCGGTGGACGTCATGCGCAAGGAGGGCCGCTTGAAATTGTTCGAGGAGGGCCAGGCCGAGCGGATCGCCGCGGACCTGCCGCGTCCGGGCGCCGCCGTCGAGCGCGACGAAGCGCATGCCGCCGTCCTGCGCCTGATCGGGCGCTTGCCGCCGAACCAACAGGAGGTCGTGCGCCTCAAGTTCCAAAACGGATTCAGCTACAAGGAAATCAGCCGCATCACGTCGCTGTCGGTGACGAATGTCGGCTTCATCCTGCACACCGCGCTCGCGCGGCTGCGCAAGGAAATGGCGGCCTTGCCCGAGTGACGCCGGAAGAAAACACCATGAACGAGCCTGAGAAAATCTCCCCCGACGACCCGCGCCTGACCGCCTACGCCTTGGGCGAACTGGAGGCGCAGGAGCGGGCGGCGTTCGAGCGGCAGCTGGCCGTGGACGCGGAGGCGCGCGCGTGGGTCGAGGAGATCCGCGCGGCGCAGGCGCTGCTCGGCGTGGCGTTGGCGGAGGAACCCGCGCCGGTGGCCACGCGGGCGATCGAGTTGCCGGCGGCGGAGCCGGCGCGGTCGAACGTGCTGCGGTTTCCCCAGGCGTATTTCGCGGCGGCGGGATTGGCGGCGGCGTGTTTCGGCGTTTATTTCGTGGTGCACGAGGTGCGCGTCGCGCAGGAGGCGAAATCGCAGGCCGGTCTGGTGCAGCATGTCGCCTCGGCGGAGATGGCGGCCGCGCCAATGCCGGCACCAGCGCCGCAGGAGGCGGACGCCGCGGCGCGGATGGCCCCGCCGGCGGCGGCCCGGGTGGAGAAGCGGGCGATGTCCGCGTTCCAGTTGGTGGCGCACGAGCCGGCGGTGGCGGACCGGTTTTTTAGCACGACGGAGGCGGCGAGCTCGACGTTCCCGCTGCGGGTTGGACGCGAGAGCCTGCGCGCCGTCCGCGAGCAGTTGCGGCGCGGCGTGCGGCCCGGGCGGGCGACGGTGCAGGTGGCGGAGATGATCAACGCCTTCAACTACGCCTGGCCCGAGCCGGCGGCGGGCGAGCCGCTCGTCACGCTGCTGGAGGAGACGGCCGCGCCGTGGGCGCCGGGTCACCGCCTCGTGCGTGTCGGCGTGAAGGGCGCGGGACCGGCGGGAAGTGTGGCGGCGCGCGAGGCGCGGGTGCGGGTGGATTTCAACCCGGCGCGCGTGCGCGCGTGGCGCCTGATCGGTTTCGAGCGCGACGAGGCGGCGGTGGGCGTGAACGGACTCGGTGCCGGCGAGACGCTGCGCGCGGGCGACACCGTCACGGCGCTCTACGAGATTCTGCCGCAGGACAACATGCCGGCGGCTGATCGGACGCTGCTGACGCTGTCGCTCGATTATCGCGCGGCGGACGCCGACGCCCCGCGGGTGCTGACGCGGCGCCTGGAAACGGAAGGCGCCGGTTTTGCGCGGGCGAGTGCGGATCTGAAATTCATCGCGGCGGTGGCGGCCTTCGGTCTGCACCTGCGCGCGTCGACGGAGCAACCGGAGGTGGCGCTGGAGGAGATCGCGTCGTGGGCGAGGGAGGGGGCGGGCAACGACGCGATGCGCCTCGAATGGGTGGAGCTGATGCGCGCCGAGACGCTCAGGCTATGAAGCGGCCGGGCGGCGTCCCGGAGGAAAGACGTGTGGCCGGAGCGGCTCGCGGCCGTGATATTCGCCGCGCGGGCGGGCGGTTCGGGGTGCCGGCGTTCAGCCGGCGCGGCGGCGGCGCCAGAGGGTGAAGCCGACGAAGCCGAGGCCGAGCGCGAGCAGCGCGTAGGTCGAGGGCTCGGGCACGGCGGTGAAGTGGAGCATCAGCTGGCCGGAGCCGGTGAGGCTGGTGAATTCGAGCGAGGCCGTGCCGGGCAGCGAGCTTTGAAAGGCGTTGCCGAGGTTGAGTTGGACGTTGGCCGGATCGATCTCCTGGGTGATGCCGCTGATGCCCATGTAATCCATCAGCACCCACGTGTAGGTCTGGCCCGCGACGAAGCCGCCGAGGATGCCGTCGACGCCGGCCGAGTTGAGCGTGACCGGGGTGATGACGAACGGCGCCTCGGCCGTCGCGGTGACGTAGAGCGTGCGGGGGGTGCCGACGAGAACGAAGTCGTAGCTGGCTTCCCACGCATCGTCGGTGCCGCCGTCCCGGATGTTCCAGATGTAGGAACCGCCCGAGGCGAGGGTGAGCTCGTTGAAGTGGAGGAAGCCGATGCCGCCTTCGCCCGGCGTGCCGGGGGAGAGGACGACGCCGGCGCCGATGACCGGGCTGTTCTCGGTGTTGAAGAAGCCGCTGCCGGCGAGCGTGCCGGACTGGAGGTCGAGTTCGCTGAAGAGCGTGGCGTTCTGGAGGACGAGCGCGCCGCCCTGCAGGTGCACGGTGTCGCCGAGGGTGAGACTGCCGCCCTCGCTGCTATCTGAACTGGCGACGACGGTGCCGCCGGTGATGCGGAAGGCGTCGATGTATTGGTCGTTGGTGAAGCGCAGCGAGCCGGGGCCGTTGAATTCGACCGTGGTCAGGCCGGGGTTCTCGGGGCCCTCGACCCTGAGCACGGTTGGGGTGTCGACCATGATCGAGCCGCGGAAGGTGGTGTGGTCGGCTTGGCCGATGCCGAGGGTCGCGCCCGACTGGAGATAGATCGTGCCGCCCTGATCACTGGCGAGGCCGCCAATGACGGGGTTGGAGCTGAGGAAGAAGGCGGTGCCGTCCGGGGAACCGCCGAACTCGAGCCGGCCGGTGCCGGCGGACGTGTCGCCGCCGAAGGTGATGGAGGAATCGCGTTCGATGTAGATGCCGCCGAAGAAGCCGGAATTCGCGCCGTCGAGGCGGACGTGAAGGCCGTATTCGCTTTCCTCGCCGACGTAGAGCCGGCCGGCGCCGGAGATCGGGCCGGTGAAGCGGAGGTCGTTGTCGCCGCCGAGCGCGAGGTCGGCGTGGAGGTCGACGGCGTTGGGGACGATGAGGCCGTTGTGCAGGGCGCTGAGGAGCGGGTAGAGGCCGTCCTCGCCGGGCAGGACGATGTTGTGGGGTTGGACGATGAGGGCGCCGGTGCCGAGGGCGGTGGTGGGGTCGGTGCCCGGCGTGCCGTTGCTCTGGCCGAGGGCGAGGTGGCCGGTGTAGAGGGTGGTGGTGCCGCCGTAGGCGTTGTCGCCGGTGAGGGCGACGACGGAGAATTCCTCCTGGTTCGGATCGCCGAAGGTGCCGACGCTGTTGGGGTCGCCGATGAAGACCTTGGCGTTCGGGTTGGTGAGGTTGGAGGCGACTTGGAGGATGCCGCCCTTGTAGGCGGCGAAGCGGAGGACTTCGTTGCCGCCCTCGATGGCGCCGGTGAGCGGGCCGGTGAGGATGAGACCGGGGCCGTCGTTGCCGTCGTTTTTAAAGCGCGAGGAGGTGCCGAGGTAGTAGCCGGCGGGCAGCGTGAGCGGATTGGAGAGCGTGCGCGGGCCAAGGGAGCTGATGGGCCGGTCGAAGCCGATGACACCTTGGTTGCCGGTGAAGCGGGCGAGGTGGTCGGCGTATTGCTGGTCGGTGCCGAAGCTGACGGTCGTGCCGATGTAGCCGCCGGGGCCGAGATCGAGGTTGCCGGTGGCGGGCAGGGCGCCGACGTCAAAGACGAGGCCGCTGTGCGAGGCATGGACGCCGCCGGTGAAGGAATTTCCGGAGTTGGTGAACCAGACGCTGAGCGGGGCGAAACTTGGGGACAGGGCCTGAATGCCGCGGGGGGCCTGGCCGTCGGTGAGGAGCGAGTTGACGATGAGGCGGCCACCGCCGCCACCGAACTGGTAGTTGTTGCCGGCCGGCGTGATCGTGCCGCTGAGCGCGGCTTGGGTCACGCTGCCGAGGCGGGCGGACGGGTGGAAACCGGTGAGATCGATGGCGTCGGCGATCGTCGTGAAGTTTGCGCTCTTGGGATCGGAGTCGAAGCCGATGGTGCCGGCGGCGTTGGCGGGATCGAAACGGCTGAGGAAGGTGGAGGCGCCCTCGGAGTCGCCGAAGCCGATGTAGCCGGTGGCGCTCGAGGTCAGCATGCCCTGCGCGGGGAGGGCGGCGGCGTTGGCGAAAATGAGTCCGCCGCTCTGCACGTGCGTGCCGCCGGAGTAGGTGTTGAGCGAGGGTTCGGCGCCGCCCTGGACTTCCTCGTTCGTGCGCGGGTCGAGGATGACGAGGCCGTGATTGTCGACGGTGAGCCGGTAACCTTGGCCGCTGTCCCCGATCGCGCCTTGGAAATATACGGCCTCGCCGCTCGGGGCGAGCGTCGTGTGGCCGGCGAGGGTGACGGCGCCCAGGAGGTGCAGCTCCGACTCGGCCACGAGGGCGATGCGGCCGTTGAGCGAGAGGGCGTTCGGAATCAGGACGGTGAGATCCTCGTCGTAGCTTTCCCGTCTGTAGCCGACGGTGTGGTCGGAGGCCACGAGGCCGGGCAGGCCGCCTTGCGTGGAGTCGATCGTCAAGGTGCCGGAGCCGAGGACGTTGGTGGGCACACTGGTGTCGGAATCATCCAAGGCGGCATGCACGACGACAAAGCCATCGCGGATGGTGAGACTGCCGTTCCAAGGAGAATTTCCGGTGCCGCTGTGGCGCAGGTCGAGCGTGCCCGCTCCGGTCTTGGTCAGCGTGTGGGGGCCGCCGCCTTCGGGCGTGAAGATCGGGCTCCAAAGCTCGAGGGTGCCGCTGTTGATGGCCCAAGTCTGGTTCGAGGTGAGGTTGACCACAGCTTGGATCTGGGTGCGCGCCTTGTCCGGGTCTTGGATGTTCGGGGTGTAGGTGATGCCAAACGGTCCGATGCTGAACGCCAAGCCGGAGAAGAAATAGGGCCTGGTGTTGCCCGTGATCTCCATCCCCATCGCGTGCACGATCTGGCTGAAATAAATGTATGTGCTGGGAGACTGGCCGAATACGAGGAAGGCGCTGCCATCGTTTACGGGAAGCTCGCCACCGGCCCAATTCAGTTCGTCGGCGGCATAGGAGCTGTTGGCACCGGTCCACGTGTAGGTCGTCGTATTCGCCCTCAGGCTGGCGACCGGCAGCAGGATTCCGACCAAGCAGGGCAGGAGGAACCGGGGGCAGTTCATGCCCGCATTCAATCCCGCCGCGGCCCGCCGCTCAAGGCATTATCTGCAAACAAATGGCCCGTCCACCGGGGTGGAGCGGGCCACGCTTAACGGGCTTTGCCCGGAGGGAGCTTACTTCTGGTCGGGCTTCTTCTCGCTGTCCTTCTTGGCGGCCTTGTCCTTGCAGCACTCGGCCTTGTCGGCCTTTTCCTTGCAGCAGGCGGAGGCGCAGTCTTTGCAGTCCTTGCAGTCTTCGGCCTTCTTGTCGCCGGCGAAGGCGAGCGTGCCGAGGGAGAGAACCGCGAGGGCGGAGAGGAGTCGGAGGGATTTCATGGGTGGGTTGTCGGTTGGATGGAGGGGAAGTGAGCATTGATGATACGTCAATGTCGCTTCGCCCCCTCGGCATTTGTTGCCGAAATTTGGGCGATTTTTTGCGTTCGGGAGCCCGGATGGGGCCCGGGAGGCCGGTTGAAGGCGTGGAAACACCGCCCGCGGCCGTCCGGCCGTGAAACGCTCTTGCCGCGCCCGCCGCCCGCGGAATCCTGCGCGCATGGCCCAATTCGGACCGTTCGCCTCCCTTCGCGCGCATAACACCGACGCCCGCTTCGCCCGCGCCTTCGCCTACGTCGACGCGATGCTGCGCGCCGGCTCGCCCGAACACGCGCGCCTGCTCGCGCTCGCGGCCGGACAGAACGAACGCGTCGAACTCGGCGACGGCGTCTTCGCGATGGAGCAGGTCTACGTGCCGAAGCTGCGCAGCGAGGGCTTCTTCGAGTCGCACCGCAAATACATCGACGTGCAGGTGATCGTCGCCGGCGCGGAAGTCATGGAGGTCGAGGACATCGCCCGCCTCGCCGTGACGATGGATTACGACGCCGAGCGCGACCTGTTGAAATACGCCACGCTCGCGCCCCACGCCGCGCGCCTCGTGCAACGCGCCGGCGACGTCGCGCTCTTCTGGCCCGCCGACGGCCACATGCCCTCGCTCGCCGTCGATCCCGCCGCGCCCGGCCTCGTGCGCAAGACGGTCGTGAAAGTCCCCGCCGCCTGAGCCCACGCCCCTCGCCGCCGCGATGAATTACCGCCACCATTTCCACGCGGGCAACTACGCCGACGTCTTCAAGCACGCGTTGTTCCTCCTGCTGCTCCGCGCGATGCAGCGGAAGGAGAAGGGATTCCTCTACCTCGACACGCACGCCGGCCGCGGCGGCTACGATCTCGGCACGACCACGCTGCTGCCCGACGGTCGCGAACGCGCGCCCGAGTGGCCGGCCGGCATCGGCCGGTTGTGGAACGCGTCGCCCGCCGCGCTGCCGCCCGCGCTCGCGGACTACGTCGCACTCGTGCGCGCCTACAACGCCCGCCTCGGCGGCACGGACGCGGAGCTGCATTTCTATCCGGGCTCGCCGTGGCTCGCCCACGCCGTGCTGCGCCCGCAGGACCGCGCCGCGCTCTGCGAGCTGCGCGCGGACGACGCGGAGGCGCTGGACATCGCGTTCGGTCGCGCCGAGCGCGTGCGCGTGCACACGATGGACGGTTACACGGCACTGAAGGCGATGCTGCCGCCGCCGGAGAAGCGCGCGCTCGTGCTCATCGATCCGCCCTTCGAGGCGCAGGATGAGTTCGCCGCCATCGCGCGCGCCCTCGGCGAGGCGTTGCGGCGGTTTCCCGGCGGCACCTACGCGATCTGGTATCCGATCACGGAACGCGCCAAGAGCGACCGCTTCCTCGCGGAGGTCGCCGCGCGGCCCGACGCGCCGCCGATGCTCAACGCCGAGCTGCAGATCGCCGGCGATGCCGCGCAGGTGCGGATGAAAGGCTGCGGCCTGCTCGTGCTCAACCCGCCGTGGCAGATCGAGCGCGAGTTCGCCGCCGTGCTGCCTGTGCTGGCGGACGCGTTGCGCGTCGATGCCGGCGGCTTCGCCCGCACGACGTGGCCCGTGCCCGAGCGCTGAGAGGCGCGCGCTGCGAATTGTAGGGCGGGGTCTCCTGACCCCGCCGCGAAGATGATGCCACGTGTGAACGACGGCGGGGTCGGGAGACCCCGCCCTACATTCAATCCTCGCCGCCCTTTGGCGCAGGGCCGGTCTGCGACCGGCCGGCTCGGTAAGGCGCGCATAAAAAAGGACCAGTCAGAGACTGGTCCTACGGTTGGCGCCGACGCAGTTGCGTCGCGGGATGCGCGCGTGAGCGCGCACTGCTCAGGCCGGCGCAGGCTCGGCTTCGCGCGCGGGGCGCGGAGCGGCGGTGATGCGCGCGGCGGTGAAGGGCAGCGGTTCCGCGGGCGGCCGCACATGGAGTTGCGGTGCACGGAAGACCGGTCGCCCCCACAGCACGTCGCGCGCGGCGCCCGACGCGGGCACCGAGGCGCCGGGCGCACGGCCCGGGCGGCTGAGTCTGTGAGGGATCGGCATCATGGTTCGTTTTTTTTGGATCAGTTAGTGAAGTAGAAATTCAGAACCCCGCTCGCGCGCAATTGTTCCAGAGAAACGTTTCGGTGACGGACTTTCCGCGCGCCCCCTCGCGCGATCAAATGACGGACCCTGTCCGTTTCCAGCACCGCATCACGACGGCGTCTTGCACGGTCACTGTCTGAAAACAGAAGCGGGCCGCCCACCCCTGGGCGGCCCGCCATTGCTGTTATCTACCCCAAACCCCCGCTGGCGCGGGGGAAAGTCACGCGCCGAGGGTAGCGCCTTTCATGCCACCCGGCGCGCCGTGACACGGTTGTCACTCGTCTGCTGCTTCGGCACGACGATGCTGAGAACGCCGTCGCGCAGCTCCGCGTGCAGGCCGTCGAAATCGACGCCGTGGCCGAGCCGCAGCTTGAGCTGGTAGTCGCGTTGCACCGCCTCGAGGTGGAGCGCGCGCCAGTTGGTGCGCACCGGGTGCGCCTTGCGGGCGGTGACGACCAGATCCGGGCCGCGCGAGGTGATCTCGACGCCGGAGGCTTCGACCCCCGGCACGAAGACCTCGAGGCGCACCGCGTCCGGCAGATCGTGGCACTCGAACGCCGGCGAACGGAGATCGGCGTCGATCTCCGGGGCGGCGGTGCGGGGTGCGTGGAGCGGTGGGATGAGGGCGTGCATAAAGCGGCGTGCTCGTCGGTGGTTTACCGGCGGGTCTCCTGGTGGGTGGGACGATTACCGTGGGTCGGTGAACGTCAGGCCAGGCAGCCCGCGCGAGTAAGTTTCTGGACCCAAATGGACACGCGCGGGCACATCGTCGGCAGCGGGTGCTGCAGGCCACAAGCGACGGCCTTCGTAAGCGAAGTGCCGGCGGCGGGGCGATGGACGATGGTGGCGGAGGCCATGGGTGAAGTGAGGGACAAACTGCACGGGTTCATCGGCACAACAAGTCCCGACTTGAACTATGACGCACGCAGCGGCGCCTTGCGCCGGTCCGCGGCCTGCGGCAGCGTGCGCGCATGATGCAAGACGCGACAACCACGGTGGCGGCCCTGCGCGAGCGCGTGCTGGCCTTCGCCCGCGAGCGCGAGTGGGAGCAGTTCCACTCGCCGAAGAACCTCAGCATGGCCCTCGCCGCCGAGGCCGGCGAACTGATGGAGCATTTCCTCTGGAGCGAATCCGCCGCCTCGCACGCCGTCGCGCGCGACCCGGCCAAGCGCGAAAAGATCGCCGACGAGATCGCCGACGTCGTGATCTACGCGCTCGAGTTCGCCAACATCAGCGGCCTCGACCTCGCCGCCGCCATCGACGCCAAGCTGGCGAAGAACGCCGCGAAATACCCCGTCGAAAAAGCCCGCGGCAACGCGAAGAAATACACGGATCTGTAGGATTGCGGAGTGCGGAATGAACGCGTGAGCGGACGCGGACCCTCGAAATCAAAATCGAGTATGGTAGGGCGAGTTGTCCCCGCCGAACCGCGGCTCACTTGGAGGGTTCGCCCCACCATGCTCGGTGGATAGCGAACGCATCGTAAGGCTTCGCCCTGAAAATCCGCAATCCGCACTCCGAAATCCGCAATCAAGTCGCGGGCGGAATCCTCGGCCCCGAGTGGCACGCGCAACCCGCCGCGCACGGCGCCGCGGGCGCCGCTGACGGCGCGGACTTCTCCGCCCCCACGCCCATCAAGCCGAAGCCGCCCGAGATGACCCGGCGCACGCGCGCGCCGGTCTGCGGATCGCGCGTGAGCGGCGCGTCCTTCATGCTCTGCACGACCTCGAACCGCCGCGGTTCCTCGCCGTCGCGGGTCGGGATCGTTTCATAGACATAGGTGGCCATGCGTGGAGCTCAGTGAACGATGCGCCCCGCAGAAATCAAGTGCGCCGCCGCCCAACTCACCACCCGGCGCGCAATTCCTCCGGCGTGCGGCCGGCGGCGCGGAGCGTGCGGAGGGCGAGGGCGTCGTGGCGCTTGGCGAGGCGCTGGCCGTGTTCGTCGGTGACGAGCGGGCAATGATGGAAGGCCGGCGGCGTCCAGCCGAGCGCGCGGTAGAGGAGGAGCTGACGGAACGTCGAGGTGATGAGATCCGCGCCGCGGACGACTTCGGTGATGCCCATGAGCGCGTCGTCGACGACGCAGGCGAGTTGGTAACTCGGCATGCCGTCGCGCCGCCAGACGAGGAAGTCGCCGAAATCATGCCCGGCCACGGCGCGTTGCGCTCCCGCGGCGCCGTCGGTGAACGCGAGGGCCTCGCCGTCGGGCACGCGGAAGCGCCAGTTCACGTGGCCTTCGCCGAAACTCTTCCGCGCCACGCGGTCGAGCTCGTCGCGGCGCGCAGTGTCGAGGCGGTCGGGCCGGCAGGTGCCCGGATAAAGCGGTTCGTCACCGAGCGCAGGGCCGGCTTCAGCCGGCCGCAGTGTGCTGTTCGAGAGCGAGAGATCGGGCGAAGCCAGTTCACCCTCATGCGGCGCTGCGAGCGCGGCGGCGACGTCCTTGCGCGAGCAGTTGCACGGGTAGATCCAACCGGCGTCGCGCAGGCGCACGAAGGCTTGGGCGTAGATCGCCTTGCGCCGGCTCTGTTCGTAGGGCGCGTGCGGTCCGCCGACGTCCGGGCCGGCGCTCCACGTGAAGCCGAACCAGCGCAGGTCCTCGAGCATGGCGGCGACGAACTCCGGGCGGCACCGCGCGGTGTCGAGGTCGTCGTTGCGGAGGATGAGCTCGCCGCCCGCGGCGCGGGCGCGTTCTTGCGCGACCCAGAAGGTGCGCGCGTGTCCGAGGTGGAGGAGGCCGGTGGGCGAGGGCGCGAGCCGGCCGCGGTAGTTGGTGGAGGAGGGAACCACGGATGGACACTCATTGAGCACTAATGCCTGCGCGCCGAGCCGGAAAATTAGTGCTGATTAGTGTGGATTAGTGGTTTCAAAGGAGCGGATGAAGCTCCTCTGCGTCTACTGCGCCTCCAGCGACCGGCTCGACCCGAAGTATCCGGCCATGGCCGAGGCGGTCGGGCGCGACATCGCGGCACGCGGCTGGGGGCTGGTCTACGGCGGCGGCAAGACCGGCCTGATGGGCGCGGTGGCGCGCGGGACCAAGCAGGGCGGCGGGCGCGTCGTGGGCGTCATCCCGGAATTCATGAAGGTGCGCGAACTCGCCTTCACCGAGGCCGACGAACTCATCTCGGTCATCACGATGCGCGAGCGGAAGACCCTGATGGAGACGCGCGCCGATGCCTTTCTCGCGTTGCCCGGCGGCTGGGGCACGCTCGAGGAGATCCTGGAGATCCTCACGCTCGCGCACCTCGAGGTGCTGCACAAACCGATCGTGATCTTCAACCACGACGGCTACTACGACGACCTGCTGCGGATGTTCGACCGCGTGGTGGCGGAGAAATTCATGCACGCCACCATCCGCGGCAAATACGCCGTCGCCCGCACGCGCGAGGAGATCTTCCCCTTGATCGAAGGCTGGCAGCACCAGCCCGGCGACACGAAGTGGTTCCAGACGCGATGAGCGCCGTTGCGGAAAATGTAGGGCGGGGTCTCCCGACCCCGCCGCAGTGCGAGAGCGAAATGACGTTCGCGGCGGGGTCGGGAGACCCCGCCCGACAAAGGTCACAATTCGCAGCCGCCCCATGACCCTCGCCGACACGCTCGCGCTCCTGCGCCGCCATGAGGCGCGCGCCGAACCCGGCACCGAGTCGGCGATGCTGGCGGAATTCTTCCCGTTCATCGCGGCGCATCCGGATTGCCTGTGGCGCACCTGTCTCGACGGACACCTCACGGCATCGGCGTGGATCGTCGACCCGGCGCGCACGCGGACGCTGCTCACGCATCACCGCAAGCTCGACCGCTGGCTCCAGCTCGGCGGCCACGTCGACGGCGAGGCGGACCTGCTCGCCGCAGCGTTGCGCGAGGCGCGTGAGGAATCCGGCCTTACGCGGCTGCGTGCCGTGAGTCCGGATATCTTCGACGTCGACCGACACCGCATCCCCGCGCGCAAGACCGAGCCCGAGCATTGGCATTTTGACGTGCGCTTTTTGCTCGAGGCCGATCCCGCCGAGCCGCTGGCGATCAGCGACGAATCCCACGACCTCGCCTGGGTTCCGCTGGCCGAACTCTCGCGCTACAGCACCGAGGAATCGCTGGCGCGCATGGCGCGGAAGACGGGGAAGTAGCGCAGGCGTCCCGCCTGCGCTACTTGGCGCTCCCGACGCGGACTCCGTCCGCGCCCTACCGATGCAGCTTCACCAAGTCCGTGGTGCGGGCCCAGCCGGTCTGGCCGCCGGCGAAGTTGAGGCGGCTCCAGCCGAGGAACTCGCGGTCGACGGTGGCGAGCGAGCCGGCGGAGAGGGCGGTGGCCTTCTGCGTGTCGGCGTCCGTCGGCACGCTGCGCAGGGTCGAGCTGCGCCAGACGAACACGGCGTCGCGCTGCGCGAGCACCCCGTAGGTGCGGAGGCTGAAGGTCGCGGCGGCGGCGAGCAGGATGGCGACGAGGAGGGTCGTCAGCGCCGCCGGGCGCGCCCACGGGCCGATGCGGCCGTAGCCGCGCAGGAGCAGCACGACGAGCGCGAGGGCGATGAGGAGCGCGGCGGCCAGCAGGAGCAGCTGCCACTCGCCGGGCGAGGCGGCGCGGGCGAGGGCGTGGCGGCCTTCGCCATGGGAAAATTCCACCAGCTCCGGCGTCGCCAGGCCGCTGCGTTGCAGGCCGAGGGCGAGATCCCAGCGCGTGACGTCGCCGCGCGGATGGAGCAGGAAGGCGGCCGTCCAGTGCGCCGTCGCCTCGGCCCAGCGGTCCTGTTGCGCGAGGGCGAGGCCGAGGTTGTGGCGCGCGGTCCAGTCGGACGGCGCGGCCGCGACCTGCTGGCGCCAGGCCGACTCGGCGGCGGCGTATTTTCCGGCGCGGTAGTCATCGGCCGGAGCGCCGCGCGTGCTCAGCGGCGCGAAAGCGACGACGAGCGCGGCGAGGAAAGGGAGGAGATTGCCTCGCGCGAAGAGCGAGCCGACGGGCCAGCCGGGCACCGCCACGGCGCGCAGGGCACCTTCGGCGCGCAGCGTCCAGTCGTCGGGCAGGGTGCCGTCGCGAGCGTGTTGCGCACGGTCGGCTTCGTCCCAGAGACGCGTCCACGCGGCGACGGCAGCGGGCTGGAGGGCGCCGACGCGGAGGCCGACGAGGGGAGTGCCGGGGGCGGCGTGCGGGATTTCCCAGAGGGCGGCGGTATGGTGCTGCCAGCGGGCGAGCCGGGGGCGGAGCGTCTCGGGGTGGGAACCGGCGGCGCGGATCTCGGCCAGCAACGTGACGAGCGCGGCGTGCGCTTCACGGCGGCGGCGCTGCGGGTCGCGCTGGCGGGAACGTTGCGCGGCGAGGAACAGCCAGACGAGCAGCGGCGGCAGCGTCGTGGCCATGACGCCGAGCCAGAGCAGCGCGCGCTCGGACAGCGGCACGAAGCCGCGCGACGCCGCGGTGATGGGGTCGCGAGGGAGATTTTCCGGCGGCACGGGCGGCACGGCGGCGGGGAGTGCGGCGGCGGGCGCCGGCCCGGCGGGCGCGGCGGAGGGGAGCGAGAATTGCACGGGGCCGCCCGGGGTCGCGGCCGCGGCGGGTGCGGCGGCTCCGGCGGCGACGGCGATCGTGACCGGCTCGGTCGTGATCGTGCGGTAGGCGCCGGCGGCGGTGTCGAAGTAGGTGAACTTCACCGGCCCGAGCGTGTAGCGGCCGGGCTTCGTCGGGACGAGGACGACGTCCTCGGTCAGCGTGCCCTCGAAGAGGGAGTTGTCCTTCATCGCGCGCTTGGACTTCGGCTGCACGACGGAGAAGTCGCGCGACACTTCGCGTTCGGGCAACCCGGCGAGGTCGGGCCAGTTGCCGGTGCCGGTGAGCTCGAGGGTCCAGGTGACGGGCTCGCCGACGGCCGGGGCGGTCGGGACGATGCGCGAGACGAGGGCGAACTGGCCGACGGCGCCAGAGAAGTCCGGCGGCGCGGCCGGCAACGGGCGGACGGTGAGCTCGAGCGGTTCCGTCTGCACGACGCGCTGTTCGACCGCCGGGGTGGCGAAGAGGCCGAAGCCTGTCGTGCCGACGGTGAGGTTCAGCACGTGGCTGGCGGGCGCGAGGGTGTAGCGGCCGGGCTGCTTGATGGAGCCGCGCGTGGTCTGCGAGGCGACGAGGCGGCGTTCGCCGCGCACCATCGTCTCGGAAGGCTCGGGGCGCGACCATTCCTCGATGACGAGCGGGGACGGATTCCACTCGATGACGGGTGCGGCGAGGGAGTGGAAGTAGCGGCGGATGACGCTGACGCTGTAGTTGAGCGGGATGACTTCGCCGGCCCAGAAGGTGGTTTTCGGCACGGTGATGCGCGCCTCGGCGATGTCCTTGAGCGCGATGCCGCTGCTGCCGACGGTGGCGTCGCCGACGGAGAAGGCCGCCGCCGGAACGCGCTGGCGGCCCTTGTCGGTCTCGACCTCGAAGGCGGGGATGGTGACGTCGGCGCGCTGCGTGGGGCGGACGGGGTAGACGAAGGAGAAACGGCGGGTGACGTTGAAGTTCACCATCGACGTCTGCGTGCTCTGCGAGGGGCGGCCGAAGACGAGGCCGGGCACGTCGGGCAGCGGCACGGGACCGGTGGGCTCGCAGTTTTCGAACACGAGGGCGAGTTCGCTGACTTGGTTGAACCCGAGCTGGCCGGCGCCGGGCTCCCAGCGGACAGTCTGCGCGCGCAGGGTCGTGGCCGCGGTGAGCGCGAGCACGAGGACGGCGAAGCAGAGGAGAAAAATGTTTTTCGGCTGACGCATGAAAATCACCAATCCTTGCCTTTCTTGGACTGCTTCTGGGGCTGGCCTTGCATGAGCTGCTGGAGCTTGGCGGGGGAATCCAGGTTGCGGACCTGTTCGAGCTTCTGGAGCGGCACGGCGAGCGTCGGGTCGACCAGCTCCTCCTTTTTCTCCTTCTGCCCGCCGACTTTCTGGGTCTGCGGCTGGGGCGGAGGTTCCTGCTGCTGCTCTTCGCTTTGCTGCTGGTCCTTCTGTTCCTTCATGTCGCCGAAGGCCTCCTGCTGCTCGTTTTGCGGCTGTTGTTGCTGTTGCTGCTGCTCGGACTGCTGTTGGTCCTGCTGCTGCTGCTTTTGTTGATCCTGATTCTGCTGGTTCTGCTGATCCTGCTTTTGCTGCTGATCTTTTTGCTGCTGGTCCTGCTGCTGCTGTTCGTCCTGTTTCGGCGGCTCGGGTTTATCGAGGAGGGCCTCGAGTTCCTGGCGCAGGCGCGGCCAGTCGGCGGCCTTGGCATCGAGCTTTTCGCCGCGGTCGACGGCGGCCAGGCCGTCGCGAATCACGCCCTCGGGCGCGGGTTGCTGGCCGGTCTTGAGGCGCTGGCCGAAGGTGACGGTCGTCTGCGCGAGCTCGGCGTAGTCCTTCGCGGTCACGGCGTCCTTCGCCGCCAGGCGCGCGACGGTCGTCGTCAGCGGCTTCGCGAGGGTGTCGTCGCTGCCTTCGGCAGCGGAGGCGGAAGGCTGAAGGCTGAACGCGGAAAGCCAGAAAAGGGCGGCGAACGCGGCGAGCGTAGTCGAGGTGCGAGGGTTGGCATTCCGCATTCCGCGTTCCGCCTTCCGCGCCTTGCCCGTGCCCAGCGGCAAGGCTCGCTCCCGCGGGCGCACGGGGAACTCGGCCCAGAAACTGAGGAGCAGCAGCAACAGACCCGGCGCGAGGAACCACTGGTAGCGCTCGATCAGGCGCGCGGTGCTGCGTTCGGAGAACTCGCCCTTGCGTCCCGCCTCGACCGTCGTGCGGAGCAGGCCCGGCAGATCGACCCAGCTGCTGGCGTCGGTGTAGGCGCCGCCGGTGGTCTGCGCGAGGTGCTGCAGGGTGCTGCTCTCCAAGCGCGAGAGGACGACGGCGCCGCGCTCGTCCTTCACGAAGCCGCCCGCGCCGTCGGGGATGAATTCGCCCTGCGGCGTGCCGAGGCCGAGGCCGATGACGCGGATACCCTTGTTCTTGAGCGCCTCGCCGAGTTCCTTCCAGCCCTCCTCGGTGCTCTCGCCGTCACTGAGAATGATGAGATAGCGGTCGGCGGTCGAGGTGCCGAAGGCCTGGATGGAGGTCTCGAGCATCGCCTTGTAGTTCGAGCCGCCCTCGGGGAGGTAGGACGGGTTCAGCGCGGGCAGGAACTCGCGCAGGATCTCGTAGTCGGCGCTCAACGGGCTCTGCAAAAACGCCGTGCCGGCGAAGAGCACGAGGCCGACGCGCTCGCCTTTGAGGCCGTCGAGCAAGGACGTTATGAGGAGCTTCGAACGCTCGAGGCGCGACGGCTTCACGTCCTGCGCGAGCATCGAGCGCGAGAGGTCGACGGCGATCAGGACCTCGCGCGACTGGTCGAACACCTTTTCCTCGACGACGCCCCATTGCGGGCGTGCGAGGGCGATGACGCAGAGGGCGAGCCCGAACCACAGCCAGAGGCGCGGCCGCGTCTCAGCCGTGCTGTGGCGCGAGCCGAGCGAGACGTCAAAGGCGCCGGCCCACGCGCGCGCGATCTTCGGCCACCGCGACACGCCGCCGCCGGCGCGGCGGGCGAGATCCCAGGAAAACAGGAGCACGAGCGGCGCGAGCAGCCAGAGGAGGTGCGGGGAGTGGAAGTTCATGGCTTGGCGGCGAGGCGCTTGGTGACGGACTCGGCGCGGAGCGGCCTGTCGGCCATCGCCTTGGCGACGGCTGAAGTCCGCGCCCCGCCTTGGCCGAAGGGCCAGCGCGGGGGCAACGCGATCAGCGCCCCGAGGAAGAGCAGCGCGGCGCCGGGCGCGGCGAACCACGCGAACAGCTCCGTGGTGAGAAGGTAGGACTTGGCCGTGAATTCGATCTTCTGCGCCTGGTCGATGGCCGCGAAGGCGCGCTCGATGGTGTCGGAGTCGAAGGCGCGGAAGAACTTCCCGCCGGTCGCCTCGGCCATGGCGCGGAGCTGGCCCTCGTCGAGGTCGGAAATGGTGCGGCGCGTGCCGATGCGGCGGCCCTGGTCGTCGAACACCGGCATCGGCACGAGGCCGTCGCGGCCGGCGCCGATGGTGTAGACCGGGATGCCGCGCGTGCGCGCGATCTCGGTCGCCTGCTCGGGCGAGAGGAGGCCGCGGTTGTTCGCGCCGTCGGTGAGGAGCACGACGAACGCGCCCTTGCGTTGGTTGCCTTCCTCGCGTCCGGCTTGCTCGAGGCGCGTGAGCGCCACGCCGAGGCCGTCGCCGATGGCGGTGCCGTCCTCGATCATGCCGAGCTTGAGGCGCTCGACCTGGCGCGCGAGCCAGTCGTGGTCGAAGGTCAGCGGCGCGAGCGTGTAGGCGCGGCCGGAGAATACGACCATGCCGATGCGGTCGCTCTTGCGCTGGGTGATGAAGGCCTGGATGACGGGCTTGATGGCCTGGAGGCGGTTGATGCGCTCGCCGTTGCGCTCGTAGTCCTCGGCCAGCATCGAGCCGGAGAGGTCGATCGAGAGCATGAGGTCGTAGCCCTGCTGTTTCACCTCGCGGCGGTCCTCGACGATCTGCGGGCGCGCGAGGGCGACGATGAGCAGCACGAGCCCGCCGAGGGCGCAGGCCGCCGGCCAGCGCGACGTCGGCAGGAACGACGGCCGGTGCCACGCGGCGGCGTAGGGCACGACCAGCACCGGCGCCCCGCGCCGTCCGCGGGCCCACAGCGCCAGCGGCAGCACCAGCAGCGCCAGCAGCCACCAGGGGTCGGCGAAGGTGTAGCTGGTGAGGGTCACTGAAATGAAACTCCAAACGCCAAATCCCAAACGCCAAAGCCGGCGGGCGAGCGGCGAGCCGGGAGCGCGAGCATGTTTTGGCGTTTGGACATTTGGACTTTTGTGATTTGCGCGGCGCTTCAGCGCCGCTGCCCCGCGGCCATGCGGGCGTGGAAGAAGCGCACGAGGGTTTCGAGGCGGTCCTCGTCGGTGCGGACGACGAGGCGCGTGAGCGGATTCGGGAAGAGGTCGCGGAACGCCGTGTCGCGCTCCTGCATCCACGCGGCGTGGGCGGCGCGCTCGGCGGCGGAACCAACGTTCATGTTCACGAGGCGGCCGGAGACGGGGTCGTAGGCGGTGAGGATGCCGTCGTCGGGCAGGGCGCGGTCCCACGGGTCGTCGACGCGGAAGCCCATCGTCTGGTAACGCCGCGAGAGCACGGTCCAGCCCTCGGGCGCGATCCGCGGCGGAAAATCGCCGAGCCAGATCAGGATCGAGTGTCGCGGCGCGGCGTGGGCGAGGAGACGCCAGGGGATTGGGCTATTTTCGATTTTTGATTTTGGATTTTCGATTTCCGAACCGGCTGACGCCCCGCTGTCGAGTGATGGCACCGGGCGGCCGAGCAGTTGCGCGGCGAGATGGAGGATCTGGCCGCGGCCGCGGACCGGTTCCTTGAGCATGTAGCCCTCGGGCGAGGCGTGGAGGAAGCCGACGCGGTCGCGGTTCACGGCGCCGAGGAGCATGACGAGGCCGGCGAGCTCGAGCAGCGCCTCGCGCTTGGTCTGCTCGCCGGAACCGAACTGCAGGCTCGGGGTATCCTCGAACACAAGCAGCACGGTGACCTCGCGCTCCTCGATGAATTTCTTGCGGTAGGGTTCGCCGAGGCGGGCGGTGACGTTCCAGTCGATGTCGCGGATGTCGTCGCCGTAGGTGTATTTGACGACCTGGTCGAATTCCATGCCCCGGCCGCGGAAGGCCGAGCGGTATTCGCCGCTGAGGACGTTCTCGACCGCATGGCGCACCTTCCACTCGAGCTGGCGCAGGAGCGCGAGCTGCGAGGTGACGACGGAGGTGTGCTGGGTGAGCGGGTTGGGCATGGCGCGATGGACGCGGGTGGGGCGAACCGTCCTCGGTGAGCCGCGGCTCGTCGGGACGCTTCGCCCGGCCTCGGCGGCCTCAGGCGTGGCCGGGCACGGGCGTGCGTTCGAGGACCTGCGCGAGGATCTTGTCGGACGTGAGTTCCTCGGCCTCGGCCTCGTAGGTGAGGCCGACGCGGTGGCGGAGGGCGTCGTGGAAGACTTCCTGCACGAGGGCGGGCGAGAGGTAATCCGAGCCGCGCAGCCACGCGAGGGCGCGGCCGGCTTGGAAGAGGGCCAGCGAGGCGCGGGGCGAGGCGCCGAAGTTGAGCAGGCGCTTGGTGCCGCCCGTCGCGCCCTCGGCCACGGCGGCGAGGTCACGCGTGCCGCGCACGAGCGAGAGGATGTAGGCCTGCACGCCGGCGGAGACGTGGATGGCGTCGACGTGCTGGCGGAGCGCGAGCAGTTCCTCGCCGCTGGAGACGGCTTGGAGCGCCGGGGCCTTGGTGACCTGGCCCCACATCTCCATCATCCGCGCCTCCTCGGCGGCGGACGGGTAGTCGACGATGAGCTTGAAGAGGAAACGGTCGGTCTGCGCCTCGGGCAGCGGGTAAGTGCCTTCCTGCTCGACCGGGTTCTGCGTCGCCATGACGAAGAAGGGCCGCGGGAGCTGGTGCGAGCCGCCGCCGATGGTCACCTGGCGCTCCTGCATGGCCTCGAGGAGGGCGGACTGGACCTTGGCGGGGGCGCGGTTGATTTCGTCGGCGAGGACGAGGTTGGCGAAGATCGGGCCCTTGTGCGTGGCGAAGGCGCCGTCCTTCGGCGAGAAGATCATCGTGCCGACGACGTCCGAGGGCAGGAGGTCGGGCGTGAACTGGATGCGCTCGAACTGGACGCCGAGGGCGGTGCCGAGCGACTTGATCAGGAGGGTTTTGGCGAGGCCGGGCATGCCCTCGAGGAGGACATGGCCGTTGGCGAGGAGGGCGACGAGCAGGCGTTCGACGACGTCGTCCTGGCCGATGACGGCCTTGCCAATTTCAGCACGGAGTTTCTGGGACCAAGCGGGGCCGTTGCTCATAGGGAATGGGGCAGTGAATGGAGCCGATTTGAGAGTGACAAGCGCCGAACCGCCCCCGCCAACCCCGGCAAGGTCAAGCGGGCAAATGGCACGACAGGCGGTGCGGAAAGGGCGATGGGTTTGACTCGGGCGGCGGGCGGGGGTTTCACTCGGGGCGAAAAGGTCATGGCGGAATTTCCGGAGCTCCTCGAAGCGCCGCTGCGCGCGCGATTTGTCTCCCTCGGCGTGCGGCCGGAGGAGGTCGACGAGCGTTTCGTGCGCGGAGCCGGGGCCGGCGGGCAGAAGATCAACAAGACCTCCTCCACCGTCTGGCTCCGCCACCGACCGACCGGGGTCGAGGTCCGCTGCCAGCGCGAGCGGTCGCAGACCGTGAACCGCCTCCTTGCCTGGCAGGAGCTGGCCGAGAAGCTCGAGTGGCGCCGCGCCGAGGCCCGCAACGCCGCGCAGGCCGAACGCGAGCTCGCCCGCCGCCAGACCCGCCAGAAATCCCGCGGCCAGAAAGTCCGCATGATCCAGGCGAAGAAACACCGCGCGAAGATCAAGGGCACGCGCCGGCGCGGCTGGGACGAATGAGACGTTGCGCGCCCGATAAATCCGCCGACACTGACCCCGTGAACCCGCCGCTCACTCCCGCCGCCGCCGAAGCCCTCGCCGCCGCCGAACGCGCCGGGATCGACCTGAGTTTGATCGAGGTGAATCTGGGTCTGTCGGTGAAGGAACGTTGGGAGCAGCACGATGCGGCGTTGGAATTGATCTTCAAACTGCAACAAGCCCGCGAAAGAGCCGATGCACAGCTTCAGTCGACTTCTCGCCACGCTCGCTGACAGCGGTTTGGATTTCGTCATCGTGGGCGGTTACGCTGCCGTCACGCATGGTTCGTCCTATGTCACCAAGGATGTCGATATCTGCATCGTCTTCTCGGGGGAGAACGTGGAACGCCTGAGGAGTGCCTTGCGCGACTACAATCCCCGGCATCGGATGCTGCCCAACGAACTCTCTTTCCTCACCGAACCACCGCCGGGCAAAAACGTGAACAATCTCTACCTGCGCACGGATTTGGGCGCGGTAGACGTCCTCTCGACTGTGCTGGGCGTGGGGGATTTTTCGAGACTCTGCCAACACGCGGAAGTCTTGGAGGTCGATGACCGAAAATACCGTCTGATGTCGTTGCCCGATCTCATCCGCGCCAAGGAAGCGCTCGGACGCGACAAGGATCTCCTTGTGGCCAAGGAACTGCGCGCCATCGCGGCGAAACGCGGCGTGCCGGTGTAGCGCAGCGAGTCGGGGTAGCGCAGGCGTCCCGCCTGCTTCGGTCGGATGCAGGCGGGACGCCTGCGCTACGTTTTCACTCAGAGCGGAACCAACTTGTCGCCCACGCGCACCATGCCGGTCTTCGTCTCGTGCACGAGGTTGAGGCCGAAATTCACATCGGTCGGGTCCTCGGCGTCGCGGCGGAAGGTGGCGAGCGTCGCGAGCGGCTCCTTGCCGCGCGCGGCGGTATGTTGATCGGTCGTCGTCACGATGCAGCGCCCGCAGGGCCAGCCGTTGCGGAACTCCACGTCGCCGAGGCGAAACCGCCCGAGCGCGTCCTCGGCCCACGGCGCGCAGTCGGCGAGCACGACGTTCGGGCGGAAACGGTCCATCGGCACGGGCTCGCCGCCGCGGGCGACGATGCGGTCGTTGAGGTCGTGCAGCGACGCCTCGGTCGTGAGCAGGAATGGCGCGCCGTCCGCGAACGACACCTGGTCGCCCGGACGCGCGCGCTTCGGTTTCACGGGGCGGTGAAAATCCGCGCCCATGCGCGCGAGCCGCAGCGGAAGGCCGAGCAGGCGCGTGAGCCACTCGGCCGCGGCGTCGCCGCAATCCTCCGCCTGCACCATGTCGCTCCAGACGGTGACGGGCCGCAATGAGCGCGCGGCGGCGACCTCGGCGTGCGCGACCGTGACGCTGCCGCCGTTCGGCGCGGCGAGCGTGAGCGCCGTGGCCGTGAGTTTCGTCTCGACCAAGGCCAGGCGCGGATGCGTGCGTTGCGTGAGAAACTTGCCGTCGGTGGCCGACACGACGACGTAGCGGCGGTCGCCCTGAAACCCCCACGCATCGACCGCCGCGCTCGCGACGGCGTGGCCGCGGCAGGATTTGACGGGATAGACGAAGAGTCCGGAAACGCGGGGCATGGGCGGAAAGTCGAAAGGGGAAACGGAAAGTGTAACCTAATAGGTTACACTTTCGGAGTTGGGTTCACTTGCGGCGGTAGGTGACGAGGTAGAGTTGGGCGCCGGGGGCGGTGCGGAAGTTGGCCGGGCGCGTGCCGCCGAGGCCGAAGCAGATCATGAGCGTGTCGTCGATGAACTTGAACAGGCAGGGGATCGTGCGGCCGGTGTTCGGGCCGGCGGTGCCGCGGAGCGTGAGGTGATGCGCGACGTCCGCCTCGACGGCGTAGGCGCCGGTGTCGGCTGCGAGGCCGCCGAAGCGCACGGTGTAGGTGCCGGCGCGGAGCTCGAACTCGGTCTGTTGCAGGACTTCGTTCGGCGCCTGTTCGCCGTCGAGCTCGGCGTAGAGCGGCTGCCAGCGGCCTTCGAGCGCGCTCATGGCTTGAGCTCCGGGGCGGTGAGGGATTTCGGGCTTTCGTCGACGAGGCGCGGCTCGCCGATCTTCTTCTCCGAACCGGCGCCGAGCTTTTCCAGTTTGCGGCCGGTGACGAGGACGCGGCCTTCGACGGAGGAGACGGTGCTGTTGTAGGCGCCGACGGCCTGCGCGAGGCGCTGGCCGAGGGTGTCGAGGTTGTCGGCCACGGCGGCGACGCGCTCATGCAGTTCGAGGCCGAGCTGGCGGATGGCGTCGGCGTTCTTCGAGAGCGCCTCTTGCTTCCAGCCGTAGGCGGCGGCCTTGAGCAAGGCGATGAGCGTGGCGGGCGAGGCGAGGATCACGCCGACGCTGGTGCCGCGCTCGAAGAGGTCGGGCTCGGTGCGCAGGGCGGCGCTGTAGAAGGCCTCGCCCGGGATGAAGAGCACGACGAACTCGGGCGCGGGCTGGATGGCTTTCCAGTAGGCCTTGTTGCCGAGGGTGTCGATGTGGCCGCGGACGGCGCGGGCGTGCTCGGCGAACTTGGCCTTGCGCACGGTCTCGTCGGTGGCCTCGAGCGCCTCGAGGTAGGCCTGCATCGGGGCCTTGGCGTCGACGGCGATGGATTTGCCGCCCGGGAGGCGGACGATGAGGTCGGGGCGGAAATCGCCGGCGGCAGTCTGCTGGATGAAGTCGACGTTCTCGACCATGCCGGCGAGCTCGACGACGCGCTGGAGCTGCACTTCGCCCCAGCGGCCGGCGGTGGTGGTGGAGCGGAGCGAGCGCGAGAGCTTGGTCGTCTCGGACTGGAGCGAGGTGCTCGTCGCGGCGAGGAACTTGAGCTGGGTGGTGAGTTCGCCGTAGGCGGTGGCGCGGTCCTTCTCGATCTCGCCGATCTTGGTACCGACCTTGTCGAGCGATTCCTTGATCGGTTTCACGAGCGAGTCGCCGGCGTGCTTGATGAACTCGCTGCGGTTGTCGCGGAGGGCGTCGGCGGCGAGGGCCTTGAAGGTGTCGGTGAGCTGGGTCTGCGCGCGCTGCAGCGCGTCGCGCTCGGCGGTGAGCAGGGTGTCGAGGCGGGACTTGTCGGTCTCGAGGGCCGTGAGCTGCTGACGGAGCGCGGCGAGCTCGGTCTGGGCCGCGGCGAGCTGTTCGGTGGCGAGGCGGGCGCGCTCGGCGACGGCGGCGGAGCGCGCGTGGGCGACGAACCAGCCGAGGCCGCCGGCGAGGGCGGCGGAGATTAGCGCGATGACGATCTCAATCACGCGCGCAGTGAAGCCCGCCGCGTCGGGGCGGGCAAGCGTGCAACCGGCCGCGCGCGGGATTGAGCCGGCGCGGTCGGGGAGCAGCGCACCGAGGGCAGGGCGGGACCGCTGGGCCCGCCGCGCAGGTGGCATCACGTTCTCGGCGGGCCCAGCGGTCCCGCCTTACCTTGCCGCAGCGGTTGCCCGGAGTTGCGAGTTGCGCGCGAGCGCGCAACCGACAGCGAAAAATCGCACTACTCCTGGAAGGGGTTGGCCGAGTGGTTCGGCTCCTTCGCGGGGAGGTAGATGGTGAAGCGCGTGCCTTCGCCGAGCTTGGTCTTCACGTGGATCAGGCCCTGGTGGTGTTTCACGAGGCGCGTGACGATGGCGAGGCCGAGGCCGGTGCCGGTCTGCGCCTTGGTGGTGAAATAGGGCTCGAAGATGCGCGAGAGCACGTCCTGCGGGATGCCCGGGCCTTGGTCGAGGACGCTGAGCGCGACGAGCGGCGGGTGGTTGGCGAAGGACTCGAGGTTGATGAAGCGTTCCTCGGGGGTGTCGCGGAAATTCTCGATCGCCAGCGGCGCGTCGTAGCGCTCGGCCGCGATCCACACGGTCTGCGGGCGCTCGCAGGACTGGAAGGCGTTCACCGCGAGGTTGAGGAGGATCTGGATGAGCTCGGTGCCGCCGATCTGCGCCGCGGCGTCGCGGTCGAGGTGCTTGGCGGACAACTTGCCGCCGCGCAGGCTCGGGTGGTTCTTCATCAACGTGTGGACGTCGTCGATGACTTGGTTGACGGAGACCTCGGGGGCCTGGGCGCTGCGCTTGTTGACGAAGCGGAGGTAGCGGCGCGTGATCGCGGCGCAGGTGTTGACCTGCTTGGCGAGGAGGTTGACGTCCTCGCGCACGGCCTGGAGGTCGGCGCCGTAGAGTGAGCCGACACTCTCGAGCTTGTGGCGGAGGAGCTCGACGTAGCCGGTGATGACGGTGAGCGGGTTGTTGATGTCGTGCAGGGCGCCGGCGTAGATCTCGGTGGTGGTGCGGGACATCTCCTCCTTCACGGAGGCGTCGTTGAGCTGCTCGGTGAGGGCCTGGAGGCGCTCGGAGGTGGAGGAGACGGTCTCGGAGATGCGGCGGAGGTGGAGCGCGCGGGTGACGGCCTCGCGGATGGTGGAGAGGTCGAAGGGCTTGCTGAGGTAGTCGCAGGCGCCGAGGCGGAGGGCCTGGCGGGCCGTCTCGATCGTCTCGTAGGCCGTGAGCATGATGACCTCGATGTGGGGATCGATGGCCTTGAGGCCGCGGAGGACGTCGATGCCGGATTTGCCGGCCATGCGGATGTCGAGGATGGCCAGCTGCACGGGGTGCGCGCGGGCGAACTCGAGGGCCTTGTCGCCGTTGTCGACCGTGTGGACGTTGAAGTCCTGGCGGAAGACCATGCGCAGCGAATGGCGCGGGCCCTCCTCGTCATCGACGATGAGCAGGGTGGGCAGCGTGGCGGTCGGAGCGGACACGGACGGCGCGAGGAGGGCGGTCATGAGGGGCGCGAGGGCGGGGGCGGGGGGGAGCCGGCGGGGAGACTAGAACTTGTAGCCGAGGGAAAGCGAGACGGCGTTGATCTTGTTGGCGTAGGAGCCGTCGGCGGTGGCGCCCGGGAGGAGGGAGGGCGGGCTGCCGGTGACGCGGCGCGTGCCGCCGTCGGCGTATTGCCAGGCGAGGTCGGCGGTGAAGCGCTCGCCGCGGTAGCCGGCGCCGAGCGAGTAGAAGTGGCGGTCGCTGTCGGGCACGGCGGGCGTGTAGGTGAAGTCGGGCGTCGAGTTTTCGGTGAAGCAGTATCCGGCGCTGACGTTGAAGCCGTTGGCGAAGTAGCGCGTGACGCCGAATTCGTAGAAGAGGCCGGATTCCCAGTGGAAGGGCAGCGGCGTGGGGCCGGAGGCCTTCTGCACGGTGACGGTGTCGAAGCGGTTCCAGTTGGTCCAATCGAGGTTGATCTCGAGGTTCCACTGCGGGGTGGGGCGGAAGGACCAGCCGACGATGAGCACCTCGGGGAAGACGAAGCGCGCCTCGGCCGGCTCGCTCGGGACGAGCGGGATGGTGGAGGAGGTGCCCTTGAGGGTGAAGCGGGTGTGGTGCGAGTAGCTGAGGCCGAGCTGGTGGCGCTCGTTGACCTTCCAGAGGAGGCCGAGGTTGAAGCCGAGGGCGCGGCCGTCGCCTTCAAAGCGGAAGAGGTCGTTCGGGGCGAAGACGCCGAGGGCGCGGTTGAGGTCGGTGTCGACCTCGTTGTAGGTGACGCTGGCGCCGACCGAGAGCGCGGCATTCACCTGCCAGGCGCCGGTGAACGAGTAAGTGAGGTAGGTCTGCTCGTTCTTGAGCGCGAAGGTGCGGAGCGGCGAGTTCGGGGCCCACTCGGTGGCGAGGCCGAAGGGCGCGTAGACCGCGATACCGTAGGCCCAGGGCGCGTCGGCGGGCTTGTAGGTGGCGTAGAACGCGGGGATGGCCTGCGCGTCGTCGTCCATCGACGCCGTGCCGCCGGGACCGGAATAGTCGGAGGAGACGGCGACGGAGTAGAGGTTGCCGGCGAGCTGGAGGCCGTCGAGCTGGGTGATGCCGGCGGGGTTGTAGTAGAGCGCGCTCGGGTTGTCGGCGGTGGCGACGAAGGCGTTGCCGCGCGCGGTGGCGAAGGCGTCCTTGAAGCCGACGCGGGTGCCGGAGGCGAGGGCGGCCGGCGCGAGGGCCAGCAGGGAAAACGTGCCGGCCAGCAGCGCAAGGCGCACGCGGGCGGCGGAGGAGGTGGGGAGCGGATTCATCAACGTGGAAGCGGAAGGCGGATCGTGAGGTCGGGATCCGTCGGCAGGGCGCGCGGGTGGACGTCGAGACGGCCGGCGTGGGCCTCGATGACGCGGCGGGCGATGGTGAGGCCGAGGCCGACGCCGGTGTTGCGCGTGGTGAAGAACGGCTCGGTGGCGCGCGGCGCCGCCTCGGCGGCGAAGCCGGCACCGCTGTCGCGCACCTGCACGACGAGCTCGGCGCGGCCGTCGGCCACGGGCTCGGCGTTGAGCGAGACGGTGAGGCGGCGCGGCCCGGCGCCGGCGTCGGCGCCGGCCTGCAGGCCGTTGAGGAAGATTTCCTGGAAGGCGTGGGCGAGGCTCGCGCGGTTGCAGCGCAGGAGCACGGGCGGCAGTTCGCTGCGGATCTCGAGCTCGGCCTCGCCGCCGAGGTAGGCGCGGGATTTCTCGAAGCTCGTGCGGAGGATGTCCTCGAGCGACGCCAGCTCCGCGGCCGACTGGTCGGAGCGGGCGAGCAGGAGCATCTGGTCGGTGAACCGCTGGATGCGCTGCGTCTCGCGGGTGAGGGCGTCCTTGAGCGAGGCGCGGAAATCCTCCTGCCCGATCTCACTGTCGAAAAGCTGCGCATGCGTCGTCAGCGGCACGAGCGCGTTGCGGATCTCGTGGGCGAAGCGGCGCGCGATGAGCGAGATGAGCTTGAGGTTGGACGACTCGATCTCGGCGCGTTGCGCGGCGCGCAGCGAGGTGAAATCCTCGAGGAGGAGCAGGGCGGTCTGCGGGAGCTTGGCGCCTGGCTGCCGGAGCGGGATGATGGAGGCGCGGAAGATCCGCGGCTCGGCGCCGGTCGTCTCGTGGAAGAACGGTTCCACCTCGGCGCCGCGTTCGATCACCTCGTGGAGGCGGGTGGCGATCTCGGGCGGCAGGTCGTGCACGTCGAGGTGGTCGGCTCCGGCGCCGCGGAGGAAGGTGATGATGGCGCGGTTGGCGTAGACGATCTGCTGCTGGGGCGTGGCCACGAGCGCGCCGACGGTGAGGCCGTTGAGCACGCTGCCGAAGAGGCGGTGGCTGCTGACGAGCTGGTGGTGGAGCCAGCTGTTCTTCACCGCGAGGCCGAGTTCCTCGAGCAGGTGATAGACGAGGAGGAGTTCCTCGTCGCTGAATTCGCCGCCGGTGATGCGGCCGCCGAGCACGGCGACGCCGAGCGTGCGTTCGCGGTCGTTGACGGGGATGGCGACCTGGCCGCCGAGCACCTCGAACTCGCGGAGGATCTTCGGGTCGAGCGGCTGGGGATGTGCGCCGTGCGCGGCGCGGAGGATTTGCGGATAGACAGTGAGCTGGCGGCCCAGGCCGCTCTTGCGCGTGAGCGCGAAGCACTCGACCAAGTCCGCGGGCACGCCCACGGCGGCGGCGCAGGGCAGCGAGGCGGCGGGCAGGCGGACGCCGCCGGGGAGGGAGTCGGAGGCGGGACTCTCCAGGAAGATGGCGATGCGCGAGAGGCCCACGACCTCGCGCAACTTGAGCAGGAAGTGCTGCGTGAGCTGGCGGTAATCCAGCGAGTAGCCGAGCACCTGCGAGAAATCGCGCAGCACGCCCAAGGCGGAGGAGAGCGCGGCGGCCTTGGAGTTGAGCGGGCTGGCTCCGGCCGGCGGCGTCACGTGGCCGGGTGCGGCGGCGTGTGCGGCGCGTTGGGTGAAACGGACGAGTTGCGCCGCGAGGGCGGCGGGTTCGACCGGCGGGAAGATCACGCCGTCGGCTCCCGCGCCGACCAAGTCGGCCTGGGCGGCGGCCGGAGTGCCGGCGGGAGCCAGCACGACCAAGGCGAGACTGGGGGCGGAGGCGCGGGCTTCGGCGAGCTCGGCGGTCAATTCGTCGCCGAGTTGCGTGGGCAGGAAAAGGCAGGTCTCGAAGGCTCCGGCGGCCAGGGCACCGCGGGCCTCGGCGAGTTTGGCGCGGACGTGGATCTGGAAGTCTCCGGCGGACGAAAGCGCGGCGCTCAGCGGGTGGGCTTGAGCAGAGTCGTCAGATATGAGGAGAAGCCGAGTCACTTCGGTCGTTGGGCGCCAACACCATTGCCCTCCGCCATTTGAAGCAAGCGCGAAGTCCTGTGAACAAACCCGGAAATGTCCCTAGAAGCGGGACTTGCTCATTGCATTCACTGCGCAAACCCCCATCAATCCGAATTGGCGGGCCGATCACCATGAGAGCCGATTCCTCCCCGGTGCAGGCGGGGTATATCCTGACCGATTTCGTGCGATTCCCCAATCGCGCAGGGCTGCACATCGCCGCCTGCGTGGATTATTTCGGCCCTAGCCTCGATCCGCAGCGTCCTTGGGCGGTGGTGGCGCCGAAGTTCGGCGAGACGAAGAAAAACGCGCTGCAACTCGCCTACTATCTCGCGGCGAACGGCATGAACGTGCTGCGCTTCGACCACACCAACCACGTGGGCGAGAGCGCGGGCGACCAGACCTTCTTCACCCTCTCGAGCGGCGCGGGCGACCTCATCTCCTGCGGCGACTACCTTGAGCAGACGCACGGCGCCCGGCACTATACGCTCGTGGCCAACAGCCTTTCCGCGCGCACCGCGATCCGCGCCGCCGCCGGCGATCCGCGCATCCGGCACCTCGTGTGTCTCGTGGGCGTGGTCAATCTCCGGCACACGCTGGATCAGGTCTATCGCGACGATCTGGTCGGCGGCCACATTGCGGGGAAGCGCTGGGGCATCGGCGACATGCTCGGCGTGGAGATGGATTACGACGGGTTCCTGCGTTCCGCGGTGGAGGACGAGATGCACGATCTCGCCACGACGCAGGCGGACTTGGCGAAGAGCGAGGCGTTCGTCTCGTTCTTCGCCGGCGAGCGCGACACCTGGGTGTCGCTGGCGGACGTCGATGCGGTGCTGCGCGGCCGGCCGAACGCGCGCCTGACGCCGATCCCGGGCGCGATGCACGAACTGCGCGAGAACGCGGCCGTGGCGGAGAAAGCCTTCCGCGACATCGTGGCCACCTGCGTCGCGCAGGTGCGCGGCCTGCCGGCGGAGGCGGTCGAGCTCAAGCTGCCGGACAAGCGCGAGCTCATGCGCCAGAACCGCACCGAGCGCGAGCGGTTGCGCCTCACGGTGAGGAATCCGCAGGACGAACGCGATTTCTGGGCGAAGTATCTCGAGAAATACCGCCTCATGCAGAGCGTCGACGACTACCAGAGCTACCTCAGCCTGGTGGGCCGTCTGCTCGGCGAGATCCGGCCACGCGACACGTTGCTCGACGCCGGTTGCGGCAACGGGCTCTTCGGCATGTGGGTGCTGCGCACGCTGCTCGAACGCGCGCAGCAGGCGGAGTCGCCGCCGGTCTATGTCGGGCTCGACCTCACGCTCGAGGGCCTGCGCGATGCGCTCGACCTGCACAGCGGCTACTCGCTGGAACACCGGCGCGGGCCCGAAGCGCGCGCGGGAGAGTTCATCGGGTTGCTTTACGGGCAGACTGATCTCGACACCTGGGGCATGCCAGCCTCGGAGGTGCCCGAGCTGCTGGTGTTCGCCGACAACACCTTCGACAAAATCTGCTGCAGCCTCGTGCTGTCGTATCTGAACCGTCCGGAGGTCGTGCTGGCCGAGCTTTACCGGGTGATGCGGCCGGGCGGGCGCATCGTGGTGTCGAGCATGAAGCCGTTCTGCGACATGTCGGAGATCTACCGCGACTTCATGGACCAGCGCATCAGCGAATCCGAACTGGAGTCCGGACGCGATCTGTTGCGCGCGGCGGGCAAGATCCGGCTGAAAGAGGAGCAGGGATTCTATGTTTTCTTCTCGGGCGAAGAGTTGAGCGCGTTGCTGACCGGGGCGGGCTTCCGGCATTGCGCGACGCACCTGTCGTTCGGCGGACAGGCGGCGGTGGCGGTGGCTGAGAAATGATCTTCTACTGCGTCCTCACCTCCGCGATCAACACGCTCGCCAGCGTCGTGTTGGCGCTGATGGTCTACTGGAAGAAGCGCCACGGTCCGGCCAATGCGGCTTTCTCCTGGTTCGCGCTGACGGGAGCGCTGTGGTCGGCGCAGTATTTTCTGTGGCAGACGGCGCCGGATGCGGAGGAGGCGTTGTTCTACAGCCGGCTGCTCACGGCGGCGGCGATCCTCATCCCGGTGGCGTATTATCAGTTCGTGCTGCGGTTGCTCGGCAGCACCCGGCCGCGGCAGATCCTGTTCGGCTACGGCATGGTGTTGGTGCTGGCGATCCTCTCGGTGACGACCGATCTGCTGGTCGTCGGCGTCGAGCAGAAGGGCGTCTTCCCGCACTGGCCGGTGCCGGGGGCGCTTTATCCGGTGTATCTGCTGGTGTTCTTCGCCTACACCTCCACGCCGCTCGTGCTGCTCGTGCTGGGCTACCGGCGGGCGCAGGGGTTGGTGCGCAACCAACTGCGGTTCGTGATCCTCGGCACCGCGGTGGGCTTCATGGGTGGCGCCACGAATTTCTTCCTCTGGTATGACGTGCCGATCCCGCCGATCGGCAACGGCTTCGTGGCCTTCTACGTCGTCGGCGTGGGCTACGCGATCCTGCGGTTCCGGTTGATGGAGTTCAATCTGCTCACGGCGCGCCTTTCGGCTTACACGGCCATCATCCTTGTGCTGGCGGCGCTGCTGCCCGCCATCATGCGCGGGCTGGCGCACCTCAACGTCCCGACCGTGCCGCCGATCGGCTTCTGGCCGCTGTTTTTCACCAGTGTGGCCGTGACGGTCGTGCTCTTCGGGCTCATCCCCGAGCTGCGCCGGCGCATCGATGCGTTGCTGGAACAGCGCGTGCTCGGCGACCAGCTGGCGAACCGCGCGCTGCTCCGCTCGCTCGCGGCGAAGATCAGCTCCTCGCAGGACGAGGCGGCGATGTTCCGCGAGGTCGCGGCGAACGTGGCCGAGGCGCTGCATGTGGCGCAGGTCGCGCTCTACACGCGCACGGAATACGAGACAGATTTCACCCGCCGGGCCTCGGTGGGCAACGACCGCGGTCCGGCCTCGCTGCCCGAGGTGTCAGTGCTCATGCAGACGCTGAAGTCGGCCGGGCGCGGCCTGTTGCTCGACGAGCTGGTGCATACGCTGGCCGGCGAGCGCCGGGCCTATTTCGCCGATCTTCGCCGGCGGCACGGGCTTGAGCTGCTGGTGCCCGTCATCGGCGACAATTTCTTCTACGGCTGCATCGCGCTCGGGCCGCGGCCCGGCAACTCGCTGTTCACCGACATCGACGTGTCGCTGCTGGAGGCCGTCGGCCTGCAGATCGGGCTGAACCTCCGCGCCCGCCAGCTGGAGCGCCACTCCAGCCAGACGGAGAAGCTCATCGCCCTCGGCACGCTGGCGGCCGGCCTCGCGCACGAGTTGCGCAATCCGCTGACCTCGATCCAGACCTTCTCCGCGCTGCTGCGCGAGAACCGGCCCGACGCGGAGTCGTTGCAGGAATTCAGCGGCGTCGTGCAGCGCGACGTGAACCGCATCGCCAGCATCGTGGACAACGTGGCGGCCTTCGCGGAGAGCAACAAGGTGGAGATGACCGCGGTGAATGTCGCCGACGTGCTGCGCACTGTCGTGGAGATCGTGCGTCCCGAAATCCAACGCACGGGCGCGGTCGTGGAGCTGCCCGCCGCGCGCGGTCTGCTCGTGCGCGGCAACCACAGCCAGTTGCTGCAGGTGTTTCTCAATCTGGTGCAGAATGCGTTGCAGGCGCTCGACGGCCGGTCCGAGCCGCGCCTGCGCCTCGGGCTCGAAGCGCGCGAGACGGCTGGTGCGCCGGCGCTCGTTTGCGTGAGCGTGAGCGACAACGGTCCGGGCATCGATCCCGCGCTCCTGCCGCGCATCTTCGAACCGTTCACGACCACCAAGTCGACCGGCGACCGCCGCGGCAAACACGGCATGGGCCTCGGGCTCGCCATCGTGAAACGCATCGTGCAACACCACCAAGGCGAGATCCACGTGACCAGCCAGCCCGGACGCGGCACCACGTTCCGCGTCTTCTTCCCGCATTCCTGATGAGCATCGCCCCTCCCGTCCTCCTCGATGGCCCCGCCGCCCTGCGGGCGCTGGCGCGGGCTTTCGCCCAGTTCGATCAGTTCGACCGGTTCGTCGGCGGCCTGCAGGCCGCGCTCGAACGGGCCCCGGCCTTCGAGCAGGTGCGCATCCGGCTCAATCGCGACCTGGCCGAAGGCACGGACCGCTTCCGCGCCGCGGGGCTCGCGGTGCCTTTGCTGGGCGACACGCCGCTCGGCGCGCTGCAGGTCGGCTCGAACGGCGAGCGCCGGCAATTCGGCGCCGAGGACCTGCACCTGCTGGCGGGCTTGGCGGATTTTCTCGGTGCGGTGCTGACGCAGGCGCAACGTCTGCAGGACGCCGCGCGCAGCCGCGAGCTGTTGCGGTTGCTGCTCAACCAAGCCCCGGTCGGCATCGCCGCCTACGGTTGCGACCGCCGGCCGCTCGTGGCCAACGAGTCCGCGATCCGCTGGCTGGGCGCAGCGGCGCTGCCGTTCGACGAGATCGAGGCGGGGCAGGAAGGCTTCCACCTGCGCGCCGGCGGCAAACTCATCTACGGCGAGGCGCGGCGGGTGAACGATGTCCCGGGCGGTGCCTGGGTCGTGGTGTTGCAGGATCTGACGCCTGAGCAGGGACGTTTGCTCGAGGGCATGGAGCGCGAGGTGTTCCGCGCGCGGGCCGAGGGCGGGCATTGCGCAGTGGCGCTCGTCGAGAGCCTCGACCAGCGCAACGGCGCGCTGCGGCGCCTGCCGGCCGTGCGTGCCCTGCTGCGGCAGGGCGAGCAGGCGGGGCCCTACGATGCGAACCGCGTCGGGCTCGTGCTGGGCGACCGCGGACTGGCGCTGCGCACGCGCCTGCGGAAAATACGCGAGGTCTTCGCCGGGTTGCCGGAGCTGCGGCTGGGTTACGCGGAGCTGGAGCGCGACGGACGCGAGCCGGCGCTGCTGCTGCAAGCCGCGCTGCAACGCTGGGGTCGCTACGACGAGGTGCTGCGGCCATGCCTGCTGGTGCAGGAAGGCAATCCCGGCGTCGCGGCCACGCTCGTGATGGTGCTCGGCCGGCAGTTCAAGGTCGTGACCTCCGCGAGCGCGGAGCAGACGCGCGAACAGCTGGCGACGGAGCGCTTCGAGGGCTTCATCGCGGAGCTCGAGCCGCGCAACGGCCCGGGCGGCGCGGAGATGGTTCGTCTCGCCCAGTCGCTCCAGCCGGGCATCCGCAGCTTCCTCACGACGATCCAGCCGGTCGCCGCGGAGGCACTGGCGGGCACGGAGGCGGTGGTGATCGAAAAACCCTTCGACGTCGCCCGGCTTACGGCGCTCGTGCAGGCGCGGTTGGCCGAGTGAGGGCGCGGTTTGGCGCGGCCGCGCTCAGCGCCGCATGCCGCGCGAGAAGATCTCGCTGATGATGTCCTCCAGCGGCACATCTTGGATCGTGATGTCGTCGACCGGCCCCTGCGTGAGGATCTGCTGGCAGACGGCGGTGACGTGCTCGCTGGGCACGTGGAGGAGGATCTCGCCGTCCTCGCAGGTCTTGGCCTCGCCGTGGAGCGGTTTCCAGTCGGGCGGGAAGGCGGCCGGCTCGCCGCCGAGGCCGGGGCGGGGCTTGAACTTGATGATGCGCTGGCGCGCACCCGCGCCGGAGATGCGGTCGAGTTCGCCGTCGTAGATCTTCTTGCCGTGGTCGATGACGATCACGCGCTCGCAGAGCTGCGAGATGTCGGCCATGTAGTGGCTGGTGAGGAGAATCGTCGTCTTGTAGCGGCGGTTGTAGTCGCGGAGGAACTCGCGGACGTTTTTCTGCGAAACGACGTCGAGGCCGATGGTGGGCTCGTCGAGGAAGAGGACGCGCGGGCGGTGGAGCAGGGCGGCGATGAGCTCCATCTTCATGCGTTCGCCGAGGGAGAGCTCGCGCACCTGCACGTTGAGCTTGTGCGAAACGCCGAGGAGCGTGACGAGCTCGTCGAGCGACGCCTGCCACTGGGCCTTGTCGAGGGCGTAGATGGCGCGCAGCAGGTGGAACGACTCCATCGCCGGCAGATCCCACCAGAGCTGGTTCTTCTGGCCGAGCACGAGCGCGAAGAGGCGGCGGTAGGCGTTGTCGCGTTTCGACGGATCGAAGCCCGCCACGCGCGCCGAGCCGCTCGTCGGGTAGATGAGGCCGGAGAGCATCTTCAGCGTCGTGGTCTTGCCCGCGCCGTTGGGGCCGAGGAAGCCGACGAACTCGCCCTCGCGGATGGAGAAGCTGATGTCGTCCGCTGCGCGCGTCTCCTCAAACTCGCGCCGGAACAGGCCCTTCACGCCGCCCCAGAATCCGGGCTGCTTCTTGTAGGTGCGGAAGACGCGGGTGAGATGCTCGACTTCGATCATGCGGCGGAAGCGAGAGTGAGAATCCAGAATCGCGGATAACGCAATCCGTCATCGGCCGGCGCTAGGCGCCGCGCTTCAGGCGGTAGGACCGGCTTCAGCCGGTCGGTTGGGAAGCTGTCGCTCGCATGATGTAGGTTGCGCGCTTGCGCGCAACTGAAGCGTGGCGCGCGAGCGCGCCACCTACAGCCCGGAGGCGGAGGCCTCTTCCAACTCGCGCAGCTCGGCGGCGTTGAGGCGGAAGCCGAGCGCGGCGAAATTCTCGTCGAGCTGTTCCGGCCGGCTCGCGCCGAGGATCGGCACGACGGGAAAGGGGCGCGACCAGAGGTAGGCGAGGACGACGGCGCTGGGCGTGACGCCGTGCGCGGCGGCGAGGCTTTGCACGCGGGCGGCGAGCGCGAGGTTGGCGGCGGTGTGGAACTCGTGCGCCGCGAAATCCGCCGGACGCTGCGCCGGCGGCAGAGCGGCCTTGGCGAAGAAGCCCTTCGCCTGCGCCGTGTAGGGGATGACCGCCGTGCCCGTGGCGGCGTGGAAGTCCTGCATCTCGGCGTGCATCTTCACCCAGCCGGTGTAGCCGGGCGGGTTGGCCTGCAAACAACCGAGACTCCAGAACGGCTGGTTGGCGCAGAAGCCGAGCTGACCGCTACGGTCCGCGTAGGCGTGCGCGGTGCGCAGGCGGGCGGGGAACCAGTTCGACGCCCCGAAGGCGCGGATCTTGCCCTCGCGCACGAAGGCGTTGAGCAGGTCGATGAAATGCTCGACCGGTCGCGCCGGGTCGTCGCGATGCAGCCAATAGAGATCGATGACGTCGAGGCGCAGTGTGCGCAGGCTGCCCTCGAGGTCGGCGCGGATGTCCGCCGCGGAGGAACGCGGCACGCTCCCGGGCGCGAGGTCGGGATGCGCGCCCTTCGTCGCGATGACCAGGTGATCGCGGTTCGCGCGGGCACGGAGCCAGTCGCCGATGAGACGCTCGCTGCGGTGACGCTCGCCGGGCAGCCAGTCCGAGTAGATGCGCGCGGTGTCGAGAAAATCGCCGCCGAGCGCGGCGAAGCGATCGAGCAGGGAGAAAGTTGCGCGTTCGTCGAGCGGGGCGCCGAAGTTCATCGCGCCGAGGCAGAGCGGCGTAACTTCCAGGGCGGTGCCGGGGAGACGGACGCGCGACATGGCGCTCAGTGGCCGAGCTTGCGGTAGTCGAGGACGCAGTGGCTGATGCAACCTTGCTCAAGGCATTTCACGTCCGTGAGCGGCGCGGGGGGCGACACGTCGACGATGTTGCCCCAGACGAGGCGGTGCGAGCCGTCGTCGGCCGCGGGGCTGAAGAGACCGGGCACGTGGACCTGCGCGGGCACGGTGCGGCAGACGGGCGTCGCGGCGGTGCAGGGCAGGGGGAAGTTGAAATTGTGCACCGTGAAACTGTTGCGCGGCATCGCCGGGAAAATCTCCCCGACGAGCGCGGCGGCGCGCGCGGCGGAGGCGCGGAGCGTGGCGAGCAGCTCGCCCTCGGGCTGGCCGCCCTTGTCCTTGAGGTGCGCGTAGGTTTCCTCGGAAACGTCCTGCGAGAACGCGGCCGCGGGCAGGCCGTGGAGCGCGCCTTCCCAGGCGCCGGCGACCGTGCCGCTGGCAAGAACGAAGCCGAGCGAGCAGTTGAAGCCGATGTTGATGCCGCTGACGACGCCGTCGAGTTTCACGTCGGGGCCGAGGAGATGCGCGAGGGCGATGTTGACGCAGTCGGACGGTGTGCCGTCGAGCATCCACGTCGGGCAGCCGAAGCCGCGGTCGACGGCGGCGCTTTTCACGGGACGCGCGCGGGTCTTGGACGCGCCGGTCCAGCTCTGTTCGGTGGCGGGGACGGCGAGGTAGAGTTCGTGGCCGGCCGCCTTCAGGGCATGCACGAGCTCGTGGAAGAAGATCGAGTTGATGCCGTCGTCGTTCGTGACGAGGAGTTTCATGGTGTGTGTGGGACGAGCGTTCGGAAATCCAGCGAGACTGTCAGCCTCAGAGTTGGCCCCGTGGGCCTTTCGGTCAGGGGCGGTGAGGTGGGGGAGTGCAGGCAAGCGCGCCACCGCCGGCTCCCGCGGCAATGACACTTAATAGGTGTCATGTTGCGGGTGGCCGCTAAGGCGGGGGCGGGCAAAGAAAAAGCCGCGACTTGCGTCGCGGCTTGGAAGATTGAGGGAAGGGAAGCGCGTTGAGGTCAACGCGCTCCACCTTAGTTTTGCGCGGGGGCGTCGGCGGCCGGTGCGGCCGGAGCAGCCTCGGCGGGAGCGGCTTCGCCGCCCTGCTTCTGCTGCTCGAGGTCCTTCATTGCGGCACGGCGGCTGAGGCGGACCTTGCCGGAACGCTCGTCGATGCCGACGCACTTGACGGTGATGGAGTCGCCGACCTTGACGACGTCCTCCGTGCGGCGGACGCGGAAGTCCGCGAGCTCGGAGATGTGCACGAGGCCTTCCTTGCCCGGGAGGCACTCGACGAAGGCGCCGAACTCCTTCGTGCCGGTGACGCGGCCGGTGTAGATCTTGCCGATCTCGATCTGGGCGCCGCCGCCGCAGAGGGCGTCGATCTCCTGCACGGCGCGGTTCATCGCGTCGGCGTTGTTCGAGTAGATGAACACCTTGCCGGAGTCGTCCTCGGCGATGTCGATCTGCGCACCGGTGGTCTCGGTGATGCGGCGGATCGTCTTGCCACCGGGCCCGATGAGCAGGCCGATCTTCTCGGGATCGATCTGGATCGTCTGGATGCGCGGGGCGAACTTGCTGAGGTCGGCGCGCGGGGCGGGGAGGGCGGCGAGCATCGTCTTGAGGATCTCGATGCGGGCGTCGCGGGCCTGGAAGATCGCGGTCTTGGCGATCTCGAAGGGGAGGCCCTTGATCTTGAGGTCGAGCTGGAAGCCCGTGATGCCCTTGGTCGTGCCGGCGAGCTTGAAGTCCATGTCGCCGAAGTGGTCTTCCTCACCGAGGATGTCGGTGATGGTGGTCCACTTGGTGATGGAGCCGTCGGGGCCGTTCTCGGTCATGAGGCCGCAGGAGATGCCGGCGACGGGGGCGATGATGGGCACGCCGGCGTCCATGAGGGCGAGGCAGCCGCCGCAGATCGAGGCCATCGAGGTCGAGCCGTTGGAGGCCATGATCTCGGAGACGACGCGGATGGAGTAGGGGAACACGTCCTCGGGCGGGAGCACGGGGACGAGCGAGCGCTCGGCGAGGGCGCCGTGGCCGATTTCGCGGCGGCCGGGGCCGATGAAGCGGCCGGCTTCGCCGACGGAGAACGGCGGGAAGTTGTAGTGGAGGATGAAGGACTTCGAGGTGGGACCGCCGGTGAGGCCGTCCATGTCCTGCGCTTCCTTCGTGGGCCCGAGGGTGACGAGGGCGATGTTCTGGGTGTCGCCGCGCTGGAACATGGCGGAGCCGTGCACGCGCGGGAGCACGCCGACCTCGGCGCGGAGGGGGCGGAGGGACTTGGCGTCGCGGCCGTCGGAGCGCACGCCCTTGGCGAGGACGGTCTGGCGGTAGGCGATGTATTGGAGGTCTTCGAACACGACGTTGAGGTCGACGTCGGTGAACTTGCCTTCGCCGAGCTCGGCGAGGAGGGCGGCCTTGGCCTCTTCCTTGAGGACCTTGACCGCGGCGGAGCGGGCGGCCTTCTCCTTGCCGAAGATGGCGTCGGAGATGCGCTGGGCGGGGACGACGCGCTCGATGATGGCGCGGGCCTCGGGCGTGGCGCCGACGAGGGCGAAGGTGGCCTTCGGCTTGCCGGCGACGCGGACGAGTTCCTTGATCGCGGCGATGATGGGCTGGATGGCCTTCTGGCCGAACTCGAGGGCCTCGACGAATTTCTCCTCGGAGATCTGGTCGGCGGAGCCTTCGATCATCAGCATGTCCTTCTCGTTGCCGACGTAGATGAGGTCGAGGGCGGAGGAGAACATCTGCTCGATGGTCGGGTTGGCGACGAACTGGTCGTCGATCAGCGCGACGCGGACGCAGCCGATGGGGCCGTTCCACGGGATGTCGGAGATGGCGAGGGCGGCGCTGGCGCCGTTGACCATCGCGATGTCGGAGTCGTGGATGAGGTCGGCCGAGAAGAGCTGGCCGATGATCTGGACCTCGTTGAGGAAGCCTTCGGGGAAGAGCGGGCGGCAGGGGCGGTCGCAGAGGCGGGAGATGAGGATCTCGCGCTCGGAGGGGCGGCCCTCGCGCTTGAAGTAGCCGCCCGGGAAGCGGCCGGCGGCGGCGTATTTGTCGCGGTAGTCGACGGTGAGCGGGAAGAAGTCCTGGCCGGGGCGCATGGTCTGCGCGGCGCAGGCGGTGACGAAGACGTTGGTCTCGCCGACGTTGACGTTGACGGCGCCGCCCGCGAGCTGGGCGATGGAGCCGGTGGAGAACTTCATGCCCAAGCCGGGCACTTCGACGGTGTGTTTCTGATTCATTTTTCTGACTTCGGATGGAGGTGCGCCGCCTCGGCCGCGGACGGCGGCGGGCGGAGCGAGGGTTCGGAGGTGGTCCGTTTCGGTTCCCCTCTTGAATCAGCTCCCGAGAAATTTCGGATTACTGCTCCCGGGGTGGAGCGCGTTGACCTCAACGCGCTGGGCTTCGATGGGCCTGAACGCGTTGTGGTCAACGCGTTCCACCGGATTGGAAGGAGTAAGCGGAAATGTCCCGGTAAACTGGTCGCGAGGTGAAACAAAGGCCGGCCCGTCGGTGGGCCGGCCTTCGTGAAAGCGGGTTACTTGCGGAGGTTGAGCTTCTGGAGAAGCTCGTTGTATTTGGCCAGGTCCTCGCGCTTGAGGTAATCAAGCAGCTTGCGACGACGGGAGGCCATCTGGAGGAGGCCGCGGCGGCTGTGGAAGTCCTTGCGATGCGTGCGCAGGTGCTCGGTCAGGTGATTGATCCGGGCGGTGAGCAGCGCGATCTGGACGTCGGAGGAGCCGGTGTCCTTCTCGTGGGTTTTGAACTGGGCGATGACTTCTGACTTAACGGGTTGTGACATGGTTTATGTTGTTGATGGCGCGGTCATTTTGGAGGCTTTCGCCCCGTGCCGCCCGCTTTTGGAGGGCCGGCGACACCGTTATCCGTCCGGTTGCCCGGACTGACCGTGGTGGGAGCCCGCGACCAGCGGACTCTCACTAACGCAAGTGGGCATTAACTAAACCGCCCGGGAGCCGTGCAAGCGCTAATTTTCGGGGAGGCTGGGCCGTGGAAAACAGGCTTGGAGGGTAGGGCGGGACCGCTGGGCCCGCCGTCTTGTATGTCTATGGCCTGGGGCGATTTCGCCGCGCGCCTCGCCTTCCGCCCCCGCGGTCAGCAGGTCATCCCGCCCGCAACGTGATGCCGCGGATGTTTTCGCAGCCGGGGAGCTTCCGGAGCTTGTCGAGGATCGGGAGGCGATGGTGGAAGAGCTCGTTGCGGACCACGGCGTGCGAGCAGAGGACCAGCAACTGGCCGCGCTCGACCACGACGGGGTGCGAGTAGGTGGCGTTGGCGACGCCGACGAGTTCGGGCCACTTCTCGCGGATCGAGTGTTCGAGCGAATCGTGGCTGATGCGGTATTTGACCAACAGCTCGTCGATCAGCCGGCCAAGGTCTTGAGTCGGGCGCTTGCGCGAACGGCCCCTGTCCTCCGGCACCTCGCGCAAACCCGCGATGAGGTTTTCGACTTCGCGGGAGAATTCCTTCGGCAGTTCAGACATGGTTTTTGGGGGAACCACTAATGGACACTGATGAACACTAATTTCAGCAAGCATTCGTGTCCCTTAGTGTTCATTAGTGGTCACTGATCCCTACTGCGCGCCGCTCTGCCGATCGTAGAGCGATTTGTAGAGCGCGTTGCCGGCGTAGAGCGCGGCGTGGTCGCCTTGGGCGACGATGCGGCCCTGGTCGAAGACGAGGATGGTCGACGCGTCGCGGATCGTGCTGAAACGGTGCGCGATGATGAGCACGGTCTTGCCGACGACGAGATGGCGCAGCGCGTCCTGCACCGCGGCCTCGCTCTCGGAATCGAGCGCGCTGGTGGCCTCGTCGAGGATGAGGATCGGCGCACCGCGCAAAAAGGCGCGCGCGATGGCGAGGCGCTGCTTCTGGCCGCCGGAGAGGAGGGCGCCGCGCTCGCCGACGATGGTGTCGTAGCCCGCGGGCATCTTCTCGATGAACTCGTGCGCGTGCGCGGCCTTGGCGGCGGCGACGATCTCGTCGCGCGTGGCGCCCTCGCGGCCGAGCGCGAGGTTGTGCAGAATGGTGTCGTTGAAGAGCACCGGGTCCTGCGAGACGAGGGCGATGTTGCGGCGCAAGTCGGCGAGGCGCAGGTCGCGCAGGTCGTGTCCGTCGATCGTCACGCGGCCGGCGCTCGGGTCGTAGAAGCGCGGCACGAGGTTGGCGAAGGTGGTCTTGCCCGCGCCGCTCGGGCCGACGAGCGCGCAGACGGTGCCGGCGGGGATGCGCACGGTGACGCCGGTCAGCGCGGCGTTGTCCTCGTAGGCGAACGACACGCCCTCGAACGCGAGGTCGCCGCGCAGGCGGTCGACGGCGACGGGCTTTTCCGGATCGGCGATGCGCACGGGCTCGTCGAGCACGGCCTCGAGGCGCTCGAGCGAGGCGGCGCCGCGGTTGATCTCGCTGTTGAGGTAGCCGAGTTTCTTGATCGGCTCGTAGCAAAGGTAGAGCGCGGTGATGACGGCGAGGAAGGTCTCCCAGCGCACGCCCGAGCCGTAGGCGAATACGAGCGTCGCCGCGATGCCGAAGGCCGAGAGCAGCTCGATCGCCGGCGTGAGGGCCTGCGCGTATTTGACGATCTTCATCTGGCCGGTGACGAGGCCGGCGGTGGCCGCGGCGAAGCGGTCCGTCTCGCGCCGCTCGAGGCCGAAGGCGCGCACCTCGCGCGCGGCGGCGAGGTTTTCGCTCAGGTGGGCGGACACGTCGCCGAGCTTCGCCTGCACCTGTTGCGCGCGCTTCACGACCTTCTTGCCGACGTAATGCACGGGCAGGACTGTGAGCGGCACGACGGCGAGGCAGACGAGCACGATCAGGACGCCATCGGCGCTGAAGGCCTGCCAGATGAGGAAGCTCAAGGCACCGAGGAGCGCCATCGGCTGCTTGATGCCGTCATTGGCGAGGAGCGAGAGCGTGAACTGGAGTTGCGCCGTGTCGGCCAGGCCGCGCGAGATGAGGTCGCCGCCGGAACGCCGTTGCAGGTAGGAGAGCGGGAGCAGTTGGAGTTTCCGGAAGAAATCCAACCGCACGGCCTCGAGGATCCTCACGCCCGTCAGCTGCACGTAATAGCTGTTGAGGTAGCCGCTGACCGCGCGGAGCAGGAAGAGCACCGGCACGGCCGAGGCGATGAGCACGACGTCACCCATCGACATCGGCGGTCCCTCGCGGTCGAAGATGGGCGGAAAGACGTATTTGATCAGCGTCGGCAGGCCGAGGCCGCTGGTCGCACCGAAGAGCAGGCCGTAGAAGATCGCCGCCCCGAGCGTGCCGCGCACCCCGGTGAAGTAGCGGAGAAAGGGACGGAAGCGAGCGAGCGTCATGGCGGTGCGGAGGAGGGCGGGAGGCGCAGAACTGATGACAGAGGACGGAGGGCGGAGGCCAGAGGGAATTTCAGGTGGGTCCGGCAAATGGACTGGAGGGCCGAGCTCCGCGAGGCCGCGAGGATCACGGCGCGTCCGCATCCGGCCTCGCGGAGCTCGGCCCTCCAATTCCCCCGCGCCCGCTCAATCCTTTGCCGCGCGCACGTCGAGCGCGTCGCGCAGGCCGTCGCCGAGGAAATTCAGCGAGAAGAGCGTCAGCGAGAACACCGAGCCGGGGAACACGAGCAGCCACCAGTATTCCTCCATCTTCTCCGCGCCGTCTTTGATCAACGTGCCCCACGAGCTCATCGGCGGCTGCACGCCGAGGCCGAGGAAGCTGAGGAACGCCTCGAGCAGCATCACCGCCGGGATCGTCAGCGTCGTGTAGACGATGACGGGGCCGAGCACGTTGGGGATGAGGTGGCGGAAGATGATGCGCCGGTTCCCGTAGCCGAGGGCGCGCGCGGCCTCGATGAACTCCATCTTCTTCAGCGTCATGATCTGCCCGCGCACGATGCGCGCCATTGTCAGCCACTCGACGGCGCCGATGGCGACGAAGAGCAGGATGATGTTCCGCCCGAAAATCACCATCAGCAGGATCACGAAGATCGTGAACGGCAGCGCGTAGAGGATGTCGACGAAGCGCATCATCACCGCGTCGGTCTTGCCGCCCACGTAGCCCGCCACCGCACCGTAGAGCACGCCGATGGTCAGCGCCACGAGCGTCGCGCTGAGCCCGACGCCGAGCGAGATGCGCCCGCCGTGCAGCATGCGCACGAAGAGATCGCGCCCGAGCGTGTCCGTGCCGAGCCAGTGCTCCGCCGACGGCGGCACGGCGCCGAGCGCGAGGTTCTGGTCCTGATACGACACCTCGAGGAAAAACGGCCCGACAAGACACAGCGCCGACAACACGAGCAGTGTCACGCCGCCGAAGACCGCGAGTCGGTTCTTCTTCAACCGGTGCCACGCATCCGCGCCGAGCGAGTGGCCGGTCTCGACCGGCTCGGCCGCCGGTGCGGCGGAAGTTGGCGCGGCGGGGCTCATTCGAATTTCAGCTTCGGGTTGAGCCACACCTGCACGATGTCGGCCACGAGGTTGAGCACGACGATGAGCACGGCGTAGAGGATGACGGTGCCGAGCACGAGGGTGTAGTCGCGGTTGAATGCGCTGTTGACGAATTCGCGGCCGAGGCCGGGGATCTGGAAGATCGTCTCGATCACGAATGACCCGGTGAGCACGCCCGCGATCGCCGGCCCGAGGAACGCAACCACCGGCAGCAGGCCGCCGCGCAGCGCGTGGCGGAAGACGATCCGCGCCTCCGAGGCGCCCTTGGCGCGCGCGGTGCGGATGTAATCCTGGTGCAGCACCTCGAGCATGCCGCCGCGCGTCAGGCGCATGATGTAGGCGGCGTAGACGAAGCCGAGCGTCAGCGCCGGCAGCACGCGGTCGCTCCAGTGATACCAGCCCGAGGCGTTGAACCAGCCGAGGTGGATGGCGAAGAACAGCACGAGCAGCGGGCCGAGGACGAAGGTCGGCACGCAGACGCCGACCATGCCGACCGAGCTGCACAGGTAGTCGAGGAACGAGTTGCGCTTCACCGCCGCCAGCACGCCGAGCCCGAGCCCGAGGACGAGCGCCACCCCGAGGGCGAGCGCGCCGAGCTCGAGCGACACGGGCAGCTTGTCCGCGATGATCTCGTTGACCGAGCGGTTCGTGTATTTGAACGACGGCCCGAGGTCGCCCTGGGCGAGCTTGGCGAGGTAGTTTGCGTATTGTTTCCACAGCGGCTGATCGAGGCCGTAGTGGGCCTCGAGGTTGCGCAGGATCTCCGGGGCGATCGCCCGCTCGCCCGTGAACGGCCCGCCCGGCACGAAGCGCACCATGAAGAACGTCGCCGTGATGATGATGAACATCACCGGGATCGTCTGGAGCAGGCGGCGGAACGCGAAGCGGAGCATCGGCGGCGGGATGCCGTCCAATTGACAGGGGAGGGCGCGCCGAGGCCAGAAGGAAAAACCCCGCCTTGAACTGCGCCGGGCCCTGACCCAATTTGTCCGACTCCACTCATGGCCGCCCTCCTCAATCTCCTCGACGTCAACCTCGCCTTCGGCGGCCCGGCGATCCTCGAACACGTCAATTTCCAGATCGAATCCGGCGAACGCGTCTGCCTCGTCGGCCGCAACGGCGCCGGCAAGTCCACGCTCATGAAGGTCATCATGGGCGAGATGAAACCCGACTCGGGCGACGTCTTCCGCCCCGCCGGCTCGCTCTACGCCCGCCTCGCGCAGGACGTGCCGACCGATGTGACCGGCAGCGTGCACGACATCGTCGCCTCCGGCCTCCGCCCGAACGACGACCACCACGAAGAGGACTGGCAGCGCGACATCCGTGTCGAGGACCTGATCGCCCGCGTCGGCGTGCCGCCGACCCAGGAATTCGCCACGCTCTCCGGCGGTCTCAAGCGCCGCGTGCTCCTCGCCCGCGCCCTCGCCGGCCAGCCCGACCTGCTCCTGCTCGACGAGCCGACCAACCACCTCGACCTCGAATCCATCCTCTGGCTCGAGGAACTCATCCTCGACACGAAGCCCACGCTCTTCTTCGTCACGCACGACCGCGCCTTCCTCCGCCGCATCGCCACGCGCATCGTCGAGCTCGACCGCGGCCGCCTCGCCGGCTGGGCCTGCGACTACGACACCTACCTCGTCCGCAAACAGGAGGTCCTCGAGGCCGAGGAGAAGCAGCGCGCCGCCTTCGACAAGAAGCTCGCGCAGGAGGAGGAATGGATCCGCCGCGGCGTGAAGGCCCAGCGCTCCCGCGCCACCGCGCGCATCCACGCCCTCCAGGCCATGCGCGCCGAAGCCCGCGCCCGCCGCGAGCGCGTCGGTTCCGCCAACCTCAAGCTCGTCGAGGCCGAACGCACCGGCCAGAAGGTCGTCGAGGCCGAGAACGTCACCTACACGTGGCCGGGCGGGAAGACCGTCCTCCACGATTTCTCCATCACCATCAACCGCGGCGAAAAGATCGGCATCCTCGGCCCCAACGGCGCGGGCAAGACCACGCTGATCAAGCTCCTCCTCGGCCAGCTCCAGCCGACCTCCGGCGTCATCAAGCACGGCACCAACCTCGAGGTCGTCTACTTCGACCAGCTCCGCGGCCAGATCGACGACGCCAAGACCGTCGCCGACAACATCGCCAACGGCAACCCGACCGTCACCATCGAGGGCCGCACGCGGAACGTCATCAGTTACCTGCAGGATTTCCTCTTCGAGCCGGTCCGCGCCCGCACGCCTGCGCGCGTGCTCTCCGGCGGCGAGCGCAACCGCCTCCTGCTCGCGAAGCTCTTCACGCAGCCCGCCAACGTCCTCGTCCTCGACGAGCCGACCAACGACCTCGATGCCGAGACGCTCGACCTGCTCGAGGACTTGCTCGTCGAGTTCCAGGGCACGTTGCTCCTCGTCTCGCACGACCGCGAGTTCCTCGACGAGGTCGTCACCAGCACGCTCGTCTTCGAAGGCGACGGCCGGATCGGCGACTACGTCGGCGGCTACAGCGACTGGCAGGCGGAGCTGAAGAAGCTGGCTGCGCGTGAGAGGTCGAACGCATCGACCCCGATGCGTGCGGAGGAGCGTCTTGCGGTCAAGTCGCTCCACCCCAAGGCCGACGCGCCCAAGAAACTCAGCAACAAGGAACGCGCCGAACTCGACACGCTGCCCGCGCGCATCGAGGCGCTCGAGCGCGAGCAGGCCGAACTCGGCGCCAAGCTTGCCGATCCGCTCTTCTACAAGACCGCCGGCGCGAAATTCGCCGAGGTAAAGGCCCGCCTCGACGCCGTCGAACGCGAGCACGCCGCCGCCTTCGCCCGCTGGGAGGAATTGGAAGCGCGGAAGTAGCCCGCGACTCGCACCGGCCCGCCCCGGGCCGCCCCGGGCCGCGGCGCTTCCGCCAAGAAATGCGCTGGTTCTGCGTTCGCCTCCGGCGGCGGGGCGCGGTAGCTTGCTTCACCGGAGGAGGCCAGCGCCATGGCCACCGCGACAGTTCCGCTCACCGCCGCGCCGATCGCCCGCGGGCAACCGGTCTTCCAGGCGCGCGGCCTCACCAAGGTTTATCACACCGGCCAGGTGGACGTGCATGCATTGCGCGGCGTTGACCTCGACCTCTTCGCCGGCGAGTTCGTCGTCCTGCTCGGCCCCTCCGGCAGCGGCAAGTCCACCCTGCTCAACATCCTCGGCGGGCTCGATGTGCCGACCAGCGGCACGGTGCACTACCTCGATCACGACCTGACGAAGTTCGACGACACCGCGCTGACGCACTACCGCCGCGAGCACGTCGGCTTCGTCTTCCAGTTCTACAATCTGATCCCGAGCCTCACCGCGCGGGAGAACGTCGCGCTCGTGACCGACATCGCCGCGCGCCCGATGACCCCCGAGGAAGCGCTCGCGCTCGTCGGGCTCGGCGACCGGCTCGACCATTTCCCCTCGCAGCTCTCCGGCGGCGAGCAGCAGCGCGTGGCCATTGCGCGATCCATCGCCAAGCGCCCCGATGTGCTCCTCTGCGACGAGCCGACCGGCGCGCTCGACGTGCAGACGGGCGTTGTCGTGCTCGAGGTCATCGCCCGCATCAACCGCGAGCTCGGCACCACCGCCGCCGTCATCACCCACAACGCCGTCATCGCCGGCATGGCCGACCGGGTCATCCAGCTCTCCGACGGCCGCATTGCCGCCGAGCGCCGCAACGCCGCGCGCCTCGACGCCCGCTCCCTCGTCTGGTGACGCCATGACCGCGCTCGACCGCAAGCTCCTCCGCGATCTCTGGCACCTCAAGACCCAGGCCGTCGCCATCGCACTCGTCGTCGGCTGCGGCGTGGCGACCTTCGTGATGGCGCTGACGGCGCACCGCTCGCTTTCGGTCACGCAGGAGCGCTATTACGACGCCTACCGCTTCGCCCATCTCTTCGCCCACCTGAAGCGCGCGCCCGACGCGCTCGCGGAACGGATGGCGCGCCTGCCCGGCGTGGCGGCGGTCGAGACGCGCGTGGTCGTCGAGGTGACGCTCGACCTGCCCACGATGGTCGAGCCCGCCGTCGGCCGCCTGATCTCGCTGCCGGCTGCCGGGCAACCGGCGCTCAACCGGCTGCACCTCCGCCGCGGGCGTTGGATCGAGCCGGGGCGGCGCGGCGAGGTGCTGGCCAACGAGGCCTTCGTCACGGCGCACGGTCTGCGCCCGGGCGACGCGTTCACCGCCGTCATCAACGGCAAGCGCGAGCGCCTGACGATCGTCGGCGTCGCGCTGTCGCCGGAATACATCTACCAGATCCGCCCCGGCGACATCTTCCCCGACGACCGGCGCTTCGGTGTCTTTTGGATGGCGCGCCCGCAACTCGCGGCGGCCTTCGACCTGACCGACGCCTTCAACGACGTCACGCTCACGCTCCAGCGCGGCGCTTCGGTCGAGGAGCTGCGCCGGCGGCTCGACGCCCTGACCGCGCCCTACGGCGGGCGCGGTGCCTACGCGCGGGCCGACCAGACTTCGCATCGCTACCTGACGAACGAGTTTGTGGAGCTGCGCACCATGGCGCTGATTCCGCCGAGCATCTTCCTCGCGGTCGCGGCCTTCATCCTCAACGTCGTGCTCAACCGGCTCGTCGCGATGCAACGCGAGCAGATCGCCGCGTTGAAGGCCTTCGGTTACACGCGGACGGAGATCGGCTGGCACTACCTCCAGTTCGCGCTCCTCATCGTGCTCGCCGGCGCCGCGCTCGGCCTCGGCGTCGGGGCGTGGATGGGCGGCGTCATCACGGAGATCTACACGCGGTTCTTCCGTTTCCCCGTGCTCGAGTATCATTTCGCGCCCGATCTCGTGCTCGGTGCCGTCGCGCTGAGCCTCGCGGCCGGCTCGCTCGGCGTGCTCGGTGCGGTGGGGCGCGCGGTGCGCCTGCCGCTGGCGGAGGCGATGCGGCCCGAGCCGCCGGGCGATTACCGGCCGACGTGGGTCGAGCGGCTCGGCCTGCAGCGGCTGGTCGCGCAGGCGTGGCGCATGATCCTCCGCCAGCTCGAGCGCCGTCCGCTGCGCGCCGGCATCACGGTGCTCGGCCTCGCGCTCGCCGTGGCGGTGCTGATCCTCGGGTCGTTCACGCGCGACCTGATCGATTACCTCGTCGAGATCCAGTTCTTCACCGCGCAGCGCCAGGATTTCACGCTCGGACTGGTTGAACCCGCGGGACTCGCCGCGCGGCACGACATCGCGCGGTTGCCGGGTGTGTTGCGCGCGGAACCGTTCCGCGCGGTGGCGGCCCGCCTGCGGGCCGGGTCGCGCGAGCGGCAGGTGGCGATCATCGGCCTGCCCGAGGGACGCGAGCTGTTCCGCGTGCTCGACGAGAAGGAACGCATCATCGACCTGCCCCCGGGCGGCCTCGTGCTCTCCGAGCAACTGGCCGAGGTCCTCCGCGTGCGCGCCGGCGACCGGCTGACGGTCGAGGTCGAGGAGGGGCAGCGGCCGGTGCGCGAGGTCGTCGTTGCGGCGACCCTGCGCGACTTCGTCGGGCAGGCGGCCTACATGGAACTCGGATCGCTCAACCGCTTGCTGCGCGAGGGGCCGACGCTGTCGGGTGCGTTCCTGAGCGTCGATGCCGCGCGGGCGGACGACCTTTACCGGCGCGTGAAGGAAACGCCCCGCATCGGCAGCGTGGCGGCGCAGCGCGCGGCGTTGCGGAGCTTCGAGGAGACCATGTCCGAGACGATCCTCGTCATGCGCACCTTCAACGTCACCTTCGCCTGCATCATCGCCTTCGGCGTCGTCTACAACGCCGCGCGCGTCACGCTCTCGGAGCGCAGCCGCGACCTCGCGACGCTGCGCGTCATCGGCTTCACGCGCGCGGAGATTTCGGCCGTGCTGCTCGGTGAAGTCGGCCTGCTCACGGCTCTGGCCGTGCCGCTCGGGTTGGGGCTGGGCCGCCTGCTGGCGGGCGTGATCGTGGCGGCGATGCAGACCGAGACGCAGCGGTTCCCGCTCGTCATCGCGCCGGCGACCTATGCGTTCGCCGTGACGGTCGTCACGGCGGCGGCGCTGGTGTCCGGATTTGTCGTGCGGCGGCGGATCGACCGGCTCGATCTCGTCGCCGTGCTCAAAGCGAGGGACTGACCATGAAGATCACCAAGCGACAACTGGGATGGACGGGTGCGGCGCTCGCGTGCGCAGCGGTGCTGGCGTGGGCCTTTCGGCCGGAGCCGGTGGCCGTCGAGGTGGCGCGGGCGGTCCGCGGGCGCGTGGAGGTGACCGTCGAGGCCGAGGGACGCACGCGGATCAAGGACCGCTACGTTGTCGCCGCGCCGCTGGCGGGGCGGCTGCTGCGCGTGGAGCTGAAGCCCGGCGACGCGGTCGAGGCCGGCCGCACCGTAGTAGCGGCGATCGAGCCGAGCGACCCGGAGCTGCTCGACCCGCGCGCCCGCGCGCTGGCCGAGGCGCGGGTGAAGGCCGCCGAGGCGGCGCTCGCGCGCACGACGCCGCTGCTCGACCAGGCGCGCACGGCGCGCGACTACGCGCGCACGACGTTGGAGCGCGCGGAACGGCTGTTCGCGGAGAAGACGCTGTCGCACCAGGAGCTCGACGCCGCCGAGGAGCGCGAGCGCATCGCCGGGGAGGCGTTGCGCGCGGCGGAGTTCGCCGCGCAGATCGCCGCGTTCGAGCTGGAGCAGGCGCGGGCGGTGCTCGGCGCCGGGGCGGACGCTCCGGCGACCCGCCTGGAGGTGAAGGCGCCGATCAGCGGACGCGTGCTCCGGGTCTGGCAGGAGAGTTCCACGGTGGTGGCGCCGGGCACGCGCCTGCTGGAGCTCGGCGATCCGGCGAATCTCGAGGTGGAGATCGAGGCGTTGTCGAGCGACGCGGTGCGGGTCGCGCCCGGCGCGCGGGTGTGGCTCGAGCAATGGGGCGGCGAGGCGCCGCTGCCGGCGCGCGTGCGGGTGGTGGAGCCGTCGGCGTTCCGCAAGATTTCCGCGCTCGGGGTGGAGGAGCAGCGGGTGTTCGTCATCGCGGATTTTGCGGGACCGCCCGAGGCGCGCACGGCGCTGGGCGATGGCTTCCGCGTCGAGGCCCGCATCGTGGTGGCGGAGGCGGCGGACGTGCTGACGGTGCCGACGGGCGCGCTGTTCCGGCAGGCGGGCGAGTGGACGGTATTCGTCGTCGAAGGCCGGCGGGCCGGGGTGCGCCGCGTGGCGGCGGGGTTGCGCAACGACCTCGTGACCGAGGTGCGCGAGGGGCTGGCGCCGGACGAGGCGGTGATCCTGCATCCGAGCGACCGGGTGGCCGACGGCACGCGCGTGCGCGTCCGCACGCCGGAGTGACGGCCGGCGCCGGCGGTCACTCGCTCTTGATCTGGATGTCGGCCACGAGAACGTGCGTGGCGCAGGTGAAGCGGAAGAGGTGGCGCGTCGTGCCCTTGAGCGCGGCGACGGTGAGGTTCCGGCCCTGCACGATGGTCGGCAGCGTGAGCTTGCAGGGGAAGCCGAGGTCGCAGAGCGCGTTCTTGAAGCCGCCGACGGTCATGTTGGTGATCTCGCCGATGGCGTCCTTCATCACCTCCGGGCCGTGGAAGTCGACTTCGGCGGCGGAGAGGCCGAGCACGGTGCCGACGGCAAAGCGGGCGAAGTCGTCGCTCATGCAGAGGTAAACGATGCCGTTGGTCTCGCCGGCGAAGCCGACGTTGCCGATGACTTGGAAACAGAGGGGCGAGGCCTCGTATTCGGCGACATCGAGGCGGTCGACCAGCGGGGCGTCTTGGCGGAGCAGGGTGCGCGAGACGTTCTGGACGGCTTTGGCGATCGAATCCTGGATGAGGGCGTCGGTGAATGGCTGCGTGGCGGGCATGCGTCGGCGTCGCGAAATGAATCGCCACCTTCACATCGGCCCTGCGTCCGCGGACTTGAGGTGAAATCGCGGCGCAAAAAAAAGCCCCGGCGCGGGGCCGGGGCGAAGGGGCGGCGGGCGTCGGCCCGCGGCGGGAGAGCGGGCGAACCGCTCAGGGCGTGGGGAGGTTGAACTCTTTGAGGATGGCCGTGACCTTGCCCACGACATCCGCTTCCGGATCGTGGGGATTCATGCCGTTGTGCCGGACGGTGCCGTCCGGGGCGATGATGGCGAGGTGCGGGATGCCTTTCACGACGTAGTCGGGATTGAAGACGTTCTGCGTGCTGAAGACGACGGGCCAGGTCATGTCCTTTTTCTTCATGAACTCGGCGGTGAGGGCGTATTCCTTTTCGGGATTGTCCTTCACGTCGATCGGGCGCGGCTCGATGCCGTGGACGCGGCCTTGGAGGCTGGTGACGCCGAGGACGACGACGGGCGAGCCCTTGAAGTGCTCGACTTCCTCGCGGATCTTCGGGAACGCCGCGATGCACGGTCCGCACCACGTGGCCCAGAAGTCGATGACGACAACCTTGCCCTTGAGGTCGGCGAGTTTCTTGACGCCGGGCAGGGAGGACCAGGTGAAGTCCATCTCGGGCGCGGGCGCACCGATGAGGGCGGCAAGCTGGGCTTTTTCGGCATCGGCCTTCGCCTTGGCGGCGGCCTTTGCCTCGGGGGTCAGGCTTTGGAGGATGCGCTGGGCTTGGGCGACGGGCTTCGTGCCGGGGAAATTGGCCACGAGGTCGGCGAGGTGCGTCTTGGCCGTCTCCTCATCGTTGAGGACCTGCAGGAAGAGCATGCCCTTCATGAGCGCGATCTGGGCGGAGTCGTCGTCCTTCGCCGGGTATTTGGCGAGGAGCGCGTCAAACTCGGCGATCTCGGGCGCGAGGGCGTCGGCCGTGCGTTCGCCGGCGCGGAGCTTGCCGGTGATTTTCTGGACCAGCGCCTGGAGGTCGGCGGCGGCGGGGCTGGGGGCGGGGGCGGCGTTTTGGGCGAAGGCGCCGGAGAAAAGCGCACCGACAAAAGCGAGCGCGGCGAGGAGGGAGCGAAGTTTCATGCAGGAGGGTAGTTGGCCCACAGGATGGGCGGGATGCGAGGCGGGGCAAAAATATTCTCGCCGCCCGGCATGGTTCTTCCGGCTCACGCGCCTGAGCCGGGCAGAAAAAAGCCCCGGCGGGTGACCGGGGCTTGAAGGGGGAGGGCGCCCAAAGGTGGCGCCCCTCGGGTGCAGTGGCGCTTACTTCTTCTTCGCGGCGCGGGCCTCGGCGATCGCGGCCTGGGCGGCGGCGAGGCGGGCGACCGGCACGCGGAAGGGCGAGCACGAGACGTAGGTGAGGCCGAGCTGGTGGCAGAACTTCACGGAGTCCGGATCGCCGCCGTGCTCGCCGCAGATGCCGAGCTTGATGTCGGGGCGCGTGGCGCGGCCCTTCGTCACGGCGATCTGCATGAGCTGGCCGACGCCGGTCTGGTCGATCGTGGCGAAGGGGTTCTTCTTCACGATCTCGAGCTCGGCGTAGTGCGGGAGGAACGAGCCGGAGTCGTCGCGCGACATGCCGAGGGCCGTCTGCGTGAGGTCGTTCGTGCCGAAGCTGAAGAACTCGGCCGACGCCGCGATCTCGTCGGCGGTGAGCGCGCCGCGCGGGACCTCGATCATCGTGCCGACCATGTAGTTCAGCTTCACCTTCTGCTCGGCCATGACCTGCTTCGCGACGGCGTGGACGACGTCGAGCTGCAGATCGAGCTCCTTCTTGAAGCCGACGAGCGGGATCATGATCTCGGGGCGGACCTTGGTGCCTTCCTTCTGCACGAGCGCGGCGGCCTCGAAGACGGCGCGCGCCTGCATGGCGGAGATCTCGGGATAGCCGATGCCGAGGCGGCAGCCGCGGAAGCCGAGCATGGGGTTGAACTCGTGCAACTGGTGCACGCGCGACGCGATCTTCTCGACGGGCAGGCCCATCTTCTTCGCGAGCTCGGCCTGCTGGTCGGCCGAGTGCGGGAGGAACTCGTGCAGCGGCGGGTCGAGGAAGCGGATCGTGGCGGGATGGCCCTTCAGCGCGCGGAAGATGCCGGCGAAGTCCTCGCGCTGATACGGGAGGAGCTTCGCGAGGGCGGCCTCGCGGGCCTCCTTCGTCTCGGCGAGGATCATCTCGCGCATGGCGTCGATGCGGTCGCCCTCGAAGAACATGTGCTCGGTGCGGCACAGGCCGATGCCGACGGCGCCGAACGCGACGGCGTTGCGCGTCTGCTCGGGCGAGTCGGCGTTGGTGCGGACGGACATGCGGGTGGCCTGGGCGCACCACTTCATGAGCTGCTGGAAGCTCTTGAACTTCTCCGTCGCCTTCGCGGCTTCGTCGCCGTGGATGAGGCCGGCGATGATCTCCGACGGGGCGGTGTTGATCTGGCCCGCGTAGACCTTGCCGGCGGTGCCGTCGATCGACATCCAGTCGCCCTCCTTGAAGGTGCGGCCGGCGACGGTGACGGTCTTGGCGGCGTAATCGACCTCGAGCGCCGCGGCGCCGCACACGCAGACCTTGCCCATCTGGCGGGCGACGAGGGCGGCGTGCGAGGAGACGCCGCCGCGCGCGGTGAGGATGCCCTCGGCGGCGATCATGCCGCGGAGGTCCTCGGGCGAGGTCTCGACGCGGACGAGGAGGACCTTCTGGCCCTTGTCGGCGGCGACGACGGCGCGGTCGGCGTTGAAGTAGATCTGGCCGGAGGCGGCGCCGGGGCCGGCGGGGAGGCCGGTGGCGATCTCGTCGGCCTTCTTCACCTCGGCGGCGTCGAAGACGGGCGCGAGGAGCTGGTCGAGCTGGTCGGCCGGGTTGCGCATGACGGCGGTCTGCCAGTCGATGAGCTTCTCCTTGAACATATCCATGGAGAACTTCAGCGCGGCCATCGCGGTGCGCTTGCCGTTGCGCGTCTGGAGCATGAACAGCTTGCCGTCCTGGATCGTGAACTCGATGTCCTGGACGTCCTTGAAGTGCTTCTCGAGCGTCGCGCGGACCTTGAGGAGCTCGGCGTAGGAGCCGGGCATCTGCTTCTTGAGCTCGAGCACGGGCTCGGGCGTGCGGACGCCGGCGACGACGTCCTCGCCCTGCGCGTTGATGAGGAACTCGCCGTAGAATTCGTTGGCGCCGTTGGCCGGGTTGCGGGTGAACGCGACGCCGGAGCCGGACTTCTCGCCGGTGTTGCCGAAGACCATCGCCTGCACGTTCACGGCGGTGCCCCACTCGGTCGGGATGTTATATTTGCGGCGGTAGACGATCGCGCGGTCGTTCATCCACGAGCCGAACACGGCGCCCGCGGCGCCGGTGAGCTGCTGCCACGGGTCGTTGGGGAAGTTCTTGCCGGTGCGGTCGTGCACGAGCTGCTTGAAGCGCACGACGAGCTCCTTGAGGTCGTCGACGGTGAGCTTCGTGTCCTCGATCTCGTGGTTGCCGTAACGCTCGTCCTTGAGGTGGCCGATGACGGTCTCGAACGGCTCGTGGTCCTCGTCGGGGCGCTTCTGCACGCCCATGACGACGTCGCCATACATCTGGATGAAGCGGCGGTAGCAGTCCCAGGCGAAGCGCGGGTTGTTGGTCGCCTTCTCGAGGGCGAGGACGGTCTGGTCGTTGAGGCCGAGGTTGAGGATGGTGTCCATCATGCCCGGCATCGAGTCGCGCGCGCCGGAGCGGACGGCGACGAGGAGCGGCATCGCGTCGGTCGCGCCGAACTTCGTGCCCATGATGCGCTCCATGTTGGCGACGCCGGCTTCCATCTGCGCGCGGAGCGAGGCCGGGTAGGTGCGCTTGTTGGCGTAGTAATAGGTGCAGACCTCGGTCGTGACCGTGAAGCCCGGAGGCACGGGCAGGCCGATGCGCGTCATCTCGGCGAGATTGGCGCCCTTGCCGCCGAGGAGGGCTTTCATTGAGCCGTCGCCGTCGGCTTTGCCGTCGCCCCAGGTGTAGACGTATTTCGGGCCGCGGGCGGCGGACTTGCCCGACTTGGCGGGTTTCGAGGCCGCTTTTTTCGCGGCGGGTTTCTTCGCAGGAGCCGCCTTCTTGGCGGGCTTTTTGGCGGAGGATTTCTTGGCCATGGTGTGGGAAATTTTCGGAGTGAACGAACCGCTGACAGGGACGGTGATGGCAATCCTAGCGCGCCGGAGTGTCAACGGCGCAGCCTTGCGAATTCCGCTGCATTTCTTGCCGCGCTCGCGCAACGCCCGTATCCGTCGTGCGATACGCAGGTGCAGTCCGGGTCCGGAGCAGGCTAATACCAAGAACCAAGAGGCGTGATCGCGGCGGCCCGAGGTAGGGCCGGCTTCAGCCGGCCTTCAACCGCGTGCGACGGCATCGCCATCCTCGAGCATCACGCTCCTTGCGCTGGCGTGTCTCCTTGGCCGGATAAATCCGGCCCTGCCTTTCGGCTCAGAGAAACAGCAACAGTTGCGCGAGGATGATTTTCGCCACGAGCGCGAGCGGATAGACGGTCGCATAAGCCGTGTGCAACGCGCCGACCTCCGTGCGCGTCGCCGCGAGGCTGAGCGCCGCGGGCTGCGTCTGGAAACCGCACATCACGCCGAGCATCACCGGCGTCGCGCGGCGTTGGAACAACCACAGCAAAGCGAGCAGCAAGAGATGCCCGCCCGCCACCGCGGCGACCGACGTCGCGAGCAGTTTCAACCCGTCCGCCTCGAGCAGCGCCACGAGCCCGCCGCCCGCCTTCACGCCGACGCAGGCGAGGAAGAGCAGCAGCCCGAGCTGACGCAGCGTGAGGTTAGCGCCGTAGGTGAGTTGCCAGATGAACGGCCCCGTGCGCCCGAGCCGGCCGAGCACGAGGGCCGCGATCAACGCGCCGCCCGCCGCGCCGAGCCGCAACGGACTCTCCAACCCCGGCAGCGGGATCGGGATCTGCCCGATCGCCAAGCCACCCACGATGCCGACGGCGAAACTCAGGTAACCCATCTCGCTCGCGACCGTGAGAGAATCGCCGAAGAATTTCTCCAGCTCCTTCTGCCGCGCGCGGGTCGACACCACGCGGACGCGGTCGCCGAGTTGCAGCACGGTGTCGCCGGTCACGGGCAGTTCCACGTCGCCGCGCCGCAACCGGCTCACGACGCCGCCCGCCGCCTCGACGCCGAGTTCGCCCAGCGGCCGGCCGACGATGGCCTCGTTCGAGACGAGGAAGCGCTTGATGTCATAGCCCGTGCGGTCCTCGTGCAGCAGCGTCGAGCTCTCACTTCCGAGTGTCGCCGTCGCCGCGCGCAACCGTTCGCGCGCACCGACCGCCACGACGAGCGCGCCGGCCGGCAGCTCCGTCGCCGGCGTGATCAGGTGCACGGTGTTGTCCGGCAACCGCACGCGCGTCAGCACGACGCCGTGCGCGGCCATGATGTCGCCCGCGCGCGCGGCGTGCCGCACGTCGATCGTCGTCGACACCGGCCCCTCGGGCGTCGCGACCGCTTCGCCCGGCCGCGCCAGCGCCGCGCGCACCTGGATGAGCAGCAGCACCACGAGGATCGCCAGCGGGTAGGCGACGCCGTAGCCGAGGACGACGTGGTCGATCGCCGCCGGCACGAGCCCCGCGTGCGCCGCCGCCTCGGTCGCCGCGCCGAGTGCGACCGTGTTGGTCAGCGCGCCGCAGAAGATGCCGGTCACGATCTCCGCCGGCAGCAAGCCGGTCCGGGCGAAGGCCCAGCAGAGGGCGAACACCGCCAGCAACGCGAGGAGCATCGCGGCGTTGAGCGGCAGGCCGTCGCGCCGCAGCGCCCCGAAGAAACCTGCGGCCGCCTGCAGGCCGATGCAATAGACGAAGAGCACGAGCCCGAGCGCCTGCAGCTCCTCCGGCAGGCGCAGCGTCGGGTGCCAGGCCCACGAACAGCACCGCCGCGACGCCGAGCCGGAAGCCGCCGGGCAGGCGCAGGTCGCCGAGCAGGTAGCCGAGGGCGATGATGAGGAAAAGCCGGAGCAGGGCGGAGGCCTCCAGCCAGTGCCACAGCGTCTCGAGGATCATGCCGTGGAGCCTAGACCGGCGCGCCCGCCGCGCGAAGTGCGAATCCGCCGCGCTTTTTTCCGGACCTTGCGCACGGTTTGCCCGCCGTGAGCGCGGGATTGCGCCGTGCCGGCAAACCTGCATCCCATTGCGCCCCGTGAGCACGCCGACCCCCGATCCCGATTTCTACGAGCAGGAGACGCTCGCCTCGGCCGGCGCGCACCCGCGGGAGAAACCGATGGGCTTCCTCGACCACCTCGAGGAACTGCGCGGCACGCTCATCAAGTGCGCCGTCGTCTTCGCCGTCATCGTCGGCGTGATCGCGTATTTCATGCGGGATTTCGCGTTCATCCTGAATTACCCGCTCGAGCAGATCCGTGCCGAGTATCCGCAGCTCAAGACCGAGCTGGTGACGAACAGCCCGATGGGGATCTTCAGCGTCGTCCTCAGCATCTGCATCACCGGCGGCTTCATCCTCTCGCTCCCGTTCTTCCTTTTCTTCCTCGGGCAATTCATCGCGCCGGCCCTGACCCGCCGCGAGCTCCGCGTCCTGCTGCCGACGGCCTTCGCGGCGTTCCTGCTCTTCCTGGGCGGCGCGGCGTTCAGCTATTTCCTCCTCGTGCCGAGCACCATCCGGGTCGCCTTCGAACTGAACGAGCTGCTCGGCTACCAGGTGCTGTGGACCGCGGACAAATACTACAGCATGCTCATGTGGCTCGTCCTCGGCGTCGGCGCGTCGTTCGAATTTCCGCTGCTCATCGTGCTCGCGAGCTACATCGGCCTCGTGCAGGTCGCGACGCTCAAGAAATACCGCCGCCACGCGATCGTCGTCTTCTTCATCGTCGCGGCCATCGTCACGCCCACGCCCGACCCGTTCACGCAGACGATCTTCGCCGTGCCGCTGATCATCCTCTACGAGCTGGCGATCTGGGTTTCGGCCTTCGTCACCCGCCACAAGCGTGCGGCGGCCTGAACCCGGCGCGGGGTCCGGGGCCTCGCCCGCGTTGACACTCCGGCGCGCGGCTGCTGACCTCCGGGGCGTCACCCATGTCCACTGCGTCGCCCGCGCTCTCGTTCGTCATTCCGCTCTACTATAGCGCCGAGACCATCGGGCCGCTGGTGCGGCGGATCGCCGCGCTGCCGATCGAGGGCGGACACGAGGTGGTGCTGGTCAACGACGGCAGCCGCGACCGCACGGCCGCCGTCTGCCGGGAGCTCCTGCGCACGGCCGGCGTGCCGGTGACCTACGTGGAGCACGCGCGCAATTTCGGCGAGCACAACGCCGTGCTCACGGGCTACCGCCACGCGCGCGGGGCGCATGTCGTCAACCTCGACGACGACGGCCAGAATCCGCCCGAGGAGGCCGTGCGCCTGTGGCGGCAGGCGATGGCCGAGGGTCTTGACGTGGTCTACGGCCATTACGCGCAGAAGGAGCACTCGCTGTTCCGGAATTTCGGCAGCTGGTTCACCAACCGCCTGACCGACGTCGTGCTGGAGAAACCGCGCGGCTTCTACCTGTCGAGTTTCCGCTGCGTCTCGGCCTTCGTCGCCCGCGAGGTCGCCCGGCACGAGGGGCCGTTCCCCTACATCGACGGGCTCATCCTGCAGGTGACGCAAAACCTCGGGGCGCTCGAGGTGCGACACGAGGCGCGCCAAGCCGGACAGAGCGGCTACACGCTGCGCCGGCTGCTGCGGCTGTGGACGAGCACGTTCGTCAATTTCTCCGTCATGCCGCTGCGGCTGGCGACGCTGCTCGGCCTCGTGATGGCGGTGGCCGGCCTGCTCGCGCTCGGTGCGGTGTTCTATCTCTGGCTGACCGGGCGCGGCCCGGATTACGGCTGGGGCTCGCTGATGGCGGCGTTGCTCGTGTTTTCCGGCACGCAGCTGGTCGTGCTCGGGTTGGTCGGCGAATACATCGGCCGGATGTTCCTCGCGGTGAACCGCCGGCCGCAGGCCGTCGTGCGCACGGTCGAACGCGGCGGTCAGAGCTGAGCTGTGCGGCCGTGGGCCGGTGCCGGCGCCGGCGCGGCGCCGTCGAGCAATTCGTCCCACCGCGCGAACTCCACCGCCAGCGCGGTGTCGACCCCGGCGATCGTGCGCGCCGTGGGCGCGAGCAAGCCGGTCGCCACGCCAAGCGCCTCCAGGCCGAGGCGGATCTCCGGGCGGTCGCCCGCGCCGTGCCAGACGGTGGCGAGGTAGTGCCGGCTCCACGCGCGCGCGGAGAGCCGCGCGATCTCGCCGCGCCAGCGGCGGGCGAGGCGGCGCGAGTTCTGCTCGTCGCGCAATTTCCGTCCGGCCGAGGCGCTGACATGGTGACGCACCACGCTGCGCAGGGCAACCACCGTGCGCAGTCCGGCGGCGCGGGCACGCAGGCAGAGGTCGATGTCCTCGCCGCCGTTGCGAAAGCCGTCGTCGAAGCCGCCGAGCCGCTCCCATACGGCGTGGCGGAGGCCGAGGCACGCGCCGGTGACCGCGGGCACCTCGCGCCAGCCGCGCAGGCGCGCGAGGAGCGGGCGCGCGAGATCGTGGCCGGGCTTGCCCTTCGCATCGAAGCTCACGCCGGCGTGGTCGAGCTCGCCGGTGGCGGCGCGGAGCTGCACGTTGCCGACGAGGCCGATGTCGGCGCGGGCGCGGAGCAGGCCGGCCATCGGCTCGAACCAGCCCGGCTCGAGCACGAGATCGTTGTTGAGAAAGAAGAGGAGTTCTCCGGTCGCCGCCGCGGCGCCGCGGTTGCAGGCGCCGGCGAAGCCGAGGTTGCGGTCGTTGAGCAGGACGCGGACGGACGGCGCGAGCGAGGCCAGCCAGTCGCGCGTGCCGTCGGTGGAGCCGTCGTCGACGAAGATGATTTCGTGCGCGTGTCCGGCGGGCAGGGTGGCCCGCAGTGTGCGCAGGCACTCGCGGGTGAGGGCGAGACCGTTGAAGAGCGGGATGACGAACGAGACCTGCATGCGGCCGCGAAGGTGGTAGCCCGCCGCGCGGCGACGCGCACGCCGAAAACTCAGGCGAGCAGGCGGCGAAGGTAGTCGCCGTAGGACGACTTGCCGAGCCGGCGGATGCTCTCCTCGAGTCCGGCACGGTCGAGCCAGCCCTTCTTGAAGGCGATCTCCTCGAGGCAGGCGATCTTCAGGCCGGTGCGGTTTTCGAGCACGTGGACGAAGGTCGCGGCCTCGACGAGCGAGTCGTGCGTGCCGGTGTCGAGCCAGGCCGTGCCGCGGCCGAAGAGTTCGACGCGGAGCCGGCCGTGTTCGAGGTAGAGGCGGTTGAGGTCGGTGATCTCGAGTTCGCCGCGCGCGGAAGGCTTCAGGCTGCGGGCGAGCGGGACGACCTGCTCGTCGTAAAAATAGAGTCCGGGGACGGCGTAGTTGGACTTCGGCTGCTTCGGCTTTTCTTCGAGGGAGACGACGCGGCCGTCCGGGGCAAACTCGACGACGCCGTAGGCGGTGGGGTTGGCGACGTGGTAGCCGAAGATGGTGGAGCCCTGGGTCTGCGCGGTGGCGCGCTCGAGCGAGTGGACGAATTCGGACCCGTAGAAGAGGTTGTCGCCGAGGACGAGGGCGGAAGGCTCGCGGCCGGTGAGGAAGCCGATGTCGCCGGCGATGTGGAAGGCTTGGGCGAGGCCCTCAGGGCGCGGTTGCTCCGCGTAGGAGAACTTCACGCCGAACTGGGCGCCATCGCCGAGCAGGCGCTGGAAGAGCGGGAGGTCCTGCGGCGTGGAAATGACGAGGATCTCGCGGATGCCGGCGAGCATGAGGACCGAGATCGGGTAATAGACCATCGGCTTGTCGTAGATCGGCATGAGCTGCTTGCTCACGGCAATGGTCAGCGGGTAGAGGCGGGTGCCGGAGCCGCCGGCGAGGACAATGCCTTTGCGATTCATAGGGAGGTTCAGGCTTGGCCGAGTCTCTCGAGTTTGTAGCTGCCGTCGAGGATCGACTGCCACCAGGGCTGGTTATCGAGATACCACTGCACGGTCTTGCGGAAGCCGGAGGTGTGGTCCTGCTGCGGGGTCCAGCCGAGCTCGCGTTTGATCTTCGTGGCGTCGATGGCGTAGCGGAGGTCGTGGCCGGGGCGGTCGGTGACGAAGGCGATCTGGGATTCGTATTTTTTGCCGTCGGCGCGCGGGCGGAGTTCGTCGAGCAGGCCGCAGAGCAGGCGCACGAGGTCGATGTTCCGGCGCTCGTTGTTGCCGCCGATGTTGTAGGTCTCGCCGAGCCGGCCCTTCGCGATGACGGTGTGGAGCGCCTCGGCGTGGTCGACGACGTAGAGCCAGTCGCGGATGTTCTCGCCCTTGCCGTAGACGGGGATCGGGTCGCCGCGGAGGGCCTTGAGGATGACGACAGGGATGAGCTTCTCGGGGAACTGATACGGGCCGTAGTTGTTCGAGCAGTTGGTGACGAGGACCGGGAGCTTGAACGTGTCGGCCCAGGCGCGGGCGAGGTGGTCGGAGGCGGCTTTGCTCGCGGAGTAGGGCGAGTGCGGGTCGTAGGGTGTCGTCTCGGTGAAGAGGCCCGTCTCGCCGAGTGAGCCGTAGACCTCGTCGGTGGAGACATGGAGGAAGCGGAAGCGATCCTTGGCGGTGCCGGTGAGCTTCTCGAAGTGGCCGCGCGCGGCCTGGAGGAGCGTGAAGGTGCCGACGACGTTGGTCTGGATGAACGCGCCGGGGCCGTCGATCGAGCGGTCGACATGGCTCTCGGCGGCGAGGTGCATGACCCAGTCGGGCGCGAAGTCGGCGAACAGTTTCGCCATCGCCGCGGCGTCGCAGATGTCGGCCTGCACGAATTGGTAGCGCGGGTGGGAGGCGAGGTCGTCGAGGGAATGGCGGTTGCCGGCGTAGGTCAGCTTGTCGACGTTGAGCACGGTGTGCTCCGTCGTGGTGACGAGGAGGCGGACGAGGTTGGAGCCGATGAAGCCGGCGCCGCCGGTGATCAGGATTTTCATGCGGGAATCAGTGGGCGCGCACCCAACGGCGCAGGTCGCGTTCGATCGCCTCGTGGACCTCGGTCATCGCGATGCCGGCGCGGGCGAGCTTGGTGGAGTCCATCACGCAGTTGGAGCGTGGGGTCTTGGCGGCTCTGGCCATGAAGTCGGACTCGCTGGCGAAGAACTTGAAGTCCTTCGCCGAGACGCCGGTGCGGCGGATGAGGGCGACGACCTCGTGCGTGGTGACCTGGCCGGGGTTGGTGACGTTGTAGGTGCCGAAGGGGACGCGCTTCTCCCAGCAGGCGAAGGTCGCGGCGACGAACTCGTCGAGTTGCGAGATGGAGTTGGTCGCCTCGAGCAGGGTGTCGTAGCGCATCAGCTTCGTGAGGTAGTTGCGCGGGTTGTCCACCTCGTTGAAGGGAATGCGCAGGCGCCAGACGTAGAGGTTCGGCGTGCCGGCGAGGACCTCCTCGCCCAGGGCCTTCGTGCCGGAGTAGAAGGAGCAGTTGTTGGTGCGGAAGGTGAAATTGGGGGTGTCTTCTTCGGTGAAGCCCGAGCCGTCGGGGCGCGCGCCGGTGAAGATGCAGCCGGAGGAGACGTGGCCCCAGGGGATGCCGGCGGCGGTGCAGGCGGCGGCGATGGTGCCGGGGAGGACGGCGTTGCCTAAGAGGCAGTCGGCCTTGTGGAGCTCGCAGGCGTCGACGTTGGGTTTGCCGGTGTAGCCCGCGGCGTTGATGAGGAACTCCGGCTGCTCGCGGCGGAGCAGCTCGGTGAGCCGGGCGCGGTCGGTGTAGTCGAAGTCCGCGCGCCGCAGGTTGCGGAACGGAATGCCCTTGCGCGTCAGCAGGGCCTGATAGGCCAGGCCGACGTAACCGGAACCACCGAGGAGAAAAATCATGACAGGTCTGCGAGGTTGGCGGGGAAGGGGTGGGTCAGCGCGCGCTCACTTGCGGCGGTAGTCGCCGCGGCTGAAATATTTCTCCAGCCAGACGTAGGCGCAGATGAAGAAGTAGCGGCTGCCCATCTCCTTGATCTTGAGCTTGGCCTCGCCGTATTTGCGATTGCGCCACGAGATCGGCATGACGGTCCACGAGTAGCCGCGCACGATGGCCTTGAGCGGGATCTCGACGGTGAGATTGAAATGCGGGGCGAGGAAGGGACGGCAGCCGTCGATGACGGTGCGGCGGTAGGCCTTGAAGGCGTTGGTTGTGTCGTTGAGCGGAATGTTGAACCCGACGCGGACGAGGAAATTGGCCAGGCGGTTCACGAACAGCTTCACGCGCGGGTAGTCGATGACCTCGCCCCCCTTGACGAAACGCGAGCCGAAGACGCACTCCCAGCCCTCGTTGAGCAGGCGCCAGTATTTCACCGCGTCGGCGGGCGAGTCGGAGGCGTCCGCCATCATGATGGCGCAGGCATCGCCTTGCATGTGGTTGAGCCCGTAGATGACGGCGCGACCGAACCCGTGCGGGCCGGGATTTTGCACGGGTGCGAGGGTTGGCACCCGGGCCTTCAGCTCCTGCAGCACGGCCCAGGTGCGGTCGCGGCTGCCGTCGTCGACCACGACGATCTCGTGCGGGATGTTCTCCCGGACAAAGGTTTCGTAGATGTCCGACACCGTATGCGGCAAAGAGTCCTGCTCGTCGCGGGCGGGAATGACGATGGAGTAGAGTTTGAGCGGTGCGGAATCGGGCATGCGGAGGCCTACGAATCACCCGAAAACCCCTCGGGGGCGCAAGAGCGCTTTTTACGCCTTCCGGACACCCTCGGGTGAAGGACGCAAGTCGGCCCCGGACGGCCGCTTGCAACGGGAGCCGGCGGGCGGCTCCGAACGGCATCGGGGCCGGGGTGGTCGACTCCGCAAGGTCGCGGCGTCAAAGGGGCGCCGAGAGATCCAGCCACTGCGGGTGCGCCTCGGCGTGGCGTGCAATCTCTTCCAGGACCTGGGCGGTGGTCCGCTGTGGGCGCCAGCCCCAGATGCGCGCGGCCTTGGCGGGGTCGAGCACGATCCACGGGATGTCGAAGGGGCGCGGCGTGCCATCCTGCACGACCGCATGCGGGCCGAAGCGCGCCGTGCACCACGCGCTGAGTTGCCGCAGCGACATCGCCGAGGGCGCGCCGCCCGAGACGTTCACGAGACGGTCGGTGGCGGGCATCCGCCCGGCCGCCATTTGCCGCTCGAGCAGGGGCACGAGGTCGGCGGGATGAAGGCAGTCGCGCACTTGGTGCCCGTGACCGCCGAAGCCGAGGTATTTCAGCGGCCGCTTCCGCAGCCAGCTGTTGATCCAGTAGGCGAAGATGCCCTGGTCCGCCCGGCCGAACTGTCCCGCGCCGGCCAGCACGCCGCAGCGGTTGACGAACACCGGGAAGCCGAAGGTCTCGCCGTATTCGAGCGCCAGCGCCTCGGAGGCGAGCTTGGTGGCGCCGTAGAGCGAGATCGGCGCGCCGGTCGGGAAGGTCTCGTCCAAACCGGCCGCCGTCAGCCCGGTCGGCAGCGGCTGCGCGGCGTCGGGCACAAAGGCGCCGCCCTTTTCCCGCACCGGCAGCGCGGCGAGGGGCGCGATCGCGTAGACGCGGCTCGTGCTGAGCAGCAGAAAGCCCGCCTTCCGGGCCTTGCAGTATTCGAGCAGGTTGACCGTGCCGCCGAGGTTGTGCTCCACGAGCTGGCGGCTGCTCGTCTGGCCGTCGATCCCGGCGAGCACGCTCGGGTTGGCGGCCGCATCAATCACGAAATCCGCATCCGGCAGCGCATCGATGTCGCTCGCCGCCCGCAGATCGGCATGGAACAGCCTCACGCCGCGCGCCTTCAGGTCCGCGCGATTCGACTCGCTGCCGGGCCGGATGAAGTTGTCGAAACCGATGATCGTGTGGCCGCGGCCCGCCTCGAGCAGCGCACGCGCCAGCGTGCTGCCGACAAAACCGCAGATCCCGGTGATCAAGATTCGCATGGGGGCGCAGCTAAGCAGCGCGCCCCGGTCGTGCAAAGGGCGAAATGCCGCGGCGGCGTCATTCGATCACCAGCGCGCGGAGGTAGGCCCAGTCCCAGGCGGGGTTCCCGGCGGGCCCCGTCTCGATGCGCACGAGCAGCAGGTCGCCGGGCTGCACCTCGGGCAGGTCGAGCTCGAGGTGCAGCCCGTCGCGGTCCGCCGGACGCGCCCGCGGGTCGAGCATCCGTCGATGCAGCTCACGGAGCGCACCGTCCGCCCCGCGCCATGCCACCGTGAACACGACGCCGTCTGTGTGACCTCCCTCGGAAAACGCCCCCGCCTCGAGCCCGCCGCTCAGGCGCAGACGGCGCTCGTGTCCGGTGAGCGTGAATGCCAGCTCCGCCGGCGCGTGCAGCAGCGTGCCGTGGGGATGCCCGGGACGCAGGTGCGAGAGCGGGGCGCGGGCGGTGACCGGGAGGCGGGTGAACCCCGGCAGCTGTTCGACCGTCGGCTGCGCGCGCCACTCGAACCAGAGGTCCCGCACCACGACCCAGTCCCACGCATTGTCTCCGCCGGGGCCCGGCAGCGAGCGGATCCGCACGACGGTGCCCGGCTCGTGCAGGGGCAGCGGCAGGCGCACGGTCCGGGCGGGGCGATCCTCCGGACGGTGGTGTGGATTGAGGAACTCCCGCCACACCACCCGCCGTTCACCGTGCCAATCGAGCTCCACCAGCAGCTCCGCGCCGTTCGACTCTCCCTCCCGGAGCGCGCGCTCGGCGAAACCGTAGCTGAATTTCAGGGCGCGCAGCGTGCCGTCGCTCGGCCACTCGGCCGCCGCCGGCGCGGCCAGCAGCTGCGCCGTGCGCGTGCCGAGCGTCGTCGGGACGCCGCCCCCGCTGAGCCGGGGTGCCGGCGCCGGCTCGGCCGCCTCGACCGGCCGCCCCGCCTCCGCCACGGTGGCCACCTCCGCCGCGGTCATCCGCTCCGCGACCACGCGATCGCCCCGGGCATACAGGCGGGCGTAACCGAGATCGATCAACAGCACGTAACCGCGCCGGATTTCCTCCGCCAGGGCGGGGAAGGTCTCGTGTCCGGCCTCCTCGCGCCGTCCGAAGAAGAAGGCTCCCGGGCCGGTGGCATCGAGGAAAAACGCGGGCCGGTGGCGGCGGAAATCCCGCAGGTAGACGTCGCGCTGGGCCGGGCGCACCGGAGAGTCGACGGTCGCCCAGTAGCTGTGCGCATCCCGGGTCGCCTGCGCGAGCCCGGCCTCCACGTAGGTGCGGGCCGACCAGCCCCAGATGGCCAGCCGGTCGCCCTCCTGCGCCAGACGGCGCAGGACGAGACCGTCGCCGTGCGCGGCCTGCGCCCGCTCGCCCGGCAGCCGCCCAAGCACCTCGGGCGGGCCCCAGCGCGCGCGTTGTCCCAGCGGGATCGCCGCGAAGAGCACCAGCGCGGCCACCAGCCAGCGGCGCCGCGCCGCGCCCGCCGTCGCGGGCCAGATCGTCGCGAGGCCGGCACCGGCCAGCAGCACGAGCGCCGGGGCGAACAGCAACAGGTAATGGAGAAAATCCCGTCGCGGCACGGCGACGGCCACCGCGGCGGCGCCCAGCAGCGCCGCGGCGAGTCCGGCCGGCACCGCGGGTCGGTGCCCGCGCCGCCCCGCCACGATCAGCGCCCCGAGCGCCAGAGCCGTCACCGGCAGCGCCCACACGGGAAACTGCCCGAGCCGCAGCGCCCGCTCCGCCAGCCGCCCGATCGCGGGGCCGAACGTCGCCGCTTCCTCCACGTAATGCAGGTTTTGCAGCACATAGCGGTGGAGCAGGGTGCCGAATTCCCCGGTCGCAAGGGTCAGCGCGCCGAACGCCAGCGCCGGTCCGGTGGCGGCGGCGGCGAGTCCGCCGAGCACACCCCGGCGCCTCGCGCCCGCCTCGCGCCGCCACGCCCGGACTGCCAGCCAGAGCAGCGCGACGGCGGCGAGCGGCGCGCCTTGCAGCTTCGCCCACGGCACCGCGCCCGCCGCCAGCCCGCCGGCCCACAGCCAGCGCCGGTCGCCCCCGGCGGCATAGCGCGCCCCCGCGCCCAACGCGAACGGCACCAGCGCCAGCACGACGTGCTCCGACGAGTAGTGCACGAAATCGCCATCCGTCGTCGCGGCGAAGAACAGCGCTGCCGGCGCCACCGCCACGGGCGCGAGGATCCCCGCCCCCAGCTGCCGCAGTGCCCAGCCGCCGGCGAGCAGGCTGGCCCAGACCAAGATCAATCCGGTCAGGCGCGCGGAAAAATAATCCGCCGGCAGCCCGAGCCACGTCAGTGGCAGCAGCGCGTAGAAATTCAGCGGCCCGGAAGTCGTCCCATCGACACTGCGCCAGAACACCGGGTCCACGCGCAAGGTCAGGGCGCCCGCAATCAACTGGCTCTCGTCCGGATTGAACTCGACCGGCACCAGCAGCCACGGCCAGCGCCACGCGAGCAGCAGCAAACCGATCCATGCCGCCTCGCCGGCGACCGAGCCGATGGCCTCGCCCCCCGCAGCCGCCCGCCAGGCCGGGCGGAACACGCGCAGGAGATAAATCGCCGTCACCGGCCCCGCCCCGGCCCAGTAGAGCCAGGGATGGATCGCCATCGTCTCGAGGAAATCGCGCAGCACGCGGTCGGGTTTCTGACGGGTCGGCCGGGCGGCGTCGAGTCCGTGCCGGCCGTGCCGCGGGCAGAGGCGCGGTGCGGGCCCGGAGGCTGGCGCGACCGCGCCCGTCAGTCGGCTGGGCGCCAAGGCCGCGCGGGCCGTTGCTTCGTCGCGCGGGGCCGGGGCGAGATCAGGCGGAGGCCGGGCGGGATTTCCACGCCTCGACGATCTGGCGGATCGTTTCCTCGAGCGAGAGGGTGATGTCCCACGCCGGGTAGTGGGCGCGCATCTTCCGCAGGTCGGAGTAGTAGCAGATGTGGTCGCCGATGCGGTTCTGGTCGACGTAGGTGTAGACCTGTTTTTTGCCGGAGAATTTCTCCGCGATCGCGAAGGCTTCGAGGATGGAGCAGGAGTTGGCCTTGCCGCCGCCGAGGTTGTAGACCTCGCCGGCGCGCGGGGCGGCGATGAACGCGGCCATGAAGCGCGCGACGTCGTGCGAGTGGATGTTGTCCCGCACCTGCTTGCCCTTGTAGCCGAAGACGCGGTATTCGCGGCCCTCGAGGTTGCACTTCACGAGGTAGCTGAGGAAGCCGTGCAGCTCCACGCCGCTGTGGTTCGGGCCGGTGAGGCAGCCGCCGCGCAGCGCGCAGGTGGGCATGTTGAAGTAGCGGCCGTATTCCTGCACCATGATGTCGGCGGCGACCTTCGAGGCGCCGAAGAGCGAGTGTTTCGACTGGTCGATGGTGAAGGTCTCCGCGATGCCGTGGGCGTAGGCGGGGTCGGCGTAGTCCCAGCGCGTCTCGAGCTCGGTGAGTTTGATCAGGTTGGGCGCGTCGCCATAGACCTTGTTCGTGCTCATGTGCACGAAGGGCGACTCGGGGCAGGCCTGGCGCGCGGCCTCGAGGAAGTTGAGCGTGCCGACGGCGTTGGTGTCGAAGTCGTCGAAGGGGATCGCCGCGGCGCGGTCGTGCGAGGGTTGCGCGGCGGTGTGGACGATGACGGCGGGTTTGAGCTGTTTGACGAGGGCGAGGACGCCGGCGCGGTCGCGGATGTCGAGCTCGTGGTGCTGGAAGCCGCGGAGCTGCTGGGCGAGGCGCTGCTGGTTCCAGCGGGTGTCACCCTGCGGGCCGAAGAAGACGGCGCGCTGGTTGTTGTCGACGCCGTGGACGGTGTAGCCCTGCGCGGCGAAATAAACACACACCTCGGAGCCGATCAGGCCCGAGGAACCGGTGACGAGGATGGTCTTCGACATGGGAAAAGGGAAAGGGGTCATGCATACGGTTCGCCCCCCGGCTGGCCAGCCGAAAGCCGGCGGCAAGCCCGTCCTCACGGGCGGTGTCGGCTGCGCCCGGCGATGATCCCCGCCGCCCCCCCGGCCACAAGGGCGAGGAGGAGAAGGGTCCGGCGGGCGGTGTTGGTGCGCTCGGCGGCCCAGGCGGCGTCGCGGCTCGCCGCGGCCGCGGCGTCGTCGACGGGATAGGGCGGCGCGACCGCGAGCCAGCCTTCGTCGCCGGTGCGACCATCGGTCAGCACCAGCCGCGCCGAGCGGCCGCGATGCGCGCGCAAGTCCAGCGCCCAGAAGCCGATGTCCCGGGGGTTCGCGCCGGTGTAGGCCAGCCGCACGGGCGGGCCGTCCGGCAGCTCGATTTCCAAGGCGAGGGTGTTGCCGGCGCTGGCGGGAAAACCTGCCACAGGCACGACGAGCCAGTCGTGAGCCACCGGGAAGGGCGCGCTCACGATCACGCCGGTAAATCCGGGACCGTCGACATGCGATCCGTAGAACAGGTTGCGCAACGATTCCGGCGCGAGTGCGGCGGCGCCAGTCACGCGGCCGGCGGGATAATCCGTCGTCGAGGCGAAGGTGAACCCCGGTTCGATCAGGCCCGGAGCCGGGTAGACGAGGCGTTCCCACCGCGCCTGTTGGTTCCAGTCCCACGGTCGCGGCCAGAGGAACAGCGCCGCGGTCGCCGTCGCGGCCAGGCCGCCGAGCCACCAGACGGCGGTGCGATCCAACCCCGGCAGGGAAGCGATCGCCGTCACGCGCGCCGGCCGGCCGGCAAAGACCCCGCCTCCGAGCAGGAACAACCCGGCGGCTGCGAACCAAGCCCACCGGTCCGCCACGGCCCCGCCGGGGCCGCGCGCGGCTGCGCCGGGTTGCCGCACGCTCGCCGGCAACAGGGCGACGAACTCCGCTCGATCGAGCAGCGCCGCCACCGCGGCGGGGTCGGGATACAGCAACGCGCGCACCTCGGGCCGGGCGAGGACCGCCGCGTCGCGGGTGGCGAGGTAGGCTTGCACCGCCTCGCGCCGCAGCGCCGCCCTCCCGCCACTGTGCTCATGGAAGTAGGCGGCGTGGCCGACGGTGTTGACGCGGTGCAGGCCGAACCCGATGGCGCCGAGCCAGCCGGCGAGCGCCAGCCAGGCGAGCGGACGCCCCCGGCGGGCTCCCGCCAGCAGCCGCAGCGCGGCCGCCGCATTGGCGATGACGCCGACCGCGAACAGATCGCTGTAACGCGACACGAAATCCGCCCCGTCCGCGCCGCGGGCATACGCCAGCCCGGCCGCCTGGCCGATCGACCAGAGGCCGAGCACAAGGATCGTGCGGTCGAAGGCCGTGCCGCCTCCGCGCCGCAGCCGCAGTATCAGCCACGCGAGCGGCAAATTGACGAGCACCACGCCGCCCGGGCCCGCGATCGGCCAGCCGGCTTGGTGCAACCAAGCCGTCAGCACGTCCCGCAGGCCGCGTCCGTGCAGGGCAAGCGCGCCCTCCGCCGGCTGGCTGCGGATGGCGAGCAACATCAGCAGGGCGCCCGCGAGCGCGAGCCCGAGCGGCGCAAACCACGCACGGGGCGAGCGCGGGGCAGCGAGCAGGTTGACGGCGGCGACGAGCAGCGGCGCCGTCCAGAAACTCCCGAGAGTGAACAGGCCGGCGAGGCCCGCGCCCTGCGCCAGCCACCAGCCACGGGAGCCGGCGGCCTCGGCCAGTGAGCCGCGCACGAAGGCGAACAGCGCCAGCAGCGCGAGCGGGAACTGCGACTGGAAGCCCCAGGTGATGTTCTCCCAGGCATGCGGCAGGCCGGCGAGGGCGACCACGAGCAGCGCCGCAATCCAGCCGGCCGCGGCGGGCAGGTGGCGCCGCAGCCACCCGGCCAGCAGCGCCGCCCACGCGGCGTGGAAGGCCGCATTCAGCCCCATCTGCAGCCGCGGATCCCAAGTGCCGAGCGCGGCGCCCTGTAGCCAGGCGAGCAGGCGCGTCCAGGCCGGGATGTGCTCGTGGTGCGGGGCGAAGAGCGACGCCCAGGCGAACGTGCCGTCGAGCCACGGCGCGAGCACCTGCTGGCCCTCGATCTTCCACTGGTCGAGGAACGGCACGTCGCCACCGTGGCGCGCGATCTCGTGCAGCCGCGCGGCGAAGACGAGCAATCCGACGCCGGCCGCGACGGTGCCGTGCGGGTGGCGCGCGAACCCTCCCCGCACCCGGCCCAGCAGCGCCGCCGCCGGCGCCCGCCACGCCGGCAGCGCGTCGACCGCGACCAGCAGCGCGAACAGCAGCAGCAGCGGCACGGCCGGCGCATAGGCGGCCGGGTAGAAATTCGGGAACGAGGTGGTGTGCACCAGAAGGTTCAGCGCGAGTTCGGCCGCGCCGCCGCCCCACGCCGCCACCGCGCCGACGAACGGCACCGTCAGGCGCCGGGCGCGCACGAGCTGCACCAGCCGCACCAGCGCGACCGCATGGGCGGCGAGGATGAACCACGTGAACAGGGGGCCGAGCGTGCGGCCGAGCGTGCGCAGCGCGCCGAGCTTGCGCGCATCAAGCGCCCGCTGCGCCGGCAGCTCGATGTGCGTCGCCCGCAGCGACGGACTGATCCGCTCGTGCGTCAGATCGCGGAAAATCCGCACCTCATCATCCGTGCCCACGCTGTAGGGCGGGTTCGGTTCGAACGCGCGAAAGTCGAACACGCCGCGGAGGTAGACCGGCCCCTCGGTGCGCAGGGCCTGCATGTAGGCGGGGTGCCACGGCGGAAAAAAGCCCGAGCGCGGCGGCCGGGCCGGCAGGCGGCCCTCGTCGCAGGCGCGGTTCACCTCGTCGGCGATGCGCCGGTAGAACGCCAGCGCCTCGGCCGCGCTGCCCGTGTGGCCGGCGGCGGCCACGGCGTCGCGCAGCGCCCACATGAACCAGCCGCTGCCGATCTGGCGCTCCTCCGGACGGAAGTCCTGCTTGTTCGACCAGCGGTCGCCAATCTCACCCTCCAGATGGGGGCGGAGCTCGGCGAAGGCCGGGCTGACGGCGTAGGCCGCCTCACGGGCCTCGCGCGAGACGGCGACATAGGGCAGGGCGGGCCCGACCTGGATGCGCACCAGCGCGCCGTAGGCGTCACGGAAATCGCGCGCGTGGAACTCCGTCGGCCCGAACCAGCCGTAGTGGCGGAGGTTGAGCGTCGCCACGGTCAGCAGCGGCGCCGCGGCGGCGAGCGCCGCCGCGCCCAGCAGGCCGAGGGCCGCACCGCGCCGGCCGCGCGGCCCGGTGACGACGGGTGCGAAGGCCGCGGCGGCGAGCAGGCCTGCCATGCCGACGATCCAGATGCCTTCCTCGCGCGTGATCCAGAACAGGCCGAACGCGAGCCCGGCGGTCAGCGCCCACGGGAGGCGGGCGGCGAAGGGACGGTCGCGGCGGAGCGCGAGCGCGAGCAGCGCGCCGGCGACAATGAGCGCGAAGGGCGTCGTCAGGTGCTGGCGCAGCAGGCGCGTCATGTGCTCGCCCTCGTAGGTGAGCGGATTCCAGAGCAGGGTGGCGAAGACGAGCAGCCGCGCCCACCCGGCGGCGACCACCGGGGCGAGCGCGCGCACGACGAGCGCGCAGGCGCCGACGTAGACCAGCTGCTCCGCCAGGCGCAGCGGCAGGCCGAGGTAATAGTTGGCCGCGATGAAGGCGGAGTAGACGGGTCCTTTGGCGAGGGTGAGGTGGTCGTAGGCGCCGAGCCAGCGGCCCTCGGCGATCGCGCGGGCGAGGCGGAGGAAAAGCTCCTCGTCATGAATCGCGTTGCCGATGGCGTAGATCGGCTGGGCGCGAAGCAGCGAGAGCTTCAGCACGACGAGCAGCGCGGCGCCCCAGACCCACAGGGGGGCGCGTGCCGGCGAAGGCTGCCCGGGCGCGCTCACGTCACTTGATCTCGATGTCGGTCCACGCCGTCCAGTCCCACGAGTAGTTGCCGAGCGGGCCGGGGTTGATGCGGAGGAAGACGCGGCCGCCGGGCTGCGGCGGCAGCGGGACGTCGAAGCGGTGCAGCCCGCGGTCCTTCGGTTGCTTCACAGGGTCGAGGAAGCGCTTGAACAGCTCGACACGTTCGGCGCCGTTGGACCAGAAGACGATGAACTCCGCGCCGTCGGTGTTGCCGCCGTCGGTGTAGGTGCCGGGCAGGAAGCCGAAGGCGCCGCGGATGCGCTGCGCCCCTTCGCGCAGGTTGAAGGTCATCTCGCTGCGCGCGTGCAGGACCATGACGGGCGTGCCGTCGATCTCGCCGGCGGAGACGGGGGTCTGCGCCTCGTAGGCCATGGGCACGGTCTTGAACATGTGGAAGCGGAGCTTCTCCGCCTCGAGGAAGTAGTCGGCGCCGTTCTGGCTGGCGCGGGCGGCGGCCAGCTTCACCCGCGCCGTCGGGGCGAGGTATTTGCGGTCGGCCGCGTCGACGATGATCGTGGCGCTGGCGGCGTGGCGCTCGGGGGTGCCGCCGGTGAAGTGCATGAAGCCGACGATCTCCTCGATCATGGGATTGATGAGGAAGCCGGCGCGCGCCAGCGGGAGCGGCAGGCGGTAGGTGGTGGTGTTGCCCTTGGTGTCCTTGAGGGCGAGTCGGACGATCGGTGGCTTGTAGAAGAAGTCGCGGAGGCGGCCGAGCAGCGTGCGTGGCAGGTCGATTTCGATCCACAGAGGCTGGGTGCCGTGGGCGGAGAGGTCGAGCGGCTGGCCGACGGCGAGCTCGGTCGCGGCGAGCGGCTGCGGGGCGATCGCCGCGGCATCGAAGGGCTTCGCCCGGCGGCGCCACAGCTGGAAGCCTTTCTCGCTGTGGACGAATTCGTAGCGGTGGAGGAAGACGTAGAGAGCGCGCGCGTCGTCGAGCATCATGTAGCGGTCGTCGATCGTCTCGAGCCGGAAGAGCACGAAGTCGGGGGCGCGGTCGGAGGCGTAGTAATCGGCGTTCAGTTGCTGGAGCTGCGGGGTGTAGGCCGAGTAACTCTGCAGGACGGGGCGCGGCCGGTAGTTGAAGCGGTTGTAGAGCGCCACCGCCTGGTGGTAGCCGAGCACGTCGAGGGTGCCGGAGCCGACGACGGCGCGGGTCTTGGCCAGATCATGGTCGTGCCGCTCGGTGCGGAGCTTGTCGCGGTAGGAGGCGTAGAAGCGGTCGAAGTGGAGCGTGTTGTAGAGGTTGGCGTAGACCCGCTCCTGGAAATTTCCGAGGGCGAAGCGCACGGTGCCGGGCAGCGCCTCGTGGATGCCAAGCACGCAGAGCACGCCCGCGGGCACGAGCAGCGCCCGTTGCAGGCGGCGGAAGCGCGGCGGCTCGTCCAGCAGCGCGGGGAAGGCCGTGATGGGCACGAGCGCGCAGATGAAAAAGCCGATCATGTGCCCGTCGGCGCGGACGAACCCGTGCTTCCAGTTCAGATACAGGTAGGCGCCGAGCACGAGCCCGCCCGCGAGCGCGCGCGGACGGTCGGCGTGGCCGAGCAGGTGCAGCCCGGCGTAGGCCACCAGTGCGAGAAAGACCGCGACGCCCATCGCCAGCGCCGTGCCGGAGCCGACCAGGCCCATGGTCTGCTCGTAGCCAGAGCTGATTTCGAGCGAGTGGCGGAGGTAGGCGGGCAGGTTGAGCACGCTCTGGCCGCACAGCGTCCACAGGAAGAGGAAGGAACCGAAGAACCACAGGACCTTCCACGCGGCGTCACCGCGCCGGCGTTGCCACAGGTCGAGCGCCGCCGCGACGAGCGTGATGAACCCGCAGAGCATGAGATTGGTGAACTTGATCACCGCGAGGAAGCCATACAGCCCGAGCCCGGCGGCGACCCACCAACGGTTTTGCCGTCCGGCCTCCCGGACCATTTCGAAGCCGATGAGGCCGATGACGACCATGAGCAGCGCATCCATGTAGCCGACGCCGAGCAGGATGGTCGTGCCCCAGTAAAATCCCCGCGCATAGCCGGTCAGCCGCATCCCCTGCCGGTAGATGAGCGTGGCGAACAGCAGCGCACTCACCGCCTGCCAGACCACGAAGGGCCAGAAGGCCACGCCGGAATACGTGTTGCCCATCAGAAACCCCAGAGGCCCGTAGGTGAACACCAGGTCCCGTCCGAACTGCCAGCCGTCCACCAGCGCCTGCGTCAACGCCATGCGCCACGACGGGTCGAGCTCCGCCGTCGGCTTCTGCGGGTAGGTGAAGATCGCCAGGAAGAGCAGCACGAAAAACACCCCGCGCGCGGCGCGGTCGGCTCGGGTCGGGGCTGAGGCGACAGGAACGGATTGCATGAAGCTCCTACGGATGCCGGGGCCGGGCGGGGGCGTCTAGCGGGAAGTTTCGAGCCGCAGGTCGCTCCAGAACGTCCAGTCCGCCGCCGCACTGCCCGCCGGGCCGGCGGTGATCACCAGCTCGAGTCGGTCGCCGGCACCGCCGGTGCCGCCGAGGGGGACGGCGAACGACTGCACACCCCGGTCTTCCGCCCGTTGACGCGGATCGAGCAGACGCCGGTGGAGCACGCGCCGCGTGCCGTCGGCTGCCACCCGCTCGACCCGGAACTCCGCCCCGTCGGTCGGAGTCGGGTGATCTACGGCGTAGGCCGCCGGCCGGAACCCGAAGCCGCCGGTCAGGCGCGCGGCCTGCGGCGGCAGCGGGAAGACCAGCCGTGAGGGCGCATGCACGTAGAAGAACATCCGGCCGTCCGTCAGCTCGGCACTCGCCCCATACGGGGCCTCGACGAGTTCGGGCGTCAGCGGGTCCGTCACCCGCGCCAAGGCGAACGGCGCGAGCGCCTCGCCGGTCAGGAGCTCGTTCGTCACTGTCACCGTCCGCGGTTCGCCGTCGCGCACGGAGCCGTCCCCGCCCCAGGCGCGCGCCTGCACCACATGGCGCCCCGCCCCGAGCCGGTCGAAGGGGAGGTCCGTGGTGAATCGCGCCCAATCGCCCGCCGCGAAGGTCGCCCCGGTGACGACCTCGCCGTTGACCAGCAACTCGAGCCGGCGCAACCGGCCGTTGGGACTATGCCCTTGCACGGTGACCGGCGACGGGCGCACGGCGAACACCTCCGGCCCCTGCCACGCCGGCACATCGAGTGCGGCCGGCTCGCCCCCCTGCAGGACCACCGGCGTGCGCCGCGACTCGTCGCGGATCAGGTAGAGATCGAAGCCCTGGCCGCGCAGGTGCTCGGGCGTGGCCCGCACGTAATGCCGGCCGACGAAAGCCTGCAGGGCGGGAAAGTGCGCGAGCGGGTATTTCTGCCAGAACCGGTTCGGGCCGGCACTGCAGTCGATCAGAAACACCGGACGCGTGCGCTCGAGGTCGGCCAGCAGCGTCTCCAGCGCACCGGGCACGATCGCGTAGGCGGTGTCGCGGTCCGGCGCGACATTCGTCCACGGCACAAGCCCGGTGAGGAAAGTCCCGTAGACGAAGCGCGACGCCGGCGCGCGGCCGGTGAAGAGGTGAAATTCCGGGTGGAAGCCCCAGACGAAGATCCGGTCGCCCGGCCCGGTTTGGGACCGCACATAGTCGGCCGTGGGCCGCGAGACATCGGGCGCGAACGTGCGGCCCCGCGCCAGCCAAGCGGAGTGCAGGAGGCTGGCGGCGAGGGCGAGCAACGCCAGCGCCGCGCCGAGTCGCGCCGCGGGCCGCCCGGGGGATGTCCACGCCGTCCGGGTGAGCCGCGCCAGCATCCAGCCGGCGAGCAGGCAGAGCGGCGGCAGCGCCTGCACGAAGTAATGGTCGAAGCCGCGCCCGCCGGAGAGCGCCGCCCCGAGCGCCGTCACCGTCCAGGCCAGCACGTAGAACAGCAGCGGCCGGTCGCGTCGCTCGCGTTCGTCCGGCACGCGTTGCAGGAGGGCGTTGGCCGCCAGCGGCCCGGCGACGAGCAGCACCGCGAGCACGAGCGGTGCGCCGCCGAGGAACATCTGCACCAGATGCGCGCCACTGAACAGCCGGTCCGCGGTGGAGATCTCGGGGCCGTAGACGGAGAGATTGTAGGTCCAGGCGTAGTAGATCGCGTCACCGAGCGCCCCCTGCGCGGCGAAATAGGCTGTCACCGCCAGCAGCGGCGCGGCGAAACCCGCGGCGAGGAGGACGAGCCGGCCGGCCAGCCCGCGCCGGTCCTCCGGCCGGCGCCATGCGTGGTGGCACAGCGCCAGTGCCGGCACGGCCGCATCCAGCAGCGCCGGCTGTTTCGACAGAAAGGCCAGGCCGAGCGCAGCGCCCGCGGCCAGCAGCCGCCGCGCGCCCGGCTGCGCCCCGCCGCCAGCGTAGATCGCCGCCGCCAGCGCCGTGAAGAACGCCAGCGTCCATTCGGTGTTGAACGCGTTCGCATCCCCCGCGTAGAGCAGGCAGGTCGACAGGACAACGTAGAGCACCGCCGCCCAGCCGCCCGCCCCGGGGCGGCCCCAAGCCCGCGCGGCCAGCAGCAGGCAGAACGCCGTGCCCGCCACCAGCAGTGCGACGACGACGTGGAGCGCGAACAGGTTGTTCTGCCCGGCCACCGCATAGACCGCGGCCACGAGGTAATAGGTCAGCGGCGTGCGTTGGTCGATCGCGTCGCGATACAGCACCCCGCCCTCGCGCAACGTGTGGGCGACCGCCGAGTGGATCGCCTCATCGACGTTCCAGACGGCGAAGCCGAGTCCGGGCCAGCGCAGCCACAGCGCGCCGGCCGCGAGGAGGCAGAAGAGGAGGACGTGGGGGAGGCGCGCACGCATGGGCTTAGCGGAATTCGGGCGCGCCCCAGCACGTCCAGTCCTGGTCAAGGGTGGCAAGCGAGTTGGTGCGCAGCAGCAGCCGGCCGTCGCCGGCGCGCGCCGCCGGCAGCGGGAAGGTCAGCTGATGCAGGCCGCGCTCGCCCGGCTCGTGGAACGGGCGCAGCGTCCGCGCGCCCAGCGTGGTGCGTCCGCGCCGGTCCGCATAGATCACAAGAAACTCCGCCCCGTCCGTCGGGCGGTCGCCGCGGTGCGCGGACGCGGCGAAACCGAAGGTCACCGTCACCTCCCGCGCGCCCTCCGGCACGGGCACGAGCAGATCGCCGGGCGCATGGGCGAACCACACGTCACGACCGTCTTCCACGGTCGCCGACACCCCGAAGGGGCTCGTCGCCTCGCCGATGGCGACGTCGTGCCGCGTCGCGCGCGTCCGGCGGTAGACGGTGAAGACGGCATCGTGCTCGAGGTAGGCCCGGCCGCGCAGGTCGTGCCGCCGCACCGCCTCGGTCACGTCGAAAACCTGCGCGGGCACGTAGACCTCGGTCAGCAGGTGGCGCGCCTGCGCGGTCAGGTCCCGCACCTCCCGGGGCCGGAGCACCAGCCAGTCGGGCTGCAGGTAGGGGATGAGGTGGACCCAATTCTCGCCCAGCAGGTGACGCGCGCGGACGATCTCGCGCGAGGACATGCCCGGGTAGTCGTAGGTTTTCAGGCCGGAGAAATAACCGATGTAGCCCAAGGGCTCCATGAACACCGTGTCGCCGGGCCGCGCATGCTCCTTCAACCAGAGGCCAATCTGGCGGCGGTTGCCGTCCTCGACGATCTCCTGCTGCACGCGCACCTGCCGGGCCACCTCGACGGTGAGCCAGCCGCCCGCGAGCACGAAGGCGGCGGCAAGCCCGACCGCCAGCCGGCCGCGCGCGGCGCCGGCGAGCGCCTGCACGGCGCCGCCGAGCGCCACGGTCGCGAGCAACGCCGTCGGCGGAATATACCACGGGAAGGGGAAATAAGGGAAATAAGTCAGGTAGACATGTGCACCGAAGCACGCGAACGACGCCGTGCGCGCCAGCGGCCCGAGGCGCGGCACCAGCCACAGCAACGCGGCCACCGTCGCCACCGCGCGCCCTGCCAGCACGACCGCCGGCGGCCAGCCTCCGATCATGTAGTAGGACGGAAGGTAGGTGAGTTCGAGCGAGGCCGACTTCGACCACGCCAGCCACGGCAGCATCGCGGCCGTCTGCAGCAGGCCGGCGAGGGAGTGCGGCCCGCCGAGCGCGCCTTTCGCGGCGATCGTGTGCGGCACGGGCGTGCCGTAATACCACGCGGCCCAGAGCAGCCACGGCAGGTAGAGCGCTGTCGTGACGAGGCCGGCGCGCAGGCCGGTGGCGAGCAGTTCGCGCCGTGTCGGCCGACCGGGCCCGTCGGGCCGGAACAGCCACCACCCGACCGCCACGAGGCCGACATAGATGAAGCTGTCGGGCCGTGTCCACATCAGCCCCGCCCACGCGGCGCCGAGGTGCAGCCAGGCCCGCCGCGGCTCGGTCTGGTGCGCCCAGAGGGCGTAGGCGAGGAACAGCAGCATGAAGGCCGTCTCCATGCCATTGATGGTGAAATCGAGGACCTTGGCATCGGTGGCGATCCACCCGCCGACCAAGGCCGCGGCGGCCGCGCCCCAGCCGGCGCGCGCCGTGGTGCGCACGAGCAGGGCCGCCGCCCCGCCGAGCGCCGCGGCGCAAAACACGCGGAAGATCCACAGCGCGGCGGTGTCGGAGCTGTTGCCCGTGAGCAGGAGGGACACCGCCGGCAGGAGGACGCCCAGCGGCGAGGTGAACGTGTGCAGGCGGTCGCCGGGGTTGAACACCAGCCCCTGGCCCGTGGCGAGGTTCCGGCTCGACCGGTAGGTGATGTAGTAGTCTTCCCAGACGTGCTGGGTGAACCACGCAAAGCCGAGCGCGAGCACGAAGGCGGCGAGCGCGGCGCGGACCGGGGCCGGGCGGAGGAGGTGGGCGGGGAACTTCATCACGGCGTGCCGTCCGACACGGCGAAGGCGAGTTCGTGCCAGAAGGTGAAGTTGAAGGCGTTGTTCTGCGGGTTGGCCGGGCGGGTGACCAGCACCAGCCGGGCGCCCGGTGCGGGCGGCACCTCGACCGTGAAGGCGTGGCTGCCGCGATCCGCCGGTTCGGTGAAGGGGCGCAGCGTGCGTTGCCAGAGCACGCGCGGCTCGGCCCCGGCGCCCGCCAGCAGCACCTCGAAGACCGCGCCTTCGCTCCGCCCCTGGCCGGACCAGCTCTCGTCCAGCAGGCCGAAGCGCCCACTCAGGCGCCCGCCAGTCGTGGGTGCGGGGTAGGTGAGGCGCGAGGGCGAATGCGCCATCGCGACAGAACGGGCGTGGAAATCCATGCGGGCGATACCGAGTGGCGCGTCCTCGCTTTCGGGCACCAGCCAGCCATTCCCCGCGCGGATCGCGAGCGCGGAGTGCCGGCCGCGCAGGTTCTTCCAATAGGCCCAGTCGAAGGCCGGATTGCTCAGCGGCCCCTCGGTCATGATCAGCAGCAGGCGGCCAGGCTGATGGCCGGGCAGCGGCACCCGCACGGTCTGGTCGCCTTGGTCGAGTCCATTGGTGACCGGGCGAAGTTCACGGCGGAGCAGCGGCGTCCGACCCCCGCGCTCGTCCTCGAAGAACACGACCACATCCACGCCGTCCGTCTTCTGGTTGGTGTCGCGTTCGTAGGCGCTGGGGTGCAGGCCGAAGGTGAGCTCGACCTCGGCCAGCTCGGGCGGGCGCCGGAACACGAGGCGCGAGGGTGCGTGCGCCTCCCAATAGTCGCCTTCCGCATTGCGCGGCATGAATGATTCGCCGAGCGCCGACACTTCCTCGGCGGCGATCTCGGTGCCGTCCTCGAGCACCAGAGGCGGGCCGGACGGGGTGGCGCCCGCCGCGGCGGGCGCGGCGACGATCTCGATCTGATGCCCGGCCTGCCGATCGCCCTCCGGGTGGCGGGCCACGACGACGGCTTGGTGCGGACCGGGGGGCAGGTCCGCCGCCAAGATGAAAAAGGCCGCCTCCATCGCTTCGCCCGACGGATTGGTGAGGCGTCGGTAGGGTCGTCCGTCGAGGTAGAGATCGAGGTGGGTCGTGCCGGCCGGGGCCTGCACCGTGAGGCGGTGGGTCGTCGCGGGCCCCTCGGCCGGGGCGGTCAGACGGAGATCCTCCACGCGGGCCGGACCCGGTTCCGCGGGCGGCCGCTCCGTGCGCTGGAACAGGGCGAACCCCACCGGGTTCATCCGCGAGGGCAGGACCTCCGCGTAGTCTTCCTCGATGATCCCCCAGAGCCGCTGCTGCCGGCGCAGCGGGTATTTGCTGAAGCCGCGCGCAATCCGCGTGTCGACGATCATCGCCGGCCGGCGCGCCTCGAAGTCCGCCCAAAACGCCTCCCAGGCACCGGGCACGATGGCGTAGTCGGTGTTCTTCAGCGGATCGAGATTGGTCCAAGGGATCATCCCCGTGAGGTAGACCGAGTAGACGAACCGCGTGTTGGGCAGACGCTCGGCGAACAGGTGCAATTCGGGCACGTAACCCCAGACGAAGATGCGGTCGTCCGGCCGCGTGCGCCCGCGGATGGCCGCACCCACATCCGCGATCACGCCGTCGTCGGGCTGCAGCGCGAGCGACCGGCGCACGGCCAGTTGTGCGATGCTCAGGGGCACCAGCAGGAGCACCACCCCGAGGGCCCGGCGGCGGGCGGGCGACCACGCCGCCGCGCGGTCGAACAGCCGGACGGTGATCCACGCGCAACCCAGCGCGAGGCCGGGCATGGTCTGGATGGTGTAATGCCCGAAATCCCGGCCGCTCAGCATGGTGGAGGCCAGGCCGCTGGCGGCCCAGCCGAGGATCAGCCACTCGACCAGCGGAAATTCGGCCGGGCGCCGCCACAACGCGGGCACGGCGCGGGTCAGCAGCCAGATCGCGCCGGCGCTGCCGAGCACCAGGGCGAGCGGCGCGCTTTCCCCCAGCTGCTGGAAGGGCACCCGGATCGCCCACAGCCGCAGCGCCAGCGGCACCTCGGGCACGTAGAGCTTCGTGTTGTAGTCCCAGGCGTAGCGCAGGAAATCATCCCACGCCCCGTGCACCGAGAAATAGGCCCAGGTGGCCGCGAGCACGAACACCCAGCCCGCGGCCAGGCCGGCGGCCGTCCGCGCCACCGGGCCAGCGCGTTCCGGCGCCGCCAACACGGCCAGCCCGCACAAGACCAGACAGGCGCCCCCATCGAGCAGCGCCGGCTGCTTCGCCAGCGTGGCAAGGCCGAACAACGCGCCGGCGGCGAGCCCCCAGCCGACCGAGCCCCGCTGCAGCGCCCCGACAAAGGCCCACATGCCCCACGCGGAGAAAAAAACGAGAAACCACCCCGTGTGCGCCGCCATCACGTCGACCGGCCCGGGCATGACGAAGCCCAGCAGCAGGAAGTAGACGGCGCCCCACGCGCCAAGCGCGGAATGACCCGCCACCCGCAGCGTGCGCCAGATACCGACCGCCGCGCCGCCGATCATCAGCGCGACCACGATGTGCACCGCCTGCATGTTCCAGTCTCCCGCCACCGCCAGCACCGCGGCCTTCAGGTAGGGGACCAGCGGCGTCCGGTTGTCCGCCGCGTCCCGGTAGAGCACGCCGCCGTGCCGGACGATCTCCGCCATCGTCAGGGTCGAACCCTCGTCGAGGTTCCACACCTTGCGCTCGATGCCGGGCCAGCGCAGCGCCAGCGCCGCGGCGAGCAGCAGCGCCGCGAACACCCACGGAAGCCAGGGTCGGTTCGGGTTGGACATGGAGGGAGGGGAGGAAATCGCAGCCGGGCCCGCACTGGCAAGCGCGCAGCACCGCCCGTTCCGCCGGCCGGCCGGACAGGAGAATCATCCGCCCGCCATCCGCCACCCGGCGGCGACGAACACCCGGCCCGTCGCGGTCACTCGTGCGCCAGCCACGCCTCCCGGGCGAGGGCAACATGGTGCGGCAGCACCTTCCGCGCATCGCATTGCCGCAGGATGCGCGAGTAGGCGGCGCGGGTCAGCGTCTTGCCGCTGCGTTCCTTCGCCAGGCAGGTCTGCATCATCCGCACCAGCGCATCCACGTCGCCGGGCGGCACGAGGTAGCCGTCCTGGCGCTGCCCGATCAGGTCCACGATGCCGTGCACGTCGGTCGAGACGATCGGCGTTTCGAACGCCATGGCCTCCATCACCACGCGGGGGAACGATTCCTCATAGCTCGTGCACACGAAGAGGTCCGCCGCGACGAAATACTCGAACACCGCGCGCGTCTCGGGCACGAGCGTGACGTTGCGCAGTTCCAGCCGGGCCAGGTCGCGCCGGAGCAGGTCCAGGTAGATGCCCTCCCGCGCGCCGACCATCACGAACCGCACCGGCAGGCGCTGGTGGTTGTTGTAGTTGAAGGCGTCGATCGCGCGCAGGAAGATATGCTGGCCCTTGCGCTCGCAGACGGTGCCGATGTTGGCGATGACGATCTCGCCGTCGGCGAAGCCCAGCTTGCGCCGCAGCTCCGCGCGGGGGTGGGCCGCGCGGAACGCTGCGATCTCCTCGAGCTGGATCCAGCTCGGCACGATGCGGTGGTTGCCCCGGTCGAAGTCCGCATAGTAGCGGCGCGTCGCCTCGCAGAGGAAGAGGGTGCGCGTGGCGGTCCCCAGCGCCTCGTGCACCAGCCGGTGCAGCGGCAGCCCCAGCTTCGGCTCGAAGAACCGGAACACCGAGGTGCTCTCGTGGATGTAGAACAGCGAGGGCTTGCCCGCGCGGCGTGCCAGCAACACGCCCCAGAAGCTGACGAGCGTGTTGCAGACGACGAGGTCGATGCGGTCCCAGTCGTCGACCCGCACGGCCAGATCCTGCAGGCGGCCGTGGAAGGTCTCCTCGTCGGGCGCGGCATAGAGCGGGCCGGCGTCGGCGACGAGGATGCGCGCGCCGAGCGCCTCGTAGGCGGCGCGGAGCGGGCCGTCCTGGCCGGCCAGCACCTCGATCTCCCAGCCCGCCTCGCGCACCATCCAGGTGGCGTATTCCAGCAGAAAGAGCGGCGCGCCCTCGAGGTTGAGGTTGTGGGTCAGCAGCAACAGGCGCAGGCGGCCCGCCCGCTCCGGGCGGCCGTGCACGGCGCCGCGGCAGCGCACCCGGGTCCCGGCCAGTTCCCAGTGCCGGCTGAAATAGGGATCGCGATACGCCGGGTAGCGCCGCAGCCACGCGATGTGCTCGTCCGCGTCGAACGTCACCCCGCGCGTCGCGCTGCCCCAGTGCATCAGCTTCGCCTGCGGCGTGTAGAGCACGCGGTAGCCGGCCGCGCGCACGCGCAGGCAGTAGTCGACGTCGTTGTAGGCGACACCGAACGCCGTCTCGTCGAAGCCGCCGAGGCGCCGGTAGAGGTCGGTCCGCGTCAGCAGGCAGGCGCCGGTCACGGCCGACACCTCGCGCACCGCCGCGTGCCAGCCCAGGTCGACCTCGCGCTCGTCCACCTTGGCAAACGGCGTGTCGGCCAGGCCGCCGTGCGGGCCGATGACGATGCCGGTGTGATTCAGCGTCCGGTCGGGAAAAACGAGCTTGGCGCCGACGACGCCCACGTCGTCCTGCGTGAACCAGCCCGTCATTTCCTCCAACCAGCCGCGCTCGAGGGCGTTGACGTCGTTGTTGAGGTGCAGGACGAGCGGCGTGTCGATGTGGGGCAGGGCGGCGTTGACGAGCCGCGAGTAGTTGAACGGCGCCTGCGGGTCGGGTGCCCGCACGACGACGCACTGCAGGTCGGTCCGGCGCTCGATGCGCCCGAGGTAGCGCACGACGTCGGCGTCGCGCGAGGCATCGTCGACGATGACCAGCTTCGCATAGCGCCAGTCGACGGTCTCGTCGAGCCGCTCGACGCACTCCTGGAGCAGGTGCAGCCGGTCCCGGGTCGGGATGACAATCGTGACGGCGTGCCGCGGCAGCAGGTGCGGGCTCCAGCGGAGCTGATGGAAGCGGGTCCGGCGGTGGTGACCGCACTCGGGCAGGAAGGGCTCCGCGTCCCAGGCGCGGCGGCGCAGCGCCTCCGCGAGCGCGGCGCGGGCCTGCTCGTAGGCGGGGTCGGCCAGGTCGGTCTCGCGCGGCGCCCCCGCCCAGGCATGGTGCCCGATCACGGGCACGTGCGCCACCTGGTCCGTGGTGAGGCGATCCGCGACGCGGAGCAGCAGATCATACCACGGCACGCGGTCGAACCCCTCCCGGAAGGAACCGAGCTCGACGAACCGCGCGTGGCGCACCAGCGCCAGTTGGCCGGGGTAGAGGCCGGACAGGGCGAACGCCGGACTCCACGCGGGCTTGAACACCGGTTCGCTCCGTCGGCCGGCGTCGTCCATGCGATCCTCGTCGGTGTAGATGAATTCGAGCCCGGGTGTCCCCGCGATGCACTCCGCCACCTCGATCAGCGCGTCGGGGGGCAGGCGCGAGTGCCCGGGCAGCAGGGCCAGCCAGTCGCCGGCGGCCTGGTGCGCCGCGGCGTTCAGCGCGCGGAGAAAATCCTTCGGCCCGGCGCAACGCTCGTGGCGGCAACGGTCGTCCGCACCCGCCGGCGGCGGCGCGCCGACGAACCACGCCTGCCAGCGCGGATAGAGCTGGTCGCGGAGCGAGGCGGCGAGGGCCGCGAGCTGCGCGGCGGTGCAACCGCGCGCGTCGATCAACAGCGTCAGCCGCGGCCCCGTCTCCGCCAGCCGCGCGGCGGAGGCCGCGAGCGCGTCGCGCAGCCGCGGCGTCAGGCGGTTGGCCTGCTGCCACGCGGCGTAGGGCTCGGTCGGGCCGCTGGCGGGGATGAATGCCGGCGCGTCGCGCCGGAACGCCCGGTAGGCCGCGGCAAAGGCGCGCCACCGCGCCGCCGGCCGTCCGAGCCGGATGTGGTGCCGGCGGCAGGCGCTCCAGAACGCGCGCGCGCAGGCGAAGAACTCCGCCCGGTTGAACGCGGGCAGCGGCCGTTCCCACGCGTTGCAGGCCCGCGGGTAGAACCGCCGCGCGAACACGAGGTGGCGCGTGCCGTCCTCCAGTTCCGCCCAAATCTTGATGATCGCCGGCGCCGGCGCCGTCTCGTCCAGGTCGAGCATCCCGAAATACTGCGAGCGTCCGGCATGCGGGTGCCCGGGAAAAAGCTCCGCCGCCTCGCGCCGCTCGCGGCCGCCGTAGTCGAGCTCGTTCTCGACCAGCGGATGGGTGCTGCCGAGCAGTCGCGTGATGCGCTGCGTCTGGTGGATGATCCAGCCCTCGACGCGCACCTTGCCGAACTGCGCCCCGCCGAGCAGCTCGGGTCGCTCGAGTGCGCCGAAGAACGGCGGGTTGGGCAGCGTGTCGAGCGGCACCGCGGCTGCCTGCCGCGCCAGCTCGTCCGCCAGCGCCGTCAGGTCGCCGCCCGGCCGCGCGCGGCGCTCCTGGAGCAGCCGGCGGATCTGGTCGGGCAGCACGCCCAGCTGGCAGCGGCCGATCGTGTTCTGGCCGCGGACGACCTTGATCTTGGTGCGCCAGATCTCGACCCAGTTGTGTCCGGCGTCGAGCAGTTCGAGCCGCAGCAGCTTCGCGCCGCGCGGCGGGCACACCCGCAGGGCGAAGCCCGCGTGCGGCAGGCCCGCGTAGCCGCGGTGGCGCCGCTCGATCTCGGGCCGCGGCAGACCGAGCAGGCCCATGTGCGGCACGCCCTCGATCACCGCGCGGATGTCGGAGAACACCGCGCCGACCTTCGACACGAACCAGCCGCTGATCCAGACCGGTTCGCCCGTGAAGACCCATTCCCTGGGCTCTTCGACCTCGAAGATGTAGGTGGCGTTCTCGTTCACGGGCGGTCGGCGATTGAGAGGAGCGGCGGCGGCAAGCGCAAGCCCGCGCCCGCCGTCAGCGGCGCGCCGCGGCCTCGAGCACCCGCCGCCAGCGCGGAAGCAGCGCCGCGGGCGCGTGGCGCTCCGCCGCGAGCCGCTGCGCGGCCGCCGCCCGGCGCCGGGCCGCGGCGGGCAGGCGCACGAGGGCCAGCAGCGCGTGGGCCAGCGCCAGCGGCTGGTTCGGCGGAACAAAATCGAGTTCGCCCGCGCGGAAGGTTGCGGCGAGCACCGCGTCGGGCGTCGTGATCACCGGCACGCCGGCCAGCGCCGCGCCGAGCAGCGCGCGCCGCGGGTGGCGCCGGAACGCGGGGCAGACCACCGCGGCCGCGGCGTCCGGAGGCGTCCCCGCCCGCAGTGTGGGCACGCCGGCGAGGTCGAAACGTCCGTCCGGATCGGCGGGCAGCACGATCTCCCAACCCTGCCAGTCCGCCGCCTGGCGCGTCTCCAGCCAGTGCACGGCCTGTCGCAGCACGTGGACGCCATGCTCCGCGCCCGGCTCCAAGGGTGCCCACAGCGTGCGCCCGCCGGGCCGGACGATGCCGGCGTCCGCGGCGGCCCAAGGCAGGGCGTCGGCGGGATCCGCGAGACACGGGAGATCGAGCCGCCGGGCGATTTCCCCCGCCCAGGCCTGCTCGGCGTCAAACACCGCCACGGCATCGAGGTGCCGCCACCAGATCTGGCGCTGCAGGGCACCGAGCGCGGCAGCATCCGGCCGCGCGAAGTAGCCGGTGACGTCAATCGTCTGCACCGGACAGCCCGCGGCCTCGAACGCCGCGCCGAGCGGACCGTCCTCGGTCGCCACCGCGCGCGCGCTCCAGCGTCCCTCGGCGTGCAAGTGGCGCACGACATCGAGCGCCCGGCCTGTGGCGTCGCTCTGACGCAGCGTGCGCAGCACCAGCAGCAGCCGTCGCGGCCGGCCCGAAGGCAGCGGGGGCAGCTCCGCCTCCGCCGGGGCCACGGCGGGAGCCGGCACCGCGTCCGCCGGACGCACGGGACGGATCCAGCGCGCAAAGCAAAGCTGCACGCTGCCGTCCCCGAACTCGGCCCAGACGCGCAGACAGGCCGGTTCCGCCAGTTCGGCGGGACAATCCACCCAGCCCTCAAAGCGGCTGGCGCCGACTTCCGGGTGCGCGGGGAATTTCTTCGCCAGCGCCGCGTCCGCCAGTCCGTGCGCGAGGCGTTGCGGGTGTTCCCCGTCGAGTGCGGCAAACATGCCGCGCACCGGCTGGCGGGCGTGCGTCAGCCAGCCGAACACGCGCACCCGGCCAAAGGGCGCGCCGGCGTCCGGCGCTGGCGCGTCAAGGAAACCGTCGGCGGGGGCGTGCGGGCCGCGTTCGAGCAGCGCGCCGGCCGCATCGGACCGCAGCGCGCCGCCGCCGGACGGGGCCGGCGTGCCGTCGGAGGCCACCGTGCAGGACAGGGCGCCGAGACCGATCCATTCGCCGGACGCGGCGCGCGCCTCGAGTTGGAGCGTGAGCGCGCCGTCGCGCGCGGTGACGCCGAGGAGGAACTCCGCCGGGAGCCATGTCTCCGCCGCGCCGAAGTGCCGGGCAAGGTCCGCGCGCGGAAAGCCGAGGATGCCGAGGTGATGACCGTCGGCGGTGCGGGCCCGCACGGCGTCGAAGGCCCGGCCCGGTTTCGGCACGAGCCAGCCGCGCACCCACACGACCGGCCCGGCGACGCGCGCGCCGGGCTCCGGCCATTCGAGGTGGTGGTGACAGAGCGGATGATCGGTCATGGCTCAGGAGCTGCGCCCCGCGGCCGCCGCGCGCGCGAGCGCGACGTGCTGCGGCAGCGATTGCGCCTCGTGGTAGCGCGCGAGCACGGCGGCGCGGGCGCGCTCGGCGCGGCGCGTGTCGCCGGCGAAATGCGCCGCCAGCGCCTGCTTCATCGCCTCGGCCAGCACGTAGCGATCGCCCGGCGCATGCAGCCACGCCTCGTCCGGCGCCAGCATCTCGGCGATGCCGTTGACGTTGGTCGAAACGATCGGCAGCCGGAACGCCGCGGATTCCAACAGCACGCGGGGGAAGGATTCCTCGAAGCTCGTGCAGACGAAGATGTCGGCCAGCCGGTAGAAGTCGTAGATGTCGCCCGTCTCCGGCACGAAGAACACCTGCTCCTCCAGGCCGTGCAGGCGGCTCTCCTGCCGCAGCGCCTCGCAGTAAGGCCCGGGCCGCGCGCCGACCATGACGAAGTGGATTTTTTTCCCGGGATAGGTGAAGCGCAGCTCGTCGCGCAGCAGCTCGATCGCGCGGAGGAAGATGTGCTGGCCCTTGCGTTCGCAGAGGGAGCCGATGTTGACCAGCAGCACGGCCTCCGGGTCGAGCCCGTGCTTGCGACGCAGCGCGGCGCGGTCGTGCGCGGCGGCGAAGGCGTCGATGCGGCCGACATCGACCCAGCTCGGCAGCAGCACGCTGTTGCCGGGGTCGAGCGCCTCGTGCACGAGGCGGGTGGAGTCCGCGGTGTAGACGACGCGCGCGGCGTCGCGGAACGCCTCCTCGACGCGTGGAAAGAGCGCGGGGTCGAGCAGCGGTGCGAAGAAGCGCCGGATCGGCGTGCTCTCGTGCACGTAGAGCAGCGCGGGCCGGCCGGCCGCCCGCGCGAGGTGCACGGCCCAGAAGCAGACCATGGTGTTGGCGATGACGAGGTCGATCCCGTCCCACGCGATGCCGGCGCCGGCGGTGCGCAGGGCGGCGTCGAACTCCGCGCGTGTCCGCGCGGCGAAGACCGGCGCCAGCGGCAGCACCTGCGGGGGGAGACCGTGCTCGGTGAAGACGCGGCGCAGCGGGCCGTCGGCGGGTGAGACGACGCGCACGCTCACGCCCGGTTGCGCGGCGAGATGGCGGGCGAGTTCGAAGATAAACCACGGCGCGCCCTCGAAGTTGAGGTTGTGCGTCGCCACGAGGACGCGCAGCGGCCGGTCGTCCGCCGCGGGGGCGGCAGGCAGCCGGCGGAGCACCGGGGCGAGGCGGCGGCGCGGGGCCGGCGCCTCGGCGGCGTAGTCGCCCCAGGCGCGGCGCATCGCGGCGAGCAGGGCGGAGGGGGAACCCGCGGTCACGCCGAAGCGCGGCGCCGCGCGGCGCAACGCCCAGACGGCGCGGGCGAAGATCCGGCGCGAGCGCGGCGGCAGCGCGAGGTCGGCGCCGGCGATGATGCGCGGCTGGAAACGGCGCGCGAACACGAGGTGCTTCTCGCCGTTGTCGAGCTCGGCGAAAATCTTCAGCAGCGCCGGCAGCGGCTGCGTGACGGGCAGGTCGACGTGTCCGACAAACTGGGCGCGATCCGCGCGGGGCAGGTCGGCGAAGACGCCGCCGATGTCGGCGCGCGGCAGGCCGTGGAGCAGGGTCGACTCCTGCACGGCGTCGACGATGGCGGTCACGCGCGTGATCCGCGCCGTGCGGTGGGCGAGCCAGCCGGTGACCGAGAGGCGGCCGTAGCGCAGCCAGCCGGTGTGCGTCGGCTCCTCGAGCGCGCCGTGGAACGGCGGGTTGGGCAGGGTGTCGAGCGGTTCGGCGAGCGCCGCGGCGAGGACATCGTCGGCCAGCACGCCCAGCGGCGCGCCGGGCCGGGCGTGCTGCCGCTTCAGCAGGGCCGGCAGGAGCGCGGGCAGCTGCGCTGCGAGCGGCGCGGGGGCGACGTGGCCGGGTGCGTCGTCGGCGGTGCGGATCGGCGTGGCGAAGAACGGGTGCCACTGGCCAGCGGCATCGCAGGCCTCGAGGCGCAACTGGGTCGCCCCGCGGTGCGGCCGGAGCAGGAAGACGAAACCCGCCCAAGGCGGGCCGCGGCGTCCGCCCAGCAGGCGCTCGTCCAGTCCGGGCTTCGGGAGGCCGAACAGCCCGAGCACGGGCCGGCCGTCGATCCACGCGCGCACATCGTTGATGAGGTGGGTTGGGCCCGGCGAGATCCAGCCGGCGACCCAGGCCGCCTCGGCGGGGAAGCGCCACTCCGGCGGATGCACCTCCACCGCGACTTGCCAGCCGGCGGGTGCATTCATGGGCGTTGAACGGAGGGGGAAGGGACGGACATGCGACGGATCAGCGCGAAATTGGGCCCGCGCCCGGGGCCGTCAATCCCCGCCTCCGGCGCCGCGACGGACAATGCTGTTGGCAGCCCCGGGGCGATCCTCTTGCGTCGCCCCGATGTCCGTCTCCGCCGCCCCTTCCTCTCCGGCCCGCTGGGAAAGCCGCCTGGCCGTGCTCCTGTTCGCCGCGGCGCTGGCCTTCCATGGGTGGGCGATGACCGTCGGGTGGGAGAGCCGGAACCTCCCGGGCGTCGAATACCGCCAGGCCCAGACCGCCCTCTCCGCGCACTTCATCAAGGTGGAGGGGAATTTCTCGCCCGCCTACCCGACGCCCGTGCTCGGCAAGCCGTGGTCGATCCCGATGGAGTTTCCCCTCTACCAATGGACCGTGGTCATCACCAGCCACGCCACCGGCTGGGGCATCACCAAGGCCGGGCGCGCGGTGAACATCGCGTGTTTCTACCTGACGCTGCCCGCGGTGTTCCTGCTGCTGGCATGGTGGCGGGTGGCGCCGGCGGGACGCTGGCTGGTGCTGACGCTGCTGGTGACCTGCCCGTTCTACATCTTCTACACGCGGGGGGTCTTCATCGAGAATATGGCGCTGATGTTCGCCGTGTGGTTCAGCGTGGCGTTCTCGCGGGCGGTGACGCAGCGCAGCCGGGCCTGGCTGGCGTTCGCCGCGCTGACCGGCGCCGCGGCGGGGGCGGTGAAGGTGACGACGCTGATGCTGCACCTCGCGCCGCTGGCGGTGTGGTCGCTGCGGCACCTCTGGGTGCACCGCGCCGGCGGGCGCTGGCGCGCGGAACTGGCGTGGATGGCGGCGGCGCTCGCCGTGCCCTTCCTCGCCACGCTCGGCTGGACCCGCTACGCCGATGCGGTCAAGGCCCGGAACCCGCTCGCCGATTTCCTGCTCTCGGCCAACCTCCTCGGCTTCAACCTCGGCACGCACGAGACGCGTCTCTCGCCCGCGCTCTGGGCGATGAAGTGGCGCATCGTGCGCGAGGAGCTGCTCTGGCTGCCGCTCGTCGGCGGGGCGATCCTGTGGACCCTCGTCGCCGGACGGGCGCGGCTGGCGGCGGTCACCGGTTGCCTGGCGGTCTTCGCGCTCGCCCTGGTCGTGTTTCCCGAACTCTACGCCTACCATGAGTATTACTACGCCGCCAACCTGGTGTGGCTGTTGCTGGGCGTCGGGCTGGCCCTGGTCGCGCTCCTTGAGTCTCCGCTGCGGCGCGGCGTGGTGTGGAGCTGCGTCGCCATGGCGGTCGCCGTGCAGGTCGGGTTCTATTTCCAGCGCTATTATCCCTCGCAGCGGGCGCTGAGCCCCGGTGGCGACGGTGTCAGCCACGCGCTCCGCGCCCTCACGCGACCGGAGGAGGTGATTGTCGTCACCGGGCAGGATTGGAATTCGATGATCCCCTATTACGCGCAACGCCGGGCCGTCATGCTGCGCTCCGCGGTGGAGAACCAGCCCGCGGTCATCGCGCGGGCGCTGGCCGCCGTGGCGGACGAGCCCCTCGGGGCGCTGCTCGTCACCGGGCCGGTGGAGAGGCATCGCGGCTTGGTGGACCTGCTCCGCACGCGCGGCCTGACGGCGGAGCCGGTTTTTGTCTGGCGTGACGTGTCGCTCTACCTGCCGGAGGAGCGCGTGCCCGCCGCGCTGGCGGAACTGCAGGCGCGTCCCGTGAGCGAGGTCGTGCTGGCGCCGGGCCGCGCCTTTGCCGGGGAGGGCGACGCCGCGCGCCTCGACCTCGGCGGGCGGTGGCATGTGCTGGCCGGTCTGCCGCCGGAGGCCGCGCGCCGGTTTGACGGCATGGAGCCGCGGCCGGTGCGTTTTTTCGCCAGCTACCCGCCGACGCTCGAGCGCGCGGGCGGAGCGATGGACTTCGGTGCGCATCCGGTCACCCGGCTTGTGTTCGCCCTGCCCGCCGGCCGCCACCGGCTCGTCACCTCGCTCCGCTTCTCACCCGACGCCTTCGGCCCGCAGGTGGCGGAGACCGAGCGGACCGACGGCGTGCAGCTGCGGCTGGCCCGGCTCGACGGCGCAGAGCCGGCGGAGGTGTTCTTCGACCGCGTGCTCGACCCCGGGCGGCGCGAGTCCGACCGGCGGCGGCTGATGATCCGCGTGGCGTTCACGCTCGCCGCCCCGGCGGAAGTGGAGCTGTTCGTCGGTCCCGGCCCGGCCGGGCGCGACACGCGCGATTGGGTCGTGCTCGGCCCGACGCGGTTCGAGCCCGCGGAGCGGCTCACGCCCTAGCGACGGCGGCGGCGAGCGCGGCGTGCCGCGGCAGGAGCAGAGCGGCGTCGTAGCGCTCGCGCACGCGCCGCTCCGCGGCGGCGGCGAGCGCGCGGGCGGCGGCGGCGTCCTCCAGCAGCGCCGCCATCCCGGCGGCGAGAGCGGCGGAATCGCCCGGCGGGACCAGGCGGGCCTCCACGCCGTCGCGCACCATCTCGGGCACGCCGTGCACCCCGCTGCTGAGGATGGGCACGCCGAAGGCCATGGCCTCCAGCACGACGCGGGGGAAGGATTCCTCGTAGCTGCTGCAGACGAAAAGATCCGCCGCCGCGTGGTGGCGGTAGGGGGCGGGGGACTCGGGTTGCAGGCGGAGGTTGGCGTGGCCGGTGTGGGCGATCACGTCGCGCACCCACGCGTCGTAGAGCGTCGCGCGCGCGCCGACCATGTCGAAGCGCGCCGGGCGCGCGAGGTCGGGCCGGTCGCGCCAGAGAAGGTCGACGGCGCGCACAAAGATCTGCTGGCCCTTCCGGTCGCACACCGTGCCGAGATTGAGCACGAGCTTCTCCTCCGGACCAAGTCCGAGCTCCTCGCGCAGCCGGGCGCGGTCGTGCCGGCGGCGGAAGTCATCGATGGCGCCGAGGTCGATCCAGCCGGGATTGAGGCTGTGGTTCGACCGCGGGAGAAACGGCTCGTAGTAGCGCCGCGTGGCGGCGGTGAGGAAGGAGACGTGCGTGGCGGCGGCGAAGCTCTCGATCACGACGGGGACCACCGCGGGCGGCTGGTGGCCGTGGAGGAAGCTCGCGGGGGTCGTGCTCTCGTGGATGTAGTAGAGCGAGGGCCGGCGGGCATGGCGGGCGAGGTGCACGGCCCAGTGGCAGGCGAGCGTGTTGGCGACGACGAGGTCCGCGTCGCCGCAGGGCTGCGTGGCGGCGAGCGCCGCGATCGCGCGGCGCAGCTCCGCCGCCGTGCGCGCGGAGCGGACGGCGGTGAGGTCGACGCGTTGCACCGCGGCGCCGAGCCGGGCGAAGTCCGCGCCCAGCGGGCCGTCGGCCGGGCTGAGGACGCGGAGACGCGTGCCGCCCGCCGCCAGGTGGCGGGCGAACTCGAGGAGGAAAAGCGGCGCGCCCTCGAGGTTGAGGTTGTGCGTGACGAGGCAGACCGAGCGGAGCGGCGGCGCCGTGGCGGGGAGCGGCGGCGCAGGCGGCGCGGACGGCGTGCGGGCGGCGCGGCGGCCGGGGGCGCGATGCTCGCGCCAGAGATCGAACAGCACCGCGCGGCGGGCGGCGCGGTCCGGCAGCGCAAAGCCCCGGCGGCGGCAGGCGGCGGTCCACTCGCGCCAGGCGCGCCAGAAGCCGGGCAGGCCGGGGGCGGCGTAGAGGGATTTTTCCTCCTCCAGGCCCCAGGTGCTCGCGCGCTGCACGTGGCAGAGCTGCCAGCCGCCGGTGGCGAGTTCGGCGTAAAGGCGCAGGCTCACCGGTTGCGGCAGCTGCGCGGGCACATCGATGCCGCCGTTGATGCGGCAGGCGCGGGCGAGCGGAAACTGCGGGTAGAGCCGCGGCACGTAGTCGAACTCGCCGCCGTGCTCCAGCGACTGCCATGCGTGGAGATCGACCGTCGCGGCGACGCGCCGGATTGGCGTTGTCTCATGGAAGAGCCAGCCCTCGATCAGCATGCGACCGTAGGCCCCCCGCACGAGCAGGCCGGGGTGGTGCAGGTGACTGTGCCACGGGGCGTGGGCGTAGCGTGTGACCGCCGGGGAGGGGAGCGCGTCGAGGGCTGCCGCGATGGCGGCGGGCCAGGGTTGGTCCCGGGCCAGCCGCAACACGCGCCGGAATCCGGCGGCGAGGTCCGCGGCGCCCAATGTCACGGGGGCGGCCGGTGGCGCCATGCCGCCCGCCGCCGGCGTCACGCGCAGGCGCAGCGTGTGCAGCGGCCGCCACGTGCCGGTGATGTCGCAGCCGTCCAGCGCCACGTCGTGTTCCCCCGGCGGCAGCGGCAGGGTGAGCTCGAACTCCGCCGGCAGCGCGGCGCGGGGCGAGCCGAAGTGGCGGGCCAGGTCGGCGCGCAGGAATCCATAGACGGCCGGATGGGTGGCGGTGCCAACGCGGGCGCGCAGGTCGACGAGGTGGTGGCCGGGTTTGCCGACGGCCCACCCCTGCAGCCGCACGGCGCCGGCGGGCAGCGCGGCGCCCGGGGCGGGCGCGTCGAGGTGGAAAAAGGCGTGCGGCGTCTCGTGCATGCGGCGGAGGCGCGGACATTTGGCGGGGCGCGCCGTGGTGTAAAGCGGGGTCTGTGGAAAGGAGTTGGCTTCGCCGGCGGCGTTTCTTTTCTCTCGCGCCATGGTGCAGTCCGCTCCGTCCTCCGCGTCTGCCGCGGAAAACCGGCTCCTCACGTGGCTCTTCGTCGCCGCGTTGCTGTTCCACGCCTGGGGCGCGAGCGTCGGCTGGCGGAGCCTGAATCTGCCCGGCTGCGAGTTCCGGCAGACGCAGACGGCGATCTCGGCGTTTTTCATCCAGCGCGAGGATAATTTCTCGCTCGCCTACCCGACACCGGTGCTGGGGAAGCCGTGGTCGATCCCGATGGAGTTTCCGCTCTACCAGTGGACGGTGGTGGTCGTGAGCAACACGACCGGGATTCCGCTGACGCAGGCCGGCCGGCTGGTCAGCCTGGTGTGCTTCTACGCGGGGCTGCCCGCGCTCTATCTGCTGCTGGCGCGCCTCGGGCTGCCGCGGCCGCGGCGGCTGCTGCTGCTCGGGCTCGTGCTCTGCTGTCCCCTCTATATCTTCTACGCGCGCGCGTTCCTGATCGAGACGATGGCGTGGATGTTCGGCCTGTGGTTCCTGCTCGGCTACGTGCACGGCGTCGAGCGCCGTCACGCGGGTTGGATGGCGGTCGGCGCGTTCGCCGGGCTCGGGGCCGGCTTGGTGAAGGTGACGACGTTCCTGTTCTTCCTCCTGCCGGCCTTCGGATGGACGCTGGGGTGGTATTGGGAGCAGCGCCGGGACTGGCGCGCCCTCGGCGCGCTCACGCTCCGCTGCGCGGCGGTGGTGGCGCTGCCGTTCGCCGGCGCGGTGTGGTGGGTGAAGTATTCCGATGCGATCAAGGCGTTGTCGCCGGCGGGCGCGTTCCTGCAGTCGGCCGGCATGCACGGTTACAATTTCGGCGTCGGCGTCCGCTGGGATCCCGCGATCTGGAAGCAGCACTGGGCGGTGTTCGTGCAGGACCTCGCCGTCGCGCCGGTGCTCGGGGCGATGCTGGTGCTGGCGGTGGGTTTCGCGCGCCGCTGGTGGCTGATGATCGCGGCCCTGCTTTTCCTCTTCTTCGCGGTGCAGGCGATCTTCCCGATCCTCTACGCGTGGCACGAATACTACTATGTCGCAAACGCCTTCACGCTCATGCTGGCCTTCGGCTTCGTCCTCTGCGGCGTGCTCGACTCGCGCCTGCCGCGCTGGGCGGCGTGGACGCTGACCATCGGGCTCTTCGCCGCGCAGGGAGGCACCTACCTGGCGCATCACTATCCCGGCCAGCGCCACCTCACCGAGGGCGGCAGCGCGCTCTCACAGGGCCTGCGCTTCGTCACCGAGCCCGACGACGTGATCGTCTATGCGGGCGAGGACTGGAGCTCGATCACACCGTATTTCGCGCAGCGCCGCGCCCTGATGATCCGGCGCAACCTCGAGACGACCTGGGACGTCATCGTGCCGGCGTTTGACGCCCTGCGGGGCGAGGAGGTGACGGCGCTGGTGCTCTTCCGTGAGCAGCGGGCCAACCGGGCGCTGCTGGAGCTGGCCTGTGAGCGCTTCCAGCTCGACCCGCGCGTGGCGTTCAGCTGGGTGTCGGGGGATGTCGCCGCCGACGTTTACCTGCACCGGCAGCTGCGCCCCGTGGCGTTGGAGCGGCTGCGCAAACGCGGCGGCAACGGCCTGGAGTTCTCCGCGCAGGCCGACGAGCGCGGCGACGGTCTGCTGGGCCGCGACGTGGCGCTGGAGGAGATCCTGCCGCGCTTCCGCCGCCTCTTCGCGCAGATGGAGCCGGCGCCGGCCAAGTTCCACACGACCTTCGGCATCGAGCCCAACGAGCATGCGGGCCGCTCATGGATTTCCGCCCATCCCGACACGCGCCTCTGGTTCGACGTCGCCGCCGGACGGCGCGAGGTGCGCGTCGAGGCGACGCTGTATCCCGAGGCCTACGCCGAGAACGTGCCGGCGGGCGAGCGCAGCGACGGCATCACGCTGGAGATCGCCTTCGAGCCGGCGGAGGGCCCGCCGGTGGTCCTGCAGGCGCGGCATTTCAACCCGCGCGACCGAGCCGGGGATCGCGGCGTGATGGTGCTCGAGGCGGTGTGCGACCTGCCGACGGCGGGGCGGCTGCGTGTTTCCGTGCTGCCCGGGCCGCACGGCAATTATTCACGCGACTGGGCCTTGCTTGGCCCGGTGGTGATCAAGTGAGGCGGCCCGCCGCCACCGCCGCGAGCAGGGCGAGGTGGCGCGGCAGGACGGCGCCGAGCTCGAATTCCGTCACCACCCGGGCGCGGGCGCGGGCGGCGAGGTCGCGCCCGATCTCCGGCGCCGCCAGCAGCCGGGCGAGCGCCTCGGCCCACGCCGCCGTGTCGCCGGCGGGAACGAGCCGGGCCTCGAGATCCGGCCGCACGAGCTCCGGGATGCCGTGGACCGCCGAGGTGAGGATGGGCACGCCGAGCGCCATCGCCTCCAGCACGACCCGTGGCGTGGATTCCTCGTAGCTGCTGCACGCGAAAAGGTCGGCCGCCTGATAGTAGTCGAGGTAGTCCGTCGTCTCCGGGTGCACCTCGATGTTCCGGCACGTCAAGCCGTGCAACACGTCGGCCAACATGGCGTCGAACGCGGTTTCCCGGCCGCCGAGCAGGACGAAACGCGTGTGCGCGGCCAGCTCCGGGTGGCGGCGGCAAAACAGGTCGGCCGCCCGGACGAAGGCATGCTGGCCCTTGCGGTCGGACACGGTGCCGATGTTGCAGACGAGCCGCTCGCCCTCGCGCAGGCCGAGGCGCGCCCGGCTCGCGGTGCGCGGGTGTGCGGTCCGCCACGCATCGAGGGCGGCGACATCGATCCAGCCCGGCGTGAGCCACGGCGCGCCGCCGTGGTAGCGGGCGGTCGAGGCCGAGGTGAACGACACCGCGCTCGCCAGGGCGACGCTCCGCTCGGCGAGGTCGACGACCGCCGGCGGCACGCGCGTGCCATAAAACTCCGCCGGTGTCGTGCTCTCGTGGATGTAGAGCAACGAGGGGCGCTGCGCGGCCTGTGCGGCGTGCACCGCCCAGAAGGTGGTGAACGTGTTCGCCACGACCACGTCGGCCGCCGCCCAGTCGAGCGCGGCGGGCACGGCGGAAAAATCGCCCGTCGCGAACGCCTCCGCGAGGTCGAGGACGGTGACGGTGGCGCCGGTCGCCGCGAATTCCTCGCGCAAGGCGCCGTCGCCGGCGCTGACGACGTGGACCGCGGTGCCGGCGTGCGTGAGGGCCCGCGCGAGGTCGAGGAGAAAGCGGGGCGCGCCCTGCGGGGTGAGCCCGTGGGTGGCGAGCACGGCGCGCCGCGGCAACGGATGCGCCGCGACGAGGGGCGCGGGACGGAGGGGCAGGACGGCGCGCACGCGGCCGGGACGGCGCGTCACCCGCGCCGCCAGCTCGTCGAGCGCGCGCGGCAGCTCGGCCCCGCGGTGCACCGGGATGGCGCGGGCGGCGAGGGCGGCCTCGACCGCGGCGGTGGCGGCGGCGAATTCCTCCCGCGTGGCGGCGGGCGGGATTTTCTCGGCCTCGTTGGGATGGAGCCGGGCGCGCACCACCGGCGCAAGGTGAAGCGAGCCGTCGGCCAGTTCCGCGTAGAGGCGGAGCGCAACGGGATTCGGAAGCTGCGCCGGCACGTCGACCAGGCCGGCGAAGCCGCAGTCGCGGGCGTGCGGCTGGTCGCGGTAGAAGGCCTCCGGCCCTGGCGACGGGCGGCCGTAGTCGAGCGTCTGCCAGGTCTGCAGGTCGACGGTGCCGAGCAGGCGGACGATCTTCTGCGTCGGGTGGAAGAGGTGGCCGAAGGCCGGGATGCGGCCGTAGCGCGCACAAGTCAGCGTGACGGGCTCGTCGACAAACCCGATGAAGGGCGGTGGGGCGTGGCGCAGGTCGCGCGGCCAGGGCAGGTCGGCCACGACGGCGTGCGCGAGCGCGGTCCAGTCGGGCTGCGCGTCCCCGTCGGCGCGGCGCAGCACCGCCTCGACGGCGCGCACGACGTCGAGCCAGCTGAGCGGGTTCTGCGGGGTGGCGAACTCGGCGCGCGGCCGGGTGGGATCGACCGTCACGGGGAGCGTCGCGAAGGCCGACCAGCGGCCCTCGATCTCGAGGGCGTCGAGAACGATCGCGGTGTCGCCGGGTTGGAGGGTCACGACGACCTCGAAGCCCGCCAAGGCCACGGGCCGGCCGGTCTGGAAATGCGCGGCGAGGTCGGCACGCGGCCAGCCGTGCACGCCGGGGAAGACGCGTCCGCCGACGCGGGCGCGCACGTCGCAGACGAGTCCGCCGGCGTGGGGCCAGACCCAGCCGCGCACGAGGTGCCGGCCGGGCGCGAGGCACGCGCCGGCCGCGGGCGATTCAACGTGGTGGTGGCAGCAGGCGGACATGGGGGACCGCCGCTCAGCCGAGCCAGGCCTCGCGGATCACCTGCAGGTGCGGCGGCAGGGCGCGGGCGTGGTGGTAGTTGCGCGCGGCGCGCGCCTGCGCCATCGAGAGCATCTTCGTGTTGCCCGCGACGTGGTCGGCCAGCGCGGCCTTGAGCGCCGCGGCCAGCTTGAACGGGTCGCCGGCGGGGACGAGGTAAGCTTCGTCGGTGTGGGTCAGCATCTCGGGGATGCCGTTGACGTCGGTGCTGACAATGCGGTTGCCGAAGACCATCGCCTCGAGCAGCACGCGCGGGAAGGACTCCTCGAAGCTTGTGCAGACGAGCAGGTCGGCGAGGTGGTAGAAGTCGTAGATGTCGGGCGTCTCGCCGAAAATCTTCACGTCGTGGAGGCCCATGAGGGCGATGTCCTCGCGCAGCGTCTCCATGTAGAGGCCTTCGCGGGCGCCGACCATGACCCACTGGACCTTCGCACCCGGCAGGGCGGCCGGGAGTTCCTTGTGCAGGAGATCAATGCCGCGGATGTAGATGTGCTGGCCCTTGCGCTCGCAGACGGAGCCGATGTTGACGGCGATGATGGCCTCGGGGTCGAGGCCGTGCTTGCGGCGGAGGGCTGCGCGGTCGTGCGCAGCCTTGAAGGCCTCAATGCGGCCGAAGTCCACCCAGCTGCGCAGCGTGCGGAAGTTGTCGTTGACGTTCAGCTCCTCGTGGATGGCGCGCGTCGCCGCGGCGGTGAACACCACGCGTGTGGCGAGGCGGAACGCGTCCTCAACAACGGCGTGCAGGACCGGCGGCAGGATCGGCGCGAAGAAGCGGCCGACGGCGTTGCTCTCGTGGATGTAGAGGGCGGACGGCTTGCCGAGCGCCTGGGCGAGGTGCACCGCCCAGAAGGCGAGCATGGTGTTCGTGACGAACACGTCGGCGTCGGCGCAGGGGTGCGCCGCGGCGAACTTCCGCAGCGCGGCCTCGAAACCGTCCTTTGTCTTCGCGGCGAGGAAGCCGGCCGCGTCGGACCAGACTTCGACCCTGAGGCCGGCCTGCTCGAAGCGGGCGCGCAAGGGGCCTTCCTGCGGCGAGACGACGGTCACCGAAACGCCCGGCTGTTCGGCGAGGTAGCGCGCGAGTTCGAAGATGAAGATGGGGGCCCCCTCGAAGTTGAGGTTGTGCGTCACAACGAGGGCGCGGAACGGGCGCGGCGTCTGCGCGTAGCGCTGGTGGTAGACGTCGAGCGGCAGGTTCTTCGGCGGGAACTGGAGCGTCTCGCTGTGGTAGGGATCGCGGTAGCCGCCGTGGCGGGCGAGGTAGGCGACGTGCTCGCGCTCCGCGTAGGTGTTCCCGCGCGAGGCGCTGCCGAGGTGGCGGAGCACGGCCTGCGGGGTGATGACGGTGCGGTGGCCGGCGGCGCCGGCGCGCAGGCAGAAATCGACGTCGTTGTAGGCGACTTGGAGCTTTTCCTCGTCGAAGCCGCCGAGCTCGCGGTAGAGCGAGGTGCGCGTGAGCAGGCAGGCGCCGGTGACGGCGGCGACGTTGCGCGCGGCGTGCGGGAGGAAGAGGTAGCCGAGATCCTCGGCCGGCTCGCGCTCGAAGAGGACGTGCGCGAGGTGGTCGTCGCGGCTGAAGGAGATGCCCGCGTGGTTGATCGTGCCGTCGGGGTAGAGGAGCTTCGCACCGACGATGCCGACGCCGGGGACGGACATCCAGCCGACCATGTCTTCGAGCCAGCCGGGCGCGAGCGCCTCGACGTCGTTGTTGAGGTGGAGGACGAGCGGGGTCGCGGCGCGGGCGGTGCCGAGGTTGACGAGGCGCGAGTAGTTGAAGACGCCGCCATTGTCCGGCGCGCGCAGCACCTCGACGCGGAGGTCGGTGCGCCCGGGCAGCGAGGCGAGGTGGTCGAGCGCGGCGGGTTCGTCGGAGCAGTCGTCCACCACGATGACCTGCACGTGTTCGCGCGGCGTGGTGCGCGCGAGCGAGTCGAGGCACTTGGCGAGGAGGTCGGGCCGGTTCTTCGAGGGGATGACGATCGTGACGGGATTCTCGGCGAGCAGCGCGGCGTCCCATTTCAGCTGATGGAGGCAGAGCGCGTAGTGCTTCGCAAAGTCGGGCAGGAACGGCTCGGCGCGGAGCTTCCGTCGGGCAACGGCCTCGGCGATGCCGTTACGGGCGGCGGCGAAGAGGTAGCCCTTCTGGTCGCCGCGGGTGGCCGTGCTCTCGGCGTGGGCGCGCCAGTGGTAGCCGATGAAGGGGACGTGCACGATGTCGCGGTCGGCGATCAACTCCCAGCAGCGGAGGAAGAGGTCGATGTCCTGCGCGCCGTTGAACTCTGGGCGGAGGCGGCCGGCGCGCTCGACGATGTCGCGGCGGATGACGGTGAGGTGGTGCGTGTAGTTGTGTGTGATCGCCATCTCCGGCGACCAGCCGCCCTTGAACTGCGGGTCGAAGCGCCGGCCGGTGTCGTCGATCTTGTCCTCGTCGGTGTAGAGATAGCCGGCGGTCGGATGGCGCGCGATGGCCTGGGCGACATGGAGGAGCGCGTCGTGCGGGAGGAGGTCGTCGTGGTCGAGCAGCGCGACGAAGTCACCGGTGGCCACGTCGAGGGCGGAGTTGGTGGCGCGGGCGATGTGGCCGTTCTGCTCGCGAAAGACGGGCTTGATGCGGGCGTCGGCCTTCGCGGCGGCGGCGAGGATCTCGCGGACGTGCGGTTTGGGCGAGGCGTCGTCGGCGATGCAGAGCTCCCAGCGCGGATAGAGCTGCTGCTGGAGGCAGGCGAGCAGCTCGCGGAGGTATTTCTCCGGCGTGTTGTAGGCGGGAGCGACGACACTGATGAGCGGGCCGCCGGCCTTGGCCAAGGTGTCGGCGTCCTGCTGGAGCACCGTGCGGAGGCGCGGCGTGAGGCGGTTGTGCCAGCACCAGCGTGTGTAGGGATCCTGGTCGCGGCGGCGGACGACGGCGGCGGGAACCTTCGGCGCCTCGCCGCGGCTGAGGGTGTGTGCGAGGTGGTCCTTGAGACGTTTGATCTCGGCGCGGGCCTCGGGCCACGAGTCGAACTGGTAGCGCCCGAGCGCCGCGCCGCGCAGGAAGGCGGCGATGACCTTGTAGAAATAGAACGGCTTGAAGATCGGGATGGGCCCGGAGTGCTCGTCGCGCCGGTCGAGATACATGCGGCGGGCAAAGGCGAGTTCGCGGCCGCCGTCGGGCGTCTCGGCGAAGATCTTCAGGTTGGCGGGGGAGGGGGTGTCGGGCCGGATGTCGACCAAGCCGTAGTAGCCGGAGTGCAGGGCGGCGTCGGGATGGTCCGGGCGGTGCGCGGCGACGTCGGGGCGGTCCTTCGGGTAGACGAGCTTGTTCTCGGTGAGCACACCGGTGGTGGCGCTGAGCTGGCGGATCGCGGTGCCGACCGGGAAGGTCCAGCCGGTGATGCGGAACTTCTCGTAACCGGCCTGGATCCAGTAACCCGGATTCTCGATGAAGCCCTGGAAGCGCGGGCCGGCGATCACGTCGGTCGTCGGCAAAAGGACGTCGCGCAGGACGGCGTCCGTCTCGCGGCAGAGTTCGCCCCAGCCGGCCCGGTGGAAGTAGCGGTAGAGGTGGTGGAGCGTCTGGTAGACGGTGCCGGCGCGGAGGATGCACGGCGGCTTGGTGGCGTCGGCCGGGAGGGCGGAGGTATCGAGCGGAGTGCGAAAGAACTCGCGCCATTGCGTGCCATCGTGCCAGTCGAGGGCGAGGGTGCGTGCGCCGCGCCAGACCTGGACGCGCTGGATGAAGCCGGTGCGCCGGGCGGCGAGGCCGCCGCCGAAGGCGGCCTCCGTGTCGGGGCGGTCGAGGCCGTAGAGACCGAGGTAGGCGCGGTCGTCGATGCGGGCGCGGAGATCGCGGCAACCGGGCTCGGGGCCGGCGAAGAGCCAGCCGGTGATTTCGATGCCCGCCACGGCGGGACGCCACGAGGTCGGGCTGTCGAGGTGGAATTTCGGCGCGGCGGGATCGGTCATCGCAAGGGCGGGAATCAAGCGCCGGCGGCGGGGCCAGTAAAGCCTGATCCCGGTGCGCGGCGGGACGGAGATTGGGTGTTGCGTGCACGGGGGCATACGCTCTCTTCACGCGATGGAACCCCCGTCCCCGCCGCCGAAACAACGCCGCGAGTGCTGGCCGGCCGTGGCGTTGTTCGTCACGCTGTTGCTGGTGCACGCGGGGATCTTGTCGATCGGCTGGACCCACGGCAACCTGCCCGGACAGGAGTTCCGACAGGCGCAGACGGCGCTGAGCGCGCTTTTCATCCAACGGGACGGCGACTTCTCGCCCGCCTACCCGACGCCCGTGCTGGGCCAGCCGTGGTCGCTGCCGATGGAGTTTCCGCTCTACCAATGGATGGTGGTGGCGCTGAGCAACGCGACGGGGCTCCCGCTGCTGTCGGCGGGGCGGGCGGTGACGGCGGCGGGGTTTTATCTCGCCCTGGCGGCGCTCTTCCCGCTGCTGGGCCGGCTGGGTCTGACACCGGCGCGTCGGCTGGCGGTGATGGGGCTCGTGCTCACGTGTCCGCTCTACCTTTTTTATTCGCGTGCCTTCCTCATCGAGTCGACGGTGCTGGCCCTGTCGCTGTGGTTCCTCGTGGCGTTCACGCGTTTCATCGCCCGGCCCGGCTGGGGAGGTTTTGCGGTGGTCACGGTGCTCGGTGTGCTCGCCGGTCTGGTGAAGGTGACGACATTCATCGTTTTCCTGATGCCGGCCGGGCTGTGGACGTGGCAGGCGATGCGCGCCGCCGGCGTGACCGGCGGTCTCGGGGCGATGGCGCGGCGTGGATTCTGGGCGCTGGGCTCGATCAGCCTGCCGGTGCTGGCGACCGTGGCGTGGACGCGTTTCGCCGACGGGGTCAAGGACCGGAACCTCAGCGCGCGTTTCCTGCGTTCGGAGAACCTCACCGATTTCAACCTCGGCACGGTGGAGACGCGCTTCGCCGCCGACACCCTGCAGCTGCACTGGCAGAATCTCACGCACAACCTCGTCCACCCGCTGCTGCTGGCGGTGGCGGTGGGGCTGGCGGTGACGATCAGCCGCCGGTGGTGGCGGCCCATGCTGCTCTGCCTGGGGTGCTACCTCGCCAGCCTGGCGATTTTTCCCACGCTCTATGCATGGCATGACTACTACGCCATGACCAACGCGGTGCTGCTGCTCACCGCGGTCGGGCTTGCGGTGGCGGGCGCCTTCGACTTCCGCGTGCGCTGGGCGCCGTGGCTGCTCCTCGCCGTGCTGCACGCGGTCCAGCTCGGGACCTACGGCAGGACCTATTACCAGATGCAGAGCGCCCCCAGTCCCGGCGGCAGCGACATGACGCTCGCGGTGCGCACGATGACGAACCCGGACGAGGTGTTGGTCGTGGCCGGTTACGACTGGAACTCGAGCATCCCGTTCTACACCCAGCGCCGGGCGCTCATGATCCGGGCGGGGATGGAGAGCGACTGGACTTACCTGCACGCGGCCTTTGCCGCGCAGCAGGGCCTGCCGGTGACGGTGCTGGTCGCGCGGGGTCGCCATGCGGAAAGCGAGTGGTTGCTGAAGCTGATGGAGCAATACTTCGACCTGGATCCGCGGCCGCTTTTCCGCTGGCAGGACGTGACGGTCTTCGGCCGCCGCGACCGGCGGGCCACGATGGTGGATGCGGTGCGCCGCATACCCCGGCTGCGCGACGTCGAGTTGGACGCCAGCACGGCGGATGAAACCTGGTCGGCGCAGAACCAGGAGGTGCTGACGACAGACGTGCTGGAGAAGGACCGGGCGATGCTGGCGCTTTTCGAGCCGCGGCCCTGGAAGTTTTTCTCGCAGTTCGGCGCGCACCTCGCGGAGGAGGGCGGCCGGTCGGTGATGTTTGCGCATCCCGACACCCGCCTCTGGTTCCGCGTGCCGCCGGGATCGCATGTGCTCGAGGTCGACTGCGGCATTCTCGCCGGGGCCTACGATCCGGCGAGCACCGAGCGATCCGATGGGGTGGAGTTCACCGTGGAGATGGAAGCACCGGGCGGTGAGCGCCGCCGGTTGGGGGGCGTCTTCCTCGATCCGGCCCGGCGCGAGGAGGACCGCGGTTTTCGCACGCTGCGGGTGCCGATCGAGGTGACGGAGCCCTCCGTGATCGTGGTTGCGACCAATCCCGGTCCGGCGCGCGACTACACGCGCGACTGGGCGGGCTTCGGACCGATCCGGCTGCGACCGGCGCGCTGAGGCGCGGCCGTTCAGCGCACGGTGATGCCGGCCCAGTAGGCCCAGTCGTTCACGACGTTGTCGCCCAAGCCCGGGGTAAAGCGGAAGAAAATCCGGCCGTGGAAGGGTCCGACGTCGGCGAGCACGATCTGTTGCGTGCCGCGGTCCTCCTCCCGCCGCGCGGGATCGAGCTGGCGCCGGAAAAGCGTGCGGCGGCGGCCGTCGGGCAGGCGCTCGAAAATCTCGACGCCGATGCCGTCGGTCACGGCGGGGCCGCCCGCATACGCGGCAGGCAGGAGGCCGAACTTCGCGGTGATCGTGCGCGCCTCCGCCGGCGGCTGAAACTCCAGTTCGCTCGGCGCATGGGCATTGAGCACCGGCAGGCCGTCGGCCTCGCCGGGCGCCATGCCGTATTGCGTGCGTCCGGCCACGGGCGCCGGAGAAAACAGCGGGGAGGCGAGCACGTCGGCGGCGACGGGCGTGGCGGCGGGAAACGGCGCCTCCGCGGCGGCGAGGTGGAGCTCCACGCCCGGGAAGCTTCGTCCCGCCAGCTTCTCCGCCGCGACGGCGGCAAGATCATCCGCCAGGTAGAGATCGCCGGCGGCACTGGTTGCAATCGGCGCGGGTGACAGGTTGAACCGGTCCGTGCGCCAGCGCAGGAACGGCGCCGACCCGCGCAGCTGGTCGGTCTGGACCACCAAGGCCGCAATCCGGCGCGGCGGCAGCCGGCCGACGAGCTCCTCGAGCACCGCGAGGTGGTCCTCGCGTCCATGCGGAATCATCAGGGCCCGGCGCTGCGCGTAGTAGGGCACGAGGGCGTTCCAGTCCCAGCCATGGATGAGCAGCACGCCGTCCGCCGGCACGACGGCACGGATGACCTCGGCCAGCGCCGGCGGCGCCGGCAGTTCGCGCCGCTGGTAGTCCGCATAGCCGCGTTGGTAGGTCAGGAGCTGGCCGCCGAAGAACAGCGCCAGCAGCGTGGCGCGGGCGGCCGCCGGCAGGCGGGGATCGTTCCAGGCCGCCGCCAGCGCGACGCCCGCCGCGGCGAGCAGGAACACGGCGTTGGCGCTGTAGTAGTAATCGTGGAAGAAAAAGAGGTTCGAGAAGAGCAGCGTGCCGAGCAGGAAGCAGCCGATGCCGGCCAGCGCGAAGCGGCGCGCCCATCCGCCGGCGCACGCGAGCGCGACCACGACCGCCGCGAGCGCCAGCTCGCCGAGCACGAAGCCCGAGACGTTTTGCCAGAACTCCGCCCAGAAGCGTGCCGACAGGCGCTGCTCCAGCGTGCCCCAGTTCCACTGCGCGAGCGCGGAGGAGGTGAGAAAGCCGGAGAGCGGATTCGAGTGCTTGACCGCATCGGCGTGGCGCACCCAAGCCACCGCGACGGCGAGCGCCACCGCGACCGGTGCCGCGGCGAGCGCGACGCGCCGCGGCTGCCAGCCGGCAACGACGGTCCGCTCGCGCCACCAGGTCCAGGCGCAGAGGGCGGCCGCCGGCGGGCAGGCGATGAGAAAGGTCGTGACCTTCGCCAGCGCGGCCAAGGCGCCGCAGACGGCGGCGAGCGCGGCCCAGCGCCAATCGAGCCGCTGCCCCGCCCGCGCCAGCGCCCAGACGAACCAGACCGAGAAGCAGAGCGCGGTCGTCTCGATCATCACCGTGCGCGCGTAGAACAGGTAGGTGGGCGAGGCGAGCACCGCCGCGACCACGAGCAGCCGTCGCGAACGCGCGAGCGGCAGCAGGCCGGCCAACCCATAGACGGCGGGCAAGGTGGCGAAGAAAAAGAACAGGCTCACGCCCCGGCCGACCGGCTCGATCCCGGCACCCGTCCAGGCGCTCACCTTCGCCACGATCGTCTGATAGACGGGAAACTCCATCGGGATCGACCACGGGGGGCCGAACAACGGCGTTTCGTAGTCGAGCTTCCATCCGGTTTCGCGCAGCCAGTGCGCGGAGAGGGCGGTCTGCAACTGGCGAAACTCGTGCCGGTCCAGGATGGGCGCGTCCCAGCCCCGCATGGTGAACCACAGCGTGGCCGCCAGCATCACCGTAAAGACCAGATAGAGCGGACCGGCGCGGGTCTCGGGAGCGGGAGCGTTCATGTCAGTGCAGGGCGTAGCCCGCCGCGGCGCGGCGGATGCCCTCGGCGAGGGGCACCTGTGGCGCCCAGCCGGTGGCGGCGACGAAGCGGGCGTTGTCGAGCCGGCTGTCCTGCACGTCCCAGGCGGGGGCCGGTAGATGCGCCAGCCGGATGCGCCGGCCGGTGATCTCCTCGACCAAGCCGAGCACCTCGCGCACGGTGTGTGATTCGCCGGCGCATAGATTGAAGACCCCGGTCAGGCGCCGCGCCACCACGCTGTCGAGCGCGCCGAGGAAATCCGTGTAATAGAGAAAATCCTTCCGTGCGGTGCCGTCACCCCAGAGGGAGAGCGGCTGGTCCTCGGCGGCGCAGCGCAGGGCATGCGGAATAAGGCCCTGCTGGCGGCTGCGCGGCACCGGGTAGCCGTAGGGATTGGAGATGCGCAGGATCGTGCACGCCAGGCCGTCGCGCACCGCGCGCGCAAGCACAAGGTCCTCGGCGTGGCATTTGGCGCGGCCGTAATGGCCGATCGGACGGCGCTCGTCGTCCTCGCGATTTGGCCGGCCGGGTGCGTTGCCGTAGACGGCGCCCCCGGTGGAGAAGAACACAAACAGCGGCCGCCGGTCCGCCGGCAGCGCGGCGAGCCGGTCGAGCAACTGCGTCAGCAGCGGCAGGTCGTGCGCGTGTTCCGCGCCCGGATTCTGTTCCGACGAGGCGGGCAGCGTGCTCCACGCGAGATGCAGGACGGCGGCGGCGCCGGCCATGGCGTCGGTCTGCGTCAATTCGGCCAGCGCATGGAAGCCCGGGCTCGCCGTGCGGGAGAACAGCTCCACGCGGAAGGCCGGCGCGCGGAAATGATCCGCGATCAGGGTGGCCAGGCGGCCGCGGCCTCCCGTGACGATGAGCTTGCTCGGCGACTCGGCGGACATGCGGTCAGGACGGTGCCAGTGCGGTGTAGAATTTGGCAAGCGCCTCCGCGCTGCGGCGCCAGCTGAAGTGCTCGGCGGCGAAGCGCGCGGCGCCGTCGGCGAGGCGCCGCGCCAGCGCCGGATCCGCGCGCAGCTCGCGCACGGCGCGCGCGATGCCGTCCGCATCGGCGCGCTCCAGCACATAGGCGTCGATCCCGTGGCGCACTTTCTCGCCGAGGTTCGTGCGCGGCAGCACCACGGGGCGGCCGAGGGCGAAGAACTCGGGGAGCTTCGAGGGGAAACGGTAGTCGTTGAACGCATCGGGTGCGCCCGGCTGCACGAAGATGTCCGCCAGCGCCAGCAGCGGCGGCAGGTGGCGGTGGTGCAGGATCTGGCCGAGTTCGATCACGTGCGCCCGGATGCGCGCGGCGTGGGCGCCGAGGAAGTCCACGGCGTCGAAGCCGGTGCGGACGAGCGTGACGGGCACACCGGCCTCGTTCAGCCGTGCGACGGCGGCGTAGAGCTCGCGCACCTCGGCGGCGTTGGCGGCGTGGACGTTGCCGTGATAGAAGAGAACGGTGGTGTCGCGGGGCAGCTGCAGCGCGGCGCGGAATTCGGCCGGAACCGGGCGCGGGAAGAAATGCCGCGCATCCGCAGCCGGCCAGAGCGTGAGGGTGCGGGCCGCCGCCGGTGCGAACTCACGCAGTTTCGCCGTGATGAGGGTGACACCGTCGGCCCCGGCGAGGAAGTCGCGGCTGCGGTGCGGGTGCGAGAGACCCGGGGGCACGAGGCGGTCCAGCTCAGCATCCGGCAACGCTGCGAGATCGGTGTAGGGGCGCCCGAGGGATTGGGCGAGCACCTCCTGCTCGTTGTCCTCGAGGTGGACGACGAGCGCGCAGCGGTGGGCGGCGCGCACCTGCTCGGCGAGGCGGCGCACACTCTCGCGGGTCGTCCAGGCGTGGATGAGGTCGGGGCCGCGTCCGTCGGGGAATCGCTCGTCCGCCGCCTGCGCGAAGGTCAGGGCGCGGAAACGCGGCGCGTCGTGGTGGGCGACGGTTTCGACGTCATGGGGCACGGCGACGGCGCAGGCGTGGCCGGCGATGGCGAGCTCGTTCGCCAGCGCGGCGACGTGCAACGCGCTGTTCGAGGCGAAGCTGCCGGGCAGCAGGAAGAGGACGTTCAGCCGCCGCGGCGCGGGGGCAGCGGGTTCGGCTGGCCGCCGCTCGCCGCGGGGCAGTTCCGCGCGATGGGCGCGATCGAGTGCGAGGGCGCGCGGGTGGTTCTCGTCCTCGGCGATGCTGAGCGTCACGTCCGTGGCGGCGATCCGCACGGTGCCGTCGTCCAGCTGGGCGCGGAGGCGCGCCGGGCCGTGGCCGGCGACCAGGAAGTCCACGGTCTCGAAGCCGCTGTCCGCCGCGGCGTCCGGACGAGGCAGCCCTGTGCGGCACGGCACGGAGCGATGGCCGTAGCGCAACTCCAGCGACCTCAGCGTCCGGCCGGCGGGGGCGGCGGCCCAGCCGCCGACCTTGATGCGGTCGCGCAGCACCCCGTGCGCGACGGGTTGGTCGAGCGCGGCGCGAAAGTCGGGCGGGCGGACCACGACGGTGCCGCGCTTGAAGCAATGCCACGTCCCGTCCGGCCACCGGGCTTCGCAGTGAAGGACGTGCACGCCGGCGGGCAGGGTCAACCCGGTGGCAAAGCCGGCGAGGCCCGCCGCAGGCTGCGCGGGGAGGCTGCGCGTCAGGTCGGGGCGCGGGACTGGCGCAGCGGAGAAAAATTCCTTCCCGCAGCGCACGCGCACGGGAGGCGGCGTGGGATAGGCGTCGACCACACACCAGCCGGTCAGGTGCAGCCGGCCGTCGTCGCTGCGCCAGGGGCGCGGGGTCTCGACCTCGCCAAGGAGGCCGGGTTGGACGGTCGCATTCATCCGGAGCGACGGAACGTGCGCTCGAGGCGGCGCAGCCACGCGGTCCAGCGCCAGCTGCGCGAGCGTTTCAGGGCGGCGAGTTCGCCGTCGAGCGCGGCGAGGCGTTGGGCGCGTTCGCGGGCGAGCGCCTCGAATTCGCCCAAGCGGGCGCTGAGGTGTTCGAGATCGTGCTCGAGCTGGCGACCGCGCGCGGTCGCCGCGGCGAGGTCCGCCTCGGTGCGGGCCAGGGTGGCCTGCGCCGCGGCGAGCTCGGCGCGGGTGTGCTCGAGCGCGGTGTGCGTGACGTGCTGCACGTGGCGCAGGTGGTCGGCGTGGGCCTGCAGTTCGGCGAGCACGCGGGCCTGATGCGCCGACTCCTCGAGCTTGGCGTCGGCGAGCGACTGTGCGTCCCGGAGGTGCTGCTCGGCGGCGGCGAGGCGGGGGGCGAGTTCGTCGCGGGCGTCCTCCAGCTCCATGATCCGCACCTGGGCGAGGATCAGTTGCTGGCGCAGCCGCAGAACGAGATCGGCCGGCTCCGGCGGGGGATTCATAGCGTGCGGCGACTCAACCGGTCGGCGCACGGGTTGTGAAGCCTATTGTCGGCGCTCAGGCTGACGGAATGAAACGAAGCTCCACGAGCAGCAGCAGCGGGAACTGCGGCGCCTCGCCGAGGGGCGGCAACACGAGCTGCGGGTCGTCGCCCGTGCTGAGGAGGTAGAGCGGCTGCGGCGTCCCGGCGGAGTCCGGCGGGGGCGCGACCGGGCGGGCGGTGCCGCCGACCGGGCAGCGCGCGGCGTCGCGGCCGTCGAGCCGGGCGAGGGTGCGGCCGCTGCCGGCATCGAGGTAAGTGACGGAGGCGATCTCGACCAAGCCGGCGCGGGCGACGGGGTCGAGCCGCAACGGGTAGTGGTGGGCGAGCTGCTCGAGGCGGAAGGCGATGGTGGTGCGCTGGTGGAGCGGGCCGCGGTAGACGCGGGAGGTTTCCTCCGCGTAGCCGCCGGCGGCGTCGGGCACGAAGAGCTGCACGATCTCAACCTCGCTGTCCTTCGAACCGGGCGAGCCGGTGTCGGCGAGGCGGCGTTCATGCGCCAGCGTGAGGCGGTCGAGGTCGTAGGCGGGGTTGATCGCGGCGACGTCGCGCGCGACCTCCGCCTCGGCCGGCGGCGACGGAGTCGTGTCGCCGAGGGGTTGTTCGGGCAGATCGAAATCGGCGAGCCCCCAGCCGGCGTGGTTGAAATCGAGCGCGCGGCGTTCGCGGCGCATCTGGTCGACGAGCGGAAGGAGCACGGGCCATTCGGGGTTGAGGATGGCCGACTGGCGGAGGCGGTGGAAGAGCTTCTTCTCGCCCTCGGGGGTCCAGCCGGAGCCGAGGCTGTGCTCGATGTGGAAGCAGACGCAGGGCGGGAGCAGCGAGACCTCCTCGTAGCCGGCGTAATGCGCGGCGACGAGGCCCATGCTGTCGATGTTGAAGGAGAAGGCCTCGAACTCCGGGTAGCCGCGAATGGCGTCCCAAGCCTCCCGGGCCAGCAGGGTGAAGTCGCCGCAGCCGTTCGTATGCAGGTGCTCGATACTCGCGTTGCGTTCGACGCCCAATTGCCAGGCTCCGTCCTGCTCCCGCAGCGTGAAGCCCCCGATCCGGCGCACCGCATCGAGGTCCGGCGCGCATGCCCGCACGTGGTCTTTGGTGCGGTAGAGCGCCTCCAACAGCATCGGGGGGCCGGGACGGCGGTGGCTGCGGATGGGGTTGGCCCAGGCGTAGGCGAGGGTCTCCTCGAGCGTCAGATTTTCCGAGAGACCGGCGCGGATGTCGTGACGGTCCGCGCGATACATCTTCCGCGCGTTGAGCTGCTGACGGCCAAGGAAGGCCATGAGCTCGTCGGAGAAAACAATGTCGATGTTGGTCGCGAGGACGAAGCGGCCGCGGGCGCGGCGGATGCCGGCGTTCTTCGCGATCATCTGGAAGAACGCCAGTTTGTCGCCGTATTTGATCCGCCTGTGCAGCGCGGTCGGAACGGTGATGACCCGCGCGCTGCAATGGGGCGAAGCCGGCGGCAGCCGCAGGACGGCGGCGAGGCCGGGCCGGTCGGGCACGGGGTTCCAGTCGACGAGGATCAACTCGGCGGGCAGGCGGTATTTTTCGCACTGCCGGGCGAAGCAGTTGATGAAGATCTGCGTGCGACGCAGCGGATCGCCGCCGTGGTCGTCGTTGCGCGAAGCGGCGACGACGGTGAGGTAAGGCTGGTTCATGGCGCGGATCGGCTCAGGTCCAGAGGGGGGCAAGGCGGGCGCTGGCGGCGGCGGCGTCCGGGCAGCGGCCGATCGGCACGTAGCGGAGGCGCGGGTCGGCGGCGAGGTGGGGCAGGGCGCGCCAGAAGTCCACCACCGTCACGCTGGCGCGGCCGCGGAGCAGCGTTTCCGCCGTGAGGCTCGTGTAGGCCTTGTCGGTCGTGGTGACGAGGACGACATCGGCGTCCTTGAGCGCGGTGTCGAGCGAGTCGGTGACGAGCGCGCTCATCTTCAGCGCCTGCTCGGCGTGGGGCGCGGCGAGCGAGTCGTGGCCGACGACGCGATAACCGGCTTCGGAAAGCGCTCGACACAAGTAGATGCCCGGCGACTCCTCGATGACGTGCGAGAGCGGCTTGTAGGCGAGGCCGAGCACGCAGACGTTGGCACCCTTCAGCAGGTGCGGTTGGAGTTTCTCGACGTAGCGCTTCGAGAGGCCGCGGTTGTAGTCGTCATTGGCCTTGAGCAGGCGGGAATCCACGCCGAGTTGCGTGCCCATGAAGTCGAGGGCGACGTTGTCGCGGGGGAAACAGGGGCCGCCGAAGCCGAAGCCGCCGGTGAGGTATTTGCGGCCGATGCGCTTGTCCATGCCGAGGGCGTCGGAGACGACGTCCACGTCGCCGCCGGGGAGCTTTTCACAGAACTCCGCCAGCATGTTGGCGAAGGAGATCTTCATCGTCACGAAGCTGTTGACGGCGATCTTCGCGAGCTCGGCGTTCTCGATGCTCATGCGTTTCACGGGCGCGTTGTTTTGCGAGACGCGGTGATGCACGGCCTCGAGGAGATCGCCGGAGCGCTGGTCGAACTGGCCGAGGAGGTAGAAGTCGGGATTGAGGAAGTCGCGGATGACGGAGCCGAGGGCGATGAACTCCGGGTTGTAGCAGAGGCCGAAGTCAGGGCCGCACTGCTTGCCGGATTCCTGCTCGAGGATGGGCAGCAGGCCGTGGCGGGTGGCCCCCGGGAGCACGGTGCTGGTGAGGACGATGACGTGGTAACCGTTCTTTTTCCTCAGCGCCTGGCCGAGGGATTTGAAGGCGTAGCGGGCGTATTGGAGCGTGAAGGCGCCGCGCTCGTCGCTCGGGGTGGGGACGATGACGAAGCTGATCTCGGAGTTCAGGACCGCGTCGTCGACGTCGAGGGTGGCGCGGATGCGGGCCTTGTTCGCCGCGATCATCTCGCCGAGGCCGGTTTCCTGCACCGGTTCGCGGCCGGCGTTGACGGCTTCGACGGCGCGGGGGTTGACGTCGACGCCGATGACGTCGAGGCCGCGCGAGGCCATGCCGGCGAGCATGGAGCAGCCGAGTTTGCCGAGACCGATGATGGAGACTTTCTGGACCATGGCGGGATGATCAGCGCTTCAGTTTCGCCGTGATGAGCGTATGCCAGCCGAGGGCCTTTTCGAGGGCGCGGAACATCTCGGGGGGCATCGCCTTGAACCAAGGTTGGTATTCGTATTCGTGGCGGACGTATTTTTCGACGACGTAGGGGAAGATGTGGTCCTGGCGCAGCTCCGTGATCTCGTAGTCGCGGAGGAGGGCGCGGACTTCGTCATGGGTGTAGGTGAAGGCGATGGGGCAGCCCGACTGGGCCTCCGGCTGGTCGAAGCCGGCCTCGATCATGATGTTTTTCCACGAGTTCTTGGCGTAGAGCATCAGCCGGAACTCGGAGTCCGGGCCGAGGTATTGCTTCACCTCGGCGACGATCTTTTCCGGGTGCGGTGCGTGATGGATGACACCGAAGGAATAGACGAGGTCGTAGCGTTCGACGGGGACGACGGAGGAGAGCTCCTCGGCGTTGCCGGAATAGAATCGTCCCTGCAGGCCGAAGACCTCGAAGCGCCGGCGGGCGAGCTTGAGCGACTCCTCGGAGAGCTCGATGGCGGTGTAGTCCGCGCCGGCGCGCGCGAACGAGACGGCGGCGGTGCCCAGGCCGCAGCCGATTTCGAGGATCTTCTTGCCCCGCCATTTTTCGAATTCGGAAAATCCGGGGATGTGAGGCTCGACCATGTATTTCCGGGCCTCGACTTGATCGAAATACTCGCGGGTGCCGATCGGAGCGGTGCCATGCCGGACGTTGCAGGGACGGCGGTTCCAGTAGTCGCGGACGGACTCGAGGGAGGCGGGGGCGGTCATGGAAATTCAGCTCAGGTTGACGACGGAGTCCTTCGAGGAGCCGGACTTCATCTGGTCGTGGATCCAGGCGTAGGTCTTCTCCATGCCGGTGCGGAGCGGGATGGACGGCTCCCACCCGAGATACTGGCGGATGAGGGTGTTCTCGGAGTTGCGGCCGTTGACGCCCTTGGGGGCGGAGAGATTGTAGCGCCGCTGCAACTTGATGCCGGCGATGTCCTCGACGACGTCGACGAGCTGGTTGATCGAGACCTTTTCCTCGCTGCCGAGGTTGATGGGGAAGGTGATCGTCTCGCTGCGCATGATGGCCTGGGTGCCGTGGAGGCAGTCGTCGATATACATGAAGCTGCGGGTTTGTTCGCCGTTGCCCCAGATCTCGATCTCGTGCCTGCCGCTGAGCTTGGCGGCGATGACCTTGCGGCAGATGGCGGCGGGGGCCTTTTCGCGGCCGCCGTCGTAGGTGCCGTGCGGGCCGTAGACGTTGTGGAAACGCGCCACGCGGGTCACGAGGCCGAAGTCCTCGGTGTAGTGGCGGCACATGCGCTCGGAGAAGAGTTTCTCCCAGCCGTAGCCGTCCTCAGGCATGGCGGGGTAGGCGTCGGCCTCCTTCAGGCCGGTGACGTTGGGGTCGGTCTGCTTGTCGTGGGCGTAGACACAGGCGGAGGAGGCGAAGAAGAAGCGCTGCACGCCGTGCTCACGGGCGGCCTTGAGGAGGTGCGTGTTGATGAGGACGGTCATCATGCACAGGGCCTTGTTTTTCTCGATGAAGCCCATGCCGCCCATGTCGGCGGCGAGGTTGTAGACCCAGTGGGCGCCCTTGGTCGCGCGGCGGCAGGCCTCGAGTTCCTGGAGGTCGAGCGAGAGGTTCTCGACGCCGTCGAACTTCTGATACCAGCGGTGCAACGGCTTGAGGTCCACGGCGCGGATGCGCGTGTGTCCCTGCCGGAGCAGGTCGGCGACAAGATGGCCGCCGATGAAGCCACCGGCACCGCAGACGACGATCAGGGAGTCTTTCATGCGAATAGGAGGGGCGGATTCAGAAGTGCAAGTGGCTGGCGGGTCAACACCCGCTTGCGCCAGCTCGGTTCCGGGCCGCCGGGAACGCCGCATCAGGCCCGGTGGAGCTCGGCCAGTTCGGCCCGCCATTCGGCGGCGGAGGCGTCGCTTGGCATGCGCCAGTCGCCGCGGGGCGAGAGCGCGACCGAGCCGACCTTCGGGCCGTCGGGCATGGCCGAGCGCTTGAACTGCTGCGAGAAGAAGCGTCCGACAAAGACCTCGAGCCAGCGCAGGATCGTGCGGCGGTCGTATTTGCCGGCGAAGGCGAGTTCGGCGAGGTAGAGGACCTTGGCCGGGCGGCTGCCGTGGCGCACCACGTGGAAAAGGAAGTAATCGTGCAGCTCGTAGGGGCCGACGACGTCCTCGGTCTGCTGCTGAAGCCGGCCGTCCTTGGTCGTGGGCAGCAGCTCCGGGCTGATCGGCGTCGCCGCGATATCGCGCAACACCTCCGCCGTGGCGCCGGTGAACTCCGCGTCGGCGCACCACTCCACGAGGTAGCGCACGAGCGTCTTAGGCACGCCGGAATTCACATGATACATCGACATATGGTCGCCGTTGAACGTGCACCAGCCGAGCGCCGACTCGGAGAGGTCGCCCGTGCCGACGACGAAGCCGCCGACCTGGTTGGCGAGGTCCATCAGGATCTGGGTGCGCTCGCGGGCCTGCGCGTTTTCGTAGGTGACGTCGTGCACGGCGGGGTCGTGGCCGATGTCGGCGAAGTGCTGGCTGACGGCCGGGCCGATCGGGATGACGCGCAGCGTGGCGCCGAGCAGCTCGACGAGTTTCTCGGCATTCGTGCGCGTGCGTTGCGTGGTGCCGAAGCCCGGCAGCGTAGGGGCGAGGATGCCGCGGCGGTCGAGGCCGAGCAGGTCGAAGGCGCGTGCCGTGACGAGGAGCGCGAGCGTGGAGTCGAGTCCGCCCGAGATCCCGAGCACGACGCGCTTGGCGCCGGTGTGCTTGAGGCGCTTGGCGAGGCCGGTGGACTGGATGGCGAAGATCTCGCGGCAGGTGGCGGCGCGCGCGGTGGGGTCGGCCGGCACGAAGGGGTGCGGCGAATTGGGACGCAGGCTGCCGGCGGGGAATTGGGCGGGCACCTGGTCCGCCAGGCGCACGGGGACACGCCGGAAATCCACGGTGGCCGAGGCCGCGGAGAAGCTGCTGTTGCACAGCCGCTCGTGCAGGAGGCGGCCGAGGTCGATGTCGGCGTAGACGATCTGCGAGTCGAAGCGGAAGCGCTCGGACTCGACGAGCAGCGTGCCGTTCTCGGCGATCAGGCAGTGGCCGGAGAACACGACGTCGGTCGACGACTCGCCCGGGCCGGCGCCGGCGTAGGCGTAGGCCGTCATGCAGCGGGCGGATTGCTGGCGCACGAGGTCGCGCCGGTAGGCGGATTTGCCGAGGAGCTCGTTGGACGCGGAGGGGTTGAGGATAAGGTTGGCGCCGGCGAGGCAGAGATCGCCGCTCGGCGGCTTCACGGCCCAGAGGTCCTCGCAGATTTCGATGCCGAAGGTGCAGCCGCGGGCGTGATCCTCGAAGAGGAGCTCGCTGGCCAGCGGCACGCGCGCGCCGCCGAGCTCGACCTCGGCCGGGCCCATGCCGGCGGCGGAGGTGAACCAGCGTTCCTCGTAATACTCGGCCGTGGTCGGCAGATAAACTTTCGGCACCAGGCCGAGCACGCGGCCCCCGCCGAGGACGCCGGCGCAGTTGTAGAGACGGCCGTTGAGGGCGACGGGCAGGCCGACGACGGCGTGGATGCCGTGGCGCTGGGTGGCGGCGGCGAGCTGGAGCAGGGCTTCGCGGGCGCGCTCCTGCAGCAGCGCCTGTGAGAACAGGTCGCCGCAGGTGTAACCCGTCAGGCTCAACTCCGGGAACAGCACGAGGCTCGCGCCGTGCCCGGCGGCGGCCTGCAGGCAGGCTTCAATGCGCGCGGTGTTGAAGGCGACATCGGCGACGCGAAGTTCGGGTGCGGCCGAGGCGACGCGGAGGAAGGAGCGGGCGACAGAGGAGCTCATTGTTTGATGCCGAGGAGAATCCAGCTGGGATCGATCCAGAAAAGGTCGCGCAACTGCGCCCGCATCCCGGGCAGCAGCGCTTCGATTCCGACGGTGACGCCGCGCGCGGAGTCGAAGCGTTCCCGGATGTCCGGCACGGGACAGAAGTCATGCCACAGGATGAGGCCGCCGGGACGGAGGACGGACAGTGCCTTGCGCGTGTCGCTAATCACCACCTCCGGGCTGTGCCCTCCGTCGACGAAGACGCTGTCGAAGAAGTCCGCCGGGTAGGCGGAGGTATCCCAGGCGCGGCTGTCGCAGTAGATCTGGCAGACGCGATGGCCGAGGCCTTTTTCACGGTAGAGGCGCCCGATGTAGCTGGCGGCGTCGGTGCGGTGATACGTGCGCGGGCCGGCCTCATCATGGCCGAAATTGACCGACACCGCGCCGGGTGGCGTCTTGGCGTCGTTGGTCACGCGATGGCCGTAGGCCCAGGAGCCGTCGGCCTTGGTTTCGCCATCGGGGAGATTGAGCGTCCATACGGTCGCGTCGCAGTTCTCGAGGCAGAGGCAGGTGCCGAAGCCCTGCCAAGTGCCGAACTCGAGGTGCCGGCGGGGGCGGAATTGCCGGAAGAGGTAAGCCAGGATCGGGGCATCATCGCGCTCCATCTGCCATTGTTCGAGCGGGTGCGCGCTGCGTGCCGGAGCGGCTTCGGCGGCGCCCAGCCGGGCTGGCAAGGCCGAGAGGGCGAGGGAAGGGATCTCGTTCAGCCGGGTCATTGGCGTTTCACGAGGTCGAACCAGTTGAAATCATTGTCGTGGAAGTTCAGTGCGAGGACCGGCTCGAAGACGTGCGGGGCGAGGGCTTGGGAAAGTTTCGGCCAGTCATACCACTCGACCCAGGGCGTGCGCTCGCCGTCCGTGCGTTTGCCCCACTCGCTGAACGGCAGCGAGCCCTCGCGCACCCAGCGCTCGCGGGGGTAGCAGAGCTCCAGCCAGCGGCCGCCGATGCGCAGGTGGGAGGCGATCTCCCGCCGCTCCTCACACATCATCTCGTAGGGCGCATTGATCAGCGACCCCACCGCCAGCACACAGTCGAACTGGCCCAGGGCGCGCAGATCCGCGAGATCCTGCATTAAGACGAAGTCGACGTTCCGGATCCCGCGCAGGCGGCAGACCCGGCGGATGGTATCGAGGTTCGATTCGACGATGTCGACGAAGGTGACATGCGCGCCCTGTTCCGCGAAGAAGGTGCCATCGTAGCCAAGCCCGCTGCCAATCTCGAGCCACTTCCCGCCGCGCGCCGCCAGCGCCGCGTAGAGTTCGTGATACCAGCCTCGGACCGGGTAGCCGTTGGCGCCGCAGCAGTTGTTGTCATACCAGCTTTGCCACAGTGCGAGGAACTCCCCATCGGGCATCTGGGCGAGATGGCTGGAGAAGGTGCGATCCTGGGTGGAGGCGGGCACCTCGCGCCATTTTTCGCGGAGCACGTGGAGGAATTCGGCGAGGGTGGGAGCGGACATGGGAAGGGAGTGTTGGTGGGAATCCGGCGCTCTGACAATGCTATCGAGTTTAGTAGGCGAACTTGTGCCCCCAGCGCAGGATTGGCGCCTCGAGGAAGCGGCGGGAGAGCTCCGCGAGCGCCAAGGTAACGCCCAGGGCAAGCAGCGTCACGGCGAACGCCCCGGGAGATTCAAGCACCGGGGTGGCTCCACGGAGCACGAGATGCAGCGCGCCGCTGATGAGCTGGTGAAAGAGGTAGACGGCATAGGAGACGAAGCCCAGCCAGCGGAGGGCCGGCCAATGCAGAGGACGGAACCAAGGCGAATCCGGCGCAAGGAGGACCAGTGTGAGCCCCACCGCATAAAACAGCGCCAGCAGGAAGAGGCTCACCGACGAGAGACGCCCCAACTGCAGGTCGAGGCCGGCCAGCGGGCCGGCTTGGAAGGTCATCGCCAGCCCGGCTGTCCCAAGGATGATGAACGCGACCCAGAGCCAGCGGGCATGCCTGACCAGCCAGGAGAGACCGGCCGGTTCGCGCACGAGCAGGGCGACCATGCCGCCCAGGCAGAGCGCGTCGGCCTTGAAGGGCATGTTGACCAAGGCACCGTAGCCGGGCAGGCAGGCGCGCAGTGCGGGAGCCGCGACAATGGCGGCCAGAAAAAACCAGAAGAGCCTGCGCCGCGGCAGGGCCGCGACGATCAAAGGCAGGAGCAGATAAAACTGCTCCTCCACCGCCAGTGACCAGCTCACGCCCATCCAGTTGGCCCCGGTGCCTTGGGCCAGGCCCATGAAGATGTTCTGGGTGAAGGTCGCATAAGACCAGAAAGGCATCGGCTGGGCCATCAGCCATTCCGCACCCGTCTAGGCGCCCAACCCCGCGACCAAGGCCACGCCATACGAGGCGAGCAACACGAAGTAGAGCGGCAGGATGCGGCACCCGCGCCGCAGGTAGAAGGTGCTCCAGTAGCGTTCGCTCCCCCGATGGTCGCAGAGAATGCCGGTGATCAGGAAGCCGGACAGCACAAAGAAGAGATCGACTCCGCTCCACATCAGGCTGACGCACTGCCTCAGCCACAGAAGTTCGGGGGTGGCCGTGGTGTTGATCTGGCAGCCGACATAGTGCCACAGCAGCACCATGGCGATTGCCACGCCGCGCAGACCATCAAGCCGTGGGTTCCGAGGCACGAGGGGGCTCAGAGTTGCTGCACCTTCACCGGCAGATCGAAGTGCACGGGACCGGACAAGGGCATCAATTTGCACGGGCGCACCTCGATGATCGCCGCCTCGTCGATCACCTCCCAAAGCACGGCATTGGCGAAGTCATACCGGCCTCCCGGCAGGGCCTGGCCGTCCTTGAAGCCGAACACCGCAGCGTGCAGCACGTAGCTCTGGTGATGGAGCGGCAGGGGAATGCGGATGGTGACCACGCACCGCGCGCCCTCCGGAGCGTCAAGCCGCTGGCGCCGGCTCACATCCTGTGCGGCGAGGACGGCGTTGCCCTTCAGGTCGCGGAGCAGGAAGGTGGCCATGAATTCGGAGGCCACGGGCTGCCGCGCTTCAATCAGCAGGTGGATCACCGCCTCCTCGCCATACTCGAACACGTGGGTGATGGTGCCGGCGCCGTCCGTGAGCACGAGATTGCGGATGACGACATCACCCGTGCCGTAGCTGGAGCGGCGGCGCGCCGCGAGAAAGGCCGCTGTCGGCTCGAACAGGGCGGAGGGATAGTCGCCGGCCGCTGGGCCGGTCTTAGCCGACGGGGTCGGGGCGACGGCTGCCGCCGGCGCGGGGACCGCGCCGGCTCCGTCGGCACCGTCCTCCAGCACCACGCCCTGTTCCTGCCAGCAGAATTTCTCGTAGGCGCGCGCCACCGCCTTAGCCTCGCCCCACTGTTCCGCGCGGCCCTGCTTCAGCCAGAGCGCCCGCGAGCAGATCGTGCGCACGGTGCCGAGGTCGTGTGAGACGAAGAGCAGGCTGACGCCTTGGTCGATCAGCTGGCGCAGGCGACGGAAGCATTTCGCCTGGAATGGCGCGTCGCCCACGCTCAGCGCCTCGTCGACGATGAGAATCTCCGGATCGACGCAGGTGTTCACCGCGAAGGCCAGGCGCATCATCATGCCGCTCGAGTAGGTCTTCACGGGTTGTTCGATGAAATCCCCGATGTCGGCGAACGCGGCCACGGCGTCAAAGCGGGTCTCCATCTCGGCCCGGCTGAGACCGAGCACCGCGCCGCTGAGGAAGACATTTTCACGGCCGGTGAACTCCGGGTTGAAGCCCGCGCCGAGCTCGAGCAGGGCCGCGACGCGGCCGCGCACCTCGATCGAGCCGGAGGTCGGCTGGAGCGTGCCGGCGATCAGCTGAAGCAGCGTGCTCTTGCCCGCGCCGTTGCGACCGACGATGCCCACGGCCTCGCCGCGGCGCACCTCGAAGCTGACGTCCTGCAGGGCGTAGAAATCGCGGTAGGCGGCGTGGGCGCGCTGCTGCAGCCTCGTTCCCAACGGGCCCGGCAACCAGCCGGCCGCCTCGGCCCAGATCGGACCGAGCAGCCGCGCCGCCGGGTCGGTCCAGATCCGGTAGGATTTGGACAGCGCGTGGGCGGCGATGACAGGTTGGCCGGACATGAGGGCGGTCAGAGCACGTCGGCGAACGCGGGCTTGAGGCGGCGGAAGACGGCGTAGCCGGCGTAGGCGGCGACCAGTCCGAAGCCGTAAAGATAGGCGAGGTGCACGTAGTTCAGCGGTTCGCGCCAGAGCACGGCGTCGCGCGCCAGCTCGATCGCGAGCAGCACCGGGTTGTAGCGGAGCACGAGCCACGCGGCGCCGGGGATCTTGCTCACCGGATAGAACACCGCGCTGGCGAAGAGCAGCGCAAGCGAGAGGAATTGCATCAGCTGCCCGATGTCGCGGAGGAACACGCCGAGCGCGGAAAACAGCCAGCCCAGCCCGAGGCCGGCCAGAACCAGCGGCAGCAGGATGACCGGCAGCCAGAGGGCGGCCCACGACAGCCCGTGCCCGAACGCCAGCACGCCCAGCAACACCAAGCCCAGCCCGATGGCCAGGTGGATGCACGCCGCCCCGACGTTCGCCGCCGGCAGCACCTCCAGCGGGAACACGACCTTCTTCACGAAGTTCGGGTTGCTCACGATGATCGTGGGTGAAGTGACCAGCACCTCCGAGGCGAAGTGAAACAACGCAAGCCCGAGGAAGATCCCCAACCCGTAGTCGATGCGGGATTCCTCCGGCCGGCCGAACGAGCCGGCGAAAATGTAGCCGAACACCAGCACGTAGAGCGCCAGCATCAGCAGCGGGTTGAGGAAGGACCACAGGATCCCGAGGTAGCTGCCTTTGTGCCGCAACTCCACGTTCCGCACCGTGAACTGCCAGAGCAGATCGCGGTGCTGGCACAGGTCGGCGACGAACGGCGCAAGGCGGCGCAGCATGGGCGGGCGAGTCTTGGACCGGACCCGCGCCACGCAAGGAAAGTTTTAATTTCCATCGGTTTCCGCCGACCCATTTCCTGATTGCCATCCCGGAGGCTTTCCGGACTTTGGCTGCTCCTTTATGCAAGTCCGTCACTGTTTCCTTCTCGCGCCGCTCTTCGCCGTGGGTCTCTGGGCGTCGACTCCGGCCGCGGCCGATCTCCCCCTGCCGGAACGCTCGTTCGGCGGGCTGGAGTCCATCCTGCGCGGTGCCGCCGCCCAGTCACCCCGTATGGTCAGCCGCGCCCTCGACCTCGAGATGGCGGAGAACAACCGCCTCCAGGCCCGCGCCGGTCTCCTGCCTTCGCTCGGTGCCTACTATCGGCATTACGAGACGCAGGACGAGCGCGCCGACCTCGTGGGGCAGCTCGACGCCAGCAAGATTTACTACGACATCTCCATCACCCAGCCCCTCTTTCACTGGGGCGAACGCCGCAACAACGCCCGCATCGGCGCGCTGCAGCAGCTGATCGCCGAGGGCAACTACCGCGAGGCCTACCGCGGCCTCGCGCAGGAGTTGCGCCAGAAATACCTCGGCCTCATCGTCCAACGTCACTTCGTCCACCGCGCACGTCACTTCCTGCAAATGGCCCGCCAGAACGCCGCGTTGGCCGAGGAACGCCTCGCCAAACGCGAGCTCTCCGAACTCCAAATCTACCCGATCCGCCTCGCCGTCGAACAGGGCCAGATCAACCTCGAGCGCGCCGAATTCGACTATGAGATGGCGCGCCAATCGTTCGCCCGCCTCGCCGGCCTGCCCGACTTGGCCGACGCCGCCATTCCGGAGGAAATCCCGGCCATCCCCAATGCGGCCGTGTCCGTCGACCACCTGCTCGCCGGCTTCCTGTCCCAGCGGGAACCCGCTTCCATCGAGGCGGTCAACCTGCGCCACCAACTCGCCGTCGAGGACCTGAACTACAAGAACCAGAAGACCCGCCTCCGGCCCAAGATCAGCCTCGCGGGCGGCCTCAATCAGGACGAGACGAGCTACACCCTCAACACCGCCCAAAAGTATCGCGTGACCTCCCTCTACGCCGGCTTCAGCGTTTCCTGGACCCTCTTCGACGGCTTTGCCGCGCAGGCCGGCACGCGCAACGCGCTGGCCCGCCGCCGCCAGGTCGAGAACGACTACGCCGAGCTCGTCCACCGCCTCGGCCAGCAGGCCCAGACCCAGGCCCGCCAGCTCAACTTCGCCGCGCGCAACATGGCCATCACCGACCGGGCCTATGTCTCCGCCGAGGGCAACCTCAAGAACAAGCAGGACGAGTTCAAACGCGGCCTCATCTCCGAGACCGACCTCGCCGCGGCCGAGCTCGGCCTGATCGACGCCCGCATCGCCGCCTACAACGCCCGCACCGACTACTACCTGCGCGTCGGCGACTTCCTCGGCACGCTCGCCCAGGATCCGGCCGTCGCCAATCTCCGCCCGTGATGATGCCCGCCTCGTCCTCCGGCCGCTGGGCCGTCCGCCTCCTCGTCGCCGTCGCCGTTCTCGCCCTCGCCGGCTGGTTCGTCAGTTACCTGCTCCGCCCCGTCGCTCTGGTCGCCACCGCCTCCCGCGGCACCGCCGTGCGCGCCGTCCCCGGCACCGTCGAGGTCAAGGCCGAGTTCGCCAACGAGCTCAAGAGCGAGGTCGGCGGCCGCGTGGCCGACAGCCTCCTTGACGTCGGCAAGCGCGTCTTCCGCGGCGACATCCTCGTCCAACTCGACACCGGCGATGTCGACCTCGAGATCGAGCGCATCCAGAACGAGATCATCGCCGCCCGCCGCAAGGTCGAGCTGGGCTCCACCCTGCGCGCCGACGTCCTCAACATGCGCGACACCGTCGCCAACTTCGAGCGCCAGGCCCAGGCCGGTGCCTACCCGCAGGCCGAACTCGAGAAGCAGCGCCGCTCCCTCCAACAGCTCGAGCAGCGCATGGAGCTCGACGAGGTCAATCTCCGCCTCGCCCTCGAGAACCTCGAGAACAGCCTCCGCTCCCGCGAGCGCGAGAAGGCCAAGATGACCATCACCGCCCCGGCGGACGGCGTGGTCACCACCGTCTTCGCCCGCGTCGGCGACCTTATCGGCGGCAACTCGCCCATCGCCACCCTCATCGCCACCACCCGCACCGTCGAGGCCAAGCTCAGCGAGGAGAATTTCGCCGCCATCAAGGTCGGCCAGCGCGCCTCCGTCCGCTTCCTCACTTACGGCGCCGACCAATACAACGCCACCGTCACCAAGATCCTGCCCTCCGCCGACCCGCAGACGCAGCGCTACACCGTCTACCTCGACGTCGTCCTCCCGCCCGGCCGCGCCCTCGTGCCCGGCCTCACCGGCGAGGTCAGCATCATCATCTCCGAGCGTCCCAACGCCGTCATCATCCCGCGCCGCGCGCTCATCGGCGACTACGTCTACGTCGTCGCGGGCAGCCGGGTCGTCCGCCGCCCGATCGAGAAGGGCTACGAGAGCCTCAACCAAGTCGAGATCCTCAAGGGCCTCGAGGTCGACGAACAGGTCATCGTCGAGCAGCAGGACCTCTTCCGCGAAGGCGACCGCGTCCGCGTCCGCACCGCGCAGAACTGACCGCCGCCGTCCCGGCCGGCCGCGCCTCCTGCAGTGTCCACCAATCTCCGCATCGCCATCCGTTTCCTGACGGCCAAGAAGCGCTCCATGCTGATGAGCCTGGCCGGCATCGTCTTCGGCGTCGGCTTCTTCATCGTCACGCAGGCGCAGACCAGCGGGTTCGAGCAGTTCTTCATCCGCACCATCCTCGGGACCAACGGCGCCATCCGCATCGAGGACAAGTTCCAGGACACCATCTTCGCCATGGCCGCCGCCGGCCACGACCAGGATGCGAGCAAATTCGAGGTCTCCGCCGCCCGCGAGGGGCGCAAATACATCGAGGGCATCGAGGACCCCGAGCTGCTGATGGAGGCGCTCAAGCACTTCCAGAACGTCGCCGGCGCCTCCATGGTCGTGCGGGGCTCCGTCGTCGCCGACAGCTCCTTCAAGAACGACACCGCGCAGGTCTACGGCATCCGCCTGGAGCACCACCTCGCCGTCTCCGACCTCGCCCGGCAGATCATCCGCGGCAGCCTCGAGGACTTCCGCGCCGCGCCCACCGGCCTGCTCATCGGCAGCGTGCTCGCCCAGCGCCTGCAGGTCACGATCGGCGACACACTCATCCTCCGCGCCGGCGACCAGCAGCGCCGCTACCGCATCTCCGCCATCTACGAGACGGGCGTGAGCGACATCGACAAAGTCCGGCTCTATGTCCACCTCGGGGAGGCGCGCTCGCTCCTCAAGCGCGCCACCGGCGCCTCCTTTATCCAGGTCGCGCTGTTCGACCGCGACCGCGCCCCGCAGGACGCGCTCCACATGGAAAGCGTCTTCCGCCACGGCGCCCAAGGCTGGCAGGAACGCGAGAAGACCTGGCTCGAGGTCTTCCGCGCGCTGCGCATCTCCTCCGCGCTCACGGTCTCGACCATCATCCTCATTTCCGGCCTGGGCATGTTCAACACGCTCGTGATGATCGTCCTCGAGAAGACCAAGGAGATCGCGATCCTCCGCTCGATGGGCTACACGCGGCAGGATATCGCCCGCATCTTCCTCTGGCTCGGCTTCATCGTCCTCGTCGCCGGCACGGTGCTCGGCTGGCTCTTCGGTGCGGGCGTCACCTACGGCGTTTCCAAGCTGCCCATCCGCATCCGCGGCATCTTCACCACCGACAGCTTCGTCGTCGCCTGGTCGGTCTGGCACTACGTCGCCGCCACCGTCACCGCGTCCGTCATTGTCATGACCGCCGCGTTCTTCCCCGCCCGCCGCGCCGCGCGTCTCGAACCGGGCGACATCATCCGCGGCACCGCCCAATGAGCACCCCCACGGACACCTCGCACCTCGCCCTGCGCTGCGAAAACCTGCACCGCTACCTCGGCCAGGGCGAGGGGCGCGTCCACGTGCTGCGCGGCGTCTCGTTCGCGGCGCACAAGGGCCGCGTCACCGCCATCGTCGGCCCCTCCGGCTGCGGCAAGTCCACGCTGCTCTACCTCCTCGGCCTGCTCGACCAGCCGGACGACGGCTCGATTTGGATCCGCGACCAGCTGATGTCGAACAGCGGCGACCTCGCGCGCACGGCCGCCCGCGGCGAGCACATCGGCTTCGTTTTCCAGTTTCACTTTCTCATGCAGGAGTTCACCGCGCTGGAGAACGTCATGATGCCCATGCGCAAACTCGGCCGGCTCACCGACGAGCAAATGATGCAGCGTGCCCGCGCGTTGCTGACCGACGTCGGCCTCGGCGACAAGACGCACCGCCTCGCCACACAGCTCTCCGGCGGTGAACAGCAGCGCGTCGCCATCGCCCGCGCCCTCGCCAACCAGCCGGCCATCATCCTCGCCGACGAGCCGACGGGCAACCTCGACCAGAAAAACTCCGAGCTCGTCTTCGGCCTGTTGACGCGCCTTGCCAAGGAAAACGGCCAGGCCGTCGTGCTCGTCACGCACAATCCCGACATTGCCAAGCGATGCGACGAGGTCCGCCCCATGCGCGACGGCGAGTTCGTGCGCTGAGGCGGGGCAGCGGCGGGGCAGCGGGGCAGGGGAGTGCGCCTGCGCTTCGCCTCCGAACGGGATAAGTCGCGCCCCCAAAACCGACCCCGCTTGGCTAATAGTCGCGCAGGCGCAAACGCTTCTGGAATTTTTGTTTTACATCGTAAGGGGCGCTACCTTTTCTGGCCGCTCCCCGAACCACACCTACCGTGAGCCAACACTGTTCGCGTAAGTCATTTTTTGCCCAATTGGGCGGCCTTGTCGCCGCTGCGGGCCTCCTCCCGAAGGCCCTCGCGAATCCCGACCGCAAGGCCGCCGCCCCCGCGGTTCCCACGCTCACCCTCCGGCCTGAGTCCCGCGCCGTCGCGCGCAAGGACGGCACCCTCTAAACCGCGCCCCCGCGCGCCTTCCGGCCCCCATGTCGAAGATCTTCCCGAAATCCGCGAACGCTCTGCCGCTGCAGATCGTGATTTTTCTGTTCGTCCTCGGCGGCGCCGCGACCGCGGCCGTCACGTATTACTCGACGCCGAAATACCTCCGCGTCGGCTACCAGCCGGTCCAGCCCGTGCCGTTCGACCACGCGCTTCACGCCGGCCAGCTCGGCCTCGACTGCCGCTATTGCCACACCTCCGTGGAAAAGTCGGGCACCTCCAGCGTCCCGCCGGCGCAGACGTGCATGAACTGCCACTCGATCATCAAGACCACGAGCCCGCTCCTCGAGCCCGTGCGCCAGAGCTTCGAGACCGGCGAGCCCGTGCCGTGGGTCAAGGTCCACCAGGCCCCCGACTACGTCTTCTTCAACCACTCCGTCCACGTCGCGCGCGGCATCTCCTGCGTCGAGTGCCACGGCAAGGTGAACGAGATGAACGTCGTCTGGCACGACAAGTCCCACTCGATGGGCTTCTGCCTCGATTGCCACCGCGAGCCGGAGAAATACATCCGCCCGCAATCCGACGTCTTTGACCTGAACTCCCCGCGCCTCGCGGACTCCCGCGGCCTCGATGAAGCCAAAAAGCTCATCGAGCACGCCCGCATCATGCCCCCGCAAAGCTGCTCCGGCTGCCACCGCTGATGAAACGCAAATTTGACCATCCCGCCGCTCCCTCGAACGGCCCCCGCTACTGGCGCAGCCTCGACGAGCTCGCCGACACGCCCGGCTTCCGCGCGCAGCTCGCGCGCGAGTTCCCCGAGGGCGCCTCGTCCCTCGAGGGCGTCGACCGCCGCCAGTTCGTCAAGCTGATGGCCGCGTCCTTCGCCCTCGGCGGTCTCGGCCTCGCCGGCTGCCGCCGCCCGGAGTCGAACATCCTCCCCTACGGCAAGGCCGTCGAATACACCATCCCGGGTCTCCCGCTCTACTACGCGACCGCGATGCCGCTGCGCAAAGCCGCGGTGCCGCTCCTCGCCGAGACGCACCAGGGCCGCCCGACCAAGCTCGAGGGCAACCCGTCCTACACGCCGCACGGCGGCGGCACGACGCTCCTCGCCCAGGCCGCCGTCCTCGACCTCTACGACGTCGACCGCCTGATGCAGCACACGCAGGGCAGCCGCGTCCTCGACACCGCCGCGGTCAACGACCTCCTCGCCAGCATCTCCAAGACCTACGCCGGCACCGGCGACGGCCTCGCCTTCCTCGCCGACACCTCCGGCTCGCCCACGCGCGCCCGCCTCGTCGCGGCGCTGAAGAAGAAATTCCCGCGCGCCATCTGGGCCGAATACGAGCCCGTGCAGGACGAAGCCCCGCTCGCCGCCGCGCAGGCCGCGTTCGGCGCCAACGTCAAGCCGCTCTACCGCTTCGCCAAGGCCAAGCGCGTCCTCACGCTCGACGCCGACATCTTCCACGCCGAGGCCGCCAGCCAGTCCTACAGCCGCGAGTTCGCCGCCGCCCGTCGCGTCGCCAAGCCGACGGACCCGATGAACCGCCTCTACTCGGTCGAGAGCAGCTTCACGCTCACCGGCAGCATGGCGGACCACCGCCTCCGCCTCGCGACGAGCCACATGACGGCCTTCGCCGCCGCGCTCGCCAACCGCATCCTCGGCACGAGCGACTACGCCGCTCTCGCCGCGGGCCTCGACGTCGACCCGAAGTGGATCGACGAGTGCGCCAAGGACCTGATCGAGAACCGCGGTGCCTCCGTCGTCGTCGCCGGCGCGCACCTGCCCGCCGCGGCCCACGCCCTCTCCTACGCGATCAACGAGCGCCTCGGCGCCGTCGGCGCGACCGTCGATTACGTCACCGTCGACGCCCCCGAGGCCTCGACCATCCAGGCCCTCGCCACCGCGATCAAGGCCGGCTCGGTCAAGACGCTCGTCATCGTCAACGGCAACCCGGCCTACAACGCGCCCGCCGACCTCGAGTTCGGCGCGCTGATGAAGTCCGTCCCGCAGGTCGTTCGCTACGGCTACCACCAGGACGAGACCTCCGCGCTCTCCGGCACCGTCCTCGCCGCCACGCACTTCCTCGAATCCTGGGGCGACGCCCGCACGGCCGACGGCACCATCGTGCCGATCCAGCCGATGATTCTCCCGCTCTTCGGCGGCCTGATGGAAGTCGAGCTGCTCGCCCGCCTCGCCGGCGAGGAATCGCCCGATGCCTACGCGCAGGTCTACACGACGATCGGCGGCTTCACCGGCGGCGAGAAGAAGGCCTTCGAGAAATTCCTCCACGACGGCGTGCTCGCCGGCTCGGCCTACCCGGTCGCCCGCGTGTCCTTCAACGCCGCCAGCGCCGCCGCCGTCCTCCGCGATGCGCCCGCCGCCGCGCCGCTCTCGCGCGACAACCTCGAGGCCGTGTTCGCCACCGACCACAAGGTCGACGACGGCCGCTTCGCCAACAACGGCTGGCTGCAGGAGTGCCCGGACCCGATCACCAAGATCTCCTGGGACAACGCCATCCTCATCTCCCCGCGCCTCGCGAAGGAGATCGGCGTCTATCCCGCCGGCACCAAGCTCCAGGTCGCGCGCGTCGAGAACGCCGAGTTCAACCGCGGCAAGGAAGACGCCCCGATCGCCGAGATCGAGATCGGCGGCCGCAAGATCCGCGGCCCGCTGCACATCCAGCCCGGCCTCGCCAATTACTCCATCGTCCTCCCGCTCGGCTACGGCCGCACCGCCTCCGGCCGCGTCGGCACGGGCGCCGGCTTCAACGCCTATCCCGTCCGCACCAGCGGCGCGATGGGTTGCGCCACCGGCGTGAAGCTCACGCTCACCGGCCAGCGCCAGAAGCTCGCCAACACGCAGGAGCACTGGTCGATGGAAGGCCGCGACATCGTGCGCGAGGCCAACCACGACGAGTTCCAGAAGAACCCCGCCTTCGTCGCCGGCATCGGCATGGAGTCCCACACGCCGCCCGTCTACGGCAAGGACAAGGACATGCCGCTCGCGCAGAAGTCGGTCGAGACCCCGCGCGGCAACTCGCTCTACGAGCACCCGAACTTCGACGGCGTGCACCAGTGGGGCATGTCGATCGACCTCAACACCTGCCTCGGCTGCAACGCCTGCGTCATCGCCTGCCAGGCGGAGAACAACATCCCGATCGTCGGCCGCGATCAGGTCATGCGCGGCCGTGAGATGCATTGGATCCGCCTCGACCGCTACTACTCCGACGGCAAGGCCGACGCCGCCGCCTTCGGTGGCGAGGGCAACAAGGAGCTCCCCGAGGATCCGCAGGCCGTCGTCCAGCCGATGACCTGCCAGCACTGCGAGACCGCGCCCTGCGAGACCGTGTGCCCCGTCAACGCCACCGTGCACGACGACGAAGGCCTCAACGTCATGGCCTACAACCGCTGCATCGGCACGCGTTACTGCGCCAACAACTGCCCCTACAAGGTCCGCCGGTTCAATTATTTCGATTACAACAAGCGCGCCACCGACGCGCTCTACATGGGTCCGCTCGGCCACCAGAAGGATGTGCCGGAGCTCGTGAAGATGGTGAAGAACCCCGACGTCTCCGTGCGCATGCGCGGCGTGATGGAGAAGTGCACGTTCTGCGTGCAGCGCATCCAGCAGGCCAAGATCGCGCAGAAGCGGAAGGCCGGCATCTCGGGTGAAGTCGAAGTGCCCGACGGCTCGTTCAAGGTCGCCTGCCAGCAGGCCTGCCCGGTCGACGCCATCGAGTTCGGCAACATCAAGGACCCGAACAGCAAGGTTTCCCAGCTCAAGGCCCAGGAGCGCGATTACGCGGTGCTCGGCTACCTCAACGTCCGCCCGCGCCTCACCTACCTCGGCAAGCTCCGCAATCCCAACCCGCACATGCCGGACTATCACGCTCTCCCGCTCAGCCGGGTCGAGTATAACAACAAGAACCACCCGTCGCACGGCGAGGGTCACAACGGAGGGAAGCACTAATGGGCGCGCACTCCGCCGAGCATCCCGCTCACCCGATCCTCGCCGAGGTCAAGCCCGCGGTCCTGCCGCGCGCTCCGCTCGTCGAGAACCACCGCGACTTCAAGTGGATCACCGACAAGATCTGCGGCCTCGTCGAAGGCACGACCCCCGCCTGGTGGTGGTGGTGCTTCGGCGTCGCGGCCTTCGTCGCCTCGTTCACCGTCGCCGGCCTCATCTACCTCGTCGGCACCGGCGTCGGTGTCTGGGGTCACGCCAATCCGGTCAACTGGGCGTGGGACATCGTCAACTTCGTGTTCTGGATCGGCATCGGCCACGCCGGCACGCTGATCTCCGCGATCTTGTGCCTGCTGCGCCAGAAGTGGCGCACGTCGATCAACCGCGCCGCCGAGGCGATGACGATCTTCGCCGTCGTCTGCGCCGCGATCTTCCCCGTGTTCCACGTCGGTCGCGTGTGGATGGCCTGGTATCTCTTCCCGATCCCGAACGCCAACTACATCTGGCAGAACTTCCGCTCGCCGCTCGAGTGGGACGTGTTCGCGGTCTCGACCTACGGCACGGTGTCCGTGCTCTTTTGGTATATCGGCCTCATCCCCGACCTCGGCACGCTGCGCGACCGCTTCACGGCCGCCGGCAAGCTGCTCAAGGCGCGCATTTACGGCTTCTTCGCCATGGGCTGGCGCGGCTCCAACCGCCACTGGAGCAACTACGAGATGGCCTACCTCATCCTCGCCGGCGTCAGCACGCCGCTCGTGCTCTCGGTGCACACGATCGTTTCGTTCGACTTCGCCGTCTCGCTGCTCCCCGGCTGGCACACGACGATCTTCCCGCCCTACTTCGTCGCGGGCGCGATCTTCTCGGGCTTCGGCATGGTGCTCACGCTCATGCTCCCGCTGCGCGCCATCTTCCGCCTCGAGGACCTGATCACGCAGTATCACATCGACTGCATGTGCAAGATCACGTTGGCGACCGGCACGATGGTCGGCTACGCCTACGGCATGGAGTTCTTCATCGCGTGGTATGGTGCGAACCCGTATGAAGGCTTCGCGTTCATCAACCGCGCCTTCGGCCACTACTGGTGGGCCTACTGGATCATGATCACGTGCAACGTGATCACGCCGCAATTCTTCTGGTTCAAGAGCGTGCGCGAGAACACGACGCTCGTCTGGATCCTCTCCATCTTCGTCAACGTCGGCATGTGGTTCGAGCGCTTCGTCATCATCGTGACCTCGCTCGCCCGCGACTTCCTCCCGTCGTCGTGGGGTTACTACACGCCGTCGATCGTCGAGATCTTCACCTTCTTCGGCACCTTCGGCGTCTTCTCGGTGCTGTTCCTCCTCTTCATCCGCTTCCTCCCGATCATGCCGATGTCGGAAGTGAAGGCGGTCATCCCGCAGGCCGACCCGCACGGCGGCCACCATTGAGAGGAGACCGACCCATGAAAAAGACTTACGGACTCATCGCCGCCTTCGACACCACGCCCGACGTCTACCACGCGTGCGAAAAGGTGCGCGACGCCGGCTACTCGCAGTGGGACGCGCTCACGCCGTTCCCCGTCCACGGCCTCGACGCCGCCATGGGCATCCGCCGCTCCAAGGTGCCGCGCGTGTCGCTCTGCGGCGGCATCACCGGCTTCATCACCGGCATGTCGCTCATCTGGTTCACCAACGCGTTCGACTACCCGCTGATCGTCGGCGGCAAGCCCTACTTCTCGCCGATGTTCGCCTTCCCGGTCAGCTACGAGCTGACGATCCTCTTCACCGCCTTCGCGACGATCATCGGCATGTTCGTCATCAACGGCCTGCCGCGCCACTATCATCCCGTGATGAAGGCGCCGCAGTTCGTCCGCGCGCTCGACGACCGCTTCTTCATCGTGATCGAGGCCAACGACCCGAAATTCAACGCCGCCCAGACCCGCGAGTTTCTCGCGCAGATCGGCGGCCAGGACATCGCGGAGCTGGAGGAATAAGATGCGCTACGCCTACTACACCCTCCTGTTCGCCGTCGTGCTGACGGTCTCCGTCATGGGCTTCCGCGGCATGCGCTCCACGCAGCCGCCGGTCGAGGTCTTCCCCGACATGGACCGCCAGGGCAAATACAAGCCCCAGGGCCAGTCGGCGTTCTTCGCCGACGGTCGCGCCGACCGTCCCAAGCCCGCCGGCACCGTGCCGCGCGGCCGCGATGAGACCGGCACCGCCGACGAGACCTATCTCCGCGCCGATGACGCCCGCTTCCGCGGCCAGAACGCCGATGGCTCCTTCGTCGCGACGTTCCCCGTCGAGGTCACCGCCACGATGATCAACCGCGGCCGCGACCGCTACGCCATCTACTGCGCGCCGTGCCACGGCGCCCTCGGCGACGGCAACGGCATCACCAAGCAATACGGCATGGTCGCCACGCCGACGTTCCACGACGACCGCATCCGCAACATGCCGCACGGCGAGATCTTCAACACCATCACGAACGGCAAGAACACCATGATGCCCTACGGCGACAAGCTGACGCCGGACGAGCGCTGGGCCGTCATCGCCTATGTCCGCGCCCTCGAGCGCGCCCACAACGCCACCCTCGACGACGTCCCGCTCGAGAAACGGGGGGAGCTGAAGTAACATGGCCTCGCATTCCCACACCACCGCGCCTTCCGCGCCCAAGACCACCACGGCGCTCGGCCTCGGCCTCGGCGGCATCGCGCTCACGCTCGTCGGCTTCTTCGTCGACAAGCCCGCGACCGTCGCCTCCTCGTGGCTCATCGGCCTCACGTTCTGGACCGGCATCGCCCTCGGCGTGCTGCTCCTCGTGATGATCCACCACATCTTCGACGCCGGCTGGTCGACCGTCATCCGCCGCCAGTTCGAGCACGTCATCGCCGTGTTCCCCTGGCTGCTGCTGCTCTTCGTGCCGCTCCTTGTCATCGCCTGGACCAATCCCACGCTCCTCTGGAAGTGGATGGACCCGGCCTTCGACCTCGCGCAGGTCGGCGGCCATGGCACGGTTGGCGAGGACCCGCTTTGGGTGAAGAAGGCCGCGTTCCTCAATCGCGATTTCTTCACCGGCGCCTCGATCTTCTCCTTCCTCGCCTGGTGGTTCCTTGCCTCGCGCTTCCGCCGCAATTCGTTCTCCCAGGACAAGGACGGCGACCTGAAGTGGACGCACTCCTCGCGCAAGTGGTCCGCCGCCGGCATCCCGCTCACGGCCGTCACGCTCACCGTCTGCATCATCCTCTGGGTGAAATCGATGGAGTATCACTGGTTCTCCACGATGTATGGCGTGTGGTTCTTCGCCGGCTGCATGCGCGCCGCGCTCTCGCTCGGCGTCGTGCTCATGGTCTGGCTCTACGCCCGCGGCGACTTCAAGGGCATCCTCAACAACAACCACCTGCACTCGATCGGTCAGCTCATGTTGGCCTTCACGGTGTTCTGGGCCTACGTGACGTTCTCCCAATACTTCCTCATCTGGAACGCCAACATCCCCGAGGAAACCTTCTGGTATAACGTCCGCGAGATGAACAATAGCGACGGCACCTTCAACCAGTGGGGCTGGGTCGGCATGTTCCTCCTCTTCGGCCATTTCTTCGCGCCGTTCCTCGTGCTGCTCCAGTATCCGGTCAAGGTGAGCAAGAAGTGGATCCCGCGCGTCGGCGTGTTCATCGCCTTCGTGTTCCTCGTCGACCTCTGCTACAACGTCATGCCGGCGAAGAAGAACGCCCTCGGTGACCCGTCCCCGTTCCTCCAGAGCGGCCTGCTCTGGACGGTGACCGCGGTCGTCGGCATCGGCGGCATCTTCTTCTGGTCCTATCTCCGCAGCTTCCCGACCGCGAAGCTTATCCCGATCCGCGACCCGCGTATCGGCGAGTCCCTCACGCACCATGAAATGAGCGCGCCCCCCGCCGGCGCCGCGCCCTCGGCCTCGCACTAACATGAGCGACCACCCGCAAGCCTTCGCCTTCCCCCAGCGCACGCCGGTCTTCACCGCCGTGATCGTCATCCTCGCCGCCATTCTCTGCGGCTGGATGATCAACCGCTACTACCGCCCCGCGCCCGCCTTCGACAACCGCGGCACCGTCAACCCGGCCGACTTCGACGAGGCCGCGCGCTGGAAGTTCACCGCCGAGGGCCGCGCCAAGGCCCTCGCCGAACTCCGCCAGAAGGAGCAGGCCCAGGCCACCACCTACGGCTGGGTCGACCAATCCAAGGGCGTCGTCCGCCTCCCTCTCGACCGCGCGATGGAACTCACCGTGCGCGACCTCTCCCGGAAATAATCCCCGCCGATGAATTCCTCCGACCAACACGCTCGCGCTGAGCAGCAGGAGATCGACGCCTCCGCCCGGTGGCCCGTGCTCGTGTTCTTCAGCCAGGCGCTCGCCTGGCTGGTGATCGGCGGCGCGCTCCAGCTCGTCGCCGCCATCCAGCTGCACACGCCGAACTTCCTCGGCTTCCTCGCCGGCTGCGAGTGGTTCACCTACGGCCGCGTCGCCGCCGCCGCCCAGCACGTCCTGACCTACGGCTGGGCCTTCAACGCCGGCCTCGGCTTCGCCCTCTGGCTCATGGCGCGCCTCTCCGCCGCCGCGCTCCGCCACGGCGGCCTGCTCGTCGTCGCCTGCAAGGCGTGGAACATCACCATCGGCCTCGGCATGGTCGGCATCCTCATCGGCGGCACGACTTCGTTCGAGCTCCTCGAGATGCCCCGCTGGGTCTCGCTCATGATGCTCGCCACCTACGCGGCGATGGGCGTCTGGGCGCTCACCACCTTCAGCGTCCGCAACACCGAGAACGTCTATGCCTCGCAGTGGTATGTGTTCTGCGCCGTCCTCTGGTTCCCGTGGCTCTTCGTGCTCGCGCAGACGATGCTCTTCGGCGCGCCGACCCGCGGCACCGTCCAGGCCATCGTCAATGCCTGGTATGTGAACGGCCTCTACGGCCTCTGGTTCGTCCCGCTCGCGCTCGCCGCCGTCTACTACTTCCTCCCGAAGCTCACCGGCAAGGCGGTGCACGACTACTACCTGTCGTCGCTGGCGTTCTGGTGGCTCGTCCTCACCTCCGCCTTCGCCGGCGGTTCGCGCCTCATTGGCGGGCCGGTCCCATCCTGGGTCGCCACCCTCGGCGCCGTGGCCAACTTCATGCTCATCGTCGCCGTGATCATGCTCCTCAAGAGCTTCTTCGGCACCCTCCGCGGCCGGTTCGGCGCGGTGAAGGACAGCGTGACCCTCCAGTTCACCGTCCTCAGCATCCTCGGCTTCGCCTTCGCCTCGCTGCTCAACTTCGCCCTCTCGATGCGCGGCTTCGCGATGAACACGCAGTTCACGCTCATCCCCGAGCTGCGCGACTGGCTCATCACCTACGCCTGCTTCTCCACCGCGATGTTCGGCGCCGCCTACTTCATCGTGCCGCGCCTCGCCGGCGTCGCCTGGCACTCCTCCGCCCTCGTCAAGGCGCACACCTACTGCACCTTCGCCGGCCTCGCGCTCCTCGCCTTCGCCCTCGGCTACGCCGGCTGGCGCCAGGGCGTGATGCTCAATGACGCCACGGTGCCCTTCGGTGACATCACCGCGGCGCTCAAGCCCTGGTTCCTCTTCCGTTCCGTCGCCCTCATGGTCCTCTTCACCGGCCACCTCGCCTTCGCGCTCAACTTCTTCTGGACCGCGTGGGGCGCGCTCAGCAAGAGCGGCACCCCCGCGACGTTCCGCCAGCCGCCGGCCCTCGCCGGCGCCACCGTGGAGGGCCACGCATGAAAAACGGCCTCGTCCTCTTCTTCGGCGGCTTCGCCGTCCTCGCCTTCTCCTGGGCCGGCGTCCTCCTCTCGGCGCACAACCAGTATGCCGGCCTGACCCAATACAAGGATCCGGTCGAGGAGACCCTGCACCCCGCGCCGCTCAGCGGCATCGCCGACCGCGGCCGCATGGTGTATCAGGAACTCGGCTGCGCCGCCTGCCACACGCAGCAGGTCCGCCGCGACGGCTTCGGTGGCGACATCGCCCGCCAGTGGGGCGTCCGCCAGTCCGTCGCCCGCGACTACATCCGCGAGAAGACCGTCCACCTCGGCCACACCCGCTTCGGCCCCGACCTGCGCAACGTCGGCGCCCGCGGCTACGCCAGCGACGAGTATTTCCACGGCCTGCTCTACGCGCCCGAGAGCGTCGCCCCCGGCACCAACATGCCGCGTTACGACTTCCTCTACGACGTGCGCCCGATCCGCCCCGGCCAGGCCTCGCCGCACGCGCTCAAACTCTCCGGCAAGCACGCCGCCCCCGCCGGCCACGAGATCGTCCCGACCGAGCGCGCCCGCGCCCTTGTCGCCTATCTCCGCAGCCTGAACGACGCCTACGAATATCCCGAGGCCCGCCCCTACGTCCCCGAGGCGAAGAAAGAGGGAGGCCACTAAGATGAGCTCCGACAATCATTCCCACCTCGAGCATGGCGCCGCTTCGGACGAGAGCATCCAGCAGGTCCACGAGCGTCTCCAGCACCAGAAGCCCGAGAAGCCCGAGGGTAATCCGCAATACCCGCTCGTGCTGCTCGGCATCATGTGCGCGGCGATCTTCTTCGGCTCCGTCTACCTCGCGCACTACTCCTCGCGCTTCGACCCGCTCATCTACAATGAGAACCAGAAGCCCGTGAAGCAGGCCGCCTCCGGCCCGGTCATCACCCCGGCCATGCTCGGCAAGCGCGTCTACGTCGCCAACTGCATGACCTGCCACCAGGCCAACGGCGCGGGCGTCGCCGGCGTCTACCCGCCGCTCGCCGGTTCCGAGTGGGTCCTCGAGCCGCAGCACGAGAAGCACATGATCGCCATCGTGCTCCACGGCCTCAACGGCCCCATCACGGTCAAGGGCAACACCTACAACAACGCCATGACGCCGTTCGGCGGCATCCTGCGCGACGAGCAGATCGCCAACTTGCTGACCTACATCCGCTCGGAGTGGGGCAACAACGCCCCCGCGATCACGCCGGAGCAGGTCGCGGCCCTCCGCGCCGAGCTCGGCGCCCGCGGCCCCTGGACGGTCGAGCAGCTCAACACCATCAAGTAAGCCCGCGCGGAACCCCTCCGGCGCCTCCCCCTTCAAGGCCGCCCTCTCCGGGCGGCCTTTTTCATGCGCCCTTCACGCGCCGGCGGTGCCGCCGCCGCGGCGCTCGACATGAGCCGGATTAACCGTAATGAAGAGGACAGTGAAAGGCATTCAAGGCACCGGCTCCGACCCCTTCACCCGCTATTCGGGGGTGGAGCTGCGCCATTTGCGGCTCGTCTGGACCGTCGCCGAGGAGCGCAGCCTCACCCGCGCCAGCGAGCGGCTGCGCCTCACGCCCTCGGCCCTGAGCCACCAGCTCCGCGCGCTCGAGGCGGTCGTCAACGGCCCGATCTTTCACCGCGAGGGCCGGCGCATGCGGCTGACCCCGGCGGGCGAAGTGCTGCTCGACGCGGCGACGCGCGTGCTCGGCATCGTCGCCGACGCGGAGGATCGCCTGACGAAATTGCAGCAGGGGCGCGCCGGCACCGTGCGGTTGAGCACGCATTGCTACACCGGTTATCACTGGCTGCCGGCGGTCATCCGCGCGTTTCGCACCGAGCACCCGGAGGCGGATGTGCGGGTCGTCGGCGACGCCACGCACCGCGCGCTCGAGGCGCTCTACGCGCACGAGATCGACATCGCCATCACCCCCGAGCACCCCGAGCGCCCGGAAATGCTCGTGCGGCCGGTGCTGCGCGACGAGGTGAAGCTCATCCTGCCAGCCACGCACCCGCTCGCGGCCAAGGGCTGGCTCGAGCCCGCCGAGATCGCGCGCGAACATCTCTTTCTCTATGCCGGCGGCCCCGACGAATCCTCGCTCTGCCTTGAGATTCTCCGCCCGGCCGGCGTCTGGCCGCACCGCCACACCAACATCCAGCTCACCGAGGCGATCCTCGAGCTCATCAAGGCCGGCCTCGGCGTCGCCGCCCTCGCCGAGTGGGCCGTGCAACCCTACCTCGCCGACGGCAGCGTCGTCGCGAAACGCATCACGCGCCGCGGCTGGCACCGCACTTGGAACGCCATCACCTGGCCCAAGGCCGAGGCGGGTCCCTTAGTGATGAGCTTCGTCGACCGTCTTGCTCAGGAATTCCGCTCCCGCGGCAAGGCCGTCAAACTTTCCGCATGACCGCCCCCGCCGCCTATTCGCCCACCGAGGAATTCGCCAACCGGGTCACGCACGGCCTCGGCGCCGTGCTCAGCCTCGCCGGCCTCGTGCTCATGGTCGTCTACTCCGTCCTGCACGGCGATGCGTGGGTCATCACCAGCACCGCGATCTACGGCGCCTCGCTCGTCATTCTCTACAGCGCGTCGACGCTCTATCACAGCGTGACGAGCGCGAAGTGGCGCCGTCTCTGCCAGAAGCTCGATCACGCCGCCATCTACCTGCTCATCGCCGGCACCTACACGCCGTTCACGCTCGGGCCGCTGCGCGGCGGCTGGGGCTGGACGCTTTTCGGCATCGTGTGGGGCTGCGCCGTCATCGGGGTGGTCCTGAAACTCTTTTTCGCCGGCAAGGCCGATTTCCTCTCCACCATCGCCTACCTCGCCATGGGCTGGCTCGTGATCATCGCGATCAAGCCGCTCCTCGCCGCCCTGCCGGCGGGCGGCCTCTGGCTGCTGGTGGCGGGCGGGCTCTGCTATTCCGTGGGCACGATTTTCTATCTCTGGCCGAAACTGCGCTTCAACCACGCGATCTGGCACCTTTGGGTGCTGGCCGGCAGCGCCTGCCACTGGGCGGCGGTGTTCTTTTACGTCGTGCCGCCGCCCGCGGCGGGTTGAGCGGACCTCACGGCGTGCGGCGCGGTGCGCGCTGATTCAGTCCGTTTTGGTGCAGCACCACCGCGACCACCCGGCCGGCGTCGTCGCGCTCGAAGGTCAAGGCGGCCTCGACAACGTCGTAGACGAAGTGGTCCGGCCGCGTGCAATGCACCGGCAGCGCCGGTTGCCCGGTCAGCTTCACCGTCAGCGCGTGCGGGCGCACGGCGACGTCGAAGATCAGCCCCGGCGCGAGCTCGTAACTCCCGGCGTAGGCCTGGAGCTCCTCCGCCGTCGGGAAAAGGATTTCCGGCGCGTCGCCGCTGCGCTCCGCCGGCAGGGTGTTGCCGCTCTGATGCAGCGTCAGCCGGTGCACGCGCCCGGCGTCGTCGCGCGCGAATTGGAACTCCGCGGGCACGACACGGGAGAAGAAGCGGTCGCCGCCCGCGGCGCCCACCGGGAGGAACGCCTGCCCGGTGAGCCGCACGCGCAGGTCGCCGGCCGCGTCGAGCACCACCGTGAAGCGCGCCCGCCCGTCGGCCAGCGGGTAGACGCCCGTGTAGGCGAGTTTCTCGTCGCGGCTGAGGGAAACCTCCGCGCGCGCTGTGGCCGGCGGGGCCGCCGCCGGGCGGCGGGCCGCGGCGACCAGCGCGGCCGGCTCGAGCGTGTCGTTGTTCAGCAACACCACCGCGCCGCGCCGCTTGGCCGGTTCGACTTCGAACGTGCTGCGGAAGCCACCGGTGCCGCCGCCGTGGTAATACACCGGCTGGCCCTCGCGCTCGACGATCATCACGCCGAGCCCGATCCGGCCGCGCGCGCCGAACGGCGCCACGGGCTCGCGCACGAGGCGCCACGCCGGCGCAATCGGGCTCTGCTCATCGAGCAGCGCCTGGACGAATTTCGCCATGTCGGCCGCCGTCGAGCGGAGCGCCCCTGCCGCATCGAGCGCGCCGAGGCTCCATGGCACCACCGGCACCGCGCCGGAATGTGGCGTCGCCAGCCGGCGCTGTTGCTCTGCATCCAGCGTCACCACCGTGTCCTGCATGCCGAGCGGTCCGGTGATGTGACGGTGCACGAGTTCGGCGAAGCTGGCGCCGCTCGCGCGTTCCAGCACGTGCCCGAGCAGGCCGACCCCGAGGTTGGAATACGCCGAGGGCTGCGGCGCGGGCTGCTCCGGCCGGTGCTCGCGGAGAAAGGCATAGAGGCGCTCCACGGTGTAGTCGGCGTAGGGGTCCGCGGGATTCGCGGGCTCCAGGTTGGAAGGGAGGCGCGGCAGTCCGGACGTGTGCGCGGAGAGCTGGCGCAGTGTGATGGCGGCCAGCTGCGGATCGAGGACGAGATCGGCGGGCAGGTGCCGCGCGATCGGATCGTCGAGCCCGACCTTGCCGTCCAGGCTCGCCTGCGCGAGCAGGAGGCCCGTGAACACCTTGGTGATCGAACCGATCTCGAACATCATGCGCTCGGGCGGAGTCCCCTCCGCCAGCGCGAGGCGGCCCGCCGTGGCGTAGCGCACGCCCTCCGGCTCGATCTCCGCCACGACGAAACCGCCCGCGGGCACTTCCGGGGCGGCTTTCTCGACCGCGGCAACTAGCGGGGTGGGAGTGGCGGCGTGGATGTTCACCCCGAGCAGCGCGCACGCGACGGGGACGAGGAATCGGAGTCTGAGGCGGGTCATGATGGGAAGGAGCGCCGCCAGCCTGCCGGCTTGTCTGCCGGGGTCAATTTATCGATTCAACCACCAGATCGTGCCGTTCAACACGGTGGCAAAACCGACCCAGGCCACATACGGCGCCCACAGCAGCGCGGCGACCCGGTCGATGCCCCAGAATTTCCAGCCGGTCGCCACCAGCGTCGCCAGCAGGATCACGATCTCGATCAGGGCAAGGTCGGGCCGGCGCAGGCCGAAGAACAGCACGGACCACAGCGCGTTCAGCGCCAGTTGGACGAAGAACCAGGCGAGCGCACCGCGTCGCTGCGGGTGCTCGCGGTGCCGCCACACGCGCCAGGCCGCCACGGCCATGAGCAGGTAGAGCGTCGACCACACCGGGCCGAAGACCCAGCTCGGCGGATTCCACGCCGGCTTCGCGAGCGTCGGATACCACGCGCCGACGCTCGACGCCGTCGCCGCCCCGCCAATGCCGGCCGCGACAAACGTCACGGCGATGAAGAGCAGCAGCACGAGCCAGCGTTGGTAGGTCATGCCGCGAGCGTAACCCGCTTCGCCCACGCCGCAACCGCGCACCGGGGACGCAATGCTTCCGAATCAATTTAGCCATGTAGGGCGGGGTCGCCGAACCCCGCCTTGGTGCGAAAGTGGAACTTCGATCGAGGCGGGGTTCGGCGACCCCGCCCTACATTCTCTGCCCAAACTATTCCGCCTCACCCGCCCAACTGGAACGGATAGATCTTTCCGAGCCCGAGCAACCCCGTCAGCTCGTCCAGCGCGCGGCGGCTTTCCTCGAGCAACGATGGGTCGGCGAGGTCGCGTTGCGTCAACCGGTCGCGGTAATGCTTCTTCACCCACGCCACGAGCGCGGTGTAGGTGGCGTCGGTCAGGCGCACGCCGGCCGGCAGCGCCGCGAGCTCGTCCTCGGTCAGCACCACGCGCAGCCGCAGGCAGGCCGGGCCGCCGCCGTTGCGCATGCTCTGTTTGAGGTCGAAGTGATGCACCTCGCGCAACGGCGAGTCGCCGCGGGCGATCAGCTCCGCCACGAAGCGCCGCACGCGCGGATTCTCGCGGCAGTCGCTCGGCGCGATCAGCGCCATGCGCCCGGGCGCGACCGTGACGATCTGGCTGTTGAACAGATACGACGTCACCGCATCGCGGAGCGACACGCGCGCCGTCGGCACGCGGAGGGCGAAAAATTCCGCGTCGCCGCCGAGCGCGCGCCAACGCCGCCGCAGCTCCCGCAGCACGCCCGGCGTGTTCACGAAGGCCTGCTCGTGGTAGAGGAAGAGGTTTTCGTTGCCGACGGAGATGACGTCGTTGTGAAACACACCCGCGTCGATCGCCGCCGGGTTCTGCTGGGCGTGCAAAACGGATTTGTCACCCAATAGGTGACAACGCGCGATGGCCTCGAAGGCTTCGCGCGCCTGGCGGGAGGCGAATTTTTTCGGGGCGGGTGTCTGCCGGCCCGCGGGAAACGCGCGGTGGCCGTGGACGAAGAGGTGCAGCCCCGGCGCTCCGTGCGTGGCGGCGAAGCGCGTGTGATTGGCCGCGCCCTCGTCGCCCATCCCGGCCGCGCCGGGCACCGGCGGGTGCACGGCGAAGCGCCGCTCGTCGCGGAAGATGGCGCGCAGCGTGCGTCCGGTCTGCGGCGGCTCGATGGAGCGGTGGAACTTGGACACGAGGTTCGCCGGCGTGAAGTGCACGCGGCCGTCGGCGGCGTCGCGCGAGGGCGTGACGGTGGCGGCGTTGGCGACCCACATGTTCGAGGCCGAGGCGCAGGCGACGAGCAGGCGCGGCTCGCGCGCGGCCGCGGCGAGCACGGCGGCGTCGTCGCCGGCGAAGCCGAGCGCACGCAACGTCGCGATCGCCGGCCGCTCGTGCGGCGGCAGCACGGCCTGCGGCAGGCCGAGGTCGGAGAGGAATTTCATCTTCGCCAGCCCCTGCAGCGCCGCCTCGCGCGGGTTCGACGCGCGGCCGCCGTGCGACATCGAGGCGACGTTGCCGTGCGACAGGCCGGCGTAGTTGTGGGTCGGGCCGACGAGGCCGTCGAAGTTGACTTCGTGCGTCTTCATGCGATCGCGAGCCCGGGCGGGAGCTGGGCGGGGAGTTTCAGTTCCGGCACCTCGATGGAGGCGACGGGGTAGGAACAGTAATCGGCCGCGAAATAGGCGCTCGGCCGGTGGTTGCCGCTGCGGCCGACGCCGCCGAAGGGCGCGGCGCTGCTCGCGCCGGTGAGCTGCTGGTTCCAGTTGACGATGCCGGCGCGCACGTCGCGGTGGAAGCGCTCGTAAAGGGCGCGGTCGTCGGAGATCAGTCCGGCGGCGAGGCCGAACTGCGTGGCGTTGGCCTCGCGCAGCGCGGCGTCGAAGTCCGGCACGCGGATGAGCTGCAGCAGCGGGCCGAAGTGTTCCTCGTCCGCGCGGCCGGCGACGGCGGTGACGTCGAGCAGGCCGGGCGTGAGCAGGCCGGTGCCGTCGCGCAGGCGCCGCATCTCCACTCGCGCGCGGGCGCCGCGGGCGATCAGGTCGCGTTGCGCGGCGAGCAGGCGGTCTGCCGCCGCGGCGGAGACCACCGGCCCCATGAAGGGCTCGGGCCGGTCCGTCGCCGGGCCCACGCGCAGCATGGCGAGGGTGTCGACGAGGGCGTCGAGGAAGGCGTCGCCCTCGGTGCCGTGCGGCACGATGAGCCGGCGCGCGCACGTGCAGCGCTGGCCGGCGCTGAGGTAGGCGGACTGCACGGTCAGCGCGACGGCGGCGCGGCGATCGGCGGCGCGGTGGACGACGAGCGGGTTGTTGCCGCCCATCTCCAGCGCGAGGATGCGCTCCGGCGTGCGTGCGAAAATCTCGCTCAGCGCCAGGCCGGCCCGGGCGCTGCCGGTGAAGAAGAGCCCGTCGATGCCCGGGTGCGCGGCGAGGGCGGCGCCGGTGTCGCGTCCGCCTTGGACGAGGGCCAGAGCGCCGGCGGGCAGGCCGGCGGCGGCCCACAGCGCGGCGGTCTTCTCGGCCACCGCGGGGGCGAGTTCGCTCGGCTTGAAGACCACGGTGTTGCCCGCCAGCAGCGCGGGAACGATGTGCCCGTTGGGCAGGTGACCGGGAAAATTGAAGGGGCCGAGCACGGCGACGACGCCGTGGGGCTTGAAACGCGTGACGCCCGGCGCCGACTTGAACTCGCCGCAGCGCCGCGCGTGCGCCTCGATCGAGATCTCGATCTTGCCGATCATCGACTGCACCTCGGTCAGCGCCTCCCAGTGCGGCTTGCCGACTTCGGCGGAGATGAGACGGGCGAGCTCCTCCTTCGCCGCCGTCAGCTGGCGCGCAAATTCGCGCAGGACGCCTTCGCGCTCGCCGAGGGAGCGCGCGCACCAGGCGGGAAACGCGGCGCGCGCGGCCGAGACGGCGTGGTCGACGGCCGTCGCATCGGCGGCGGGGCCGGTCCAGACGGTCTCGCCGGTGGCGGGATTGACCGAGGAAAACGGGTTCATCGCAACGGGGAGAGCCAGAGTTTGTCGCCGGCCTCGAGGTTGAGCGCGGCGGCGGTCTCGGCGGCGAGCGAGACGGAGCCGTCGTCGTGCGCCTGCACGGCGCCGAGGGTGGCGCGGAAATCGAGGGCGCCGTTCGCGAGCAGGTGCGTGGGTGCTCCTGCCACGGGGGCGGCGGCGCTGCGGATGCGGGCGACGCGCGCCGTGCGCAGCGTGCGCAGATCGGACACCGCCGCCTGCACGAGCGGGCCGGCGTCGAAGATGTCCACCTCGTCCGTGCGCGCGAACCCCTCGGCGAGCAGCAGCGCAAGCGCCGGCTCGGTGTCGTGGTGCACGCGACCGATCACGGCCTGCACCTCCGCGGCGAGGAGCGGGATGTAGATGGGGTGCCGCGGATTGAGGTCGGCGATGAATTCCTTTTCGCCGAGGCCGCTGAGCACGTCGGCGCGGTAGAAGTCGAATTGGTAGAAATGGCGGCCGACGGCCTCCCAGAAGGGCGACTTGCCCGTCTGGTCGATGTAGCCGCGCATCTCGGCGATGACGGTGTCGGTGAAGCGCTTTGGGAACGCGCCCATGAAGAGGAAACGCCCGAGTGAGAGCAGGCGGCCGAGCCCGCCGCGGCGGCGGTCGGGCCGGAGGAAGAGCGAGCAGATTTCCGACGGGCCGCGGTGCTCGCGCTTCAGGTGCAGCGCGGGAATCTCGCGGTCGACCTTGAGCGGCCGGTGCACGAAGCGCTCGCGGCGGATTTCGTAGCTATACCACGGCTCGAAGCCGCCGACGCGCGACGCGATGCCGGAGACACCGGCGAGCTCGCCGGTGACCGTGTCCTCGAGCCCGAAGAGGTAGAACTCGCCGCCGGGGCGCCGCACCTTCGGGTGGAAGGCTTGGAGCGAGCCGACGATCCGCTCCTCGAGGAATTCCTCGTTGGGCGGCAGCGTCGTGAGCCCGCCGCCGGTGGCCTGGGCCAGGGCGACGAGCCGGGGCAGGTCGGATTCGCGGATGGGACGGAGGACGAACATGGAGGAAAGCTAGGCGAATTGGCCCGGTCTGCCAACCTCTCCGCCGGGCGGTTGGAACTAGGGTCGGGAGGGGAGCGGGATCTCGCCGCCGGCCACGCGGTGGAGGAAGAGCGCGGCGATCTGCGCGCGCTGCGGGATCGAGCTCACGCGGCAGAACTCGCGGTCGCTGTGCAGGTGGTCGCCGATCGGGCCGATGCCGTCGAGGTTCGGCAGGCCGGCCGCGCAGAGCAGGTTCCCGTCGGAGCCGCCGCCGGCGTGCACCCAGCTGAAGGGCGGCAGACCGAGGTCGGCCGCCGCGCGCTGCCATTGCGCGAACGCCGCTTCCTCGGCCGGGAGGCATTCCTTGGGCGGGCGGTTGAATCCGCCGGAAAACTCGAGGTGCAGGCCGTCGCGGGCGTTGATGGGCGCCGCGAGCTCGCGCAGGCGCGCCAGCACCGGCTCGCGGTCGGCGAGACGCGTGACGCGCAGGTCGAGGACGCTCTCGGCGAAGTCGGGCACGACGTTCGTCGCGGCGCTGCCGCCGCGGATGTTGCCGACGTTGACGAGCACGCCGGGCAGCTCGGCGGGAAGACGCGCGGCCCCGAGCAGGAATTCCGCGAGCGCGAGGATGGCGCTGCGGCCGTCGTTCGGGATCTTGGCGGCGTGCGCCGCCCGGCCGTGGCAGGTGACGGTCATCGTGCCGGTGCCCTTGCGGGAATGCACGGCGTCGCCGTTGGCGCGCGCCGGCTCGAAGATGAGCGCGAAGCGATGCCGCCGCGCGGCCGCCTCGAACAGCGGCGCGCTGCCGTGCGAGCCGGTCTCTTCGTCCGGCGTCAGCAGCACTTCCCAGCCGACCCGCGCGGCGTGCGGGGTGGCCTCGAAGGCCTCGAGCGCGGCGAGCAGCGTGACGAGCCCGCCCTTCATGTCCGCCACGCCGGGGCCGTTGATCGTGTCGGCATCGAGCCAGCGGCAGGTCTGGAACGGATCGGCGGCCTCGTAGACGGTGTCGTAATGACCGTTGAGCAGGAGCTGGATCGGCGCCTCGGGGCGGCGGCGGATGCTGAGCGCACGGGTGCCGGGCGGGTTGTGTCCCGGCGCGTCGGTCGCGGGCTCGGCGATGACCGCGCCCGGGAAGGAGGCCGCGAAGTGCTCGCGCAGCGCCGTGCGCATGCGCTCGAGCCCGGCGGCGTGGCCGGAGCCGGAGTTGATCGAGCACCAGCGCTCGAGCAGCGCGGCGAGCTCCGGGGTGCGGGCGCCGAGATTGGCGATGGAGGCGGGAACGGTCATGGCGAGGACAGGAGTTTGCCGTCCACGGCGGACACCATGGACGCGGCCAACGGGCGGCTGACGGCGAGGAGGGTCAGGTCGAAGGTCGAGTCGGGGCCGATGGCGACCACCTGCACGTCGCGGATCGTGAGCGGCCGGCCGCGCTGCAGCTCGGCGCGCCGGGTCGGCACCATCAGCCACGCGGCGCCGTCGGGCGCCTGGGTGTGGACGCGGCCGGTGCCGTCGGACTCGAGGCAGAGCGCCGTCTTTTCATCGATCCCGAGGCCGAGCAGGCGCGGGGGCGACAGTTCCTGGAGCCGCGCGAGAAAGGCGAGCGAGCGGCCGAGGCGGCGGCGCGGCATGAAGTGGCTGTCGGTGATCACGCCGCGCAGGAGCTCGAGGCGCAGGAAATCGCGCTCGAGCGTGATGCGGTCGTCGAACGGGTCGCGCAGCGCGATCTCCGAGTTGAGTTCGCCGGTGCCGCGGGCGGAGAAGGCGAACTGCCCGAGGACGGCGAGGCCGGCGCTGGTGCCGCCGAGGGGCTTGCCGGCGCTGACGTGGGCCTCGAGCGCGGCGGCCACCGGCGTGCCCGCCCAGAATTCCACGTAGCGCGACTGGTCGCCGCCGGCGAGGAAGATGCCCTCGGCGCGCGCGATTATTTCCAGCACGCGCGGGTCGGTGGCGGCGCGACGGTCGTGGAAGACGATGCTCTCCACCGAGTCGACGCCGCCGATCTGCTCGTGCAGGTAGCGGTTGTAGCCGTCGCCGCCCGAGGCGCGCAGGACGACGATGTCGCCGCCGCCGGCCTTGGCGACGAACCAGCGGAACGCCGCGTCGACGTCGCCGCCGCCGCCCGAGAGCAGGAGCCCGCCCTCGGTGCGTGCGGGGACAAAATCGGCCGCGTTGCCGGTGAGGAAATAGTCGTAGCCGGCCGCGGGGACGCGGACGGCCAGCGCGAGGAGGAGCAGGAGAACAACAGGGGCGCGCATCGCGGGAACCGGGAGTGGGTGAGGCTCCCACCTTGGGTGCGCGCCGCCGAGCTGGCCACGGCAAAGCGGGCGGACGACCCGGAATACCACCTTGGTTGTATGAGTTTTGGGCTGCGCCGCCGGCGGGCGCACCCACACTGGCGCGGCCATGATTCGCCCTCGCCCCTCCCTGATCCCGCGGCTCGCGGCCGCGGCGCTCGCGCTCCTGCTGGTCGCCGGCTGCGGTCGGCGCGAGACGGCGGTGGAGGCCGGGCTGCGGACGCAGACGCTGCTGCGCGGCAACAGCACGGAGCCGGAGTCGCTCGACCCGCACCTCGTGCGCGGCGCGGTGGAGTGGACGATCGTCGGCGCGCTGTTCGAGGGCCTCGTCGTCCCGGACCAGGAGACGCTCGAGCCGCGGCCCGGCGTGGCCGAGCGGTGGGAAGTGTCGCCCGACGGCCTGACCTACACGTTCCACCTGCGCGCGGACGCGCGGTGGAGCGACGGCGAGCCGCTGACCGCGGAGGATTTCGTCTACAGCGCGCGGCGCCTGCTGGCGCCACGGCTGGCGGCGAGTCACGCGGAGAACAACCTGCTCTTCGTGCGCGGGGCGCGGGATTACCAGGCGGGACGGATGCCGGACTTCGCGACCGTCGGCGTGCGCGCTCCCGATGCACGCACGGTGGTATTCGAGCTGGAGCGACCGGCCCCGTTTTTTCTTTCCGCCCTGATGCTCTTCTTTCCCGTGCCGCAGCGCGTGGTGGAGCAATCCGGCGCCCCCGACGACCGGGCCAATCCGTGGAGCCGCGAGGGGCGGCTCGTGGGCAACGGGCCGTTCCAGCTGAAGTCATGGCGGCCGAACCAAGCCGTGGTAATCGAGCGCAACCCTCGCTACTGGGATGAGCCGGCGGTGCGGCTGCGTGAGGTGCATTTCCAGCCGATCGAGAGTCCCGCGGTGGAGGAGAACGCCTTCCGCCGCGGCCAACTGCACTTCACCAGCTTCGTTCCGTTGCAGAAGATCGAGGTCTACGCGCGGGAGCAGCCGGATCGGCTCAAGATTGTCGACGACCGCGGCGTCTATTTCTACACGCTGAACGTCGCCGTCCCGCCGCTCAATGACGTGCGGGTGCGGCGGGCGCTGGCGCTGGCGATCGACCGGGAGGCGCTCGTCGCGCAGGTGATCAAGGGCGGCAAGCGCGCTGCGGCCCACTTCACGCCGCCGGGATTGGACGGCTACGAGCCGCCCGCGCGGCTGCGTCACGATCCGGAGGAGGCGCGCCGGCTCCTGGCGGAGGCGGGATTTCCCGGGGGGCGCGGCTTTCCGACGATCGAACTGCTGGTCGATGCCCGCGACCACCATCGCGTGGTCGCCGAGGCCGTGCAGCAGATGTGGCGCGCCAATCTCGGCGTGGAAATCGCGCTGCGCAACGAGGAGACCCAGGTGCTCAACTCGAGCAAGCGGCGGATGGACTTTGCGCTCGTGCGCGGTTCCTGGAACGCCACCACCTACCAGGATCCGATCTACTTCCTCGGCGCATGGCAGAGCACATCGCTCTACAACGAGGCGAAGTGGGCCGAGCCGCGCTACGATGCCCTCATCGAGCAGACGTGGACCAATGACACCGTCGCCCGGCGCGAGGCCTTCAGTCGCGCCGAGGAACTCCTGCTCGAGCAGATGCCCGCCATCCCGCTCTTCTTCACCACCCAGGTAATATTGGTCCACCCGGACGTCCGCGGCTGGACGCCCACGCCCTTTTCGGACCGGCGGATGAAGCACCTGTGGCTCGAGCCCGCGGCGCGCTGAGGGCGACGCTGCGTCCGCTGCCCCGGCGACGCGGGATCAGCGCAGCAGCGCGATGAGCTGCGCGCGGCGGCGGAGGCCGAGTTTGCGGAAGACGGCGTTCAACTGCGTCTTGATCGTCAGGACGCTCTTCGACAGGGCGGCGGCGATCTCGGCGTTGGAGTGGCCCTCGGCGACGAGCAGGGCGATCTCGCGCTCGCGCGGCGTCAGCTCGCGCAGCGCGGCGGGCGAGGGGCGGCGGGCCGGCGCGGCCGCGCCGGACTGGGCGGCGGCGCGCCACGTGTCGAACACCACGAGGAAGCGCGGCTTGGCCAGCGCGTGCGACGGGTTGTTCGAGACCGAGACCGTGGCGACGAAACCCGGCTGCCGCGCGTGGGCGACCTGGGTGACGTCGCCGATCTGCGCCTGCAGGTCCTTCGGGTTGCGGCGCTCGATCTCGGTGCGGAGGCGGCGGACGGCGGCGAGGACGTCGGGCGGCACCGTGAAGCAATCGCGGCTCTTGTAGATGCGGGCGCCGGCGGGGCCGAGATTCCACTGGGCGCAGGCGTTGAGGCCCTCGGTGTTGGCGAAGACGACGCGCAGGTCCCAGTCGAGCGTGACCAGGCCGACGGGCAGGCGCTTGTTGAACTCCTCGAGGCCGCGGCGCGCAAGCCGCTCCGAGTGGAGCAGGCGCACGCGGTCGATGGCGGTGCCGATGAACGGGTAGAGGTAGGCGAGCGCGTCGAGCTCGGCGGCGCTGAAGTCCGGCTGCGCCGGCGCGCGGTAGACGCTGAACATCGCCTTCACCTCGCTGCGCTGCCAGTAGAGAAACGACAGGCCCTTGTCCCAGCCCTCGGGCTCGGCGAAGCGCCGGTAGAAATCCGAGCGGCGGAAGGCCGCCGGCGGCACGACGTCCTCGAACCGGTAGTGCCGCAGGCCGCGATGGGCGGCGATGTAGGGGCTGAAGGGGTTTTCCTTCCCGCGCTCGGCATACCAGCGCGCGGCGTCGGCGATCGGCGGGTCGGTGAAGACGACGCGCGCCTCGCCCATGCCGATGTGGCCGAGGAACAGCGTCACGCGGTGCGGCGCGACGGCGGCGCGCAGCAGTTGCTCGACGGCGCGCCAGAGCGGTTCGATGTCGATGGCGGCGTGCAGGGCGAGCAGCGGGTCGTGCAGCCGCGCCAGCAGCGCCGGATCGGCCGGGGGGCGGCGACGGACGGCGGGCGCGGGACATCCGGCGCAGCAAAGGGCGGCCGGGGGCGAATTACAACCTTGGTTGTAGAGACGCGCGCCCCGCCGCCTGTTACGATGCGCGCACTCCCAAACCCCGGGTTCCCGTCCCCGCCTCGTTCCACCATGCAATCCATTCCCGCCCTCCTGCGCCGCTGCTTCGGCGCCGCAGTCTCCGCGCTCCTCCTGCTCGCCGCCCCGCTCGCCGCCCAGACCGGCGGCACGGGCACGATCACGGGCCGCGTGTTCGACGCCACCACCAAGGTCAGTCTCAACGCCGCCGAGGTTTCCGCCGGCGAGCTCCGCACCACCACGACCCGCGACGGCACGTTCACCCTTCGCGGCGTGCCGGCCGGCGCGCAGGAAGTCCGCGCCAGCTACCTCGGCTACGACGCCCAGACGTTGACCGTCGAGGTCGCCGCCGGCGGCGCCGCCGCGGCCGAGTTCGCGCTCGGCGGCGAGGTGCTCCGCCTCGAGGCCTTCAAGGTTGAGGGCATCGTCGAGGGCCAGGCCCGCGCGCTCAACCAGCAGCGCGCCAACCAGAACATTTCCAACCTCATCGCGGCCGACGCGTTCGGCCAGTTCCCCGACAAGTCCATCGCCGACGCCACGCGCCGCCTGCCCGGCATCACGATCGAGCGCGGCCAGGGCCAGGGCGAGGGCCGCTACGTCACGATCCGCGGTATGAACGCCGACTTCAACGCCGTCTCCCTCAACGGCGTGCGCGTCACCGTCTCGAACTTCGACGGCGCCAGCCGCTCCGTGCCGCTCGACGTCGTCTCCGCCAAGAGCGCCGAGACGATCGAGGTCTCCAAGGCCATCCGCCCCGACCAGGACGCCGACGCGATCGGCGGCTCCATCTCGATTCGCACGCGCAGCGCCTTCGACCGCGACGGCCGCTTCGCCTCCGTCGACGCCGGCCTGAGCCACAACGCCCTCATCGCCGACTACGGCGCGGGCTTCTACCTCGACGCGCAGGGCCACGAGTTCAGCGCCACCTACGGCGACTTCCTCGACGAGGCGAAGAAGTGGGCCTTCGCGCTCACGCTCAACTCCCGCTCCACGCCCTACGCCTCGCAGAGCGTCGACACCCGCAGCTGGTCCACCGTGACCAACAGCGCCAACCTCGCCGGCGGCGCCGCCTACGCCGGCAAGCTCGTCCCCACCGGCCTGTTCCTCCAGGAATTCTTCGACCAGATCGACCAGGACGGCGCCACGCTCGCCGTCGAATACCGCCCGACGACGGACGACCGCGTGCGGTTCAACGCCAGCTACTCGCTCCGCGACTCCCGCCGCGGCCGCCAGCTGCAGGACATCCGCTACGACACCGACTACCAGTTCTGGCGCACGAGCGCCCCGATCGAGTTCACGGGCGACACCATCACGCGCTTCACCTCCGACAACCGCCTCTTCCGCCAGGTGCGCGACTTCTACGAGAACCAGGAGCTGCTCAACTTCGCCATCGACGGCCAGCACGAGCGCGGCGAGGGCCGCCTGACCTGGCTCGCGGGCTTCAACCGCGGCTCCTTCGACGGCGACCCGAACAAGGATCTCTGGCTGACCTTCCGCAGCGGCTTCGGCGACAACCAGTATCACCTCGGCGCCAACGGCGACCCGTATTTCCCCGGCTTCACCAGCAGCCGCGACCGCCTCAGCCCGGCGCAGTTCCGCCTCGATACCGTCGACCTCGGCACGCGCTTCATCACCGACGACGAGTTCGTCGCCAAGGCCGACTGGCAGCGCGACGCCGACTTCCTCGGCGGCCGCGGTTTCTGGAAGATCGGCGCGCAGGGCCGCTGGAAGCAGCGCGACTTCCGCACTGTCGACCGCTTCTTCGACAGCACGACCAACGTCGTCAGCTTCCGCACCGGCGCCTCCGCCATCTCGTGGTTCCTCGACGAGAACGAGCTCAACCAGGGCGTCGCCGCCGTGAACTACGGCCCCGCCCGCTCGGTCGACGGCCGCTATCCCTTCGGTTTCTTCATCGATCCCGCCATCGCGCGCCGCGTGATCGACGGCCTGATCGCCAACGGCAGTCTCGCGCACACCGCCGCCGGCGCCACCGATTCCGCCGCCCGCTCGCTCGCCGGCAGCTACGAGGCCACCGAGGACGTGCACTCGCTCTACGCCATGGCGCAGACCAGCGTCGGCGCCTGGACCCTCCTCGGCGGCCTGCGCGCCGAATACACGCAGGTCGAGTTCGACACCTACCGCGCCATCGTCGCCGGCTCGCTCTACAGCGGCGCCACGCCGCTCTCGCGGAGCAACGACTACCTCGACGTGCTCCCCGGCGTGCACGTGCGCTACGACTTCAACCGCAACCTCGTCTTCCGCGCCGCGCTCACCCGCACGCTCGCCCGCGCCTCCTACCGCCAGCTCAATCCCTCCGAGGTGATCGACAACACCGCGCGCACCGTCACCCGCGGCCGCACCGACCTCGACCCGACGCGCTCGACCAACCTCGACGTCTCGATCGAATACTACCTCGGCCAGATCGGCCTCGTGTCCGCCAACGCCTTCTACAAGGACATGTCGGACAACGTCTATCGCCTCGGCTCCACGGCCCTCGGCAGCACGATCCCCGGCGCGAGCGACCCGGCCGCCACCTACAGCATCTCGGAGTTCCGCAACGCCAAGGGCGCGGAGGTCTACGGCCTCGAGCTGAACTACGAGCGCACGCTGCGCTTCCTCCCGGCGCCGTTCGACGGGCTCGGCGTGTTCGCCAACTTCACGTGGGTCGAGTCCGAGGTCGACACCGGCCTGCCCGGCCGCGCCGCGATCACCACGCCGCTCTTCGGCCAGGTCGAGAAATCCTACAACGCCGGCCTCTTCTACCAGAAGCACGGCCTGCAGCTCCGCGCCGCCTACAACTGGCGCGACTCCTACCTCGACTTCAACGGCATCGACGCCGACGCCCGCCTCGACCGCTACCTCGACTCGCTCGGCGTGCTCGATTTCACCGCCAGCTACCAGCTGCCGTGGTGGAACCTGTCCGTCTACGCGGAGTTCAGCAACGTGACCGACGCGCCCGACCGCGCCTACCGCGGCGACGCCGCGCTGCGCCCGGTCTACAACGAATACCGCGACTGGTCCGCCAGCTTCGGCCTGCGCTGGCGCCTCTGAGCCGCGCGCCGCCGCCGCCCTGCCCGAGCCCGGACCCGCGTCCGGGCTCGTTTCGTTTCCGGCCCGCGCGCGAGAAACTATTCCTCGCCCTGCGCCCGCGCGGGCGTTTGCATCGCGGCTCGCCATGACGCTGCCCGACTGGATCGTCATTTCCGCCTACCTCGCCGGCATGATCGGGTTGAGCTGGTGGCTGTCGCGCGGGCAGCGGGACGAGGCGGACTACTACGTCGGCGGGCGCACGCTGCCGTGGTGGGCGCTCTCGCTCTCGACGATGGCGACGCAGTCCTCGGCGAACTCGTTCCTCGGCATCCCGGCCTTCGTCGCGCTCGCGCCCGGCGGCGGGCTGACGTGGCTGCAATACGAGCTGGCCCTGCCGTTCGCGATGATCCTGCTGATGCTGTTTCTCGTGCCGGTCTTCCGCGGGCTGCACCTGATCAGCGTCTACGAATACCTCGAGCGGCGCTTCGACCGCGGCACGCGGCTCCTGCTCAGCGGCGTGTTCCTGCTCTCGCGCGGCCTGGCCACCGGCGTGGCCCTCTATGCGGCGGCGCTGGTGCTGCAGGTCTGCACCGGGTTGCCCCTCGGCTGGGCCATCGTGCTGATGGGCGGCATCACGGTGCTCTACGACACGCTCGGCGGCATGAAGGCGGTGGTGTGGTCCGACGTCGTGCAGATGGCGGTGCTCTTCGCCGGCATCTTCGTGTGCGGGCACGTCGCGCTGGAATTCGCCGGCGGCTGGTCGGCGGCGCTGGCGACGCACGCGCCGGAGCGCCTGGCGGGGATCGAGCTCGCGCACGGCGTCGGCGACGGCGCGCGCACGCCGTTCTGGGGCTTCATGCTCGGCGGCCTCGTGCTCTACCTGAGCTACTACGGCGTCGACCAGAGCCAGGTGCAGCGGCAGCTGGCGGCGCCGAGCGTGCGCGACGCGAAGCGGACGCTCATCTTCAACGGCGTGGCGCGCTTCCCGCTCACGCTGCTCTATGCGCTGCTCGGGCTGGCGGTCGGCGCGGTCTACCACCTGTCCCCGGAATTGCGCGCGGCGGTGCCGGAGGGGCGGCTCGATTACCTCGTGCCGCGCTTCATCGAACTGTATCTGCCGGCCGGGCTGCGCGGGCTGCTGGTCGCGGCGATCCTCGCGGCGGCGATGTCGAGCCTCGACTCCGCGCTCAACAGCCTGTCAGCGGCGACGCTGCGGGATTTCGTCGCCCCGCGCCTGGCCTCGTCGGCGCGGCTGCTGCCGGCCAGCCGGCTGGTGACGCTCGGGTGGGGCGCGGCGATCACGTGCTTCGGGTTCTGGGTCGGCGACATTTCCACGACGGTGGTCGAGGGCATCAACCGCCTCGGCGCCTTTTTCTACGGTCCGCTGCTGGCGGCGTTCGCCTGCGGCGTGCTGGACCGCCGGGCGCGGGGTCCGGGAATCGTCGCGGGCGTCGTGGCCGGCGTGGGCGTGAACGTGGCGCTGCTGCTCTGGCAGGGGCCGGCGCTGTTCTGGATGTGGTGGAACCTCACGGGGCTGATCGCGGCCGCGGGCGTGACGGCGCTGGTCAGCCGCACGCTGGCGCCGCCGCGGGCGGAGCAACTGGCGGGGACGACGATCACGCGCGCCATGCTGCGCGACAGTTTCCGGCGCAACGGCCGGATCTATGCGGGCCTCGCCGCTTACGGCGTGGCGCTGATCGCCTTCGCGGCGTGGTGCGGCGTGCGCTGAGGCGGACGGCGCCGGCCGCGCTCAGGCGGCGAGCGACTGCTGCAGGTTTTCGGTCGGCATCTTCAGCGTCACGTTGCCGGTGCTGACCTCGAGGTGGATGGTGCGGTTCATCGCGCCGCCGACCTCCGTGCGCCGCACGGTGTAGCCCTCGCGCGCGAGGTAGTCGAGGGTCGCGCGGGAGTTGCGCTCGCCGATGCGGAACGGATCCGTGCCGCCGATGACGCTGGCGCCGCCGGCGACGAAGAGCCGCAGCCGGTGCCGGTCGGCCTTGAGGCCGGTCAGCGCCTTGAAGAAGGCGGGCAGGCCCGTGTCGGCGAACATCGCGGGCTGGCGCAACGCTTTCTCGGGCGAGATGGACGATTCCGGCAGCATGAGGTGCAGGATGCCCGCGGCCTTCACGAGCGGGTCGTAGGCGATGACGCCGATGCACGAACCCAAGGCATAGGTGCTGAGGATGACCTGGGTGTTGTTCGACACGGCCATGTCGCCCACGCCGATGACGACGCGCTGGGCGAAGAGGGAGGCGACTGAGGGGGATCCGCCCATGGTCAGACAGGCACGAGCAGGGCGGCGCGCGGCGCGCGGCCGAACGGGGAAAGGGTGGAGCGGAAAGGCATGGGAGCCGGGGGTGACTACCGGCTGCCCTATCACTTCGGCGCAGAACGGGCCGACTTTAGGTCGGGCTGCATCGGACCGCCGCCGTCCGGTCGCCGGATGACGGGGGCGCGCGCAAATACCGCGCTCCGCGCGCCATCGAGACGTCGCCCCATTAGCCGGCGCCCGCGTCAGGCCTGCGGCTCGAAGCGGCTGGCGGCGCGGTTCTTGCGCACCTTGTCGGCCGGGGAAACGACGCCGTTCATGGCGATGTAGATGCCCGGGGGCAGCACCTGGAGCGCACCGATGGCGCACCCGACATTGAACACCGCGTCGCTGTCGCGGAAGCGCGCCGGCTGCATCGCGCCGGTGAAGACGACGACCTTGTCCGCGAGGCCCTGCAGCTTGGCCGCGGTGGCCGTCATCGTGTCGGTGCCGTGCGTGATGAGAATGTGGCGCTCGGGTGCGGCCTCGACGCGCGCGCGGATCAGCGCGCGGTCCTCGTCGGTCATCGCGAGGCTGTCCTTCTGCAGGACGGATTCGACCACGAAGTCGAAGGTGACGTTCGAGTCGCGCAGGAGCGGGCCGATCTGGGGCTCGCCGACCTCGTAGGTGCTGGCGGCGTCGAAGTAGACCTTGTCGATGGTTCCCCCGGCGGTGATGACACGCAGACGCATGGGCGGACGATTGGCGGTGGGAGGGCGGGTGGGCAAAGCAATTTCCCGGCGCCGGCTTGGGCGGGGATTTTTTGTGCCTTTTGCGCGTTTTTGTGGCCAAGTGTGCCGCGTGTCCGCCCGCCCGAACATCCTTTGGATCGTCACCACCCAATGGCGCGCCCAAGCCTGCGGCTATGCGGGCGATCCGAATGCGCGCACGCCGTGGCTCGACGGGCTGGCGGCCGAGGCGGTGAACTTCACGCAGGCCGTCACGCCGCATCCGCTCGGCCCGCAGGCGCGCGCGGCGTTGCTGACCGGCAAGCTCTGTCCGGACAACGGCGTGCGCGACTACTGGGATCCGCTGCCGGCGGATGCGCGCACGATCGCGCACGCGCTCGGCGACCGCGGTTACGCGACGGCGTGGTTCGGCAAGTGGCACCTCGCCCCGCGGGACCGCGCCGCGCCGTTCGTCGGCGAGGCGCACGCGAAACAACCCGTGCCGCCGGAGCGCCGGGGCGGCTTCGCGCTGTGGGAGGGATTCGAAGGCGGCTTCCTGCTCAATGATCCGTGGCTGCACGGCACGCGCCTGCCGGAGCCGCGTCATTTCAAGGGCTACCAGGCCGACTTGCTCGTGCAGCGCGCCGCCGACTGGCTGCGCGAGCCGCGCGGCGCCCCGGCGTTCTGCGTCGTCAGCCTCGAGTCGCCGCACCCGCCGTATCACGCGCCGGCGCCGCATGTGCACGAGCCGGCGCCGGCGGACCTGCAGCTCCGCGCCAATGTGCCGCGCGGCGGCGCGGTGGAGAAGCAGGCGCGCGACGAGCTCGCCGGCTATTACGCGCACGTCGAGGCGACGGACCGCGCGATCGGGCGGCTGCTGGCCGAGATCGATCTCGGTGCGACGATCGTGGTCTTCACCTCCGTGCACGGCGACATGCACGGCAGCCACGGCCTCTTCCGCAAGGCGTGGCCGCACGAGGAGAGCGTGCGCGTGCCGCTGCTGGTCCGCGGCCTCAGGGCGGAGAACCGCGGCCGCGAGGACGCCGCGCCGGTGAGCCTCGCCGATCTCGGGCACCTGGCGCTGGCCTGGGCCGACGGCCGCGAGTGGCATTGCAAGCGCGACAGCGCGGCGATCTCGATGCCGGCGCCGACGGAGATTCCGCGGCAGTGTCCGCACGCCTGGCGCGGCTTCCGCAGCGCGCGGCACAAGGTCATCCTGCGCCGCGAGCCGGACGGCCGCGAGGTGCCGTGGCTTTACTTCGACCTCGAGCAGGATCCGCTGGAAATGAGGAACCTCGCCGAGGATCCGGCGAGGTCGGCGGAGCTGCGCGCGTGGCTGCGTTGGTTGTGAGCCGGCCGGTTCAGCCCTTCGGCACGAAGGCGAGCCGGTGCTGCGCGTAGTCGAGCACGAGGTGGAATTGCCCCAGCACGCGGACGCCGATGGCGCCGGCCTTGGCCGAGGACGCAAAAGTGCCCGCGGTCGCCTGGGAGAAGGTCGTCGGCACATCGGTGAGCGTGTGCCCGGCGAGGGTGAACTCCTGCAGCCGGCCCCGGCGTGCAGGCTGCATGCCGCCGACGCCGCCGTGCTGCGTGGGCGTGGTCTCGCGGCCCTCGAGCAGCGCCAGCTGCCGCACGGTGGGCGAGTAGAGCGTGACGCCCTCGTTGGAGCCGAGATCGAGCAGGAAAGTCGCGGCCGCATGCTGCTCGACCTGCGCGGCGAGATGCGGGCGGCGGCCGATGAGCTCGAAGGCGTGCCAGCGCCCGGTGTCGGGCAGCCGGTAATCCGCGGCCGGATGGACGGCGATGGCGGGCGCGGTGACATCGATCTCGAACACGCCGGCGAAGAAGCACTCGTAGCCGATGATGCCTGCGATGGGCACGCCGAGCGCCTCGCTGATGGCGGCGAGGTCGAGCTCGGCGAGGAGCGTGCGCTCGAGACGCACGGGTCCGAACTCGAATGTGTCCGCACGGCGGAACGTGGTGGCTTGCGCGCCGGCGGTGCCCGCCGCCGTGGCCTCGCCCGCGGCGGGCAGCTGCCATTCCGCGGCGACCGGCCGGGCGATGCAGGACATGCCGGCGCCGGTGTCGAAGATGAACCAGCCGGCGTCGCGGCCGTTGATCTTCGCGGGCACGAGGAGGTGTCCGGTCTTGGCCCGCTGGACGGTGAGGGCGGCGGGCCGGTCGGCGACCAGCGAGACGTTGGCCTGCGTGGGAAGGTCGGCTTGGCCGCAGGCGGTCGACGCGAGAACGACCGGCAGCGCGAGCACGGCGAGGGAGCGCGGGAGGAACTTCATGCCCTCCGAGAACCCGCCCGCCGCCCGCGGGTCGCAGGAAATCGGCGCGGGCGCCCTAGCCGTTCGGCCCGGGTGCCGCGCGCCGGGGCGGCTCACTTCACCCGCTTGCCGTGCTTGATGACGAGGTCGACGCGCTGGAGGAGGTTGATGTAGCGGAGGACGTCGCCCTTCACGGCGATGATGTCGGCCATCTTGCCGGGCGAGATCGTGCCGTAGTCCTTGTCCACCTTCATCGCGACGGCGGGCCAGTAGGTGGCGGCGCGGATCGTCTCCATCGGGTCCATGCCGAGGCGGTTGACCCAGATGTCGAGTTCGCGCCAGGTGGACTGGTTGTGGAATTTCATCGGGATGCCGCTGTCGGTGCCGATGAGGAGCACGGCGCCGGACTCGCGGATCTGCTGGAATTTCCGCGCCGAGGTGCGCGCGCGGAGCGGCGTGATCTGATAGTAGGCGAGCCAGCCCGGGTGCTTGAGCGAGCGGGCGATGTCCTCGGCGATGTCGGCCGGCACGCCGTCGCGCCAGCCGGCGTCCTCGATGTGCATCGGGTTGGCGACGTTGTATTCGTAATTGAAGAAGCCCTCGATCGTCGGGCACCAGAAGAGCGGACCGAGCGACATCTTGCCCGTGCGCTCCTGGAGCAATTCGAGGATGTCCTCGGGATAATCCGGCGCCATCGCGAGGCCGGTGTGCTCGAAGCAGTCGACGCCGGCCTTCAGGCCGATGCGGATCTCGTCGGGACGGTGCGAGTGCGCGACGACGGGCAGGTTGTGCTTGTGCGCCTCGTCGACGACGGCCTGCACCTCCTCGAAGGTCATCTGGTCCTGGTCGATGAGCTTGATGACGTCGGCGCCGGCCTGCGCGATGCGGCGGACCTTCTCGCGCGCATCGGCCACGCCGTCGACGCCCCAGCGGAAATCCTCGGTGCCGGGGTAGGGGCGGTGCTGGATGAAGGGGCCGGAGACGTAGAGCGTCGGGCCGGGGATCTCGCCGCGCTTGATGCGCTCGCGGACGTTGATGCTCGCCTCGAGGGGCGCGCCGAGGTCGCGCGCGCTGGTGACGCCGGCGAGGAGCAATTGGCGCGCGGCGGCCGGCATGATCTCGCTCTCGAAGCGCGCCGGGTAGGTCTTGTCCCAATGCGCGTAATCCGAGTGCCCGAGCAGCATCGTGTGGACGTGCATGTCCCACAGGCCGGGCAGAATCGACATGCCCGCGCAGTCGATGATCTCGGCGCCGGCGGGGATGGCGACGGCGTCGCGCGGGCCGGCGGCGAGGATGCGTTCGCCCGCGATGAGGACGACGCTGTCGTTGACCGGCGCGCCACCCCAGCCGTCGATGAGGCGGCCGCCGACGAGGGCGGTGATCTTGGCCGCGGAGGCGGCGGTGAGCAGGAACGCGCAGGTCAGGAGCGCGGCAAGACAGCGACGAAGGGTAGTCATGAGGGGTTCAGTTGTGTGCGGTCGTGACGCTACTCGCCCTCGCGGCGCGGTCAATGCACCGGACGGAGTTCCCGCCTCAGGCGCGGAAGTATTTCACGATGACGTTCTGCAGTTCCTCGATCTTCACCGGCTTGGCGACGTAGTCGTCCATGCCGGCGGCGAGGCAGCGCTCGCGGTCGCCCTGGACGGCGTTGGCGGTGAGGGCGACGATCTTGGGCTGGCGCGCGGCCGGGATGCGCGTGCGGATTTCGCGCGTGGCCGCGAAGCCGTCCATCTCGGGCATCTGCACGTCCATGAACACGAGGTCGTAGTCGCGCTGCTCGGTGGCGTGCACGGCCTCGAGGCCGTTGCCGACGGCGTCGGCGCGATAACCGAGGCGCAGCAACAGGTGCATCGCCACCTTCTGGTTCACGGGGTTGTCCTCCACGAGGAGGATGTCGAGGGGGATTTCCTCGGCGAGCGCGGGGCCGTCGCGCCGTGCCGGGGCCGGTTTCTCGGGAGCGGGGGGCGCGCCGGAGAGGAGGCGGGCGAGGCACTCGGCGAGGATGGCGGGCTTGATCGGCTTCGGCAGGCGGACGATCGACGGCTCGGTGGACTGGCCTTGGCGCACGCCGTCGGAGGCGGCGGTGAGCAGGATGATGGGCAGGTGCGGCGCGCGGGCGCGGAGTTCGCCGACGAGCGTGTCGCCGCTCTCCGTGCCGAGACCGTGGTCGACAATGGCGAGGGCGAGGCCGTCGAGCGGGTGGACGAGGGCGCGGTCGGTGGAATCGGCCAGCAGCGGCCGGCAGCCCCACGCGCGCAAGGCGTGCTCGAGCATGCGGCGGTTGACCGGGTGATCGTCGACGGCGAGGACGGTGCCGGCGAAGACCGGGCGGTGTTCCTCGCCGGGCGCGGGCGCGGCCTCGGTGCGGATGCTGAAGCGGAAACGCGAGCCCTGGCCCAGTTCGCTCTGCACGTCGATGGATCCGCCCATCAGCTGCGCGAGGCGGTCGCAGATGGCGAGACCGAGGCCGGTGCCGCCGTATTTGCGCGTCGTCGATGAGTCGACCTGGCTGAACGGCTTGAACAGCGCGCCCTGGCGGTCGGCGGGGATGCCGATGCCGGTGTCGCTGATGATGAAATCGAGCAGGAGCTCCGGGCCGTCACCCTTGGCGCGGGCGGCGAGCTTGACCTCGATGGTGATGAAGCCGCGCGGCGTGAACTTCACGGCGTTGTTCACGAGGTTCACGAGCACCTGGCGGAGGCGCGTGATGTCGCCGACGATCCACGCCGGCACGTCGGGGTCGACAGCGTAGGCGAGTTCGATGTCCTTGGCCGCGGCCTGGAGCGCGAACATGTCGAGCGTCTCCTCGACGCACTGCGCCAGTTCGAACGGATGTCTCTCCAGCTCCATGCGGCCGGATTCGATCTTCGAGAAGTCGAGGATCTCGTTGATGATGGCGAGGAGCGCGTCGCCGCTCGTGCGGATGGTCTGCACGAAGTCGCGCTGCTCGGGCGTGAGCGTGGTCTCGTTGAGGAGGCTCGTCATGCCGATGACGCCGTTCATCGGCGTGCGGATCTCGTGGGACATCGAGGCGAGGAACTCGGACTTGGCGCGGGAGGCGGAGTCGGCCTCGGCCTTCGCGCGGCGGAGCTGCTGCTCGACCTCGACGCGCGAGGTGATGTCGGTCTCGATGATGATGAAGTTCTCGACCTTGCCCTCGTCGTTCTTGACCGGCTGGAGGTCGAGATGGACGTGGTAACGGCGGCCGCTGGCGGGGCGGTGGACGACGTCGATGGTGAGGGCCTCCTCGCGGGCGATGGCGGCGACGACGCGGTCGACGGCGCCGGGGTCGGTCTCGGGGCTGGAGAGCAGCTCGACAAAGGGGCGGCCGCCGACCTCGGCGAGCGGGTGCTCGGCAAGGCGGCTGAAGCTGTCGTTGATCCACTCGATGCGACCGTCGGCGCGGGTGATGGCGACGGCATTGTCGGTGCGCGAGGCGACGAGGGAGAGTTTGCGCTCGGCGGCCTGCGAGGCGCGGAGGGCCTCCTCGGCCTGTTTGCGGGCGGTGACGTTCTGGCAGGTGCCGGCGACGCGGCGGGGGCGGCCGAGGCGGTCGGTGCCGACGCACTTGGCGCGGAGGGCGAACCAGTGCCACTCGCCGCCCTGGTGGCGGACGCGGAATTCCGCCTCGACGAGGTCGGCCGTGCCGCCGATGTGCGCGGCGAGGGCCGTGCGGAAGGTCGAGAGGTCGTCCGGGTGGACGAGCTGGAGCAGCGAGTCGATGGTCGCGGCCATGAACGTGCTGCCGTAGCCGAGCGAGTTCCAGAAGCCGGCGCTGTAGATGGCGCGCGAGTCGCCGAGGTCCCACTCGACGACACCGATCTGCGTGGCGTCGAGCGCGAGGTTGAGGCGCTCGTCGGTGACCTTGAGCTGGGCCTCGACGCGGCGGCGCTCCTCGTTCTCGGCGCGGAGCTGGGCCGAGGTGGATTCGGCGGCGGCCTGGCGCAGGAGGGCGGATTGCGCGAGGTTGACGACGAGGCCGAGGAGGAAGCTGACGCCGAGACCGGAGAAGAGGGCGAGCTCGGGCAGGAACTGGCGGCTGGGCGTGATGAAATCCCGGCGCGGGGTCAGCTCGATGGTGATGCGCTGCCCCATCAGGTTGAACACGGCGGCCTGGCGCAGGCGCTCGTTGACAGGGTCCTCGCGCTCGGGCGAGGTGAAGACCACGAGCTCACGCTCGGCCGGCGAGGGCGCGAAGAGGTTGGCCAGGCGCGCCTCGAGGACGTAGCGCGAGGAGATGTTGAGGCGGTTGTCGATGATCTCGAAGAGCCGCTGCAGGCCGAGCTCGCCGACGATGAAGCCGTCGAAGGTGCTGCCGTTGAGCACGGTGGCGTAGACGGCGAGCGCGGGCCGCTCGACCGGCGAGACGAGGGGCGCGGCGATGGCGAAGGTGAGCGACTCGCGCGCCTGTTGCATCGCCTGCGCGCGCAGCGGGTGGCGGCCGTGGTCAAGCGCCGCCGCGTGCTCGTTACCCGCCTGCGGCCAGAGCCAGCGCGTGCGCAGGTTGGCGTCGACCCAGCTCACCACGCGGTAGGCGGGGAAATCCGACGAGACGGCGCTGGCGTCGCGCTCCCAGCTTTGCAGCGGCGTGCCGCCGGACTGGGTCCAGCGATCGGCCATGCGGCGGAGGGTGTTGATCTGCGCCTCGGTATCGCCGCTGAAGACGGCGGCAATGTTGTTGATCGTGAGCTGGGTGGTGTTGTTGAGGTAGGTGATCTCGCGCTCGCGCAGCGAGACCCAGAACAGCAGCGTGACGGTCGTGCCGGCGACGACGACGGGCAGCCAAAGCCAGCGCGGGCCGGCGCGCGCTCCGGCGGCGGCCGCCTCGCGGGCGGCGAGCAGCACGAGGGCGGCGCCGAGCACCTGCAGGGCGGCGGCGGCCAGCGGCCCGATGTGCGCGACGCGCTGCCACACGTCGACCTGCGCGAGCCCGAGCCGGCCCGCGAGCACCGCGGTGAAACCGTAGGCCGCCGCGACGGAGCCGGCGAGGCCGAGCAGCAGCGGGCGGCGCGGGTGGGGCCGGCCGCTGGCGACCCAAGTCAGCAGCAGTCCGCACGCGAACAGGATGCCGCCGAGCGCGACCGGCACGCGGCCGACGTGCTGGCCGCTGACGAGCTTGCCGGGCTCCACGAGCAGGTTTTCGACGCGCAGCGGAAAGCCGAGCACCGCATCCAGCAGGCCCAGCCCCGCCAGCAGGGTGCCCGCCGCCGCCACGGTGAAGGCCGCGCGCCGCGGCCACCATGCGGCCAGCAGCGGAGCGAGGCCGAGGGCGAGCAGGCAGAACGCGGCATTCGCCGGCAGCGCGACGTCCTGCACGCGCGGTTGCACCCAGGCGACGATGCCGAACCACCAGCCGGACAGCGTCACTGCTCCCAGAACTGCCACGACAGCAAAGGGCAGCAACGGAAGGCTGCGCACGAGCTGGGTGGGAGCGCCTTTGAACATGGACCGTTCCGAGCAAGCCCGGCGACGGCAGCCTTAGCAATGCGGAAAGTAGGTGTTTCTACCTATCCGACGCCTTCTCCGTTCGGCGGAGATTTCGTTCATCGTCCTGCCGCGGGAAACTCAGCGCGAGCCGCCGCCGGCCGGTTTCGGCGGCACCGGCGCGGGCTCCGCCACCGGGGATTGCGTCGCGGGCGCGGCCGGCGGCGCGGCCTCGCGCGGCGTGCTCTGGCCGAGCGAAATGGACCAGTTCGGCTTCCGGATGGGGCCGGTGAGCCGGAGTTCGAGAATGCTCGTGAGCGGGTTCATCACCATGCCGATGACTCCGGTGATGAGGTTGCGATTCGCCTCGTAGGGCCGGAAGCGAGCGGTGAAGTCCAGCGTCTGGTCGGTCAGGCGGTAATCGCCGCGGCCCTCGATCAACGCGGTCGGGCCGGTGACGCGCAGATCGGCGAAACTCACGCGGCCGTCGGCAAGCTTGTAGCGGCCGCGGAGCGTATCGAGCTTGAGCGACGAGAAGTTGAGCGAGAGGCCGCTGAGCAACTGCGAGAGCAGGCCGAAGAGGTGGATCTCGCCGAGCTCGGCGCCGGCGATCTCGAGGTTGCCCTCGCCGCGGAAACTCGCGAGCGACTCCGGCCGGCCCTCGGCGGAGAGGGCGAACTGCAGGCGGCCGCCGCTCGCGCGCTTGAGCAACTCGGGATTCGTCGGCTCGACGGGCTCGGTGGCGTTGGCGCGGTTGTAGTCGTGCAGCACGCCGATGGCGCGCACGAGGTCGGCGTTTTCCAGATAGAAATCGAAGCCGAGGCGCCGCGCGTCCTCCGGGCCGTCGACGAGCGCGCGGCCCGTGCCGCGTCCGCCGGCGAGGCGCAGGTCGATCTCGTCGAGCCGCACGTCGGTGCCCTGCACGCGACCGGTCGTGGCCACGCTTTCGAGCGGGAAGCCGCCGTAGCGGGCGCCGCCCTCGATGCGGCCGCGGAACGTCAGCTCCGAGAGCGCCCGGCCCGACGTGTAGTCGGTGTGGCCGCGGAACTCGATCTGCGGGGGCGCGTTGAACTGCCAGCGTTCCAGCAGGGTCTCCGCCGTGGGGCCGCCCAGCGCGCGCAGGGCGGCGGCGTCGAAATTGCCCGCGAGGTCGAACTCCATCCGCTCGAGGCGCCGCGTGTCGTCGTCCGCCAGCCGCTTGAACGCGCCGCTCGCGCGCTGCGTGCCGCCCGCGCGCACGGCGCGCAGGTCGAAGGCGTGCGCGAAATGCGGCCGCACGAACACGCGGGCGTGCGCCGTCTCCAGGTCCGCGCCGAGCACGCGCACGGCGGCGGCGTCGGTGGAGCCGAAATACGTCGTCGTCTGCGGCCGCCGCCAGTTGCCGTCGACGTCGACGTCGGCGACGGGCGGCGGGCCGTCGAACGAGAAATTCTTCGCCCAGAACTCGCGCCACCACGGGCCGCGGAACCAGCCGGCGATGTGCGGCGGGTGCAGCGCGCCGGTGAGCAGCATCCGGTAGTCCTGCGTGCGGAAGTTCATCGCGTAGGAGCCGCGCGCGTGGTTGCCGCCGGCCTGCACGAACGCGTCGTGCGCGAGGAAATTGCCCGCGCGGTCGACGTCGATCCGGCCGCGCGTCGACGTGACCTCGACGCCGTTGGAATCCAGCCGCCCGCCGCGCACGCGCGCGGCGAGGTGCGAGAACTGCCAGCCCTCGTCGAAGTGCGCGACGGCGACGCCGCGCACCGGATCGCCGAAGCGGAAGAACGGCGCCGCGCGCGGCGTGCGGCGGCCGAGCAGGTCGTCGACGAGCGCGGGCGGCACCGTGCCGGCGAAACGCAGCTCGGCGGTGCGGCGGGCGAGATCGGCGTCGGCCGCGAGGCCGAGCACCGCGCCGTGGCTGGCGAAGGCGAGCTCGGCGGCGACGGCGCCTTCCCGCCGCCATTGCAGGTGCAGGACGGGCTGGCCGACCGTTTCGCCGAAGCCCGCGACGCGGTCCGCCGCCAGCCGCAGGTCGATCTCGGGCGGCACGGCGGGCGCACGGAGCGCGAGCTCGAGCGACGCCACGCCCTCGAGGTGCTCGGCGGTGACGCGGTCGCCGTCATAGGCGGCGCGATCGGTGACGAAGGACAAGCGCAGCGGCCGCGGTTCGCGTCCGTCGAGGCGCAGCGTGGCCGTGGCGCGGAGGCGGCCGGTCTCGAGCGGACGGCCCGCGGGCCGGCGCAAGGCGTCGGCGGTGAGCGTGAGCTCGGCGACGTTGCCGATGCCGGGCCGCACGCTGAGTTCGCCGTCGAGCGCGGGATGTTCCAGCAGGTCGAGCTGCGGCAACGCGCGGATGAGCGCGCGGCCGGCTTGCAGCACCTGGCCGAGCACGGCGGCCGGGTCGGGCGGCGGCGCACCGGCCGGGCGCGGCGGCGGCGCGAAGTCGCCGCGCAAAGTCACGGTCGCGCCCGCGAACCGGAAGGCGAGCTGGTCGACGTGCACGACCTCGCGCCCGAGGCGCAGCGTGGCGGCGAGCTCGCGCAGCAGCGGCTCCGGCGTTCCCGTGGGCGAGAGCGGCGCGGGCAGTTGCAGCGTGGCGCCGTCGAGGCGGATCTCGTCGGGTGCGTGCTCGCCGGTGAGAAACGAAAGCACGCTCTTGCGGAGATAGACGCTGCGCGCGAGCAGGACGGGGTCCTCGAACGAGCCGCTGCGCACGCGCACGTCCTGGAGGAGCAGGCGCCCGGAGGGATCGAATTGCGCGCGGCCGAAGGCGAGCCCGAGGTTCATTTCCGCCAGCCGGCCCTCGAAGCGGCGCATGAGCGCCGGCGGCACAGGCAGTTCCTGCGCCACGGCGATGTAGAGCTGCACGCCCAGCAGCGCACCGAGCACGATCCACACGCACCAGCAGGCCAGCGTCCCCGCGCACGACAGGCAGAACCGGCCGAGGGCGACGGCGGGCTTGGCGTGGTGATGTTTCCGGGTGATCACGGAGAGGGACGGAGGGATTTCGCTTCGACCCGCCGGGGCGGAACAAGGTCCAACCCGGGCGGTGAATCCACGGCCGGGGCTCAGCCTTTGGGCGTCTCGGCGGTGGCGGGGGGCGGGACGGCCGGGGCGGTCGCCGGCGGGCCGGGATCGTTTTCGGGCGCGTAGGTCAGGGCGAACAGTGCGTCGATCAGCTCCTGGGTGATCTCGAAGGTGACGCCGCCGAACTCTTCCGTGCCGGCGAGCTGCGTCGTGCCGCCGAGCCGCTCGGTGAGATACAGCTTCGAGGTGGCGGTCTGCGACGTGCCGCCGGTGAGGGTGAGCGCGAGGTCGAGCCGGTAACGCCACGGCGTCGCGGTGCCGTTGGCGCCGGCCTCGGCGGGCGAGAAGGTGTCGGCGACGAAGCTCTTGGCCGTGAGCTCGCGGAGATTCTTCACCAGGGTGCCGAGCGCCGCGCCGCGGGGGGCGGGCTCGTCGCGCGCGATCTCCTCGCTCGTGAGCGCGCCGTCGGCCGGGGCGGTCTTGGTGACGAGCGCCACGTCGGTGCGGAGGTCGGTGAGTTTCAGCTCGGTGATGCGCGTGCCCTCGGGCAGGACGCGGAGGAGGCGCTGGCGGAAGTGCAGGGCCGTGACGGGAACGTCGACGAGGAGGTCGGGCTCGATCCGGTAGACGAAGGGCGCGTTGGCGACACGGGCGAAGGCGGCGTCGCGCTCGCCGGGGCGCGCGCCGATCTGCAGGATCTGCGTCGCGGGCTCGTTGCCGCGCAGGCCGCCGCCGGTGGAGAGGTTGAGCGTGATGATGCGCTCGGGACGGTTGAAGCCGAAGCCCTCGAGGTCGGCGGCCGACGGCGCGTCGCTGAGGAAGCGCGTGGCCGAGAGGAACTGCAGGCGCGCGAGGAAGTCGCGGACGATGCCGGCGTCAGCGGGGAGCGTCAACGGGGCCTGGCCGCCGCCGGGGCGCACGACGAGCTGCCACGTCTCTCCGCCCTGCGGCGACTCGAGGCGCTGGAGATTGAGCTCGGGGCGGTCGGGCGCGGCGAGGGTGAGCGCGGTGACGTGGGCGGGATCGAAGTCGAGCACGCGGCGGTCGCGCAATTCGTCCTGCGCGGCGCGCAGCGTGTCGAGCAGCGCGGCGGGCAGGGCGGTGACGAAGACGGCGGGCTTGCCCTCGAACTGGGCGAACAGTTCGACGGATGCGGCGCCCTCGCGCGGCGGCGCGGCCTGGCCGGTGGGAGCGCCGAGCAGGAGCGTCTCGCGGCGGGCGTTGCCCTCGAGGGTCACGCGCAGCTGGGGGGAATCGAGGCCGGTGCGCGCGGCGTCGGCCTCGCGCGGCTCGACGAAGCGGACGGCCTGGAGGCTGTTGAGCGCGTTGATGGCGACCTCGACGGCGTTCTTCTGGGCGCGGGCGAGGATGGGCGTCTCGAAGGTCCAGCGCGCGCCGTCGCGGCGGAGGCGGATCTTGAGGTTGGCGGGCGGCGCGGTCTGGAGGGCGAAGGAGCGGACCTCGAAGACCGGGATGGTGAAGAGGGAGTTGGTGCGGAGTTCCTCGAGGGCGAGGCCGAGGCTGTCGGCGAGGCCGCGGGCGACGACGTGGATGCGCGCGCCGTCGGGCGAGAGGACGTAGAGGCGGTTGCCGATCTCGGTGCGGTCGCCGAGCTTGAGGGTGTAGTCGCGCCCGCCGGAGGAGAAGGTGAACGTCAGCGCGGGCTCGGCGAGGCCGTAGTCGGCGAGCGACTGGCCGCCCTTGGCGAGGTCGGCGACGGCGAAGCTCGTCTCGTGCTCGAGGAACTGGAGTTCGTTGAGGATGCGGGCGACGGCGTTGGGGTTGGCGGGCCAGTCGAGCGGTTGCGTGAGCCACCAGGAGTCCTGGCGTTTCTCGGCGGCGAGGGTCGGGGCGGCGGCGCTGACGCGGGTGAACTTCTCGATGCTGGCGGCCTCGGGCCCGAGGACGCGGCGGCGGGTCTCGAGCTGCGCGCGCTCCGCGCGCCACTTCTGCTCATACTGGAAGATGTAGTAGAAGAGGACGACGTTGAGGAAGAGGAGGACGACGGTGACTTTGGAGCGCATGGCGGGCGGGCGTTGGGCGGGGCGCGAGCGGGATCAGGAGCGGCGCGTCCAGTAGACGAGCAGGCCGAGGACGGCGGCGGCGCCGGGGACGATGAAGAGGAGACCGAGGCGGAGGCGGGCGAGTTCCTCCTGCGAGAGCGTGAGCTGGAAGCGCTCGATCGGGCGCGCAGCGATGTTGAGCTGCGTGTCGCGGTCGGTGGCCCAGGCGACGGTGTTGAGGAAGAGCGTGAGGTTGCCGACGTTGATCAGGCGGTTGTTCGTCACGAGGTCGGAAGTGCCGAAGACGGCGAGGCGGCCGCCGCGGACGCTGAGCGGGAGGTTGGCGGGCCTGACGCGCTCGGAGACGACGAGCACGCCGAGCTGGCCGCGGAGGTCCTGGCCGGGCGTGTAGGCGGGCGGGATGCGGAGGCGGTAGCTGGTCTCGCCCCAGGCCGTCTCGCCGGTGGCGATGAGCTTCTTCACGTCGAGGCCGTCGTCCATCGCGCGACCGAGGTCGTCGGAAACGACGCGGGCGGGGCCGACGAGGACGGGGAGGTCGTTGTTGATCAGGCTGGAGGTGATCGGGTGGCCGGGGAGGAAGTGCTTCAGGATCAGCTCGCCGGTGTCGGAGAGGTAGTTGGTGGAGGTGTCGAAGATCAGGTTGTCGTAGACGACGACGCCCCAGTCGAAGAGGAGGTTCTCGAGGCCGTGCGGGCGCGTGGGGTCGATGAGCAGGATGATGCGGCCGGCGCGGGTCTGGAGGTAGGTGCGGAGGAGTTCCTCCTCGAAGGGCTGGAAGCGGCCCTGCTGGCCGGCGATGACGAGGAGCGCGGCGTCGTCGGGCACACGGCGGGTCTGCGCCAGGTCGAGGCCGGCGAGGTCGTAGTTGCGCTGGCGGAGCTCGTCGCGGAGGAGCGAGAGGCCGCGCTCGCTGACGTCGTCGGGCCGGAGTTCGCCGTGGCCCTGGACAAAGTAGATCTTCTTCCGCTCGGCGGAGGAGACATCGAGGATGGCGGCGGTGAGGGCGGATTCGCCGCGGAAGGCTTCGCGCGTGGACTGGTTCTTGATGCGGTAGAGTTCGTCGATCGTGACGATGCGGCGGCGGTCGCCGGCGATGACGACGACCTGGTTGGGCTGCGCGAGGCCGAGCGCCTCGGCCTCGCGGCGGCGCTGGTAGATGTCGAGGAAGTCGGCGCGGATCTCGCCGGGGGTGTTGCGGGTGGCGTAGGTGTATTCGCGGAGGAGGCCGGTGAGGTCGCGGTAGGCCTGCGCGAGCTCGTCGTTCTCGCTGTCGTCGGTGAAGGTGACGACGACGCGGACGGGCTGGGTGAGGGTGGCGAGGTAGGCCTTGGTCTCGGCGGAGAGCGAGTAGCGGCGGTTCTGCGTCAGGTCGAAGCGCCAGGCGTGGTTGAGCGCGATGTAGTTGAGGCCGCCGAAGAGCGACAGGAAGAGCACGGCCTGCAGGAGCAGGTTGATGATGCGGACCCAGCGCGCCGTGCGGAAGCTGTCTTGGAAGTTCATCGGTCGCCGTGGAGCAGCTTGGCCTCGACGCCGAGGATGCTGAAGATGAGGCAGAGGATCGCGCCGGTGAGGTAGAAGAACACCTGGCGCGTATCGATGACGCCGTTGGTGAAATCCTCGAGGTGCCCGAAGATCTGGAGCGACTCGAGGGTGCTCTTCACCGGCGAGAGCGTCTCCTGCTGGAGCAGCGAGGCCTCGCCGAGGAAGCGCAGCCCGATGACGAGTGCGAAGAGCACGGTGAAGCAGAGGATGCCCGCCACGGCCTGGCTGCGGGTGAGGGCGCTGGCGAGGACGCCGACGGCGATGAAGAGCAGGCCGCTCAGCGCGACGAAGGCATACCCGCCGATGAGCGGGCCGGGATCGAGGAACCGCACGTCGCCGGCGTAGCTGTAGAGCACATAGTGGAACCCGAGCGTCGAGCCCCAGAGGAGCAGGTAGAGCAGGTAGGCGGCGCCGAACTTCCCGAGCACGACCTCCGTCGTCGTCACCGGCGTGGTGAGCAGCGTCTCGAGCGTGCCGAGGCGGCGCTCCTCCGCGAGGCACTTCATCGTCAGCAACGGCACCATGAAGAACACCGGGATCCAGAAGAGCTGGAAGAACACGGCCGCCGGCGGCGTCTCCTGCGGCGTGCGGCTGTAGGCGTCGAGGATGCCGGCGAAGATGAAGCCCATCACGCCGAGGAAGAGCACGGCGGCGACGTAGGTGCCGGGGTTGAAGAGCAACGCCCGGATCTCGTGGCTGAGGATGGTGAAGAAGTGGCGCATCTAGGAAACGCGGAAGGCGGAAGGCGGAAGGCGGAAGGCCGGAATCCGGACGAGGTTGATAACAACGGTCTGCTGGAGGGCCGAGCTCCGCGAGGCCGCCAAGGTGCCTCGCCGCCCCCGGCCTCGCGGAGCTCGGCCCTCCAGGGAAGCGGCGGGCGCGGGGGAAACAGGAATTGAAACGAACGCGCTCATATCTTCGGCAGGGGCGGGCGGCTGGCGGCGCCGTCGGGCGCGGCGTCGGGCAGACGCGCGTCCCAGCTGCGACGCGTGGCGGCGAGGAACACGTCCTCGAGCGACGGCAGCGTGCGGCTGAGCGCGCGCACGCGGTAGCCGCGGGCGGGCAGGGCGCCGAGGAGATGTTCGCCGAGCTCCGTCTCCGCCGCGGTGGTGAGCGTGACGACGCAGAAGCCGTCCGGCGCGCAATCGCCGATGCTCTCGACCTTGATCGTCGGATCGATCTCGCCGAGCACGGCGGGCAGGGCGGCGCTTTCGCCGGAAAGTTCGAGCCGGTAGGTGGTGTGCCCGAAGATCTCGCGGCGCAGTTCCGCCGGAGAACCCTGCGCGACGATGCGGCCGCCGTTGATGATGAGCACGCGGTCGCAGGTGACCTCAATCTCGGGCAGGATGTGCGAGGAGATGATGACGCTCATGCGTCCGCGCAGGCTGCCGATGAGGTCGCGCACGATGAGGATCTGGTGCGGATCGAGGCCGATGGTCGGCTCGTCCATGATGATGACATCCGGCTCGGCGAGGATGGCCTCGGCGATGCCGATGCGCTGCTTGTTGCCCTTGGACAAACGGCCGATGATGCGGTGGCGGTTGCGCTTGAGGTCGCAGAGCTCGAGCACCTCGTCGATGCGCGCACGGAGCTTGGCGCGGGGCATCTCCTTCAACCGGCCGCGATACCAGAGGTATTCGGACACACGCAGGTCCTCGGGCAACGGGTTGTTCTCCGGCATGTAGCCGAGGTGGCGCTTGGTCAGCTCCGGGTGCGAGGCGACGGGGTGGCCGCAGATGCGCACGGAGCCCGACGTGGCCGGCAGGTAGCCGGTGAGGATGCGCATCGTCGTGCTCTTGCCCGCGCCGTTGGGGCCGAGCAGGCCGACGATCTCGCCGCGCTTGACGCGGAAGCTGATGCCGTTGACCGCCGCGACGGAGCCGTAGCTCTTCGCGAGTTGATCGACTTCGATGGTGAATTCGGACGGTTCGGACATGCGGCAAAGCGCGGAGGCAGCGTCGATTAACACGGGCTTTTCCCGGGTGCGGCAAGCGTCGAAGTCGGCGCGGGCCGGCCCGGGGCGCCCGGGGCGTTCACGCGGCGTCCTTGCCGAGCGTGACCTCGCCCGCGCGGAAGCGTTCCGTGCGACCGTCGGCGCCGCGCACGAGCAGCGAGCCCTCGGCGTCGATGCCGACGGCGGTGCCGCGGTAGGTGCGGTCGCCGGCGACGACGCTGACCGGCCGGCCGCGGAGCAGGTCGTGCGCCTCCCAGCGGGCGGCGAAGGTCTCGCGGTAGGAGCCGTCGACGAACTCCGCGTAGGCGCGCGTCACGCGGCTGATGAGCGCGGCGGCAAACTTGTTGAGGTCGATCGGCGCGCCCGCCTCCTCGGCGAGCGACGTGGCCGTGCGGCGCAGGTCGGCGGGGAGGTCGGCGGCGCGGCCGTTGACGTTGAGGCCGAGGCCGAAGACGAGGTCGCGCACCTCTTCGGCGTCGACGCGCGCCTCGGTCAGCATGCCGCCGGCCTTGCGGCCGTTGAGGTGGACGTCGTTGGGCCACTTCAGGCCGGGACGCAGGCGGCAGAACGACTCGATGAGCTCCGCGACGTTGACGCCCATCCAGAGCGTGAAGTCCTGCAATCGCCCGACCTCGAGGTGCGGCCGGAAGACGAAGGTGGAGTAGAGGTTGCCGTTGGCCGCGCTGTGCCAGGGCCGGCCGCGGCGGCCGCGTCCGCGGGTCTGCTCGCGGGCAAGGATGACCATCGGCACGGGCTCGCCGGCGGCGAGGCGGCGCTCGGCCTCGGAGTTGGTGCTGTCGACCGTCTCGAGACAGGTGAGCGCGGGTGTGCGCTGGCGGCCGAGGTGCGCGCGGATGAGGGCCGGGTGCAGGTGGTCGGGCGTGCGCACGAGCCGGTAGCCGCGGGTGCGCACGGCCTCGAAGACGAAACCCTGTTTCGCGAACTTCTGCAAGTGCATCCACACCGCCACGCGCGACACGCCGAGCAGCTTGGCGAGGCGCACGCCGGACACGGGCGCGTCGCCGTGCGTCAGGAGCTCGCGCAGGATGGTGACATCGGTCGTCGACACGCGGCGGAAACTACGCGGGTGCCGGCGCGACGCAAGGAGGAGGGAGCGCGACCGCGCTCAGTTGCGCCGTTTCGTCAGGTCGAGCGTGAGGCGGATCGATTGCTGGGGCTTGAAGCGGAAGGGCGATTCCTGGCGCGAATCGAGCGCGTCGGGGTCGATCTCGGAAAGGTCCACGAGGCGGAGCAAGCGGTCCATCTCGCGGTCGAGGCGTTCCTGTTGGTAGGCGCCGCGGGCGCGGGCGGCGAAGGATGGCGTGAGGAGCGGAATGTGCCAGCGGTTGAGCGCGAGATCGAGCGCGGTCATGTCGCGCTCGGCGAGGCGGATGGCCTTGCGCGTGAGTTCGGCGCCGGTGAGCCAGTCGTCCTCGTCCGGGCCGAAGATTTTCGGTTCGGTGACGCGGAAATCCGGGAGCCTGAGCATTTGCTCGCCCTCGGCGAGCGGCGGCAGGGTGGAGGCGGGCGTGGGTTCGCCGGGAGTGGATTCGGTCGGGCCGGGAGCGGGAACGGGCGGGGAGAATTTCGGCAACTTATCCGCGACGGCCTGGCGGACGCGGCTCGCTTGCGCCGAGGCGGGTGTGGGAGCGGGAGGATCGGACGCGAGCAGCGGCGCACCGGTGCAACCCAGCGCAAGGGCGGCGGCGAGAAACAGGGGAGGGGCTCGCATCGTGGGAGAGACAATGCGCGCGCCCTGAGGTTCGGTCAAATCTTCGCACGACGAAGCCCGTTCGCGGCGGGGCGAACGGGCGATCAGCGGGGTCGGGCGGGGGCAGAATTCGCGCGAGGCGATTTTTTGTAGGGCGGGGTCGCCGAACCCCGCCTGCGTGCGAAAACGATATCACGTTCGAGGCGGGGTTCGGCGACCCCGCCCTACATCACGTCATCGAAGCTCGCGCGGGGATCTCCTCCTCAATTCCCGCCCGCGGTCGGGCGCGGCTTGAGCTGCCAGAGGACGTTCACGACAACCCAGCGGTCGCCCATTTTCGCGAGCTGCATGTGGTCGACCCACGAGGCGGCGTCGACGCGGACGGAGGCAATGTTGTCGAAGACGTCGAGGATCTTGATCTCCTTCAGCTGCTGCTCGGCGGGGATTTTTTTGCCGTCGCCGCTCTTGGCGTGGTTGAGGAGCTCGATGCCGCTCATGCGCTCGATGCGCACGCGGCCGCCCGGGCCGCGCATGGGGATGCGCTTGGCGATGTCGGGGAAAATGGAGCGCTCCACGCGGTCGGGGTCGCTGGTGTAATAGCCTTCGATGTAATCGAGCGTCGTGGCGCGAATGGCGGCGAGGTCGGCCTCGGAGGCGGCGGCCGGAGTTTGGGCGGAGAGGGACGCGACGCCGCAGAGCGCCGTGCCGATCAGGAGGAGCAGGGTAGTTTTCAGGTTGAGTTTCACGCCGCCGAGCGCGGCGCGGAAGCGCGCGGAGACGATGCGGCGTCGATCAAGCCGACGAGGAAGCCGACTAGTTCGGCAACGAATACGACCAACCGACCGCGCCCAGTGCGCTCAATCGCGGCCGAAGTCCTCGGCGTGGGCGCGGAGGCGGGGCCAGTGGACGTCGGGGATCGAGGCGCCGAGGTGCTGCACGGTCTCTGCGCCCATCATCGAGCCGATGGCGCCGGCGAGGGCGAGCGACTTGCCGCGCAGGTAGCCGTAGAGAAAACCCGCGGCCCAGGCGTCGCCGGCGCCGGTGGTGTCAACGACGCGGTCGACCGTGACGGGGAAGATGCGGTGCAGGTCGTCGCCGCGCGCGACCCAGGCGCCGTCCTTGCCCATCTTCACGGCGGCGACGCCGCCGAAGGTCGCGAGCTCCTTCGCGTAGGCGTCGTAGTCGTGGTCGCGTTGGAAGAGCGCCTTGGCCTCGTCCTCGTTGGCGAAGACGACGTGCACGCCCTCCTTGAGTTGGGCGAAGATCCAGTCGCGCGCGACGTTGACCACCTCGAAGGACGCGAGGTCGAGGCTGATCGTGCAGCCGGCGGCGCGGGCGGTGCGCATGACCTTGTCGGCGAGCGCGGGGTTGAAGAGCAGGTAGCCCTCGATGTGGGCGTGGCGGCAGCCCTTGAAGTCGGCGGCGGTGACCTCGTCGGGATGGAGCGTCATGGCGGCGCCGAGGTGGGTGCGCATCGTGCGCTGGCCGTCGGGCGTGACCATGGAGAGGCAGCGGCCGTTGGGGAGGGTGGCGCGCTTGAAGCGCGAGCCGTCGCCGCCGGCGGCGGTGAAGTTGGCGTGGTAGTGCTCGGCGGTGATGTCGCCGCCGATCTTGCCGAGGTAGGTGGTGCGCAGGCCGAGGCGCTGGGCGCCGAGCGTGGTGTTGGCGGCGGCGCCGCCGGGCATCATGGCGTAGCGGTCGCCGATCCGGTGCAGGAGTTGCACGATGTCCTCGTCGTCGACGAGCACCATGCCGCCCTTTTCCCCGGCGACGTGCTGCTTGAGGAAGCCGTCCTCGACGTGCGCGAGGATGTCCATGATGGGGTTGCCGACGCCGATGAGTTCGAATTGCGGGTGGGACATGCGGAGAGGGAAGGGGACGGGAAGCGGAGGCGCGGAGCGGTCGGGTGCGGCGTGGGGGGCGTGGCGGCGCGCGGGGGCGGCTCAGGTTGAGACCTGCATGTTGGTGGCGAGAATGAGTTCGTCGTCGATCTCGATCATGATCGAGTAGTCGCCCGGGGCGGGGAAGGTGAGGCGGCCGATCTCGTTGATCAGGTTGATGCGGTGGAGCGGGCTCTGGGACTCGAACTCGCGGTTGATGATCTCGGTCGGCTTGGTCGCGTCGAGGCCCATGGTGATGCGGAGCCGGTGTTTGCCGGTGGCGACGTCGCACAGCGTCAGGAACCACACCATGTAGGGGTGGGTGACGGGGAATTCACGGGCCTTGAGGTTGGAAAACACACCGAGGAGGGTGTGCTTGCCGGTGGCCGGGTCGATGTGCACGCCGTCGCACATGATCCAGACGAGAAGTTGCGGTTTGGACTGCACAGCGGCGCAAAATCCCGGCCGGGACGGCGGCTGGCAAAGCTTTTTCTTGTGTCGCGCCAAACCGCCCCCGATACCCTAAGACCCGTGAAGTATATTTTCGTCACTGGCGGTGTCGTTTCATCCTTGGGCAAGGGACTCACGGCGGGTTCCCTCGGCGCCCTGCTCGAGATGCGCGGGCTCACCGTGCGCATCCAGAAGTTCGACCCCTATCTCAACGTCGATCCGGGCACCATGAGCCCGTTCCAGCACGGCGAGGTCTACGTCCTCGACGACGGCGCGGAGACCGACCTCGACCTCGGCCATTACGAGCGGTTCACCAGCGGCAAACTCAGCCGCGCGAACAGCCTCTCCTCCGGCCAGATCTACGAGGCCGTCATCGCGAAGGAGCGCCGCGGCGACTACCTCGGCAAGACCGTGCAGGTCATCCCGCACGTCACGAACGAGATCAAGGAACGCATCTACAAGGGCGGCAAGGGCGTCGACGTCCTTATCACCGAGATCGGCGGCACGACGGGCGACATCGAGGGCCTGCCCTTTCTCGAGGCGCTCCGCCAGTTCGCCCTCGAGGTCGGCCCGAAGGAGTGCGTCTTCATCCACGTCACGCTCGTCCCGCATGTGCAGGCCGCGGGCGAGATGAAGACCAAGCCCACGCAGCAATCCGTCGCGAAGCTTCGCGAGATCGGCATCCAGCCGCACCTCGTCGTCTGCCGCGTCGAGCACCCGCTGCCGCTCGAGATGCGCGAGAAGATCTCGATGTTCTGCAACGTCCCCGTGAAGGCCGTCATCGCCGCGCAGGACGTCGAGTCGTCCATCTACGAGCTGCCGATGATGCTCCAGAAACAGGGCATGGACCAGATCGTGTGCGACCTGCTCGGCATCCGGAACAAGCCCAATCCGAAGAACATCTGGGCCGACATCGTCCACCGCATCCGTTCGCCGAAGCACACCGTCAACATCGGCGTCGTCGGCAAATACATCGAGCTGCAGGACGCCTACAAATCCGTCTACGAATCCCTCACCCACGCCGGCATCGCCAACCACGCCCGCGTGAACATCGTCCGCATCGACGCCGAGGACCTCGAGGCCAAGGGCGGGATCGCCCAGCTGAAGAAGCTCGACGGCATCCTCGTCCCCGGCGGCTTCGGCGACCGCGGCACGGAGGGCAAGATCGCCGCCGCCAAGTTCGCCCGCGAGCACGGCGTCCCGTATTTCGGCCTCTGCCTCGGCCTGCAGATCGCCGTGATCGAGTTCGCGCGCAACGTCCTCAAGTTAAAGGGCGCCAACTCCGCCGAGTTCGACGAGAACGCCCCGCACCGCGTCGTCGCCCTCATGGACGAGCAGCGCAACGTCGTGCAGAAGGGCGGCACCATGCGCCTCGGCGCCTACGCCTGCGCCCTCAAGCCCGGCACGCACGCCCGCAAGGCCTACGGCCAGGACACGATCACCGAGCGCCACCGCCACCGCTACGAGGTGAACAACGACTACGTCGAGCGCCTCGAGAAAGCCGGGATGATCGTCTCCGGCTGGAACCCGAAGCGCGGCCTCGTCGAGGTGATGGAATTGAAGAATCACCCGTGGTTCCTCGGCACGCAGGCGCACCCGGAGTTCCAGTCCAAGCCCAACAAGGCCCACCCGCTCTTCGCCGCCTTCATCGGCGCCGCCCTCAAGCGGCAGAAAAAAGCCGGGAAGTGATTTTCCGAACCGGGAGACCACGAAACACCCCAAAAAACACGAAACAGTTCCGTGCGGTTTCACGCGTGCTTCCCGGCCAATCCTTTCGTGTCTTTCGTGTGTTTCGTGGTTAATTCTCCGTCCCCATGATCTTCGATCCGCAGAAACTCCTCCTCATCGCCGGCCCTTGCTCGCTCGAGAACGAGACCGTCTGCCGCGCCGTCGCGACTACGCTCAAGCAGCTTGCCGCCGCGCATCCGGAGCTGAACATCCTCTTCAAGGGCTCGTTCGACAAAGCCAACCGCACGTCGCTCGGCGGCGACCGCGGCACGGGCATGGAGGAAGGCCTGCGACTCCTCGCGCTCATCAAGCGCGAGTTCGGATTCCGCGTCCTCACCGACATCCACGAACGCCAGCAGGCCGCCCCCGTCGCCGAGGTCTGTGACGTGCTCCAGATCCCCGCCTTCCTCTGCCGCCAGACCGACCTGCTCCTCGCCGCCGCCGCGACGGGCAAAACCGTCAACGTGAAGAAAGGCCAGTTCCTCTCGCCGCAGGAGATGGAGTTCGTCGTCGGCAAGCTCCGCGACGGCAAAGCGAAGGAGATCTGGCAGACCGAGCGCGGCACGACCTTCGGTTACCAGAACCTCGTCGTCGACATGCGCTCGTTCATGATGATGAAGGCGCTCGGCTATCCCGCGATCTTCGACGCCACGCACAGCGTGCAGCTCCCCGGCGCCGCCGGCGGCAAGTCGGGTGGCAAACGCGAATTCGTCCCCCCGCTCGCCAAGGCCGCGCTCGCCGCCGGTGCCGACGGTCTCTTCATCGAGACGCACCCCGACCCGGCCAACGCCATTTCCGACGGCCCGAACATGATCCCGCTGGCCGAGCTGCCCGCGCTGATCCGCTCCTGTCTCGCCGTCTGGCGCACCGTGCGCAGCTGAGCGGAGGGCCCGCGGCCTCGCGGGCCGCAGGCTGCGCCGTCCCAAACGGCCCGCGAGGCCGCGGGCCCTCCGGCGTGATGCGGTCAACGCGCCTCACCCATAAGCCCCGCCGCCCCGCCGGCCCGGAAAATTCATACCCGCGCGCCGCGCCCGTTTCGCTCCGCCCGCGGCATTGACCGCCGCCGCGCGACCGCGCAACGTCGCGGCAACCATTCTCCCCATGTCCACGTTCATCATCGACGTTCCCATGCCCTCGATGGGCGCCACCGTCAGCGAGCTCACGATCATCAACCTCGTCGTCGCCCCCGGCACCGCCGTGAAGAAGGGCCAGAAGCTCGCGGAACTCGAGAGCGACAAGTCCGCCTTCGATTTTGAATCCCCCGCCGACGGCACGATCCTCGAGGTGCACGGCAACAAGGGCGAGGTGAAGTCCTCCGGCCAGACGCTGTTCCGCATGGAGACGGCCGACCAGAGCCTCGCGCACCTCGCCAGCGCCACGGCCAAGCACGACGCGCAGGCCGCCGCCCCCGCGGCCCCGATCGCCGCCGCCGCGGCGCCCGCCGCCAAGGCCCTCGTCTGGACGCCCCGCGCGCTCAAGATGGCGCAGGAAGCCGGCCTCGACCCCGCGACGATCACCGGCATCGAAGCCACGGGCCCCGGCGGCCGCGTCTCCGGCGACGACGTCACGAAGTATCTCGCGAACCGCAAATAACCCCCGCGTGCCGCAAACCCCGTAGGGCCGGTCTCCGACCGGCCTTTTTTGCGCCCGCCTCGCAGAACACACCTGCGACCCCCCGTCCGTAATCACCGCATCAATGTAGGTGGCGCGCTCGCGCGCCACACGAACGCCCGCCCCGCAACGCGGCCCCGAGTTGCGCGCAAGCGCGCAACCTACCTCAGCAACGATTGCTCCTGTTCGAATCAGCATGATGACTCCCGCTCCGACGTAGGTGGCGCGCTCGCGCGCCACGCGAACACCCGCCCCGCTCCGCCGCCTCCGCGTAGCAGCCGACGTAAGTCGGCTGAGGGATTCGCACCACCATCCGCACTCTCGCGCCTCCCTGCCGTCTGACGACGGCAGCTACATCTTTCAGCGCACCGACTTCACTCACTCGCGCTCAGCTCGTGCGCGAGCACGCTGAGCGCCGCCACCGCAGCGGTGTCGCATCGGAGCACGAGCGGACCGAGCGTCACCGGCACGACGCCGGCCATCACGCACGCCGTCATCTCCGCCGGAGAAAAATCGCCCTCCGGTCCGACGAGCCAGAGCACGCGCTCCGGATTGCGGCCGTGCGCCGCGCGCCATGCGCCGATCGCGGCGCGCAACGGCTGCGCGCCGGCGTGCAAACTGGCGACGAGCTTCAAATCATAACCGGCTGCACCGCCGTGTCCCGCCGCGGCGAGGAAGGCGTCGAGCTTCTGCACGGGCGCGATCTCCGGCACCCAGGGATTGCCGCATTGCTTCGCCGCCTCGATCGCGGTCGTGCGCCATTTCTCGAGCTTCTTCTCCGCGCGGTCGCCGTCGAAGTGGACCTGCGTGCGCTCGGTGAGCAAGGGCACGATGCGCACGGCGCCGAGTTCGGTCGCCTGGCGCACGATCTCGTCCATGGTTGCGCCCTTCGGCAGCGCCTGCGCCAGCGTAAGGGTGAAGGGACGCCGCAGCGCCTGCTGCGTCGCGTGGACGCGGAGCAGCGCGGCGCTCTTCGCCGGGTCGAGACATTCGCAACGCCACTCGCGCCCGCGTCCGTCGAAGGCCACGACCGGATCGCCGCGCCGGCAGCGGTTCACCACCACGAGGTGATGGCTCTCCTCCGGGCCGAGCCGGATCTCGGCGGCATCGGCCGGCGCATGCGGAGCGTAGGCGCGGAAGTCGGGCATGGCGCGAGTGTCGGGATCCGGCCGGCGGGCGTCAACCCGGGGGCCGAGAAGTCTTTTATCCCTTGGACTAAACTTGGAATCGCCGTCCGCGGCGTTGCCCGGCTGCCGGGACGGCCTAGTGCAGGGGAACGCTCCTCGCGTGCGAGGCCGTCTCCCCCTTCCTCCGTGCACACCCCTCTTCCGCTGCGGCTGCCTCTCCGGCTTTGGCCGGTGCTGGTTTTCCTGTGCCTGGCCGGCGCCGCCGCCGTGCGCGCCCAGTTCGTCGAGCGCGCTTCCGCCGCCGGCCTCAACACCAGCCTGCCCACGGGCGCCTACGCCGACAACGCGACCGACATCTACAGCGTCGGCAGCGCCGCGGGCGCCGTCGACCTCGACGGCGACGGCTGGACCGACCTGATCTTCGCCCGGCCCGGCGCGCCCGTGGTCGTGTTCATGAACAACCGCGACGGCACCTTCCGCGAGGACCACACCCGCGGGCTCGACGCCGCCGGCGAGGTCGGCGGCTGGGCGGCGGGCGACCTCGACAACGACGGCGACGTCGACCTGTTCATGGTGCCGCTTTCCGGGCCGCGGTATTTCCTCTTCCTCAACGACGGCAGCGGCCGCTTCCGCGAGGCCGCCGTGGAGCGCGGCGCGGATGTGACCGTCACGCTGCAGAACCACCGCGGCCACTCCGTCTCGCTCGTCGACTACGACCGCGACGGTTTCCTCGACGTGCAGGTGTCGGAGTGGAACGTCGCGAGCAACGCCGACAACGCCCGCCACAACGTCCTCCTCCGCAACCGCGGCGCGTCGGCGCCGGGCTTCTTCGAGAACCGCACCGCCGCCGCCGGCCTCACGCAGCCGCCCGTCGGCAACCTCATCTGGAACTACGCGTCGGCCTGGGCCGACTTCGACGGCGACAGCTACCCGGACGTGTATTTCGCGGGCGACTTCGGCACGAGCCAGATGTGGTGGAACAACGGCGACGGCACCTTCTTCAACGGCACCCAGGCCAGCGGCGTGCGCGGCTCCTACGACGGCATGGGCATCGCCGTCTTCGATTACGACGGCGACGGGCGGCTCGACCTCTTCGTCTCCGCCATCGACATCGTCAACGAGTCCTCCGGCGTGCGCGGCTTCATCTCGGACAACCGCCTCTACCGCAACCTCGGCAACCGCCAGTTCCTCGACGTCTCGCAGCTCACCGGCGTGCGCGAAAGCGGCTGGGGCTGGGGCGCCGGCGCGCTCGACGCCGACAACGACGGCCTGCCCGACCTCGTCGTCACCAACGGCTACCTCACCAGCGGCCCCGGCTTCGACCCTGCGCGCAACGACCCGACGAAATTCTTCCGCAACACCGGCGGCACCTTCGCCGACCAGTCCGCCGCGTTCGGCGTCACCGACACCGGCCTCGGCCGCAGCCTCGTCGTTTTCGACTACGACAACGACGGCCGCCTCGACTTCCTCGTCACGCAGACCGGCGGCGCGCGCCTGCTCTACCGCAACCAGACGGCGGCCAGCCCCGGCCGCTGGCTCAGCCTGCGTTTCACCGGCACGGCGTCGAACCGCGACGGCTACGGCGCCGAGGTGACCGTCACCGCCGGCGGCCGCTCGCAGGTCGCCCTCTACAATCCCACCAACGCCTACATCGGCCAGCGCGAGGCGCGCCTGCATTTCGGCGTCGGCGCCGCCACGACGATCGAGCGCGTGCGCATCAAGTGGCCGAGCGGCACCGTGCAGGAGCTGACCAACGTCGCCACGAACCAGCTCCTCGCCGTCACCGAGCCCGGCTCGTCCAACACGCCCGCCGCGGCGCCCGTCATCGTCACCCCGCCGAGCGGCGCGAGCGTCGCCGCCGGCGCGTCGTTCACGCTCAGCGTCGCCGCCACCGGCACGCCCGCGCCGGTCTACAACTGGTTCCGCAATGGCGTGCGCGTCGACGGCGCCAACGGCTCCTCGCTCACCATCGCCAACGCGCAGCCGTCCGACGCCGGCACCTACACCGTCACCGTCACCAACTCGCAGGGCTCCGTGACCAGCTCCGGCGCCGTCGTCACCGTCACGCTCAACCTCGGCGCCAAGTCCGTCGCCCGCTGGTGGAACGAGGCGCTCCTCGACGGCATCCGCCGCAACGTCCCCAACCCGCCCGTCCACGCGCGCAATCTTTACCACGTCTCCGCCGCGCTCTGGGACGCGTTCTGGGCCTACGAGCGCAACGGCTGGGCGACGCGCCGCGAGGTCATCGTGCGCGAGTCGCCGGCGCTGCCGTCCGGCGAGGGCGACCGCCAAGCTGCGCAGCGCGAGGCGATGAGCTACGCCGCCTACACCGTCATCCGCTCGCGCTTCGCCAACTCCGTCGGCGGTGCGCAGACGGTGAGCGACATCCGCACGCTCATGCAGCAGTTCGGCTACAACCCCGATTTCTCCGACGCCGCCGGCAGCACGCCCGCCTCGGTCGGCCTGCGCATCGGTCAGACCGTTCTCGCGGTCAACCGCGACGACGGCGCCAACGACGCGAACGGCTACGTCGACCTCACCGGCTATCGCGCCGCCAACCCGCCTCTGCTCGTGCAGAACCCCGGCGTCGGGGCCAACGTCAACCCCGACCTCTGGCAGCCGCTCAATCTCGCCAACACGATCACGCAGAACGGCATCGTGCTCGGCTCGGTGACGCAGGATTTCGTCGGCTCGAACGGCCGCTCCACGCGCACCTTCGCGCTCGCGCGCGCCGGCAACGGCTTCCTCGCCAACGACCCCGGCCCGCCGCCGCGCTTCGCCGACCCGGCCACGCGCGCCGAGTTCGTCCGCCAAGCCGTCGAGGTCATCACGTTCTCGTCGCAGCTCGGCACGGCCGACGGGGCGACGCTCGATATTTCGCCCGGGCGGATGATGAACAACCCGCTCGGCACCAACGCGGGCACCGGCCGCGCCACGAACCCGTTCACCGGCGCCGGCTACGCCGCCAATGTCGTGCCGCGCGCCGACTTCGCGCGCGTGCTCGCCGAGTATTGGGCCGACGGGCCGCAGTCCGAGACGCCGCCCGGCCACTGGAACGTCATCTTCAACGACGTCAGCGACGACGCGCGCATGGTGCACCGCTTCGGCGGCACGGGCGCGACGCTGTCGCGGCTCGAGTGGGACGTCGCCGGCTACCTCGCGCTCAACGGCGCGCTGCACGACGCCGCCTGCGCGGCGTGGACCGTGAAGTGGCAATACGATTCCTCGCGCCCGATCACGATGATCCGCTACCTCGCCGCGCGCGGGCAGTCGTCCGATCCCGCGCTGCCGAGCTACAGTCCCGACGGCCTGCCGCTCGTGCCGGGCGTGATCGAACTCGTCACCGCGCAGACGGCCGCGGAGGGCGGGCGGCATTTCCACCTGCGCAACTGGATCGGCCAGGTCGCCGTGCGCGCGTGGCTCGGCACGCCGCCGAGCCCGGCGCAGGTGTCGGGTGTGGGCTGGATTCTCGGCGTCTACTGGATGCCGTATCAGCGCGAGACCTTCGTCACGCCGGCCTTCCCCGCCTACGTGTCGGGTCATAGCACGTTCAGCCGCGCGGCGGCGGAGGTGATGACGCGGTTCACGGGCACGCAGTTCTATCCCGGCGGCCTCGGGGCGAAGACCTTCGCCGCGGGCACGGCGCTGGGCTTCGAGAACGGGCCGTCGCAGACGGTGCAGTTGCAGTGGGCGACGTATTACGACGCCGCCGACCAGGCCGGCCTCTCGCGGCTCTACGGCGGCATCCACATTTCGGCCGACGATCTCACGGGCCGTCGCCTCGGCTCGCAGGTGGGCATGGAGGCGTTTGCGAAGTTCCAGCAGCTCTACGGCACGAACGTCGGTGCGCCGGCGGAAAATTCCACCGGGGCGATGACCGCCGCGCCGGCCCCGAGCGCCCCGGCGACACCGGCGCCCGCCCCCTCGACCGGCGGCAACGCGGGCGGCAACGCGGGCGGCGGCGGAGGCGGCGGCGGTTCCCCCAGTGTCTGGGCGGCGCTGGCGATCGCCTTGGCGCTGCTGGCGCGGAGGCGGCGCGGGGCGTAGCGGCCGGACGGTGCGCGGGGCGACAGCGATACGGCCGCGCGCGGAGGCGTGAGCGGGGAAAGTGCGCGCCAGTCAGTCATGTTGGGTGAATTGCACCTTCGTCCCGGTGCGGGTGTCGTATGTTGCGCGCGAGCGCGCAACCTACAGGTGGCAACACGTTCGGGGGGGTGGCGCGTCAGGCTGTCCTGCGCTAGAGCTTCCGCCTTCGCCAAGGCTCCGGCGGACAAGTCGTCGGACAAGTCGGCGGACACTTTTCTTTCGGTCTCCGAAAGAAAAGTGGTGCCCGGAGAGGGTCTCGAACCCACACGCCTTTAGAGGGCGACGGATTTTGAGTCCGTTGCGTCTGCCAATTCCGCCATCCGGGCGAACCAAGGCCGGGAGGGAAGCGCTGCGGCTGGGGGAAGTAAACCCTGATTTTTTCGCGCGGCTGAAGCCGGCGGCGTGGATTTCTCAGCCGACTTACGTCGGCTGCTACGAATAAGCGGCGGCGCGGGTTGCCTGGTGGAGGTGGCGCGCTTGCGCGCCACCTCGAACGTCCGCCGCGGCTGTAACGTCCGCATCGGCCATCACCACGTAGCAGCCGTCGTAAGACGGCTGGTTGGGCATGCTGCGGGGATTCCCTCAGCCGTCTGACGACGGCTGCTACGAGGCCATGGCTGGCGGGCGAATCGGGACTGCGCCGGCGGCGGACGCGAATAAGGCCGGTCGGAGACCGGCCCTGCGGGGTGCGACGCTGACGGGCGTCGGGCTTACTTCGCCGCGACTTCGCGAAACTCGCCGAGGGCGCGGTAGCGCTCGTAGCGGGCGTCGAGGAGCTCGTCGGTCGAGCGCTCGAGCAGCTCGCCGAGGTGGCGCGTGAAGGCGTCGCGGAGCGCCTCCGCGGCGGCGTCGGGGTCGTTGTGCGCGCCGCCGAGCGGCTCGGGAATGACTTCGTCGACGACGCCGAGCTGCTTGAGGTTGGCGGCGTTGAGCTTTAGCGCCTCGGCGGCCTTGGGGGCGTGGGCGCGGTCCTTCCAGAGGATGGCGGCGCAGCCTTCGGGCGAGATGACGGAATAGTAGGCGTTTTCGAACACGAGGACGCGGTCGGTGACACCGATGCCGAGCGCGCCGCCGGAGCCGCCTTCGCCGACGATGACGGCGACGGACGGGACCTTGAGCAGGGCCATCTCGCGGAGGTTGACGGCGATGGCCTCGGAAACGTGGCGCGCCTCGGACTCGACGCCGGGGAAGGCGCCGGGGGTGTCGATGAAGGAGAGGATCGGCAGGCCGAATTTCTCGGCGAGTTTCATCAGGCGGAGGGCCTTCCGGTAACCCTCGGGCTGGGGCATGCCGAAGTTGCGGAGGATGTTTTCCTTCGTGTCGCGGCCCTTCTGCTGGGCGATGATCATGACGGCGCGGCCGTTGAAGAAGGCGGTGCCGCCGATGAGGGCTTGGTCGTCCTTGAACTGGCGGTCGCCGTGCAGCTCCTGGAAGTCGGTGCAGATCCGGGCGATGTAATCGAGGGCGTAGGGGCGCTTCGGGTGGCGGGCGACCTGGACGCGCTGCCACGGCGTGAGGTTGGAGTAAATCGCGCGGCGCTCCGTCTCGAGCTTGGCCTCGATGGCCTTCAGCTCGGTGGACATGTCGATGTTGTTCTCGAGGGACTGCTGGTGCAGGGCATCGAGCTGCTTCTCGAGTTCGCGGAGGGGCTTCTCGAATTCGAGCAGGTAGACGGGACGATCCATAGGGCGCGGAGGCTAGGTGGCGGTGGCTCGGGGTGTCAATGGGGCCGTCCGTTCAGCCGGAAATGCCTTCCGCTGATGCACTTGGGTTGCGCAACTGCTCCTTCCAGCCGGCGATCTTGGCTTGGGCGCCGAAGTGCTCGGCCTTGGCCTTGTCGCCCTTCTCCATCCAGACGCGCGAGAGGGTGGTGTTGATGAACAGGTCGTCCGGCCGCAGCCGGTGCGCCTGCTCGGCGGCGGCGAGGGCGGCGTCGAAGCGGCGCAGGCCGAAATTGATCTCGGCCGCGGCGTGCCACGCGGCGAAGGAGTCGGGCGCGGCCGCCGTGGCGCGGGCGAGTTTGGCGAGGGCGGCGTCGTTTTCGCCCATCGTGTAGTCGAAGGTCGCGTCCTCGATCAGGTGCTGGAGTTCGTCGGCGGTCACGCGGGGGAACGTAGCAGCGCCCGGACAAAAAGAAAGGACGGCCTCGCGGCCGTCCTCGGGTAAAGGGAAGGAGGGAGAAAACTCAGGCGGTCGGGACGCTGCCGACGATGCCGAGCGTGAGCTTCACCTCGGGGTTCACCTTGTCCTCGTTCTTGCCCGGCTGGATGCCGTAGTCGCCGCGGTTGATGGTGAACTCGCCGCGGATGACGAGGAGGTCGCCCTTGTTGCCGGGGCGCGTGCGCTTCTCGAGGGCGCCGGCGAGGTAGGTGAGCTTCACCGGGACGGTGAGATCCTTCGTCACGCCCTTGAGGGTGAACTTGCCGTGCGCGATGGCGGTGGTCTCGTTGCCGGCGGTCTTCACGTCGCTGAGCGAGGCGACCTCGAACTTGATCTCCGGGTGCGCGGCGACGTCGAGCCACATCGGGCTGTGCAGGTGCTCGGTCATCGTGGCGTTGGAGACGGTGAGCGAGCTGGCGGTGACGACGATGGTGCCGGTCGTGGCGCCGGGGTTGGCCTCGTCGAAGTTCACCGTGCCGGTGACGCCGCCGGCGGTGCCGGAGATGGGTTCGAGCAGCGAGTCGAGGTGGAACTGGATCGCGTTGACGCCCTTCGGGTCCTTGAAGTCGAAGGCGCGCGGCGCGGCGACGAGCGCGGTGGCGGCGGTGAGGCTGAGGAGCGTGGTCAGGAGGTGTTTTTTCATGCGGAGTTTTTGTTTTTGGGTCGGGAAACGAAAAGGGAGGCGACGCCGAGCAGGCCGGCGAGGCCGAGGCCGCCGCCCAGCACTTCCACGCCGGGCACGTAGCGGTCCTCGTAGGTGATGTAATCGAGGCCGGTGATCTCGTCGACCTGCTTCACCGGCACGCGGTGCTGGCTCCATCCGCGGTGCGCGCCCTTGGCCGCCCAGAACGCGGCGGTGCCGAGGGCGAGGAGAAGGGCGGTGATTTGCAGACTGCGGCGCATGGCGGCGGGGAAGATCGGCAAGGAAGGCAGGTTCGTTGCTCTTGCAACTAATATTTGCTCACCGGATGAGCATGGCGTCGCCGTAGCTGAAGAACCGGTATTCGCGCGCGACCGCCTCGGCGTAGATCTCGCGCAGCCAGGCGATGCCGTCGGTGGAGCCGGGGGCGAGGAAGGCGGACACGAGACAGAGCAGGGTGGAGCGGGGCTGGTGAAAATTCGTGATCAACGCGTCCGCCGCGAGGAAGGTGGCGGGCGGGTAGAGGTAGAGCGCGGCCTCGTCGTAGACGTCGGCGCCGGTCGGCGCGGCGTGCTTGCGGCGGAAATCCTCGAGCGTGCGCAGCGAAGTCGTGCCGACCACGACGCGCCGCCCGGTCGGCGCGAACACCGCCGCCTGCGTGGCCGCGGGAACCTCGTAGACTTCGCGATGGATGACGTGGTCCTCGATCCGTTCGGTCGCGATCGGGCGAAACGTCCCGAGCCCGACGTGCAGCGTGACATCGGCGCAGCGCACGCCCGCCGCCGCGAGTTGTGCGAGGAGCTCGGGCGTGAAGTGCAGGCCGGCCGTCGGCGCGGCGGCGGCGACGGGCTTGTCGGGCGCCGCGTAGACGGTCTGGTAGCGCTCGCGGTCGAGCGCCTTCGCCGCCTCGTCCCCGCGCTCGGCGATGTAGGGCGGCAGCGGCATCTCGCCGATGCGCTGCGCGATGGCGAGGATGTCGGCTCCGCCCGCGCCGGCGAACGCGACGCGAAACGTGCCGTCGTCCGCCTTCTCGCGCACGGTGGCGGTGAACCGGTCCGGCACGCCGAAGGTTTCGCCCGGCGGCAGCTTGCGGCCGGGACGCAGCAGGCACCACCACTCGCCGGCCGTGGCCGCGGGACGCAGCAGCAGGCACTCGACCGCGCCGCCCGTCGGCCGGTGCGCGTGCAGGCGCGCGGGAATGACGGCGGCATTGTTGCGGAACAGCGTGTCGCCCGCGCACAGGTAGTCGCCGATCTCGCGGAATTGCCGGTGCTCGATCCGGCGCTCGGCGCGATGCACGACGAGCAGACGCGAGTGGTCGCGCCGCTGGGCGGGCGTCTGCGCGATCAGGCGCTCGGGGAGGTGGTAATCGAAGAGGTCGGTGAGCACGCGATTTTCCCGGCTGGAGTCGGAGGACGAACGCGGCCAAACGTGGGCGATGCCCCCCGCCGCGCAACCCTGGAAAACCCCGCTGCTCTGGACCGGCGCCGCGGCCTGCGCCCTCCCGGTCGTCACGCCGCCGTCGGCGTTGTTCGCCGGGCTGGTGTTCGCCCTGCTCGTGGGCCAGACTGACGCCGCGCGCGCGGCGAAGGTGCAGAAATACCTGCTGCAGGCGTCCGTGGTCGGGCTCGGCTTCGGCATCTCGCTCGACGCCGTGTGGAGCGCGGGCTCGACCGGGCTGGGGACGACGCTCGTCACGCTGCTCGCCACGCTCGGCGCCGGCGCGCTGCTCGCGCGCTGGCTGGCGGTGGAGCGCGACACGGGCCGGCTGATCTCGGCCGGCACGGCGATCTGCGGCGGCAGCGCCATCGCCGCGCTCGGGCCCGTGCTCGGCGCGCCGGCCCGCACGATGTCCGTCGCCCTCGGCTGCGTGTTCGTGCTCAACGCCGTGGGGCTCTTCGTGTTTCCCGTGCTCGGCCGCTGGGCGGCGTTGACGCCGGAGCAATTCGGCTGGTGGGCGGCGATCGCGATCCACGACACCAGCTCGGTTGTCGGCGCCGCGGCGCGTTTCTCGCCGGAGGCGCTGGCCGTGGCCGTGCCGGTGAAGCTGGCCCGCGCGCTGTGGATCCTGCCGCTGGTGGCGCTGGCGGCGTGGCGCGTGCAGCGCGGCGGCGGGCGCCTGACGGTGCCGTGGTTCGTGCTCTGGTTCGTCGCCGCGTCGGCGATCGCGAGCTTCGTGCCGGCGGGCGCCGAGGTTTATCCGTGGCTCGTGCGCGCGGCCAAGGCCGGCCTGGCGGTGACGCTGTTCCTCATCGGTGCCGGCCTGTCGCGCGACGCCCTCCGCAGCGTCGGCTGGCGGCCCCTGGCGCTCGGCGTGGCGTTGTGGCTGCTGATCAGCGGCTTGTCCCTCGTGCTGGTGCGCGCGTGGGAGCCGGGTCTGTCATAACCCCGGATGCGGCATTGACGGCGCCGCGCGCGCCCGCCAGCGTCGCGGCCTTCTCTTCATGATGTCCCTCCGCCATTGGCAACTGAATCACCCGTGCACGACCAAATTCGTGACGGTTATTCTGCTTACGCCCATGTCGCGGCGGCTTTCGCATACTTAAGAGAAACCGACTTTCCACCCTTCTCCCAAGTTTCCGCAAAGGCCGCCCAATCCGGGCGGCCTTTCTTTTTTCCCCCCGCCGCCAACGCCTAATGCATTTCGCCCGCACCGCCTCCCCCGCCTCCGCGGCACGACGCGTGCTCTCTTCTTTCCCGTCATGATCGCAACCACCCAAATCCCTTCCGGCAGCAGCGAAGCTGCGGCCGAAGATTGCGAAACCATGCCGGCCCGCTTCCCCGCGGTCCGGCTCTCCACCGAGGCCCGGGCGGACGCCCTGGCATTCCCGCGCACGTCGCTGCGGGTCCGCGCGTCCAACCCGAATCACCACCTCTGGAACAACAACGGCACGTGGTATGTGCACTACACGGTGCACCCGACGCCGTTCACCAAGTCGCGCATCCGCGCCTCGCTCGAGACGAAATCCCTCGAGGTCGCGCGCCGCCGCCGCGACGAGATCCTCTTCCGCGCCGGCGCCGTCGCCTGAGACGGCCGCCGTCGCGGCGGATCAAAAAACGAGCTTGCCAGCGTTCGGGCCGGGGCGCGAAATCGCCCCTTCTCGTTCTTTGCGCCAACATAGCTCAGTTGGTAGAGCAGCGCTTTCGTAAAGCGCGGGTCGCTGGTTCAAGTCCAGTTGTTGGCTCCATTTCTCAAACGAAAGGCCGCCCGAGAGGGCGGCCTTTTGCTTGGGAAAAGCGGGAGCGGAGCGGCGCGGTCAGAGCCGCGGCGAAGCCGGCGGCGCCGTCTCGCGGCGCGGCGCGGCGGCCTGGCACGCCGGGCAGATGCCGAAAAACTCCACCAGGTGCGACACGGCCGTGTAGCCGCGCTCGCGCAACAGGTGCTCGGCACCCTCGATCGGGAAATAGTCCACGCGCTCCGTCTTGCCGCAGCTCTTGCAGACCACGTGGTAGTGCTGCGGCGCGCCGTGCGGCGTCAGTTCGTAAAGGCTCGTGCCGTTGTGCAGGAAGCTGCGTCGCACCAAGCCGACCTCCTCGAAGGCCGCCAGGCACCGATACACGGTCACGAGGTCGCACGATTCCTCCTTCAGCTGCTGGTGCAGCGTCTCGATCGGCGCCGGACCGGACTGGCGCGACAGCGCCTCGAGCAGCGCGACCCGGGGCTTGGTGATGCGCATCCCGGCCTCACGGAGGCGGGCGCAACCCGCGTCTACGGGCGAAACGCCGCCGGCAGGCGTCGTGCCGGCGAGAGGGTGATTCGATTGCGTGGCAGAAATCATGCGGGGAGTGACCGCGTAACATTAGGGCAAACAATTGTCGCAATGGCGAGGTGGGACTTTGCTTTTTTGTCCACGGCCGAACAGAACCGACCGGCACAGAACAGCAGCGGAAAACAGCCCTGTCCCGCTAGGTCTTTTTGGTCGCGCAGTTGCGCCGCTCCGACGGGTGTGCTAGCGGTGCGTCCTGTCATGCCCGATTTGGAATTCAGCGAGGTGGTGGAGCTGATCTGCAAGGAGGACCCCCGGTTCGACCGGCGGGCCTACACCTTCCTGCGCCAGGCGCTCGACCACACGGTCAAGGACTTGAAGAAGCGCCAGCCCGAGCGCACTTCCCGCTCGCAGCATGTCAGCGGTCCCGAACTCCTGCACGGCATCCGCGCCTACGCGCTCGATCAGTTCGGCCCGCTGGCCAAGACCGTGCTCAACTCCTGGGGCGTCACGCGCTGCAGCGACTTCGGCGACCTCGTTTTCAATCTCATCGATTACAAAATCTTCAGCAAGACCGAGAGCGATCGCCGCGAGGACTTCGCCGATCTCTACGATTTCGACGAGGCCTTCGTGAAGCCCTTCGAGCCGACGCGCCGCCCGCGCCGTTCCTCCCTCGGCGTGCCGGGCAAGTGAGCCGGCCGCCCAGCGCCGCCTTGCCACCGGGCGGCCCGGCGTCGTTCCCTGCTCCCTTCCCATGGCGAAAAAATCCCCGACCACCCGCGCGGCGCGCGACCGGCAGCTCCTCGAGTCCCTCTGGCGCGAGCCGCTCGAGCGCTACACCCTCGCCAACGGCCTGACGGTCCTCCTCAAGCGCGACACCTCCGCGCCCGTCGCCTCCGTGCAGGTCTGGGTCAAGACCGGCAGCATCCACGAGGGCGCGCACCTCGGCGCCGGCCTCTCGCACTACCTCGAGCACATGCTCTTCAAGGGCACCGAGCGCCGCGCCGGCCGCGAGATCTCCGCCACCGTGCAGGCCCACGGCGGCTACATCAACGCCTACACCACCTTCGACCGCACCGTCTACTACATCGACCTCCCCGCCGAGCACACGGCCGTCGCCCTCGACGTGCTCGCCGATGCCACGCTCCGCTCGACGCTCCCCGCCGACGAGGTGGCGAAGGAAAAGGACGTCATCCTCCGCGAGATCGACATGTGCCTCGACGATCCCGACCAGCGCCTCGGCCAGGCCCTGTTCGAGACCGCCTACCGCGTCCACCCCTACCGCCAGCCCATCATCGGACACCGCGATGTGTTCGCCGCCACCTCGCGCGACGACCTGCTCGCCTACTACCGCGAACGCTACGCGCCCAACAACCTCGCGCTGATCGTCGTCGGCGACTTCGAGCCCGCCGCCACCCGCGCCGCCATCGAGCAGCACTTCGGTGCCACGCCGCGCCGCCGCCTCGCGCCCGTGCTCGTCCCCGACGAGCCGCCGCAACTCTCCCGCCGCGACCGCCATCTCTTCGAGGACGTGCAGGTGTCGCGCGCCGGTCTCGGCTGGCAGATCCCCGCGCTCACGCATCCCGACCTCCCCGCGCTCGACCTCCTCGCCATGGTCCTCGGCCACGGCGACAGTTCGCTCCTCTGGCAGGAAATCCGCGAAAAGGCGCGCCTCGTCCACACCATCGACGCCATGACGTGGAGCCCCGGCACGAGCGGACTCTTCTACGTTTCCTACCTCGCCGAGCCCGCGCAGCGCGCCGCCGCCGAGGCCGCCGTGCTGCGCGTCATCGACCGCGTCGCGCGCCGCGGGGTTGACGCCCGCGCTCTCGCCAAGGCCGTGCGCCAGGCCGTCACCGCCGAGGTCAACCAGCGCAAGACCATGTCCGGCCAGGCCGCGCGCCTCGGCGCCGCGGAGGTGATCGTCGGCGACCTCGGCTACACCCGCCGCTACTTCGATCGGCTGACGGCGCTCACGCCCGCCGATCTCCGCCGCGTCGCGCAAACCTACCTCGTGCCCGACCGGCTCACCGTCGTGTCCTCGAATCCCCCCGCCGCTGCGCCCGCCCCTGCTGCCGCGGGCGCCGGCGCGGCTTCCGCGCTCGACTTCGAGGAGATCGCCCTGCCCAACGGCGCGCGCCTGCTCCTGCAGCCGAACCGGCACCTGCCCAACCTCCACCTCCGGCTCGCCTTCGGCGGCGGCGCGCTCTTCGAGCCGGCCGACCGCCGCGGCCTCAACGCCCTCCTCGCCACGCTCCTCGCCAAGGACACGCGCCGCCGCTCCGCCGAGGAAGTCGCCCGCGCCATCGAGGAGGTCGGCGGCGCCTTCCACGATTTCTCCGGCAACAACAGCTTCGGCCTCTACGCCGAGGTGCTGCCCGGCGACGCCGCGCTCGCCCTCGACCTGCTCGCCGACGCGACGCTCCGGCCCGCCTTCCTGCCCGCGCGGCTCGAGATCGAACGCGAGGGTGCCCTCGCCGGCCTGCGCGAGTCGCTCGACGATGTCGTCACGCTCGGGCGGAAGAAGGTCCGCGAGAAATTCTTCGGCGCGCACCCGCTCGCCGTCGAAAGCGTCGGCGACGAGGCCGGCCTCAAGGCCATCGCCGTCGCCGACCTCCAGGCGCTCCACGCGCGGCTCGTCGTGTCGGGCAACGCCGTGCTCGCCGTCGCCGGCGATTTCGACCCGCGCACGCTCGCGCCCAAGCTCAAGGCCTTCCTCGCCCGCCTGCCGCGCGGTCGCGTCGCCGCGCCGGAATTTTCCGCGCCCGCGGGCGGCGGCGACTTCGTCGAAACGCAGCCGCGCCAGCAGGCCGTCGTCTTCCAGGCCTTCCCCGGGCCCGGTCTCCTCGCGCCGGATTTCCACGTGGGCGAAGTCGCCGACGAGCTCTTCAGCGGCATGTCGTCGCACCTCTTCGAGCGCGTGCGCGAGCAGAAGAGCCTCGCGTATTTCGTCCGCTCCAGCCGCGTCACCGGGCTGCGGCACGGCATGTTCGCGTTCTTCGCCGGCACAAGCCCGGAGCGCCACGCCGAGGTGCTGGAGGAGTTCGCCCTCGAGATCGCCCGCGTGCAGGCCGGCGGCGTGTCGCCCGAGGAACTGCACCGCTGCCAGACCCGCCTCAAGGCCGCGAAACGCATGGCCCTGCAAACCAACTCCGCCCGCGCCATGCAGGCCGCCCTCAACGCCGTCTACGGCCTGCCCGTCGACGACTGGCGCCACTACGACGCCCGCATCGACGCCGTCACCGTCGCCGACCTGCAGGCCTTCGCCCGCCGCTACTTCGCGCCCGGCGGTCGCACGCAGCTCGTCGTCAAGCCCTGAAACCGCCCAATTCCCGCCACCGCTCCCGCTTGCCAAGGACGCCTTCCTGTCCACGCTGGTGGGGTATGAAACCCCACACCCTTCGCCTCCTCCTCGCCGGCGTGTTCGCGCTGGCCGTCAGCCTCACCACCGCCGTCGCCCAAGGCGACGAGACCAAGAAGTCCCGCGGCCCCAGCAAGGCCGACCTCGAGAAATACGACGCCAACAAGGACGGCACGCTCGACGAAGCCGAGACCGCCGCGATGAAGGCGGACAAGGACGCCGCCCGCGACGCCAAGCGCCAGGCCGAGCTCGAGAAATACGACGAGAACAAGGACGGTAAGATCAACAAGAACGAGCGCGAGAAGATGAAGGCCGACCGCGAGGCCGAGCAGGCGGCGAAGAAGGCCGAGAAGGCCGCCATCGCCGAACAGAAGAAGGCCGAGAAGGAAGCCAAGAAGGCCGAGCGCGAAGCCCGGAAAGCGCAGAAATAATCTCCCGCCCCACCGCGCAGCTTTTTCGCCCCGGAGTCTCCGGGGCTTTTTTTGCGCCGTGGAAAAATCGCGTCCCCGCAGCCCCTCGGCGTAGGGCCGGTCTGTGACCGGCCGGTTCGACAAGATCAGCAAAAAAAAGGCCAGTCACAGACTGGCCCTACTCCGATCGACTCCGCTGCGATAAATGCGTCGCCTGCAATGCGCTCAACAACGGTAGGGCGGGACCGCTGGGCCCGCCGTGGGGACGTTCGCGGTCGGCCCAGCGGTCCGGCCCTACCCACGCTTCGCGGCAGCGCGTGTCTTTACTTCTTCTCCGTCAGCCCGCCGCTCCACTTCAGTTTCGAACGCATGACGGAGAAATGCGAGTAGCCGCGCGGCCGCACCAGCGCCAGCCGGCGCGGCGCGAGGTTGATGTCGATCGAACCGCCGGTGACGACCGAATTGCGCTGGCCGTCGAGCGCCACCAGCAGGCGCGCCTCCTCCGTGCGGTTGACGATGCGGAGCTTCACGTTGTCGCGGAAGATGATCGTCCGGTTGCTCAGCGTGTGCGGGCAGATCGGCGTCATCGCGATGGCGCGGGCCGACGGATGGATGATCGGGCCGCCGGCCGCGAGGTTGTAGGCGGTGGAGCCGGTCGGCGTGGAGAAGATGATGCCGTCGCAGTAGTAGTCGGTGACGAGCTCGTCGTCGGCGTAGACCTCAAGGCGCACGAGGCGGGAGTTGATCTCGTTCTTGATCAGGACGTCGTTGAGCGCGATGTCGTGGTGCCCGGGGCCGGCCTTGCAATCGAGCAGCGTGCGGCGCGCGATGCGGTAGTCGCCGCCGAGCAGCGCGGCGAACTGCGCGCGCGCCTCGTCGGCGGAGTAGGCGGTGAGAAAGCCGAGGCTGCCGCGATTGACGCCGATGATCGGGATGCCCTCGCGCGCCGCGGCGCGCACGACGCCGAGCAGCGTGCCGTCGCCGCCGACGACGCAGACCGCGTCGCAGCCCTTGAAGTAGCCGCGCGGGAGTTTGCGGCCCTTGCTGAGCTTCGTCTGCTTCACGCCGGCGCGGCCGGCCAGCTCGAGCAGCTCGTCGGCCAGCTCGGAGGCGCCGGGACGATCCGGGTTCACGACAAACGCGAGGCGGCGGAAGGGCGTCATGGCGGGGCGAAGCTAGCCGCGGGGGCCGGCGCTTGGAAACACCAATCTCTGGGCAATTCCTGTCCAAGTCCTGCCTGGAGGGCCGAGCTCCGCGAGGCCGTGACCGTGGGCGAATGACGGCCTCGCGGAGCTCGGCCCTCCAGAGGGAAACCAAACACCCTAGGCCTGCTTGCGCAGGCCGAGCAGAAATTCCCGGTTTCCATCGGCGCCGTGGATCGGGCACTCCATCTCCCCATGCACGGTGGCGCCGGGCAGCTCGCGCAATGCAAACTCCCGCACCTCGGCCAACACGCGTTCGCGCACGACGTCGTCGCGGATGACGCCCTGGCCCTTGTCGACCTCGGTCTTGCCGGCTTCGAACTGCGGTTTCACCAGCGCCACGAGCACACCGCCGGACCGCAGGAACGGCCACACCGCCGGCAGCACGCTGCGCAGCGAGATGAACGACAGGTCCATCACCACGGCGTCGTAGGCGGCGCGCGGCAGGCTGCCGGGCGTGAGGTGGCGGGCGTTGGTCTTCTCGAGGCTCGTCACGCGCGGGTCGCGCCGGAGCTTGTCGTGCAGCTGCCCGGTGCCGACGTCGACGCAGGTCGCGCTCGCCGCGCCGGCCTGCAGCGCGCAATCCGTGAAACCGCCGGTCGACGCGCCGACATCGAGCAGGTGCGCGCCGGCGAGGTCGACGGGGAATCGCTCGAGATACGCGGCCAGCTTTTCGCCGCCGCGGCTGACGAAGCGCGGCGGCTGATCGATGGTGAGCTCGAGGTCGGCGGGGAATTCCTTGCCGGGCTTGTCCAGCCGCTCCGTGCCATGACGCACGCGGCCCGACATGATCAGCGCCTTCGCCTGCGAGCGTGAGACGCAGAGTCCGCGCGTCACCAGCAGTTCGTCGAGGCGTTGCTTTTTGCCAGCCATGCCGCGAGCGAAGCGGCTCACCCCGGGCGCGTCCACGTCGAAGTCGTCCCGGCGGAATCGCAGTCCCGCTGCGGGGGTGTGACTTGTCTTGGGCGGGAAGGTGATCAACCTGCCGGGTATGGCGCGGCGCATCCTGCTGTTTTCCGGACTCGCGTTGGCGGTCGTCCTGCTGGCGATCGCGGCCGGCGCGTGGTGGCTGCTGCGCACGGACGGGGAACCGGATTTTCCGGCTCGTCGCGGCGAACTTGCCACGGTTACGGCGGAGCCGGTGGTTGCCGAGGCGGGTGGATTCGTCAGCCAGGCGGTGCGCCTGCGCTCCGACACCGGACTCGAGGTCGACCTGCGGGTGCTGCGGCCGGCGGAGCCCGGAGCCAGGGCGGTGTTGGTGCTGCTGGGCGGTCATCGCACCGGACGCGACGCCGTGCGCCTGCTCGGCGCTCCGGGCAGCGTGGCCGTTGTGGCGCTGGATTATCCGTATGCCGGGCCCGAGCGGCCGCGCGGTTGGCGGCAGGTGTGGCGGGCCTTCCGGCTCGCCCGCCCCGCGCTGGCGGACACGGTGCCCGCGATCCTGCTCGCGACCGAGTGGGCGGCACGGCAACCTTGGGCCGACCGCGACCGGATGGAACTGCTCGGCGTGAGTCTCGGCGTGCCGTTCGCCACCGCGGCGGGAGCGCTCGAGCCGCGGTTCGACCGCCTCTGGCTCATCCAAGGTGGCGCGACGCTCGAGGACTGGCTCGCCCACAATCTTGAGCGCCGGATCGCTTCCCCCACCGGGCGCCGGCTCGCGGCGCGGCTGTTGCACCGGCTCGCGGCCGGCCCGCACTACGAACCGGAACGCTGGCTCGCGCAGGTCGCGCCGCGTCCGGTCGTGGTGATCGGCGCACGGCAGGACCGGCGCCTGCCCGCCCCGCTGCTGGAGCGGATGCACGCCGCGGCCGGGGAGCCGCGGGAACTGCTCTGGCTCGACGGCGACCACATCGACCGCAATCCCGCCGCCGTGCGCGAAATCCTCGCGCTCGTGCTGGCGCGCGTCGAGGCGCCCGGCGCGCCGGCCGCGTCGCCCTGAGGCGGCGTTCCGCGATTCGAAAACGGTCGATGGGACCTTACGCCCCGGCCTTGCCGGCCGGCTTGGTGTCCGCGGGCTGGCATTCGGGACACCAGCAACTCGTGCGTCCACCCACCGCGGCATGGCGCAGCGGCGCCGCGCAACGCGGGCATCGACCGCCCTTTTCCCAGCGGTGGTTGAACAGCCACGCGTCGGGGATGTGGACATTCAGATCGGGCGGCAGCTTCCCGCCGACGCCGGCGATGACGCGCAGCGCCTGCTTGGCGACTTGGCGGCACTCGCGGTGGAGCGTGCGCTGTTCCGCGCTCGTGAGCGCGCCGGCGGCGCGCTGCGGGGCGATCCGCGCACGCCAGAGGATCTCGTCAGCCATCCAGTTGCCGATGCCGGGGAAGCGTTCCTGCATCAACAGCACGGCCTTGATCGGCGCGCGCCGGCGGCGTTGCAGAAAATCGCGCACGACTGCGGGCGTGAATTCCTCGGACAGCACGGCGGGCGCGATGTCCGTCCACCACACGGGCGGCTTGGCGCCCTCGTGCCAGAGCACGGCGCCGAACATCCGCGGATCGGTGAACACGAGCGAGCGCCGCGCCTGCCGCAGCACGAGGTGATCGTGCTTCGCGGGCGCATAGTCGGCCGGTTCGACCCGCAGCTCGCCGCTCATGCCGAGGTGGATGCCGAGCCACTTGTCCGCGCCGAAGCGGAAGAGCATCTGCTTCGCCGCCGCGGCCGAGTCACGCAGCGTCGCACCGGTGAGCCCGCGCCCGAGGGCGCGCGGATCGCAGTCGCGGAAGAGGCGCGCGCGTTCGTGCACGAGCACGGTGGTGATGCGGTCGCCGTGGCCGGCGGCCCAGCGGCGGCGGTAGAACTCGACCTCGGCGAGCTCCGGCATGGTCGTGGACTCAGTCCTCCTCGGCGAACTCCGCGAGGATTTCCTTCGGCGTGACGGTGGCCGTGCCGCTCTTGCCGCCGACGATGCCGGCGGCGGTGTTGGCGAGTTGCGCGGCTTCCTCGAGCACGGCGCCCGCGCCCAAGGCGAGCGTGAGCGAGGCGATGACGGCCTCGCTCGTGCCGGCGATGTCGAAGACGGAGCGCGGCACGGTCGGGATGATGCGGCCGGCGCGGCCCTGATGCGAGAGCAGCATGCCCTCCTCGCTCAGCGTGATGACGAGGTGCTTCGGGCGGTATTGCTCGTAGATGCGGGCGCAGACCTCGGCGGCGGGGAAGGGCTGGTGCGCCTCCTGCTCGATGCCGGCGAGCTGCAGCGCCTCCTTGCGGTTGGGCGCGAGCACGTCGGGCGCGTGGAATTTCAGGCGGCGGCGCGGCTTCGGGTCGACGGCGACGAGTTTCTTGTGCTCGCGCGCCATGCCCGTGACCTTGGCGACGAGGTCGTCGGTCAGCAGGCCCTTGGCGTAGTCGGCGAAAATCACCGCATCGCAGGCGCGCACGGCCTTGTCGAAGAGGGAGGTGAACTCCGCGGGGTCGATGGCGTAGTCGTGTTGCGGCGACTCGCGGTCGAGGCGGCAGACCTGCTGGCGGCGCGAGAGCACGCGCGTCTTCACGATCGTCGCGCCGGTTCCCGGGGTGGGAATGATCGTGATGCCCTTTTGCGTCAGGATGCCGCCCAGGCGCTTGCCGGCGTCGTCGCGGCCGAAGAAGCCCGCCACCGTCGCCTGCGCACCGAGCGCGGCGACGTTGAGCGCGACGTTGCCGGCGCCGCCGGCGGTGAAGGTGTCGTTCCGCACGTCGATCACCGGCACCGGCGCCTCGGGCGAGAGGCGGCTGGATTCGCCCCAGATGTCGTGGTCGAGCATGACGTCGCCGATGACGAGGACGCGCAGCTTGGAGATTTTTTTCAGCAGGGACTTCATGGAAAGGGGGAGCTCAGCGGATTTCCCAGGCGTAGGGATGACGCGAGAGCGGCTTCACGCCGGTGGCGGTGACTTGGACGACATCCTCCCAGCGGCAGCCGCCGAGGCCGGGGTAGTAGAGGCCGGGCTCGACCGTCAGGACGGCCCCGCGCGGCACGCGCGCGGACACGGGGCCGAGGCGGCCGGGATCGTGCACGGCCAAGCCGAGACCGTGGCCGGTGCCGTGGATGAAACCGGTGGCGCCGTTCGCGCCGCGCTTCGTCTCGTAACCCGCCTCCGTAAACGTATCGACGACCGCCTGGTGCACGTCGCGTCCGTCCACGCCGGCGCGCAGCGAGCGGAGGGCGGCGAGCTGCGCGGCGCGCACGGTGGTGACGAGGCGGCGTTGCACCTCGCGCGGGCGGCCTTTCAAGTAGGTGCGCGTCATGTCGCCGTAGTAGCCGCTCCGCAAGTGGCGCGGGAAGATGTCGACAATGATGAGCTCGTGCGGGCGCAGCGGGCCCGAGCCGCGCTCGTGCGGGTCGCAGGCTTGGTCGCCGCCGGCGACGATCGTGTCGCGCGCGTCGCCGCCCTGCTCCTTGATCGCGACCTCGATGAGGAAGCGCAGACGCTCGGAGGTGAGCGGCTTGCCTTGGTGGACGAGCGTGCGGCCCTTGATCGTGGCGGCGCGGAGGACCTCTTCCACGACCTTGAAGCCGACGGCGGCGAGGCGGTTGCCCTCGCGGATGTGCGCGCACTCGGCGTCGGTCTTGATCTCGCGCTCCGGGAAAAGCAGACCGCGCGGGAATTCGAGCTTCAGGCCGAGGTCGCGCAGCTTGAGGTAGAGCGCGGCGGGGAAATCGGGGGAGACGCGAAAGCGCTTCTGGCCGTGCGCGCGGGCGAGGCAGGCGATCATCTCCGCGATGCCGGCGCCGGGGCCGAATGCGCGCTTCGCCCGCTCCATCCACTCCTCGCGCGGGAGCACGGCGTCGAAGGCGCCCGTCCGCTTCACGCGGCCGAATTCGAGCGCGCTCTGCACCGTGAACTTTTTTCCCTTCGCGCCGAAGGCGACGAACGGGTCGTGCACCTCGACGCGGCCGAAGTAGAGCATGTCGGCGCTGGCGTGGGTGTCGGCGTAGAGCAGGGGAGGCGGAGGCTTCGGCACGCGAGTGAGGGGTTGAGTTTTGAAAGCAGGTCTCTAGCCATGCTTCGGTTCAATACGCAAAAATGTTTTCCCGCCTCCTGCCCGCCCTGCTCGGTGCCGCGCTGCTCGTTGCGTCGCTTGCGTCCTGCGGCGATCAACCCGCCGTCCCCGCCGCGCCCAAGACCGTGAACGACTACTTCCCCATCAAGGTCGGCGCGCAGACCGTGCGCATGCAGATCGCGGCGTTGCCGCCCGAGGTGCAGCGCGGGCTCATGTTCCGGCAGTCGCTCGGACGCGACGAGGGCATGCTGTTCGTCTTTCCGCGGACCGAGCAGATGAGCTTCTGGATGCGCAACACGACCATCCCGCTCGACATCGGTTTCTTCGACGCGCAGGGCGTGCTGCGCGAGATCTACCCTTTGCACCCGCTCGACGAGCGCAGCGTGACGTCGCGGGCCCGCGACCTGAAGTTCGCCCTCGAGGTGAACCAGGGCTGGTTCAAGGAGCGCGGCGTCAAGCCCGGCGACCAACTGGACCTCGACGCCGTGCGCGCGGCCCTGCAGGCGCGCGACCTGCGCCTCGAGGCCTTCGGCCTGCGTTGAGACGGCCACGCACGGATGCGGACGTGTGCGCGCGTCCGGGCTCATTCACTCCGACGCGGCGAGTTCAGTCCTCGGCGTCGTCTCTCCGGCGGCGATCGACCTTCTCCGTCTTGAATTCGTCCTTCGGGAGCACGTTGTCGGTGACGACGACGGCGACGGGAAGTTTGGTTTTCACCCAGAGTTCGGACTCCTTGAAGTATTTTGCGCCGGCGCTTTCGAGCGCCTCGCCGACGGACTTCACCGGCAGCATGCGGCCGCGCTTGGAGGCGTTGAAGTCGTAGGCGCCCTTGAAGATGCGGTCGGTGGTCGAGTAGGGGCTGGCGCTCTCGGGGATCTGCACGACCCAGCCGACGAGGTCCTTCTGCGGCAGCTTGCCCGCGGGGTCGGAGAGGAGGATGACGAACTGCTTCTTCGGCGGGGGCGGCTTGATGTCCTCGTCGGCGGCGGGCTGCGTGGCCTCGTTCATCGCCTCGACGATCTCGCGCAGGAGTTCGGGCTCGATCTTGTGCTTCTTGAGGATCTCGGCGACTTGGCTGACTTCGATTTTGGCCATGGGAAAAGAGGGAAGGGGGCCACGAAACACACGAAAGGTCGGGAAAGACAAATCAAACTTCCACCCGCCCCGCCCGCCGCTCGCCCGCCTCCCACACCGGTCCGTTGCACCCTCGATGCCCCGCCCCATCCGCTCCGCCGCATGTTCTCCCCGCCGCCCGCCCGCCCGGTCATCGCACCCCGCCCGCCCCGCAACATGACACTTAATAGGTGTCATCATGCCTTTTCCTCCTCTGGGAGACGACTTGGGCAACATGACACTTATTAAGTGTCATGTTGCGGGGCGACGCGGGGCGGGGGCCGCGGCGGTGGTGGCGGTGGCGCGACGGGTGCGGTCGGTGCGGGTGGTGCGGGCTGGTGTGGTGGGGCGCGCGGTCGCGGGGGTTGCAGGAACGGACGCGGGGTGACAGGGTGAGGGTGTGGGGCAGAATCTGGACGAACTTTTCGATGTGGTGGATGCGAAGGATCGCGTGGTCGCGCAGGCGACGCGACGCGAGGTGCACGCGCGCGGGTTGCGTCACCGGGCGGTGCATGTGTTCGTGCGCAACGCGGCGGGTCGGATTTTCCTGCACCGGCGCTCAGAGCTGAAGGACACGTTTCCCGGGCGCTGGAACTCGTCGTGCGCGGGGCATGTCGCTGCGGGGGACGACTACGATGAGACGGTGCGACGGGAGCTCGTGGAGGAGCTGGGGTTGCGGGTGCCGGAGCTGGAGGCGGGAAAGGCGGGGAAGGCGGGGTTCGGCGACCCCGCCCTACACATGCAGCCGCGGCGCCTGTTCAAGGTTGAGGCGCGGGCGGAGACGGGCGAGGAGTTCGTGTGGGTATACGCCGTCGAGGCGGAGGGACCGTTCGTGCTGAATCCGCGCGAGATCGAGCGGGGCGCGTGGCTCACGCCGGAGGAGATCGACGCGTGGGTGGCGCGGGCACCGGGGGAGTTCGCGGATTCGTTTGTGTATCTCTGGCCGCGAGTGCGGGAAATGCTGTTAGGGGGTCGCCGCCGTCCCGGCAGTGAGGGGGACGCAACCAAGGCAACGTGATGGTCGGGCGCGGGTGGCCAGGTGCTTTTTCGCCGCCGGGGGCGGCGACGCCGGACGACTCCGGCCGACGGACGCGTGGTGCGGGCGTTTGGGGTGGCGCGCTGGTGCGCCAGCGGCAGCGCGGCGGTTATTCGCTCTCCGCGGCCGGCTAAAGCCGGCCCTACTGGGGGCGCTGGCCCTTGAGGCGGTCGAATTCCTTCTGGCTCATCAGGCGGCGCGGGAGGCGTTTCTCCGCCTCCTTGAGCAGGCGGTCCCACTGCTCGTCATTGCCTTCGAATTCGATCCACGGGTTGTGGTGGCCGGTCTTCTTGATAAACGTGACGTTGCCGCCGTGGAAGCGCACGTTGATCTGCCACTTCACGCCTTCGTCGTCTTTTTCCCACCAACCGAATTCCATGCGCGGGAGTGTGCGGGCGCCCGGTGGCGGCGCAAGCGCGGCGTGGATGAGAATCGATTGGACGGACCGGCGCGGGTGCGCACGCTGGGTCGGATGTTCCGCCCGACGATCGCTCTCGCCCTTCTGCTCGGTGCCGCCACGGCGGCGCCGGCCGTGAACCTCGGGCACGAGGCGGCGAAGCGCCATGCCGAGCGAGCGGACGGGGCGGCGCGACGGCTGCAATCACTGTATGCGGAGGGCCGGACGCTGGTCGGCGGCGAGACGATCGGTTTCCGCCTCTGGGCGGCGCGTCCGAACCGGCTGCGGGTGGAGAGTGCGTCGCCGGTGCGGCGAGTCGCGCAGGTGCACGACGGCCGGCACGAGCCGTTCATCTCGCACAGCGACGTCGAGGGCGGGCGGCCGCTGCGGATGGCGCCGGAGGAGCGGAAGGATTTCCTGGCCAACGCGGATTTCGACGGGCCGCTGGTGGATTTCGCGCTGAAGGGCTACACGGTCGACTACGCCGGTGAGGAAACGATCGGCGGCCGGCGTGCAACGAAGCTGCTCGTGATGAGTCCGCACGACGACGTCATGTTCTACTGGCTCGATGTCGAGACGCACGAAGTTGTGCAGCGTCGCGTGTATCGCACGCAACAGGAGCAGCGCGTGTTCATCGACACGCTGTTCGGTGATTTCCGGCGGGTCGGCGGCACGCTGCAGCCGCACCGGATCGAGACGCGCGTGGGCGAGCGCACGCTCTACGTGATCGAGATCGAGCGGATGGTGGCGAATGCGGCCGAGGTGCGCGACGAACGCTTTGCCGTGCCCCCGGGCTGGCCGCGGCTGGCGGCGGGGGTCGTGCGACCGGACGGGCGGCGGTTGGGCGAATAGGGGCGGGCGCGGGCTTATCGAGAGCTTACTGATGAAGTGACGTTGTCCGTGGTGGGGCGGGACCGCTGGGCCCGCCGCAACCCGCTCTCGGCGCGCCCAGCGGCCGCGCCCTGCCTCACGCAGCGCAGGTGTCACTACATGGCGTGAGACCCAATAACCCGCTCAGTCGCGCGAGAGTTCGGCGGCGCGGTGCGTGGCGGCGAGGATGGTGTCGCGCACGAGCGCGCGGAATTCGCGCTGCTGCATCACCTGCAGGCCGGCGAAGGTTGTGCCGTTGGGCGAGACGACCTGATCGCGCAAGGCCTCGGGCTCGGCGCGCGTGTGCGCGAGGAGTTGCGCGGAGCCGACGATCGTCTGCGTGGCGAGAAGCGCCGAGACTTCGGGCGGCAGGCCGGCGGCGACGCCGGCTTCACGGAGCGCGGCGGTGAACTCGAAGAGGAAGGCCGGACCACCGGCACTGAGCGCGGTGACGGCGTCGAGGTGCTCTTCGGCGAGTTCAAGGTGGTCGCCAAGGGCGCCGAGCAGCGCATCGACCCGCGTGCGGTCGGCGGCGGCGAGCGCCGCGAGCGAGCAGTAGGGCGTGATGCCGGCGCCGATGGCGGCGGGGGTGTTGGGCATCGTGCGGACGATATTCCGCGCGCGCGGAAAAGCCTGCGCGAGGCGGGCGAGGCGCTTGCCGGCGAGCAGGGAGACGACGAGTTTGCCGGCGGTGAGTTCGGCGAGGCGCGGGTCGGCGGCGGCGAGCGATTGCGGCTTAAATGCGACGATGACGACATCGGCCGGCGCGAGCAGCGCGGCGAGGTCGGGCTCGTGGGTGATGCCGGTGGCGGCGGCGAGGCGGCGGGCGGATTCGCCGCCCTTGCTGGTGCAGGCGAGGTCGGCGGGTGTGGCGACGCCGCGGGCGAGGAGGCCGCGCACGATGGCGGCGGCGAGACGGCCGGAGCCGAGGAAGGCGATTTTCGCGGGCACGGCGGAGTGTTGTCGGGGAGGCGGGCGCGTCGCAAGCGCGCGGACGGGGCGTGACGCGGAGGAGTGTAGTGAACGGGTGCGCGGCCGGATGAAACCGCGAAGGAGCCGGCGAGGCTTAGGGTGGAACGCGTTGACCTCAACGCGTTCGGCACCTGCGTCCGCAGCGCGATTTCCAGAGCGCGTTGGGGTCAACGCGCTCCACCTGCGCGCTAAACCGGTTCGCCGGAGAATTCGAGGAGCTGGCCGTCGGCGGTGGTGAGGAAGCGGCCGAGTTGGGAGGCGGGGAAGCTGCCGAAGTGGCCGGGGTGGCAGCGGAGCAGGCCTTCGCGCGCGAGGCGGGCGATGCTGCGCGTGTTGAGGTCGGGGTCGTTGCAGAAGAAGTGCGGGCGCGCGCGGTTGGGCCAGAGCATGGAGCCGCGGAGCACGTCGCCGATGATCGCCTCGCCGGAAGCGAGCACGACGGAGCAGGAGCCGGCGGTGTGGCCCGGCGTCGGCAGGACGCGGCCGCGCACGCCGTAGGGCTCGAGCGGGAAGGCCTCGCGGAAGACGATGTCGGGCTCGAAGGGAGGGAAGGGCTCGTTGACGAAGGGGCGGATGAGGCGGCCGAGTTCGGTCTGGACGGCGAGCACGCCGCTCTGGCCGGTGCGGGCGAGCTCGGCGTCGGCGGCGTGGATGGCGACGGGGCGGCCGCTGCGGGCGCGGAGCTCGGCGGCGCAGCCGGCGTGGTCGCTGTGGCCGTGCGTCAGGAGAATGAGCGCGAGCGAACGGGGTTCGAGGCCGTGGGTCCGGAGGGCGGCGAGGATGTGCTTGAGGTCGCCGGGGGCGCCGGTGTCGACGAGCACGGGACGGTCGCCGAGCAGGAGATAGCAGTTCGAAATGGCGCCTTTGACGCGGACGAGCATGGCGGAATCGAAAGGGGGAGGGCGGACCGCGCGTGGGTGCACGGGCGCGGCGCTTGCGCCGCGCTCAGAACTTCAGGTGTTTCACCGTGAGCCCCTTGTTGATGAGCTGCTTGAGGGAATCGATGCCGATGCGGATGTGGGCGGCGACGTGGGAGTCGTCGACCTTCTTGTCGCTCTCGCTGGTCTTCACGCCCTCGGGGGTCATGGGTTCGTCGGAGACAAGGAGGAGGGCGCCGGTGGGGATTTCGTTGGCGAAGCCGGTGATGAAGATGGTGGCCGTCTCCATGTCGATCGCCATGACGCGCAGCTTGGCGAGGTATTTCTTGAAGTCGGCGTCGTGCTCCCAGACGCGGCGGTTGGTCGTGTAGACGGTGCCGGTCCAGTAATCCTGGCCGTGGTCGCGGATGGTGGTGGAGATGGCTTTCTGGAGGGCGAAGGAGGGGAGCGCGGGCACTTCGGGCGGGAAGTAGTCGTTGCTCGTGCCCTCGCCGCGGACGGCGGCGATGGGGAGGATGAGGTTGCCGACCTTGGCGCGGTGCTTGAGGCCGCCGCATTTGCCAAGGAAGAGCACGGCGGCGGGATCGATCGCGGTGAGGAGGTCCATCACCGTGGCGGCGGTGGCGGAGCCCATGCCGAAGTTGATGATGGTGATTTCGCCCGCGGTGGCGCTGGTCATGGGCTTGTCGCGCCCGATGACGGGCACGTTGTGCCACTCGGCGAAGAGTTCGACGTAGCGGTCGAAGTTGGTGAGGAGGACGTATTTTCCGAAGTCCTTCAGCGGGACGCCGGTGTAGCGGGGCAGCCAGTCCTGGACGATTTGGGCCTTGGTCTCCATGCGAGGTGTTTTGCCCGCAAAAAAATAACCCCGCCGCGGACTTGGGCGAGGTTAATCTGGCCGGGAGGCGCGGGAGCTCGCCGCGGGGCTGAGCGGGGGTTCAGCCCCCGCGCGCTTCCGGCAGGGGAGGCCGCGAGGCCGAGCCGGCGAGCGCCTCGAGCGCCAGCCGGGCGGCGGCGGTGCGGGTCTCGACCCCGAGTTTCTCGAGCACGTTCTGCGCGTGTTTTTTCGCCGTGTTCGTGGCGGAGTCGAGGATCACGGCGATCTCGGGGTTCGTCTTGCCCTGGGCCATCCAATAAAGGACCTCGGCCTCGCGGGCGGTGAGGCCGAGGTCCTGCAGGCGACCCAGCGCTGGCGCCGTCACGCCCGCCTCCTCCAGCAGCAGCACGAGGTGGGCGTCGCCGTCCAATCCGGCGAAACGCCGCGCGCGGAGCACGCCGTGAGGCCCGGGCAACTCGAGGGGCGCGCGGGTCTCGCCGCGGGCCCAGGCGTGGAGCGCGCCGGACAGCCGGCCATCGGACAACGGGCAATGCCGGGCGAGGATCTTTTCCGCGCGATGCGTGGCGAAGGGAACTGCGCCGTCCGGTGACACCAGCACGAGGGCGCGGTCGAGCGACTGGCGCAGTTGTTCCTCGAGCGCCTGGCGGCGCTGCAATTCCTCCTCCAGGGATTGCTGCAGCTCGCGCAGCTGCAAGTGGGCGCGCACGCGGGCGAGCACCTCCTGCGGGTGCAGGGGCTTGGTGATGTAATCCACGGCGCCGGCCTCGAAGCCTTTCACCTTGTCCACCACGTCGGTGAGCGCGGTCATGAAGATCACGGGGATGTCTCGCCACGCGGCCTCGGCCTTGAGGCGGCGGCAGGTCTCCAGCCCGTCGATCCCGGGCATCATCACATCGAGCAACACCAAGTCGGGCCGCGTGTGGGGCATCTGCCGCAGGGCGCGCTCGCCGGTCTCGGCGACGCGCACCGCGTAGCCGGCTTGGTGCAGGACGCCCAGCAGCACGTCCAGGTTGGAGGGCACGTCGTCAACCAGCAGAAGCGTCTTCATGGGAACGGGACAGTCGGGCGGCGAGGATTTCGCTGAGGCGGGTCATCTGAAATTCGGCGGCGAGCTGGTCCAACCGCCGGGCGGTCCCGGCGCAGTCCGGATGCGCGCGGCGGATCTCGTCGAGTTGCCGGCGGACGCCGAGGACGTCGCCCTGTTCGACGAGGCGGGCGAGAAGGGCCAGCTCGCGGCGCGGCGGCCAGCGGTCGCCCTCGAGCGCGGAGGCGGCGGCCGGGGCCGGGTCGGGCGCGGCGGGCTCCGTCGCCCAGTCGAGGTGCAGGAGACGGCCGAGCAGGGCGAGCAGCGTTTCCTCGCGAAACGGCTTGGGGAGAAACTCGTCGCAACCGGCTTCGATCGCCTCGGTGCGGTCGGCGGCGAAGACGCTGGCGGAAATCGCGATGATGCGGAGTCGCCGGCCGGCCGGCGTCTCGCGGAGGCGGCGGGTCGCGGTGAGGCCGTCGAGTCGCGGCAGGCGGAGGTCCATCAACACAGCTTCGACATCGCCGCGGAGGGCGGCCTGCACCGCCTCCTCGCCGTCTTCGGCCTCGGCGAGGAGAAAACCGAGCGGATGCAGGATCTCGCGCAGCACCTGGCGATTGACCGCCTCGTCGTCGACCAGCAGCACGCGGCGCCGGGGGCCGTGATAGCCGGTGATGCGCGGACGCGCAGGCTCCGGGGGCGGCATGGTCGCCACCGGCAGGGTCACCGCGAAGCTGAAGCGGCTGCCTTCACCCGGTGCGCTCACGAGGGTGATGGCGCCGCCCATCAGGCCCACGAGGCGCTGGCTGATGGCGAGGCCGAGCCCTGCGCCTTGGGCGGCCAGTCCGGGCAGCGTGGCTTGGTGGAAGGGTTGGAAGATGCGCGCCTGTTCGGCGGGTGCGATGCCCGGACCGGTGTCGCTGACCGTGAAACGGATCCGGTGCCCCTCGCGGCCGACGGCGAGATCCACGCGCCCTTGCGCGGTGAACTTGAGCGCGTTGCCGAGCAGATTGGTCAGCACCTGGCGCAGGCGCGCCTCGTCGGCGAGCACCGTCTCGGGCAGCGGCGAATCCTGGCGGTAGCCGAAGGCGAGGCCTTGTTGCGCGGCGCGCAGCTGGCATTGCTCGACGATCCCCGCGAGCAGCGATGGCAACGAGCAGGGGCGCGGGTTCAATTCGATCCGGCCCGCCTCGACCTTCGAGAGGTCGAGCACCTCGTTGATCATGCCCAGCAGGTCCTCGCCACCGCGGATGATCGCATCGAGACGGCGGTGTTGCTCGCCGGAGAGCGTGGTGTCGCGCCGCAGGATCTGGGCGTAGCCGAGCACGGCGTTGAGCGGCGTGCGCAGCTCGTGGCTCATGTTGGCGAGGAAGGCGCTCTTGGCGCGGTTGGCGGATTCGGCGGATTCCTTGGCGACGCGCAGCTGCGCCTCGCTGCGCGCCAGGTCGTCCGTGCGGCCGCGGACCTGTTGCTCGAGCCGCTCGTTGGCGCGGCGCAGCCGCCGGATGCGCCAGCGCACGAAGCCGACCAGCAGCACGGCGGCGAGTGCCGCCCCGAGCGCGAGGGCCGGGGGCGTTCGCCACCAGGGGGGCGCGATGGTGAAGGCAAAGTCGGTCACCGGCCCGTGCCGGCCGCGACTGTCGGCCAACCGCGCCTCGAACACATAGTCGCCCGGCGGCAGGATGCCGAAGCTGCGTTCCCCGCCGCCGGCCTGCCACTCCTCGCGATCGCGCAGCCGGCTTTCGACGCGCCACTCCTCGAAGGCGGGCGCCAGCGGTGCCGCCAGCGTGAAGCCGACCGAGCCCACGCCGTCGGGCAGACGCGCCGCGCGCGCGAGCGGATGCGAGCCCGCTTTCCGATCCGTGGCGGTCGCCGCCACCTGCACGCGGGGCAACGGCGGCTCCGGCCACGCGGCGACGAGGTCGAGGCGCAAGACGCCGCGATCGCCACCCAGCCAGAGCGCCGGTGCGCCGGCGTCGGCGTCATCCTCGAACAGCGCGGTGATCCGCCCGGGCGCGTGCAGCACCGCCGGTGGCAGGGCGCGCCACTCGGGTTCAGCGGCCTGCGCGCGCAGCCGGCCGAGGCGCCGGCGACCGACGAATTCGGCCACCAGCCAAAGCGAACCGTCGCGTCCGGACTCGGCATGGAGCAGTTGAGCGTCGTGGGGCAGCGTCAGGCGTGGCACGAATCTTCCCGCCGCCGCCGCATACTCCAACACGCCGAGCGACGTGGCGAAGACCGGTTGCCCGCCCCAGCTCAGCACGCGCACCTCGTGCCGGCGAAACGCCAGGCCTTCGTCCTCGCCGTAGTGCGTCATGGCCATGCTCGTGAACGGCGATGTGCCCTGCCCGGAATTCGGCAGGACGAGACGCATCGGCAACGGCGCGCTCGCCACGCCCTCGGCGGCCCGCGCGGCGTTCCGGGCGCGCGCCTCGGCCAGCCGCTCGGCGTGGACCGGCGAGGTGCGCAGCGTCAGTTGCGTCACACCGCTCTCGGCGGTGCCCGCCCACAGCGTGCCGGGCGCGCTTTCCTGCAGCGAGGTCAGGTTGGCGACGGGCGTGGACATGACGCCGAGGAACTTCCACTGGCCCTCCGTGCAACGCAGCGCCGCGACGCCGTCGACCGTGCCGAGGAAGGCGAGGTCGGGATCGTCGGCGGCGAGGGTGAGGGAGAGCGGATTGAAGGGCAGGCGCGGGCCGGGGTGAAATTTCTCCCCGTCCCACACGTCGACTTGACTGCGTCCCCCCACGAGCAGGCCGGTGGCATGGGATTGCAGGAACCACGCGTCATCGACCGCGCCGGGCAACGGCACGAAGCGCGCGGGCAGTTGCCCCGTGCCGGGCTCAAGCCGGTAGACACCGTCCGCCGTCGCGGCGTAGAGGCGGCCCGCGTGCCGCGCGAAATCCCGCACCTCGCCGCGCCCGGGAGCGTCGCGGCCGGTGAACAGGCTGGCCGGCCGGCCGAAGTCGTGGCGGAGCAAACGATCGGGCGTGAGCAGCCAGAGCGCGTCGGGCGTCACGCAGAAATTCAACACGCGGCTCCAGGACTGGCTCGGCTCGGGATCGAGGTGCGCGCGCAACCGGAAATCGGCGTCGAAGAGCGCCGCCGGTCCGGTGCCGACGAAGCGCAGCGCCCAACCACCGGGGATCGCCTCGATCCGCGCCGGCCGGCGCTGCCGCACGGCCGCCGCGAAATCGCCCGGCTCGGCGGCGGTCGCGCCGGTGTCGGGCTGCCACGCGCGCGCCGGGCTGGCGCCGAGTGCGATCCAGCCGCCCGCGTCATCCCGCACGATGCCGGCCAGCAACGCCGGCCAACCGCCTTCGGGGGCCGGCAACAGGCGCGGCCCTTCCTCGGTGATTTCCTGCAGCCCCGTGCGGGCGTGGAAGGCGAACACGCGTTCCCCCGCCGCGAACAGCAGGCCGCCGGGCAGGCGCTGTTCGGCGTTCAGTGACCACAGGTCGAAACGCCCGTCCCGCCAGCGCCAGACGCCGGCGTCGTGGAGGAAAAAAATATCCTGCCCGCGCGTGGCGAGACGCGAGATGTGCCGCTCGCGCTCGTCCGCAGGCAGTTGTTCGCGCAGCGAAACGAAGCGCGTGCCGCTGGACTCGTCCGCGTCGAGTCGTCCGACGAGGTTGGTGCCCGCGAGGTAGACGATCCCGCTGGCGTCGGTCCCGAGTTGCAGGCTCTCGCGCTGCACGGTCGGCGGCAGCGCAATCTCCCGCCACGCGCGCCCATCGTGCTCCAGCAACGTGCCGTCCGCCGCGGAGACATAGATCCGCCCGCGCGCGTCGACCGCGAGCGTGTTGCTCCTTCCTTCCGCCCGATCGTCGAGCCGCAGCGGCGTGAGCGCCGGGCGCCCCGTTTCCATGCCGATCCTTTCCGCGCCGGTTCCCCACGGCGCGGCGCACCAGGCGACGAACAGGGACAGGACGATGCGCGGCGCGGACACTGCAGCCAGTGTGGAAACCTGCGCCGCGGGTGCAACCTCCCGGTCGGCGCCTAATCCATCTGGATTATGGGTCGATTCGGGAAGTTCCGGTAGCATCCGCGCCAATGAACGCGCTCAGTTCCGCCCTCCTGTTCCGCTGCGGCGCTGCGGTCCTCGTTGCGGGTTTGATCGCCGCCGCCCTGCGCGCCAATCCTACCGGCCCCGCCGTCGTCGCCGGCCGCGCCGAGATCAGCGCCGACGGCGCCACGCTCACGGTCCGGCAAGGCACCGACCGGGCCATCATCAACTGGGCCGACTTCAACGTCGCCCGCGGCGAGACGACGCGCTTCGTGCAACCGGACGCGCTCAGCGCCGTGCTCAACCGCGTGACGGGCGGCAATCCCACCGCCATCCACGGCACGCTGCAGGCCAACGGTCGCGTCTTCGTGCTCAACCCCAACGGCGTGCTCGTCGGCCCTGAGGGGCGCGTCGACACTGCGGGCTTCCTCGCGTCGACTCACCGGCTGGCGGATGCGGATTTCCTCCGCGGCGGCGCGCTGAATTTTTCCTCCGTCGGTTCGGGCGGCATCGTGAACCTCGGCAAGATCAGCGCCTCCGGCGGCGACGTCGTGCTGCTCGCTCGCACGGTCGAGAACCGCGGCGCGATTACTGCCCCGCATGGCGCGGTTCGGCTCGGCGCGGGCGACGAGATCCTGCTCGCGCCGGCCGGCGACCATCGGCTCGTGATCAACACCGGCTCGCACCTGGCCGAGCGCGGCATCGATGACACCGGCACGATCAACGCGGCCGCCGCGGAGTTGCAGGCTGCAGGCGGCAACGCCTACGCGCTCGCGGTCAACCACGGCGGCGCGATCACCGCCACCGGCGTCGAGCAGCGCGACGGACGCATCCTGCTCACCGCGGCGGGTGGCGCGGTCGCGATCTCCGGCGCGCTCACCGCGACGCGCGCCGACGGCTCCGGCGGCGAGATCCTCGTCGGCGGCGATTACCAGGGCGGCAACGCCGCCGTCGCCAATGCCGCGCGGGTCACCGTGGCGGAGGGCGCCGTGCTCCGCGCCGACGCGCACGCGGCCCGGGCGGATGGCGGACGGGTGATCGTCTGGGCCGACGACGCCACACGGTTTCAGGGAAAAATATTTGCGCGCGCCGGCACCGGCGGTGGCGACGGCGGATTCGCCGAAGTCTCAGGTAAGCAATGGCTCGACTACCGCGGCACGGCCGACCTGCGCGCACCGGCCGGGCGCGCGGGCACGCTGCTGCTCGACCCGACCGACCTCGTGATCAGCAACGCCGCCGACGATCCGTCGCTGCAGATCGAGGGCGATGGTTTCGGCGGTCGCACGATCGGTGCTTCCGGTGCGGCGGTCTCATATCTAAGCGTCACGACCCTCCAGAACCAACTCGCACTCGGAAACGTGCTCGTCAACACGGCGTCGGGTCAATCCGGCCCTGGCGATATCACGGTCAGCGATGCCGTCGTCTGGAATGAGGCGAACGCCCTCACCCTGCGCGCCGACCGCGACATCGCGATCAATGCCAGCATCACGGGTGCGGCCGGTGCGCTGGTGCTCGCCGGACGCCATGTCACTTCCGCCGCCGCAGCCGCGATTGAGACCGGCACGCTGACGGTCGCCACACGCGTCGACGGCGGGGCGACAAATTTTCAAGGCGCGATCACCGCCGACACGTTGAACCTGTCCGTCGGCGAACTCTATGTGCCGACACTCGGAGCTTTCAGCGCGACCAACGCTGCGAACCGCATCGGCACCGTCATGTTCAACCAAGCTGGCAGCACCGGCGGAGTGCAGGGGGACATTGCAATAGCCGATGGCTCAGACGGACTCACGGTCGACGGTTCCGCCGGCACGCACACGGGCAATCTTACGCTGCGCACGGTCGGCGACCTCACGCTCGCACCCAACGCCGGCCTGAACGCCACGGGCGTCGTCGTGCTCGAGGCGGCGGAGGGGAACTTCATCAACGAAGCCGGCGCCGGCGTTTTGCCCAACGCCACGCGGTTCATCGTTTACGCGAACGACCCCGCCGCGACGCAGCGCGGCGGGCTGACCGGCACGAAGCGCTACGACGCTACGTTCACCTCGCGCGCACCCGGCACGGTCACGACCGCCGGCGGGCATTTCTTCTACCGCATCGCCCCGACGCTGACGTTCACCGCGGACAACCAGCGCAAGACCTACGGCGAAGCGAATCCCGTATTCACCTTCACCGGACCGACCGGATTCATCGATGGCGACACGGCGGAGACCGCTTTCGCCGGCGCGCCGGTGTTCACGAGCGCGGGAGTCGACGCTGGCACGCACGCCATCACGGGTGCGCTCGGCACGCTCGTGTCGGAGCTCGGCTACCGTTTCGCCTTCGCCGAGGGCATGCTGACGATCGATCCGGCGACACTCACGTTGCAGGTGATCGTGAACAACGCCACGCGCACCTACGGCGCGCCCAATCCCGTGTTCACGGCGGCAATCACCGGCTTCGCGCCGGGCGACGATGCGTCGGTGGTGAGCGGGTTGACGTTCAGCACGCCGGCCACGCTCGCTTCGCCGGTCGGCAGTTATGCGGTGACGGCCTCCGGCGCGACGGCCCCGAACTACGTTTTCACCTACACCGCTGGCACGCTCACGATCACGCCCGCGCCGTTGACCATCACGGCCAGCGATGCGACGCGGCTCTACGGCGCTGCGAATCCTTCCTTCCACGCGACGTTCACCGGGCTCGTGAACGGTGATCGTTCGTCCGTCGTGAGCGGGCTCACGTTCGCCACCACCGCGACGCCGGGATCGGGCGTCGGCACCTACGCGATCACTCCCGTCGGCGGTCAGGCGGCCAACTACTCGATCGTTGCCCGGCTGCCCGGCACGCTGACCATTGCCCCCGCACCACTCACCATCACGGCAAACAACGCCGAGCGCCAGGTGCTTCGCTCCAATCCGACGTTCAACGCGACTTTCGCCGGCCTCGTCAACGGCGACACTTCTGCGGTCGTGACCGGTCTCGGGTTCACGACTCCGGCCACGCGGGCGTCGCCGGCGGGAGATTATGCGATCACTCCCGTTGGCGGTCAGGCGGCCAACTACGCGATCACGCGCGTGCCCGGCGTGCTCACGGTGCGTCCGCGCCCGCCGAATCCCGCCGTGAATCAGGACGTGGTTGAGGAAGGGCTGGGCACGGGCCAGAGGCCGGATACCGTTCTCGCGAGCGGCGCGCGCCCGGGCGCCGGGGCCACGCTGACGATCAATTTGCAGGACGGTTCCAGCAGTTCCGGCAACGAGGGCAGTCAGCCGACGAACACAAATCATTTCAATATAACCCTCATCGAGAACGAGCCGATCGGCCCGGAGGAGCCCGGCGTCAACCGCAACGGTTACACGCAATGGTGGGATGTCGGCTCGGTCGAGGACCAGCTGCGACAACAGCAAAGAATGCTGGAGCAGCGCGGAATCTACGACAGTCCGCACGACCAGTTCATCGATCTGCTCAAAGGAGGGAGCCTCAGCCCCATCGCGCGCAGCACGCTCCGCCAGTCCGGCTACTCTGACGCCGACATCGCGCTCATCGATCGCTACCTGCACAAGGAGAGTGTGATCAACATGATCGCAGCCGATCGCGTGCTCACTTCGGCCGAGCGCAACGCGATCGACAGAATGCTGCGCGATGCCCGCATCCGCGACCAGGTGGTGAACCATTCGCAAGGTCCCTACGGCCTCGTGCCGGCGGCGGCACCGGTGATGGACGAGATCATCGCCTCCATCTCGCGGGAGGACATCAAGGACATTCTCTTCCGCAAGGCTTACCTCGAATACCTGAACACGCCCGAGGGCCTGCTCGCCCGCACCAGCGGCGGGCCGACAGTCTTGCCGCTGCACTTGATCCCGACGGCGGCCGACATCGATCTCTACTACAACGGCCTGGGCAAGGACTCGATCACCGACGGCATCATCATGCCGTTCCTGATGGAGCGCGTGCTGTCCGTCCGTCAGCGCGATGCGATGATGGGTATCGCGCTTTCAACCGGCGCCGCGGTCAATGTTGCTCCGGTCAGCGCGGCCGAGCGCGCTCTCTACAATCAGGTCGAGGCCTTTATCCAGATGCAGCTGGAACAGGCCGCAGAGGCGATGTTGGTGAGTTACCTGAACGAATTTACGAGCGAGGCCCTGCGGGTGGATCAGCATGAGACCGAGCGCAGTCAGCGCTCCCACGGCCTGCACAACCTGATTGACGTGAACGCCGAGGGACAGATGCGCTACGGCGAATACACGACCGATACGGCGGGCTTGCTCCAGTCTGCCTTCGGTTCGTCCGGCGAAAACACCCTCGCCACGGACCCTCTCGCCATCGCGGCCGGCATGAGCGGCGTGGTGACCGCAGCGGGCACCGCAGGCATGACCGGCAGCACCACCGCCCTCCAGGCCATCATGCCTTTCTTCAAGGGCATCAGCAGCGCGCGGGTGCTCGGCGGTCCCATCGCCGCCATCCTCGGCACCGCGTTGGCCATCATCTTCGAGACGGCCGCCGAACTCGACTGGAGCGGTGATCCGCGCGAGGCGATCGTGCGCTGCCTGCAGGAAGTGCGGAGCAACCCCGTCAGCCTGAGCGAAATCATCCGGGCCGAGGGCGGCGAAGCCATCGTCTGGTCGGCCCTTGCCGACATGGTCGGAGGGGCGGGCGACGAAGGTTATCAATCCGCGCACCTCATCCCGTATGTGGAAGTTCCGTCCGGGCCGTGATGCGCGACCGCTCCACACCACGTCCCATGAATTTGTTTCACTGTTCCTCAATCCGCCTCCTCGGCGCATTTTTGGCGGCCACGAGTCTCCGCGCTGTTGAATCTTCGCCGGCGGCGCCGGGGGTTGATCCGGCAGCCGTCCACGCGGTGCTCGCCGAGTTCGAGGCCCTGCTTCGCGCCACGCCCGACCCCAAGATTCAGCCGGAGCCGGTGGAGGATCCGGGCGCAGCGCGCCTGCGGGGCATCGTCGTGCTCGCCGATCCCGCGGCGGTCGCACCGGTGTCGCCCACGCTCGCGCAGCTCACGGGGCAGTCCAATCCGCGGCCCGGCCAGCAGCTCATCGACCTGCGCGCCGTGCCGGTATGGAACGAGCGCGGCCTGGCCGAAGCGCTGCGACCGTTGCTCGGTGCCGCAATCACCCCGGAATTGCCACCGCGGCTCGTCACCGCCGTGCAGGAGTTCGCGCGCGCGCATGACCGCCGTTTCGTGGCTGTCACCGTGCCGCCGCAGGACGCTACGAGCGGGGTCGTGCAGCTGGTCCTGCAGGACGCCGTCATCGGGCAGGTGAGCGTGCGCGGTGCGCAGTGGTTCGCTGAGGATTATTATCTTTCCCGCCTCGGCGTGAGGAGCGGCGACACGCCGACCGCGCAGCTCGGTGAGGCCGGCCTCGCCGACCTCAACCGCCGGCCCTTCCATCAGGCGCGCCTCGAGGCCGCCCCCGGCGCGGCGGCGGGCACGACCGACCTGGTGCTGGCGGTGAACGAGACGCGGCCGTGGCGGATTACGGCGGGCTACAACGACAGCGGCACGCGCACGACCGACCGCTCGCGTGTCGTTGCCAGCCTGCAATGGGGCCATGCCTTCGCCCGCGGCGACACGCTCGGCTACAATTTCGCTGCGAGCCCGGATTTCGAGCGCTCGGTGAGCCACGCCCTGAGCTACACGGCCTATCTGCCGCGCGCCGCCACACTCTCGCTCAGCGCCAACGTGGCGAAGATCCGGCCCGATCTCGCTCCGCCCTTCAACCAGACCGGACGCTCCGGCGGCGCCACGCTCGGCTACTCGCGTCCGCTCGGGACCGCGGCCGGCTGGCAGCTCGAGGGGTTCGCCTCGCTCGATTTCAAGCAGAGCGACAACAACCTGCTCTTCGGCGGCATCCCGGTGACGGACAATCTCACGCGCATTGTGCAGGCGGTGCTGCGCTTCGATGCGAGCCGCGGCGACGCGCGCGGGCACACTCGCCTCGGCGCCGGGCTCACGCTCAGCCCCGGCGGGCTGGGTGGGGCGAACGACGACGCGGCGTTCGGCGGCATGCGGGCGGGGGCGAAGGCGCGTTACGCTGTGCTCGGCCTCGACGCCACGCGCACCACGAAGCTGCCCGGCGACTGGTCGTGGGTGCTCGACGCGCGCGTGCAATTCGCCACCGGTCCGCTGCTCGGCAGCGAGCAGCTCGGTCTCGGCGGCAGCGCGAGCGTGCGCGGCTACGAGGAGGGCGAAGTATACGGCGACCAGGGTTTCCTCGTGAAGAGCGAGCTGCGCGCCCCGCCCCTCGGCGTGGCGGCAAAGCTCGGGCTCGGCGACGCGGGACGGGATCAGTTGCAGCCGCTCGTGTTCATCGAGGGCGGCTGGGCCGGCAACCGCGGGCGTCTGCCCGGCGAGGAACGCGGCGCCGGCCTGCTGTCGGCCGGCCTCGGCCTCCGCTACTCGCTCGGTCAGACGCTCAGCCTGCGCGCCGACTACGGCTGGCAGATCGAGGAGACCGGCCGCAACCGCTTCGGCAATCACCGCGGTCACCTCAGCGTGACGGCGGCGTGGTGAGCGCGATTTTTCCCATGAAATCCCATGTCCTCCGCCTGATCCTCGGCGCCGGCTTGTTCGCCGGTGCGGTTTCCGCCTCCGCCCACCTCACCGCTGACGAGCAGCGCGCGCTGACGCCGCAGGCCGCCTTCGACCGGCTGTTGTCCGGGCATGAACGCTTCCTCGCCGGCACGCCGGAGCACGGCGATTTGCGCGCCTCGGTGCGTGCGACCGCCGCGGCACAGCACCCGGCCGCGATCGTCATCACCTGCATCGATTCGCGCACGCCGGCGGAGCTGATCTTCGGTCAGGGACTCGGCGACATTTTCTGCGGCCGGATCGCGGGCAACTTCGTCGCCGACGTCATGCTCGGCAGCATCGAGTTCGCGACGATGGTCGCCGGGGCGCCGCTCATTGTCGTGCTCGGGCACAGTGAATGCGGCGCGATCAAGGGCGCCTGCGACGATGTCCGCCTCGGGCATCTGACGGCGACGCTGGCTGCGCTGCGTCCGGCGATCGACGCCGTGCCAGACGACGGCACGCCGCGCAATGGCGCCAACGCCGCCTTTGTGCGGCGGGTGACTGCGGCCAACGTGCAGGTGACGGTCGAACGCATCAGGCGGGAGAGCCCCGGACTCGCTGACCTGATCGCCGCGGGCAAGGTGGGTATCGTCGGCGGCGTCTACGAACTGGCGACCGGGCGGATCGACTGGGTGACCGCTACGGCGATGAACGTGCGAATCCCGGCCTCATGAGGCGGACCCTGCGCTCCGCGGTGTTGGCGCGGTTTGCTCTCGTCGGGAAGAGCGAGGGTAGGGTGTTCGCTCAGTCCTTCTTCGCCGGCTCCGGTGCGGGGGTGGGGGCGGGGGCGGCGGCGCGCGGCGAGGAGCGGCGCGACGGCACGAAGCCGAGGTCGGTGGCCTTGATCGTGTGCTCGAAGCGTTGGACGCCCTGCTTGTCGGTGCTGGTGACGACGAGCGCGCGCTCGGCGCCCTCGCCGGTGACGCGGACCTGCACGAAGTTCTGGTCGCCGACGAGCGTCTCCTTGATGACGGTGCGGTCGGCCGCCTTGGGGCTGTTCTCGACGTTCCACGAGCCGGCGGCGAGCGGGGAGGAGGTGATCTCGTAGACCCAGGGGCCGTTGGAGCGGAGGCGGCGGCGGTAGACGCCGCTGTGGTGCACGTCGCCGGTGAGGAAGACGACGCCGGTGATGTTGTTGTCGGCGATGAACTGCAGGAGTTCCTCGCGTTCGCGGCGGTAGTCCTGATGGCTGGAGCCGGCGACGACGGTCTGGAGGATCTGGGTGCCCGTGCCGACGAACTTGAAGGTGTAGTGGCCGGACTCGGAGGCTTGGAGAAGGGATTGTTTCAACCACTCGAGCTGGCGGTGGCCCCAGATGCGCTTGTCGGTGGTGTCCTGATTGAGCTGCGTGTCGTCGCGATAAAAATAACCGTCCATGAGGATGAAGGCGGCGTCGCCCCAGGTCCACTTGGTGTGCACCCCGGGCAACTCGCGCGAGCCGTAGGTGGGGTTGCCCCAGTAGGCTTGGAAAATGCCGAGCGTGACGTCCTTGAACTCATAGGACCAATTCGGGTCGTTGGGACCGTAGTCGTGGTCGTCCCAAGTGGCGTAGTGGTGCATCACACCGAGGAGTTTCTGGATCTGGGGGATGGAGCGGTCGTGCTGGACGCGGTGCCAGAGGCCGCTGACGGAGGTCCAGTCGACCTCGCGATAATACCAGTTGTCGCCGAGCCAGATCATGAAGTCGGCGCCGGACTCGGCGGCGAGCTCGAGGGTGCGGAGGGTCTTGCCGTAGGGCTCGCCCGGGCGGTCATAGCGCGTCTCGTTGACGAAGAGGCAGGAGCCGAGGAGGAAGGAAAAATCGGGCGGGGGCGTGCGCCATTCCCAGAGCGTGGTGGTATTGAATTTCGCCGGTGCGGCCGTGGCGATGGCCTCGCCGTCGATGCGCACGGTGTATTCGTAGTCGGCGCCCATCTCGAGCATGCCGGGGCGGAACTGCACGATCTGGCCGCCCGCGGGATTCACGGGCGGGTTATCCTGCGTGAGCGTGCGCTTGGTCTCGGGCCGGCCCGCCAGCCAGAACTCGAGCGAGACGCTCTTCGCGTCCTTCACCTCGAGCGAGAGGAACACCTCGCGGTGGGCCCGGTAACCGAGCATCGGCCCCCAGAGCAACTGACCGGCGGTGGCGGAGACGGCGAACACGGCCGCACACACCGCGGCCAGCAGGAACGAACGGAGTTTCATCCCGCCAGAGCAAAGCGGCGGAGGGCGCGAAGGCAATGCCGTCCGGACGGAACGCGGTGGCGAAGGCGTGAATCTGATTGTTGTAGGGCGGGGTCTCCCGACCCCGCCGTGAACGTGATGCGAGCAACGAAAAAGGCGGGGTCGGGAGACCCCGCCCTGCAATTTCTTTCCCCGCGCCGCGGCCTCAGCGCGCGTCGGCGAGGGCGTTGGCGGTGTTCAGGTGCTCGACGCCGGTGTATTTCTGCGACTGCTCGTCGGCGTGGTAGCTCGAACGGACGAGCGGACCGGATTCGATCACGCCGATGCCGAGCTCGAGGCCGAATTTCTTCCAGTGCGCGAATTCCTCCGGCGGCACCCAGCGGTCGATCTTCCAGTGCTGCGGCGTGGGCTGGAGGTATTGGCCGATGGTGAGGATGTCGGTCTTGTCGCTGGCGATGTCGCGGATGCACTGCGCGATCTCGTCCTGCGTCTCGCCGAGGCCGAGCATGATGCCGGTCTTCGTCGTGAAGCCGCGCGACTTCGCGTGGCGGAGGACGGAGCGGCTGCGGTCGTAGCGGGCCTGCACGCGCACGGGGCGCTGGAGGCGTTCGACGGTCTCGACGTTGTGGTTGAAAATATCGGGCTTGGCGTCGAGGACGATGTCGACCTGGTCGAGGTTGCCCTTGAAGTCGGGCACAAGCACCTCGATGGCGCACTGCGGGCTCTTGTATTTCGTGGCGCGGATGGTCGCGGCCCAGATGCTGGCGCCGCCGTCCTTGAGGTCGTCGCGGGCGACGGAGGTGATGACGCAGTGGCGCAGGCCCATCTTCTGCACGGCGTCGGCGACGCGGGCGGGTTCGCCGAGGTCGAACTCCGTGGGGCGGCCGACCTGGATCGCGCAGAAGTTGCAGGAGCGCGTGCAGATGTTGCCGAGGATCATCACCGTGGCGGTGCCGCGGGACCAGCATTCGCCGATGTTCGGGCACTGCGCGCTCTGGCAGACGGTGTGGAGCTTGTTCGTCTCGACGAGCTGGCGCGTGGCCTTGTAGCCGGGGCCGGAGGGCAGCTTGGCGCGGAGCCAGTCGGGTTTGCGCGAGGTCGGAGTCATCGGAAGGGGCTGAACTTGGGAAAACTAACCGCTAATGCACACTCATTTTCACTGATTCGGCAGGTGTTCGGTCGGCTGCTGCCGGTGATTAGTGCAGATTAGTGGGCATGAGTGGTTTCTGGGGATCGGCGAAAAACTCCGGCAGGCGGCGCGAAAATTCGCGGGCGAGGACGCGCTTCACGTCCTCGAGCGGGACCGCGCGGCCGAGTTCGAGCTGCAGCGAGGTGACGGTGCCGTCGGCGGCCGTGATGCCGCAGGGGATGATGCCGGTGAAGGGGGAAAGGTCGTTGTTCACGTTGAGCGCGAAGCCGTGGAACGTCGTCCACTTCTTCACCGCGACGCCGATGGCGGCGATCTTGCGGCGCTCGATCCAGATGCCGGTCTTGCCGGGGTTGCGGCCGGCGGTGAGGCCGAAGTGCGCGACGCCCGCGATCATGACGTCCTCGAGGAAACGCAGCCACGCGTGCAGGTCCTTGCGCGGGGCGAGATTGACGATCGGGTAACCGACGATCTGACCCGGGCCATGATAGGTGATGTCGCCGCCGCGGTTGGTGGTGACGACCTCGACCCCGCGGCGGGCGAGCTCGGCCTCGTTCCAGAGCAGGTTCTGCTCGGCGCCGCGGCGCACGCCGAGGGTGAAGACCGGCTCGTGTTCCGTGAAGATCAGCGCATCGGGCGCCTCGCCGGCGTTGCGCTGGGCGACGCGTTCCTCCTGCCGGCGCCAGGCGTCGGCATAGCGTGTCTGGCCCCAGTCGAGGATCTCGGGCGCGGTGACGGCGGCGGGCGCGGTGGGTTCGGCGGACATGCAGGAGGCGCAGCGTAGCCCGTCGGGCCCGCTCCGCCAGAGGGAAAATCGGGCCGCCGGCGCGCCCACTTTCCGTTTGCCCCGGGACGGGGCGGGGCCAATCCTGCGCGGTTCCATGAGCGAGATTCCCTCGGACATCACCCACGACCAGTATGCCGTGCGGCTCAAGAAGCTGCAGGACATGCGCGCCGCGGGCACGGACCCGTTCCGCGCCAACTGCGAGCAGACGCACTTCTCGGGCGATGCGCTCAAAGCCTACGTCGACGGCCAGGACTACACCGTCCCCGTCAAGGTCGCCGGCCGCCTCGTCGTCATCCGCGACATGGGCAAGAGCCAGTTCGTCAAGATCCTCGACCAACAGGGCCAGATCCAACTCTACGTGAAGAAGGACGTCGTCGGCGACGCGGCCTACGCGGAGTTCAAGAAGCTCGACCTCGGCGACATCGTCGGCGCCGAAGGCACGCTCTTCAAGACCAAGACCGGCGAAGTCACCGTGAAAGTTGACCGCTACACCCTCGTCGCGAAGGCGCTGCGTCCGCTGCCGGAAAAGTGGCACGGCCTCACCGATCCCGAGCAGGTCTACCGTCAGCGCTACCTCGATCTCATCGTCAACCCCGAGTCGCGCGCGCGCCTGATGCAGCGCAGCCGCATCGTCGCGAGCATCCGCTCGACGCTGGCGAAGCGAAACTTCCTCGAGGTCGAGACGCCCGTCCTCGAAGGCGTGGCCGGCGGCGCCGCCGCGCGCCCCTTCGTCACGCACCACAACGCGCTCGGCACGGACTTCTTCCTCCGCATCGCGCTCGAGCTGCGCCTCAAGCGCCTGCTCGTCGGCGGCTACGACCGCGTGTTCGAGATCGGCCGCATCTTCCGCAACGAGGGCATCTCGCGGAAACACAACCCCGAGTTCACCATGCTCGAGGTCTATCAGGCCTACTCGGATTTCCACGGCATGATGGACCTCATCAAGGCCATCTTCACCGACCTCTGCCGCGACGTCATCGGCCGGACCGAGATCCCGCACGCCGCCAGCGGGCAGGTGATCAACTTTGCCGGCGAGTGGCGCTCCGTGCGCTACTTCACGCTCATCGACGAGGCCGCCGGCTTCAACCTGAGCGCCTTCCGCAACACGCCCGACTACCGCGCCAAGGCCATCGAGGCCTGCGCGAAGCTCGGCCTCGAGGTCCACTCGGGTTGGGAGACGCACGAGATCGTCAACGAGATCTTCGGCAAGCGCATCGAGCCGACGCTCATCCAGCCGACCTTCGTCACGCACCTGCCGAAGGAGCTTTGCCCGCTCGCCAAGCTCAACGCCGAGGACCCCGGCCTGATCGACGTCTTCGAACTCATCATCGGCGGCATGGAGGTCGCGCCCGCGTATTCGGAGCAGAACGACCCCTTCGTGCAGCGCGCGATGTTCGAGCAGCAGGTCGGCGAGGACGTGCAGAAGATGGACACCGATTTCCTCCTCGCGCTCGAGCACGGCATGCCGCCCGCCGGCGGCATGGGCGTCGGCATCGACCGCCTCTGCATCCTCCTCACGCAGGCCGAGAGCATCCGCGACGTGATCCTCTTCCCGTCGCTCCGGCCCACGGCCGGGCCTGCGGCCAGTTGAAGTTGAAGGTTGAAGTTGAAGCACCGCATCGCGTCCCTGATGTCCGCGTCCGCTCCCTCAACTTAAACCCTTAAACCTAAACCGGCGCCGCGCCCATGACCTGGCCGATCTACCTCGCCCTCAAGCAGCTCTTCCCGACGGGGCGGTTGTCGTTCTTCACGCTGATCTCGATCCTCGGCGTCGGCCTCGGCGTGGCGCTGATGATCGTCTCGATGAGCGTCATGGGCGGCTTCGGGCACAAGATCCAGGGCATGATCATCGACACGCAGGGCGAGGTGCAGGTGCGCTCGCACTCGACGATCGATCCCACGACCGCCGCCGCCACGGAGCAGGTGCTTGCGGCCAACCCCGACGTCGCCGCCTTCGCGCCGAACGCCACCGGCGTCGTCATGCTCGAATTCCGCAAGCGCCCGACCTTCCCGGCCATCACGGGCTTCGACGTCGACCGCATGCGCGAGGTCATCCCGCTCCAGCGCTACCTCGTCGCCGGCTCCTTCGACGACCTCGATGACGACTCAGTCATCGTCAGCTCGATCCTCGCCCGCAACCTCGGCGTGCGCGTGGGCGACACGGTCAGCCTCTACTCGCCGCTGATGATGGAGCGCCTCAAGCGCGACGAGATCCTGCTGCCGCGCGAGGTGCGCGTGGCCGGCATCTTCCAGATCGGGCACCAGCAGCTCGACAGCTCCACCGTGCTCTGCTCGCTGCGCCTGATGCAGGACCTCTACGGCCTCGGCCCGACGGTCCACGGCTACTTCGTCCGCCTGCAGCCCGGCCGCGACGAATACCGCGTCGCCTCCGCGCTCAACGCCACCGTCCCGCCGCGCGTCTTCGCGCTCACGTGGTTCGAGAGCAACGCCGACTTCCAGGCCGTGCTCAGCTTCGAGCGCAACATGATCTTCTTCCTCCTCACGTTCATCATCGTCGTGGCGGCGTTCTCGATCACGAGTTCGCTCCTGATGTCGGTCGTGCGCAAGACCCGCGAGATCGGCCTGCTCGCCGCGATGGGCGGCCGCGCGCGCGACGTCGCGCTGTGTTTCTGCGCGCAGGGCCTCGTCATCGGCCTCGGCGGCACGGCGGCCGGCCTCGCGCTCGGCTTCGCGCTCCTCCACTGGCGCGACACGCTCGTGCAGACGGTGGCGCGGTTCACGATGGGGCAGGAGGCGTTCCAGAAATTCTACCAGTTCAGCGAGCTCCCCGCGCACACGCGGACCGAGGACGTGGTGACGATCATCGTCTTCTCGCTCGTCGCCGCGACGCTCGCCGGCCTCATCCCCGCCTGGCGCGCCGCGCGCCTCAAACCCGTGGAGGCGCTGCGCAGTGAGTGACGTGCGGACCAAGCAGATGGCCACAAAAAGCACAGAAGACGCAAAAAATGAAACCGGGCGGGCGCGGAGCTGCGGCGACGAGATCGCTTTTGTGCTTTTTGCGCTTTCTGTGGCCCATTCCTCCGGAGGATTGCCCGATGTCTGATGCCGTCCTTCGTGCCGCCGGGCTGCGCAAGTCCTACCGCTCGGGCGACACGACGCTCGAGGTCCTGCGCGGGGTCGACCTCGCCGTCGCCCCGGGCGAGAGCGTCTCGATCCGCGGCGAATCCGGCTCGGGCAAGAGCACGCTGCTCAACCTCCTCGCCGGACTCGACCGCCCCGACGCCGGCGAACTGCATTGGGGCGCCGAGGCCGCGCACGCCCTCACGCTCGCCCAGCTCACGGCGCGTCGCGCGCGGTTCCTCGGCATGGTTTTCCAGGCGTATTATCTCATCCCCGAGATCGACGCCCTCGCCAACGTGCTCATGGGCGCGCGCATGCTCGGCACGCCCGGCAAGGCGGAACGCGCCCGCGCCGCGGCGCTGCTCGCCCGGGTCGGCCTCGCCGACCGCGCTTCGCACACGCCGGCCCAGCTTTCCGGCGGCGAACGCCAGCGCGTCGCCGTGGCCCGGGCCCTGATGAACCGCCCGCAGCTCCTCCTCGCCGACGAACCCACCGGCAACCTCGACGAGCGCACGGGCGACGAAGTCATCCAGTTGCTCCTGCAGGTTTGCGCCGAGGAAAACGCCGCGCTCGTGCTCGTCACCCACAACGCCGCCCACGCGAAGAAGTGCGCGCGCCACCTGTTCCTCCACCACGGCCAGTGGGACGCGACGCGGGGATAAGAGTGACCGTAGCGTGATGTGGACGGGGTCGCGAACCCCGCCTAGCGTCATAGTCCTTTCCGCCAGCCTGGAGGGCGCGGCTACCGCCGCGCCGCGAGCGTGGCGCAATTCCACCCCCGTTTCGGCGCGGCGGTAGCCGCGCCCTCCAGGACCGTTGCTACCGGACGAATGACGGGTCGTGGGTCGCACCGCCGTTCGCATCTTTTGCATGGCCGCGAGCGCGGCGCCCGCTACGTTCGCGCGCATGGCCAAAGCCAAGATCAAGTGCGGTGTCGTCGGCGTCGGTTCCCTCGGGCAGCACCACGCCCGCATCTACGCCTCGCTGCCCAACGCCGAGCTCACCGGCATCTTCGAGACCAGCGACGCGCGCGCGGCCGAGATCTGCGCCAAGCACAACTGCCGCCGCTTCGCCACGCTCGCCGAACTCGGCGCGGCGTGCGAGGCCGTCAGCATCGTCGTCCCGACCGACCGCCACGCCGAGGTCGCGCTGCCCCTGCTGGCGCAGGGTTGCCACCTCCTGATCGAGAAGCCGATCTGCGCCAGCCTCGAGGAGGCCGAGCAGGTCCTCGCTGCCGCGCAGAAGGCCCACCGCATCGTGCAGGTCGGTCATGTGGAGCATTTCAACCCGGTGATGAGCTTCCTCGAGAAGCACGCCAACCACCCGCAATACATCACCGCCGAGCGTCTCGCACCCTACCAGACCCGCGGCACCGAGGTCGGCGTCGTGCTCGACCTGATGATCCACGACATCGGCATCGTGCTCGCGCTGGTGAAGTCGCCCATCCGCAAGATCGACAGCGTCGGCATCAACGTCCTCTCCAAGACCGAGGACATTGCCAACGCGCGCATCGAGTTCGAGAACGGCTGCGTCGCGAACCTCAGCGCCTCGCGCATGAGCCTGAAGAAGAACCGCGAGATCCGCATCTTCCAGGACAACGCCTACCTCTCGCTCGATTTCATGAACCAGAAGGGCCACCTCGTGAAGAAGAGCGACCTGATCGCCTACGGTCTGAAGCTGAAGGTCGGCCTCGCGAAGGCCGGCGACGCCTCGTCGATCCCGGTGAACGACATTCCGATCGAGAAGGGCGAGCCGCTCGCGATCGAGCTGGCGCATTTCCTCGAGAGCGTGTCCGAGGCGAAGCAGCCCAAGGTCGGCGCCGCCCTCGGCAAATCCGCCCTCGAGGTCGCGATCACGATCACGGAGCAGATCCGGAAGAAAGGGTAACGAACGTGCTGTTCGCGGCCACGCCATGACGAAGCTTCTACGCAACGACGGGGCGACCTTCCGGCTTGAATTTTGGTCCCGCGGGGAGCACGCCTTCGCGGCGTCATCGGTAGGGCCGGTCTCCGACCGGCCTGAGATCGCGGCTGAATGGGCCAGTCACAGACTGGCCCTACCTTGCCCATGACCGCTACCACCCAGCTCCAGCCGCTCACCCTGCCGCCGCCGCTCGGCGGGCGCGTGGATGTGCTGATCGTCGCGGCGGAACACTCGGGCGATGCACACGCGGCGCGGATGGTGCGGGAGCTGCGTGCGAAACAGCCCGACACCGTCGTCTGCGCCTTGGGTGGGCCGCGGCTCGCGGCGGCGGGGGCGCAGTTGCTGCGCGACCTCACCGTCGGCTCGACGATGGGCTTCGCCGTGCTGGCGAAACTCTCGTTCTACCGCGCGCTGATCGCTGAGGTCGTGCGCTGGGTCGGCGTGCACCGGCCGCGCGCGGTGTGCTTCGTCGATTCGTCGGGGCTGAATCTCCGGATCGCCTCCGGCCTCTTCGCGCGCGGCTTCTCGGCCAAGGCCGGCGGGCCGACGCGCGCGCTCTATTACATCAGCCCGCAACTCTGGGCCTCGCGCGCGGGGCGGCGTTTCGCGATGGCGCAGCACCTCGACGGGCTCGCGGCGATCTTCCCCTTCGAGCCGGCGGTCTATGCGGACACGAACCTGCCGGTCGAGTTCGTCGGACATCCCTTCCTCGCCGACGATCACCAGTTGCCCGTCGCGTTCGATCCGGACGGCGTCGTGCTGCTGCTGCCCGGCAGCCGGCGGCAGGTGGTGAAGCGCGTGTTTCCGGTGCTGCTCGCGGCTTTCGCACAGGCGGGCGCGGAGCGGCGGGCGGTGGCGTTGTATCCGAGCGAGGAGATGCGCGCGTTGCTCGAGCAGGTGAAAGCCTCCTCCCCGGTCGGCGCGCGCGTCGAGCTGCGTCCGGCGGGCGGCGAGCCGGTCGGCGCGGCGGCGGTGCTGACGGCGAGCGGCACGATGTCGCTCGAATGCGCACTGGCCGGCATCCCGGGGGCGCTGACGTATCGGACGGATTTCCTGACCTACTGGCTCGGGCGGCTGCTCGTGCAGGTGGAGCACATCGGCATCGCGAACCTGCTGCTGAAGGAGCCGATGTATCCCGAATACATCCAGGGCGCGGCCACGCCCGCGGCTTTGGCGGCGGAGTTGAGCGACTGCCTCGGCTCGGCGGCGCGGCGCGACCGCACGCGCGCGCAGGCGGAGCGGTTGCGGGCGCTCCTGCACGCGCCGACGCGCGGCACGGCGGCGGACTGGCTGCGGCGGCATTTGGCGTGAGGCGACCCCGCGGCGACCGCGGACCGGGCGGGATTTTTTCCTCCGGTCGGCGCGGAATGTGCCGATGAGGTGCTTTGATGTTTTCCCTCCCCCACGTGCGCCGCTCCAGCGCGAGCCGGTGGCTGCCGCTATTGATCCTGGCGGCCGGCTTGGGCGTGACGTTGGCGATCGCCGTCGCGGCGCGGCGGGCGGCATGGCGCATGGAGGACGCGGGATTCCAGCGGTTGAGCGAGCGCGTCGCCGCGACGGTTGAGGCCCGGTTCGAGACTGCCGCCCAAGCCGTGCACAGTGCGCGGGCCATGCTCCAGGCGAGCCGAGAAATCGACCGGCGGGAGTGGGCGACCTACTGCGAGGCGATGCAGCCGTATTTCGACGTCGGGTTGATCGGACTCGGGTTCGTCGAGCGCATCCGGCGCGACGGGATCGCGGAGCTTGAAGCGCGCGTGCGCGCCGGGGGCGTGCCGAACTTCGGCGTCGAGCGCCGCGGCGACGCGGAGGAACTGTATGTGGTGACGCAGATCGAGCCGCTGTCCCGCAACGCCGCGGCGCTCGGGCTGGATCTGGGCTCCGGGGTGACGCGCCGCCGGGCGGCGGAGGAGGCGATGCGCACCGGCCGGCTGGCGCTCAGTCACCGCATCCAGGTCGTCGACGGCGAGCGGGAGATCCCGGGATTTCTGCTCCTGCTGCCCGTTTATCGCGTCGGCGCGCTGACCGGCACGCCGGAACAGCGCACGCAGGCGCTGCAGGGCTGGGTCTATGCGGCGCTGCGGCTGGAGGATTTCGTGCGGGACATTCCGGAGCTGGCGGAGGGACGGCTGCAGCTGCGCATCTTCGAGGAACGTCCGGAAGGCACCGCCTTGCTCTGGCCGCTCGAGCCCGATGCGCGTGCGGCCCGGGCGGAGTTTGCGACCGATCTGCCGCTGGCATTGCATGGCCGGAAGTGGCGGCTCCAGTTCGCCTCGGCGCCGGACTACGGCGCCCTGTCCGGCCGCGCGTTCCCGGCGGTCGTCGTCGCCGGCGGATCGGCGCTGACCCTCCTGGGCACGGTGCTGACGTGGGTGCTGGTCAATGCCCGCCGGCGCGCCGTGAGCCTGGCGGACCGGATGACCGCGCAGTTGAGCAACACCCTCGCGGAACAGGCCGCCATCCTCAACGCCACCGAATACGCCATCATCGCCACGCGGCCGGACGGCGCGATCACGATGTTCAACCGCGGCGCCGAGCGCATGACGGGCTACACCGCCGCCGAGATGCTGGGCCGGACGCCCGCCGTGCTGCACCTGCCGGAGGAAGTCGCGGAGCGCGCCCGCCGCCTCTCGGCCGAACTGGGCCGCCCGGTGGCGGCGGACATCGGCGTTTTCTCCGCCCGCGCCACGCTCGACCACGCGGACGAATCCGAGTGGACCTTTGTGCGCAAGGACGGCGCCCGGCTGACGGTCATCCTCGCCGCCACGCCGCTCCGCGACGACCACGGTGCGGTCACCGGCTACATGGGCGTGGCCCGCGATGTCACGGCGCTGAAGCGCGCGGAGAGCGAGCTGGCCCGGCGCGAGTGGCAGTTTCGCTTCATCCTCAACGCGCTGCCGACCGGCGTCAGCTGGATCCGCTACGACGGCGACCAGATCGAGACGTGGGTCAACGACGCCGTGCTCGCGATCACCGGCCTCACGCGCGAGCAGGCCCTCGATCCGTTGTCCTACCGCGCGATCACCCCGGAGGAGGATTGGCGGGCGCAGGTCGAGTCCGCCGCCCGCCTGCGCGCGGGCGAGATCGAGGGCTATTGCATGGAGAAGCGCTACCTCAAGCCCGACGGCTCGCACTGCTGGTGCGTGCTCACCGTGCGGGCCTACCGCGACGACGCCGGCCGGCTCCTGCAGGAGGTCGCGACCATCGTCGACGTCACCGAGAAGAAGCGGCACGAGGAGGAGATGCGCCAGGCGATGGAGGGCATGGCCTCGCTGAACGCCCAGCTCGAGGACGCCATCGCCAAGGCCCAGCAATCCGCCCTCGAGGCCAACCTCGCCAGCCAGGCCAAGAGCCAGTTCCTCGCGATGATGAGCCACGAGATCCGCACGCCGATGAACGGCGTCATCGGCATGACCAGCCTCCTGCTCGACACCGCGCTCACGCGCGAGCAGCGCGAGTTTGCCGAAACCATCCGCTCCAGCGGCGACGCGCTCCTCACGATCATCAACGACATCCTCGACTTCTCGAAAATCGAGTCGGGCCGCCTCGAGCTCGAGACGGCCGAGTTTTCGCTCCGCGAATGCGTCGAGGGCGCGCTCGATGTGTTCGCCGCCAAGGCCTCCGAAAAGCGGATCGACCTGCTCTACGAGGTCGCCGACGGCGCACCCGGCTCCGTGCGCGGCGATCCCACGCGCCTGCGGCAAATCCTCGTCAACCTGCTCGGCAACGCCCTCAAGTTCACGGCGCAGGGCGAGGTCGTGCTCTCCGTCCGCCCGCAGCCCGGTCCGGGGCCGGAAACCGAGTTGCTCTTCGCCGTGCGCGACACCGGCATCGGCATCCCGCCCGAGGCCATCGGCCGGCTCTTCCAGTCGTTCACGCAGGTCGACGCCTCGACCACGCGCAAATACGGCGGCACCGGCCTCGGCCTCGCGATCAGCAAGCGCCTCGCCGAGCTCATGGGCGGCCGCATGTGGGTCGAGAGCGAGCCCGGCCGCGGCTCGACGTTCTATTTCACCGTCCGCATCGCCGCCCTGCCGAGCAAGCCGCGGCCCTTCGTCAACGCCGCGCGCGCCTGCCTCGAGGGACGCCACCTGCTCATGGTCGACGACAACGCGACCAATCTCCGCATCCTCGGCGAGCTTGCCCGCGGCTGGGGCATGGTGCCGCACGCCTTCGACGATCCTCAGGCCGCGCTCGCCCAGCTGCGCGCCGGCCAGCATTTCGACCTCGCCGTGCTCGACATGCAGATGCCCGGCATGGACGGCCACACGCTGGCGCAGGAGATCCAGCGGCTGGTGCCGGCGGAAAAACTCCCGCTCGTCCTCCTTTCGTCGGTCGGCCAGCGCGACCACGGCGGCCTGTTCGCCGCCAACCTCACGAAACCGGTCAAGCCGTTGCAGCTGCTCGACGCGCTCGGTCGCCTCGTGTCGCGCCAACCGACCCCGAGCCCGGTGGCGCCGGCCGCGCCGGCGAATCCGGCTCCGCGTCCCGCGCCCGTCACCCCGGCGGCACCGGGCGGCTCGACGGGCGAACGGCTGCTTTTGGCGGAGGACAATGCCGTCAACCAGAAGGTGGCGCTCCACATGTTGCGCAATCTCGGCCTGACCGCCGACGTGGCCGGCAACGGGATCGAGGTGCTCGAGGCCGTACGGCGCCAGCGCTACGACGTCATCCTGCTCGATGTGCAGATGCCGGAGATGGACGGCCTTGAGGCCGCGCGGCGGTTGAGCCAGCTCCATCCCGATCCGGCGCAGCGCCCGTGGATCGTCGCGCTCACCGCCAACGCCATGCAGGGCGACCGCGAGCTCTGCCTTGCCGCCGGCATGGATGATTATCTCGCCAAGCCGATCAAGGCTCTGGCGCTCAGCGCCGCGCTCGAGCGCGCCCGCGCCGAGCTCCGCGCCCGCCGCGGCCTTGAGCCCGCGGAGAGCGTGCTGGTGAAGTGAAGCGAGGGCGGGCCGAGCAGTAGGGCCGGCTTCAGCCGGCCTCGGGGGAATCCGCGCACGACCTGTTCAGCCAGTCGCGCAAGGAAGAGAGACCCACTGCCTGCCTTACTGCGGGTAGGGCGGGACCGCTGGGCCCGCCGCGATTGTGATATCAGGTGCGCGTGCGCACCGGGCCGGTGCGCCCTACCTGACAGACTGATCTCAAAACTCGGTCGGACCTGAGCGGCGCGCCCAGCGTGTTTCGTTCCGGGTAATGGGTAACACCTGTGCCGGGTTAGAGGTAACACTTTCC